>OLLW01000348.1_pt1 | contig 11501 bp, 11 predicted proteins | sample 1604611 | NCBI WGS metagenome assembly OLLW01 (sample SAMEA104055725, study PRJEB20765) | soil metagenome | biome: Arctic tundra; feature: Polygonal ground; material: soil | place: USA | collected 2011-09 | depth 0-0.5 m | reverse complement strand
CCCGGCTGGCTTCGTTGCTCCTCAGTTGATACAAGCAGTATGCGCCTTCGTCGCGCCTCGCCATCCGGGCGCCTCGGTCGCGATCGTCGACCGGCTTAGCCATTCCCGACCCCTAAGGAGGCGGCACTCAACGAGCACCGATCACGTGAGATAGCCGCGCCGATGCGGCCTCGTGTTGGCGGCTCTGGGAGCAGGTGCTCTCCGCCTGAAGAACGCGCGACGCGGGCAGGCCGCGAGAGCCCATAGAATGGGCGCGGTTCAGTCGAACAAGTGGCTGTGCGGATCGAGCGCGATGAGCAGCGCTTCGTCGCTGCCGGTGGGGGCAGGGACGCCCTCCCCCAGCGCGCGTACGAGCCACGTGCCGGGAGTTCTTGGGTCAGCGCTCACTGCCACGCGGAGGCCTTGGCGGAGAGCGGGGGGCGAGGCCGCCTGCGGGGCGGTCGGGCTCGACACGGCCGGAATCGATGACGACGGCGAGGGCATGGTGACCGAGCGCGGCGACTGCTGCGAATCAGGAAGCTCGGTGATGTGTACGTCGGACTGAAGGGCTTCGCCCACAACGGGCGGGGCCTGCACGTCCACCGCAGTCTTGTCGGCGAAGTCGTCATACGGCGCTAGCGCGGCAGCTTCGTCGTTGCGGCGCGAGGTGGGCGGCGGCGGCGGCATGCTTTGTAGCTCCGTGCTGAGGTCGGCCGCGCTGCGCGCCAAGCTCACCGAACGCACGTCGTCCCCCGCTTCTTCAGCGCGCTCTGCGGCGCGGCGCAGCCAGCGCAAAGCGTCGAGTCGCTCGCCGGTGCGAAACAGAGCGCGCGCGGTTTCGATCGCAACCGCCACTGCCTCCGGATCGCGAGGCTCTACCTCTGGTAGATCGGGGGATTCGGACATGGGGCGGGGAGTTTGACTGAGACTTTTGCCGAGCAAAAGCGGATTCATGCACTGGGTGATTTGAGCCGCTATCGCGCCTAGCCGCGCCTAGCCGCGCCTAGCCGCGATAGCGCGCGCTACGCAAAAAATCCCGCGTAGGGCAAAGGTTCAGCTCACGTTGTGCATCCTGCGCGCAATCAGCGGCGAAATGATTACCACCACCACGCCGACCGCTAGCGCAACCCAGGCGATGCTGCCGAACACCGAGCCGTAAACCATCACCGTTTCGCTTGGTTTCGGCAGCGCGCTCGCGACCGCGCCGCCCTCTCTCACGCCCGTCAGCTGCGCGATCAACGACGCCACGTACTGCGCGAATGCGCTCGATAAAAACCAAACTCCCATCATGATGCCGGTGATGCTCGGCGGAGATAGCTTAGTGATCATCGACAAGCCGATGGGCGACAAGCACAGCTCGCCGGTCGAATGCAGGAAGTAGCCCAGGATCAACCAAAACATTGGGACTACGCCGGTAGCGCGCGAGGTTAGTGCGCCGAAATAGAGCGCCACGAAGCCGAGCCCGAGCTGAACGATGCCGAAACCGAACTTCAGCGCGGTGTTCGGCTCCAGCTTGCGCCGCGCGAGATACAGCCAAAGCGCGCTGAACAAGGGCGCGAAGAGCAAGATGAACACCGGGTTGACCGACTGAAACTGCGAGGCTGGGATCACGAAGCCGAACAGCGAACGGTTCACGTTGCGATCGGTGAACAGATTCATGCTCGTGCCCGTCTGCTCGAAAAACGCCCAGAAAACCACGGAGATGACCGTGAGCACCAAGGCCATCCCGAGCCGGTCGCGCTCCACCTTGTCCTTCAAGCGAAACATGAACGCGAGCAGCGCCACGAGCACGCAAGCTCCGAACACGCTGAGCAGTGAGCCGACGAGCGCGCCGTGCTGCACTAGCTGCCACGCCAAAACGACAGCCAGCAGCGTCCCGAGGTACACCCAAGCCTCGCCCGACAGGCCTGCAAATTTCTCAGCTTTGCCGTCCGCGCGCTGCGGTGGATCCGCGACGCCCGCCAAGAGCGGCTGTGCACGCATGAAGACGAACAAGCCGAGCAGCATGCCCACGCCCGCCAAGCCAAAACCCCAATGCCAACCGTAGCGCTCACCCAAATAGCCGCAGGCCAACGGGGAAAACAGCGCTCCCAAGTTGATGCCCATGTAGAAGATGGTGAACGCCGAGTCGCGCCGCGGATCATCCGGGCCGTATAAACGCCCGACGATGCTGGAGATGTTTGGCTTGAAAAAGCCGTTACCGCAGATCAAAAGGGCGAGCGCAAAGTAAAAAACCTGCAGACTTTGCACGGCCATTGCGAAGTGACCGAGCGCCATCAGCACGCCGCCGAGCAGTACCGCTTTGCGAAAGCCGAGCAACTTATCGGCCAGCAAGCCGCCAATCACCGGCGTCGTGTACACGAGCGCCGTGTAACTGCCATAGATAGTGTAAGCCGCCTTGTCTCCGAACATGAACGATTTGGTCAGATAGAAGACCAAGAGCGCGCGCATGCCGTAGAAGCTGAAGCGCTCCCAGGTCTCCGCGAAAAACAGGTACGCGAGGACCGGCGGATGCTTTTCGGTGGCGGTGCTCAATGCAGTGCCGGATCCGGGGCGGGTTGTGGACGACGGATACCCGCTTGGGCCAAACGCTCGGCCACAGTGGTGATGCGCTGCAAGTCTTCAAACCCCAGCACCCCGGCAAAGCCCGTGAGCGAACGCACCACGACCGGTCTTCCGGCAAGCTCCAGCAATTTGCGACGAACGTCGTCGAGCGTGGTGCCCGCATCGACCGCGAAGAATTCGCGGCGCATCAAGGACGACAGCGGAGCATCCAGACCGACTCGCGGGGCGAGCATCAGCACCTGGTCGCGCGCCACGGTTCCCACCAGCTCTTTACCGTAAAACACGGCAAAGTGCGCTTGCGGGCTGCGCACCAAGGTGTCCAGGACGTGCCCCACCTGCTCGTGCGGAGCAAAGACGACCGCGTTCGGGTCGCAGACCTCGCCGGCGCGCAGCTCACTCAGCAACTCGTTGGCGCGGTGAGCGGTGCGCTCCTGAGCCGCGCCGACGAACACGAACAATCCGACCAGCGCAAAAATTGGCGAATTCGTCTTGATCGCCACGCCAACCATGCCAATCGCAATCACCTGCCCCAACGCCGACGCAATGCGGGTCGCGCGCAAACGCCCGATGGGCAGACTCAATAGCGCGCGAAAGACCCGCCCGCCGTCCATCGGTAGCGCGGGCAGCATGTTGAACAGCGCCAGCACGACGTTGCCGAAAAATAGCGCGCGGAGCAGGCCCGGCAGCGACGCTTCGAGGGGTGCCGCCCAATCGCTCAGCTCAACCGGCGCGCGGAGCTGGTGCAATCCAAGCCAAAGCCCGGCCGCGAGCAGGACATTTACCAGCGGCCCGGCCAACGCGATCAGCAGCTCTTGCTGAGGCTTTCTGGGATCGCTCGTGAGGCGCGCCACGCCGCCGATCGGCAAGAGCAGGATCTCGGTCACCGATAGCCCAAAGCGCTGTGCGACCAAGGCGTGGCCAAGCTCATGCAGGGTCAAGCACACGAACAGCAGGCAAATCAGCAGCGCGCCGAAGGCCGCCCCGCGCCAACCGTTCTGCTCGAAAAAACCCTGCGCAAACAGGATCACCGCCAAGGCGAACGTCGCGTGCAGCCGCACGTCGATGCCGGAGACGCGGGCGATGCGAAAGGACCACCTCATGGGCGGACGATAGTGCTCAGCGAAACGCTTGGCGAGCACGCGCTCTGCGAGGCGCGATCTGGAGCCTCAGCCGCGAAGTCGCAGCTTTCCGCGAGGGTAAAAGGAGGTGCCAATGTTCACGCGACGTTTCGTGATCGCACGATCGCTTTCATAGTTGAAACGATCCGGTGACGTTTCGACTCCTAAACTATTGAATTATCGAGAATTCAACGTGGCACGCTCCCTGCAGATACACGACAAGCAGGCGGCGCCCTTGGTGACCCCCCCCTCCGCCCGGGTCGCCGCCTCCCTAATCTCTTCAATAGCTCGGCGCGCTCCCCTCGCGCCGGGCTGTTGCCCTATTTGGGGTCTGGGATCACCAGCGTTTGCTGGGAGCCGAATGCCACGAAGCGCGGCCGAGGCGCGCGACCACCGCCGAGACCTGGCGCGCGAAATCCGCGAGCTCTGCGGCGTCGCTATCGCGAAACGGATGATCGGCGCGGCCCAGCTCGAGCATGCCGCATAGCTGACCCGAAATGGTAATCGGCAGCATGGCGACTCCAAGCAACCGCTGACCGCGGCCGAGACGATCAGACAGCGCGCGCTCGACGGCTCCAGCGTCAGCGCGGCCCAAAGCGAAGCCGCCGCCGCGCGCCAGCGCGAACGCAGGATCGAACCAGGGTAACACCTCACCCAGGAGCTCACTCGAAGCTTCGAACACGCACGAAGTCGTCGGCAGCAGCAGCGGCTCGCGCAGGCGATGCGCCAGCCCTACCGTGGCAGACGTCGCGCGAGCAACCGCGTGCAAGGCAAGCAGCCAGGCCTCACCCTCGTCGGCGGCGAGCGCCAATGCGGCGATGCCTTCACTCAGGCTCGCGCGCTCTGTGCCGCGATCGTCCAGCGTGCGCTCGAGCACGCGCTTGAGCGCGGACACCTCGCGGATCTTGCCCACCTCGCGCCAGCTCTGCCAGCCGGTCTGACGCACCCAAGAGGTGCTCGGCACGCGCCCATGCATCACGCCGCGCAGCAGCAGATCAGTGGCAACCGGGCCAACGGTTACTTTGCCGTTGGAAACCAGCCATTCGGCTGCGCTCGGAAGATCGGAAAAATCGCTAGTTAATTGCATGTGGAGGCTCGCGGCGCCGAGTATGGCTCGGCAGCTCGAATTGTTCCAAGCGCCCGCGCGGCGGGCCAACAATCACGAGCCGCGACTTAACCAGGCCAAGGTTTCGAAATGGTGCGTTTGCGGGAACATATCGAAGCCGGTCACTTGGTCGAGGGCGTAGCCTGCGTCGCACAGGGCTCGCAAATCACGGGCCAGCGTCACTGGATCGCAGGCGCAGTAGGCGATGTGACCAGGCGCGCGGCGGATCACTTCGGGCAGCACATCGCGCGCGCCGCTGCGCGGCGGGTCAAGCACGATTAGATCAAAGCGCTGTGCACGCTCTAGCTTCTCCAACTCGACGCGCACGTCGCCGGCGATGAAGCGCGCCGAGGACAGAGATTGCTCTTTGACAGCGCGCTTGGCGGCCGCGATCGCAGATCTGGAATTTTCGATGCCCAGCCCGACCAGGCCGCGCGCCAAGAGCGGCAAGCTGAAGTTGCCCGCGCCACAGTACAGATCGCAAAAGCTGAGCGCTGAAACGCGCTCCGCGCCGTCGAGCAAGGCTTGTACGAGCAGCTGATTCACGGCCCAATTCACCTGATTGAAGCCGCCGCCTGGAACTCGCAACTGAACGCCACCCGGCAGCGGATAACGCTGGTCACGTTCGGGATCGGAAGCGCGCTCGGCGATCGATACCTCGAAAAAGCGCGCGAGCGCGGCGACCAGCGGCAGAGCGGGATCGAAGCTCCGCTCCGCGGGTACCAAGTGCACCGAAAGCCGAGGCCCCCCAGGAGCCACTCGCAGCTCGAGCTCGGAGAGCTGGGCGACGTCCCGCGCGTGTCGGCGCGCGATGTCACGCAACGTGCGGAGCGCCGCGTCGAGCTCAGGATGCGCCACGAGGCAACCCGGGATCTCGACGAGATCCCGCGATTGGGCCGCGTAGAAACCGAGCCGCGCGCCAGTCGCGACATGCAGACGAATGCGCGTCCGATAGTGAAGCGGCTCGGGGCTCGCCACGAATCGCAGCTCGGGCAGCTGCTCGAAGCGGCCAGTGCGCGTCAGCGCTTCGCGCAGGATGCCGGCTTTGGCGTCTACTTGTGCGACGTAACCGAGCGTCATCAGATCACAGCCACCACACCGCAGCTGCACCGGGCAGCTCGGCTCGACGCGCTCAGGGCTCGGCTCGAGCACGCTCCAGCGTGTGGCCTGTAGGTAGGTTTTGTGGTCCTCCGCTTGCTCGACGACAATCCGCTCCCCAGGTAGCGCGCCCGAAGCGAACGCGCCCTGGCCGTTCGAAAGCCGCAGGAAACCGGCGCCGCCCGGAACCAACTTGGCAATAAGCCATTCGTTTTCGGCGGGCTCCAGCAAAGGCAGCGGCTTTTTTGACTGGGAGCGAGGCACGCGGGAGATCTCTGGAGCTTGGAGCGTAAAAAGAAAACGAGATTCGTCGCGGCGCGGTGTCACACAAGCGGCCCGCCCGGCGACAGGGGCTCGCTGAAGTCATACCCCATGGCAGCCCCGGCGTTTCTAGGACTTGACCCGAATACGGCCCGCTTGGCCGATCCCGCGCTCCGGGAGGCGTTGCTCCGCTCCGCGCGGAGCCGCCTATCCTCGGGAGAGGTCGACAACCTGGTCCAAAACACGCTGACCGACGCGCTAGCTGCCAGCAACACCCCGCTCGGCGACGACGACTTTCAGCGTTGGGTGCACGGCATCGCGCGCCACAAGATCGCCGATATCTACCGCACCGTGCGCGCTTACCCCAAGCCCATGCCGAAGAGTGCCAACAAAAAGACGCCGTCGAGCTTCGATGACCTGCAACTACAAAAGCAAGACTAGTGTCTCGGGAAGAAACGGCGCGCCGACTCGGAGTACTAGCGGGTGAGCAACGTCGCTAGCGGGTACGCGCTGAGCGCGATGCGATTGCCATCCGGGTCGCGCGCATAGGACGTCCATTCGCTTCGCGATTCGACGACGCAGTTGGCGGCCGCGAGCTCTGCTTCGACGCGCTCGCGCTGTTCGAGCTCGACAGCAATCGCGATCAGGAATGGACCGGCGCCCACACCGACGACATTTCGCGGGCCTTCCGTCGTTGGCTCGATCATCAGCACTGAACCACCGAGATCGAGCCACACCGAGCGCAGCGAGCCGTCCGCGTGATCGTGACGCGCGACCTCTCGAAGACCGAGCTGGTCGCGGTAGAACTGGGCCAAGCGGGCCACGTCGTTGGTTCCCAGAGCTAAGTGGTGCAGCGCGCTCACAGTGTGAACAGAACGTGTTGCGAAGCGTGGAGCAAGCCCATTTACAACGTAAGGCGCTTGCCCACATCGCAAAACTTGCCAGCTGCTGCGATCCGGCGACCGCGGCGCGCCCCGTAAGATTTGGACAAACTACCACGTTGATCGGCTTCTCGAGGCTCGAGACACAGATCGGAATGAAACGTGCACCGTCTACGTTTCGAAGGAAGAGGCAATGACCAACCGCACGCACAGGACGTACGCCGCACCGCACGAAAGCCCAGCGCTGAGTGACGAGGGCTCGAGTGTCCGGGAGCGTGCATCGACCGCGTCTGTCTCCCAGCCGCCCAGCCGCACATCGGATCGAAACTTCAGCCTGGACGAGCGTCTGGAGACCAAACTGGCGGAGGCCGCCGCCATGCTCGCCAAGCTCGAGCCGCATGACGCGCGCGCCCGATTGCTACACATCGCCATGCTCAGGCGCGACGAAACCTTGCTGGACGGAATTCTAGCCGAGCTTGCGTTGCCGCCCCGAACTACACGCCGCCCGCGCTGAGCCACAGTGGTGACAGCGCGCACGCGGTAGGCGAAATGGCGCAAAAAGCCCAGCGCCTGCCCCAAATTTAGCGCCAAAATTCTGACGAATAAGACTGAACACCTGTCGCAATCGACCGTTGTTAGCTGTCATGACCAGACGGGTGATCGCTCTTTCTCTGCTCGCCGCACTTCCGACGCTGACCCACGCGCATTTGGCTGGCGCCAAAGAGACGCCACGCGCCGCCTCCGCGGACGCGAGCGAAGGCACGGTCAAGCACCTGCCCGGAGGGGCTGTGCTTCGCCTGGCGCCCGGCACGCAGATCGAGATGGGGCGAAACATGAAGCTCCAGCTCGGACCGCCCGGCTCGGCACAAACGGTCACGCGAGTCGTCAAGCTGATCTCGGGACGCGTCGATATCGACATTCCGATGAGCAAAGTTCCGAGCACGGCGATCCTGCTGGAAGCGCCACGCAAGGTGAGCGCAGTCGCCAAGGGTGGACACAGCATTGCAATAGCCGATGCAAATAGCGTCACCGTGGCTGCTGTCGAGGGTGACATGCTGGCCGCGTCGGGCAACGATTGGAAGACCTTGCCGAGCGGGCTCGTGCGCGGCTTCATCGCTCACGATCCAACTCCACAGGAACACCACGTACCCGGCATCCCGAGCTTGAGCGTTTCGAAACCGCTGCTGCTGGCGCTCGGCGACGAATCACCGAACACGCGCGCTGACTTGAGTGCGGTCAAGGACGCGCAGCGTTATCAGCTCAGCATCTGGCGTAGCGGCGACAAGGGCAATGAGCTCGTGCGCCATGTCGACGCGCAGGGCACGTCCGCAAGCATCTCCGGCTTGCAGCCCGGCCAATATCAGCTGACCGCGCGCGCCATCGACAATGCCGGCATCTTCGGCCCGGACAGCGCCGCCACCGCGCTGCGCGTGGTCGGTGCGCAGCTGCCCGAAGGCGCACGCTATGAGAGCGGCGCGATCCTGCTCGGGCAACACGGCCGCGTGAAGCTCTTGGGTGCGACCGGACTCGAAGCGAGCTACGGCGCGTCCGCACATTTCGTGCCGGCTCCCGACACCGTAGGCTTGTCGCGTGGCGAAGGCACGGTCGTGCGCTTGCGCGAGCCCGGAACCGTGGGCGAGGTGCAGGTCGGTTTGGAACCGCGAACCTTGCGCGCAGACGTCGAAATCTCGCCTAAGCACGCGCGTTGGCCGGAGGACATGATCGAAGTCACCGTCCACCTATTCGACGCGCGCGGGCGCGCGGTCGCGGAGGCGGTGCAGGTCAAGCCCACAGTGTTAGTCAACGTGCAGCCGGTCGACGTAACTTGGATGCGCTCAGGCAACGCCATGCACACGTTCGTTCCGAAGCCCACCGAGCGCGGCCCTTGGGTGGTGCGCGTGGAAATCGCCGATGAATTCGGCGACCCGGCAGGGCGAGATTTCATGGAAATCGCGGGCCCGGACAGCGACCGCGTCAGCACGCGCTAACTTGCTCGGCAGATGGGGTAACGCTCGTCGCAGCGCGGGGATTGCGCTAGGTTCCGCGCCGTGAATCTGTCCGACTTCAGTCACGTCATCTTCGATCTCGATGGCGTGTTGCTCGATACCGAGAAGCTGTACACCGAAGCCACGCAAACCGTCGTCGGCGAATTCGGCAAGACCTTCGACTGGAGTCTGAAGTCGCAGATGATGGGCCGCCACGAGCTGGAGGCCGCGGCCCTGCTCGTCAAGACGCTCGAGTTGCCGATCTCCGCCGAAGAGTATTTGAAGCGGCAGCTGCCGCTCGCAGAGCATCTATTCCGCTCCGCCACTGAAGTGCCAGGAGCGGAGGCTTTCGTGGCCGTGCTAGCAGCTCGGGGTCACGCGCTCGCGGTAGGCACCAGCAGCACGCTGCGTCTGTACCAGCTCAAGACCGCGCACCTCAGTTGGTTTTCCGCGTTCTCGGCCGTGGTCTCCGGGGATCATCCGGAAGTGCACGCGCTCAAGCCTGCGCCGGATATTTTCCTCGCGGCGGCGCGCGCCATCGGCGGAGCCCCGGCACGCTGCTTGGTGGTCGAGGACTCGCCAGCCGGCGTGCTCGCCGCGCGCGCGGCCGGAATGAGCGTCATAGCGATCCCCGACGCTGCGCTTTCGGCATCGCGTTTCGAAGCAGCAGACTTGATCGTGCGCAGTTACGCCGAGCTGCGCGAACGCCTCAGCTGCTGACGACTTCGTCTGGATCGGCGCGGCAGTAATGCCGCGCCGATCAGCAGCACGGGGACGCTACTTGACCCGGCGGCGCAGCGGCAACGACAGCCCCGCAGCAAGCAGCGCAAGTAGGCTGAGACGCACGCGGCGGGGGCGGCGCGCCGCTGCCGGACCACCGGACTCTAGCGCCGCGCTCGACTTACCGGTTGCCGAGTTGCCGGTGCAGGTATCGCCGTCATAGCCACTCTTGCTATTGCTGCCGCAGCCGGAAGAGTCATCGCTGTTCGAATTCGAGTCGCCGCTGCACGAGTCGTCTTTGGAGCCGTCCGAGCTCGAATTGCCACTGCACGAATCACTCGAGCTCGAGTCGCTGGAGCTCGAGTCGCCGCTGCACGCGTCGTTCGAGGCGGGCGCGGGCGTGCTTGGGTCACTGCCGCAAGAGTCGCTGGAGTCACTCACGACCGCTGCGCCGCTGCCGTCGCTGTAGCCGGGGTCCGCCACTACAGTGCTCGCTTCGCCGCTCTGATCGACGACGGGCTGAGCGGGCGAGCGGCCCGCAGGCGTAGCGCTAGAGCGCGGCGCCATCGCCGAGGGGGGCACGCTGATCGCCGCTGGCGAGCAGCGCGTGGTGTCGAAATCAGTGGCGATCAGCAGCGGGTCGCGGCGAGGGCTCGGCGCGACCCGAAACGTGGCGCCCGTTGCAGTCAATGACCCAAACAATCGAGACAAGCGAATCTGCTCGACACCGAGTTGGCGAACACTGTCGGCCAGGTCGTCCTTGACGGACCCCGGCGTTGCGGCGTGCACAAAAGTTCCGTCGAATAACGCGGGCAATCCTGCAGCCTCGAGTAACCAACGATCTGCGTTCGCGAGCCGCCAGGCCGCGCGGGCCGCGCCATAGTCCGACGTTGCGTCCGCGGCGAAGTAAGTCACCGCAAAGTCGCTCGGGTCGACGGCTTCCTGTGTCACAGGCTGCACGGCGTCGCGGGCCAAAGCGATCAGGCTCAAGGGCACGGAATCGAGGCCGGCAATGCGGATCTTGGGCAGCTCGCCCGCGGCCCCCGGATCGAGCATGCGCAAGGCCGAGCTGCTGGCGCCGTTCGAGCCTATTTCGAACCAGGAGATCTGAAAGGGCGGGCTCGCGTCGACGCTGAACAGATCCAGCTCGCTCGAATCGACAGCGATGCCAGCGTTGCTCAAGCTTCGCTTCAACTCGAGCTCTGAATCGACGTTCGTGACGGGGTCGGGCGCAGCCACATCGGATTCTGGTAGACCGCTATCTGCAGCGGGAAATTGAGTCTGGTTGGGACATGCGGCGAGCGGCCCCGGTGGCGGAGCCACACGCACCCGGGTCGTGAAATCGAGTGCGCGCAGCCAAGTATCTGAGCTGGCCGTCGTTTCGACGCCCGAGGCGGCAGTGACCAAGGCCAAGCGCGCGGGCCCCTTCGCGCGAACGCTGAGCCAGAGCGACGAATCGTCGGCCATGACCTTGGCTAGCTCGACTTCGCTGACGAGCTTCGGGTCGCTTGCCACGATCAGGACCGCGCCCTCTGCGCGCGCCACGCTTGGCAGGACGACACAGCAGCTCGCGAGGCCTAGAGCGCACAGTTTGCGTTTCACGGAAGGGCACATAGCAACCGACATGCCGCGTTCTGCCACCGGCTATTGGCGGCAAATTTCCCGCTATTTTCCGGCACCGTGAACAGTGGTCCGGCACTGTATTAAAGCTGCGTCAGTGCTCAGAGCAGCGACGGCCCGACCTGCGCGGGCAGCGTCGCCTCGGCTTCGGCTAGCGCTCTGCAGACCG
>OLLW01000455.1_pt1 | contig 11512 bp, 8 predicted proteins | sample 1604611 | NCBI WGS metagenome assembly OLLW01 (sample SAMEA104055725, study PRJEB20765) | soil metagenome | biome: Arctic tundra; feature: Polygonal ground; material: soil | place: USA | collected 2011-09 | depth 0-0.5 m | reverse complement strand
GCTCGCGCTACTGAGCTCGCGCTACCGAGCTCGCGCTACCGAGCTCGCGCTACCGAGCTCGCGCTACCGAGCTCGCGCTAGTCGTCTGCGCGTTGACGAGCTTCCGTCGACATGACATCTTGCGCCGGTCGTGTCGTCCCCGTCTGTATCGAGTGATCCCGCGTTCGAGTCGCCGTCGGCGAGCTCGCTCCGTGGTTGTTGTCGCTCGGCAGCTCGGGCGGCCTAGGCCTGCGGCTCCTCGCCGCGTTTCCTGCGCCGCCTGGCTTTCCGCCAGGAGAGCTCAGTCGCGCGCGTTTTTTTGGAGCACATCATGGTCGAATTGAAGTTGTACGACTCACTGTCACGTTCGGTTCAGCTCTTCACCCCGCTCCGCAGCAGCCCAGTCGGCATCTACAGCTGCGGCCCGACGGTGTATGCACGCCAGCATCTGGGCAACATGCGGCCGTACGTGTTCGCGGACTTGTTACGCCGGACTTTGCAGTCGGCCGGTCATGAAGTGCGGCACGTGATCAACATTACGGACGTCGGGCATCTGACTTCGGACGCGGATGAGGGCGCGGACAAAATGGAGCTAGCGGCGGCGCGCGCGAACACCTCGGCGCACACCATCAGCGAGCTGTACACCAGTCTATTTCAGGCAGATTTAGGGCGATTGGGCGTGCTTTCGCCGCACGTGTGGGCGAAAGCTAGCGCCCACATCCCCGAGCAGATCGAGATGATCCAGAAGCTCGAGGCACGCGGCTTCTGCTACCGCGCGAGCGACGCGCTGTACTTCGACGCCAGCCGAGCGCCGCGCTACGGCGAGCTGTCCGGGTTACGCGCGACCGCTCAGCACAGCCGCGTGAGCGCTCAGAGTCAGAAGCGCAACGCGGCTGACTTCGCACTTTGGAAGTTTTCACCGCAGAGCGGGCCGAAGCGCCAGCTCGAGTGGCCGAGCCCGTGGGGTGTCGGTTTTCCGGGTTGGCATATCGAGTGCAGTGCCATGGCCAGCAAGTATCTAGGCGATCAATTCGAGATTCACACTGGCGGTATCGATCACATCGCGGTGCATCATACGAACGAGATCGCGCAAGCGGAGCATGCGCTCGACGTTCGGCCTTGGGTCAAATATTGGATGCACGGCGCCTGGCTCACCATGGAGGGCGCGAAGATTGCGAAGTCCGCAGGGCTCGCGCCCAATTTGGACGACCTGGCGGCCATTGGCGTCCGCCCGTCGGCGTTTCGCTACTACTTGATGACCGCTCATTACCGCTCTGCCTTGGATTTGAGCCTAGAAGCGTTACGCGCCGCGGAAATTGGCTTCGAGCGGCTGAGTCAGTTCGTGACGCGCAACGTCGAAGCGCCCGCTGAGCAGTTCTCTGCAGAGGCCCGCGCGACGTGGCGCGCTCAGTTCTTGGCCGCGCTGTACGATGACCTCGACGCGCCGCGCGCCATCGCCGTCCTGTGGTGCGTTTTGGCGGATGCGAGCCTCGCGCTCGGTGAGCGTGCGCGGTTGATTGCAGAGCTTGGCGGTGTGCTCGGGCTGGCGTGGAATGCAACGCGAATGGCTCAGCCGAGCCCGGACGTTCTGCATTTACTTGCTGAGCGCGAGAGCGCCCGCAGCGCGCGTGATTTTACGAAGGCCGACGCGCTGCGCGCCGAGCTGTCGAAGCGCGGTTTCACGATCGAGGACAACCCTGATGGGCCGCAGCTGCACCGCTCGCGCTAGTGCTTAGTCGAGCTCGATCGCTTCGACTTCGACGATTGGCCGCGTTCCTGACAGCTCTTCGAGCTTGCGGCGCGTGGCGCGGCGCACGAATTCGGCGAGCGCGAGCCCCCGGCCGCCGCGGAAGGACTCGACCGAGCGCGCGATTTCGAGCGCGATAGCACGCAGCGAATTCGCGTCGTCGTCTACGAGCGGCACGCCGCGCGTGCGCACGGTCGGTGCCGCGGCGAGCTTGTCGTTCGGGCCCAACGCCAGGGTAACGAACGCAATGCCCTGACGGCCAAGCTCCAAGCGCCGTTGGTGCGCGTCGCTAGAGAGCTCTTCGCCGCCCATGGCGATCGCAATGCGGCCGTGCTGCACCGCGTTGTCCTTCCACAGCTTTTGTCCGTCGCATACCACGGGAGTGCCGTTTTCGACGACGGTGGTTTCCGACACGCCGAGCTCGCGCGCCAGCTCTTCGTGACGCAGCAAGTGATGCAGCGTGCCGTGCACCGGCAAGAAGCAATTCGGCCGGCACAGCTCGATCATGCGGCTTTGCTCGGTCCGCCCGGCGTGCCCGCTGGTATGCACCGAGGGATCGCTAAAGCGAGTCTTCAAGATCACGCCGGCACGCAGCAGGTCGTTCATCATCGCGAACACGGGGCGGTCATTGCCGGGGATGATGCGGCTGGAGAAGATCACGGTGTCTTCTTCGGCGAGCGTGAGCTTCGGATGGTGGCCGGTGGAGAGACGCTTGAGCGCGGAGTTGCGCTCTGCTTGCGTGCCTCCTGCGAGCACGAGCAAGCTCGAGCGCGGCACGCTGGCGGCTTGCTCTGCCGAGACGACGAGATCGCTCGGCCACGACAAGCGCCCGATTTGCCGCGCAATAGCAGCCTGCGTCTCGAGACTGCGCCCGAACAGGCACAACTTACGCCCGGTCCGCTGCGCGATCTCACCGAGCAAGATCAGCCGCTGAATGTTGCTGGCGAACATCGCGATCACTACTCGCGCAGGGGCTTGCTGAACCAGCTCTTCGAGCGCCCGACCCACTCCCCTCTCGGAACCGATGCGCACCGGGACATCGATGTTCGTGCTGTCGCTGAGCAAGAGGGAGATGCCTTGATCGCCGAGCTCGGTCAGGCGCGCTTCGTCGGTTGGCTCGCCATCGGGCGGATCGGGATCGAAGTTGAAATCCCCAGTGTGCAAGATGCTGCCGGCAGCCGTGCGAATGTGCAGCGCGCTGGCTTCGACAATCGAGTGCGCGACGCGCACCGGTTCGATCTTGAACGGGCCGACGTCGTACACCTGGCGCGCGTGAGCGTCGCGCAGATCCAGCTCGGCTTGCGAGAAGTTATGCTCGAACAGGCGTTTCTTGGCGATGCCGAGGGCGTGCGGCGGGCCCCACACCGGCACTTGCATCTCGGTCAGCAAATAGGGCAACGCGCCGACGTGATCCTCATGCCCGTGCGTTAGAAAAATGCCGTGCACGCGCTCGCGTTGTTCGAGCAGCCAGCTGAAGTCCGGATGCCAGACGTCGATCCCGACGTCGTCTTCGGCGAACGCCGCGCCGCAATCCACCACCACGATGCCGTCGGACTGCTCGACGGCGAAGCAGTTCATGCCAATCTCCCCGAGGCCGCCCAAGGGGACGATCCGGATCTGATTTGGCGCTAGTTTTGAGTGGGCGTGCACGCTGGGGGATCTGCCTTAAATGAAGGTGCTTTCCGGGTGTAGCACGAGTCGCCCTGCGGCATTTGGCAGTTGCGACATCCGGTGATAGAGCCGCGGTAGCGTCAGAAAGCATCAGACTTGGAGCACCCAACGTGGCAGAAACAAAAGCGGTCACTCCCGAAGAAGCAGCCCAATTGCTCAGCCAGGGGCATGTGTATGTGGACGTGCGAAGCGAGCCCGAGTTCGAAGCGGGACACCCGGAAGGCGCGCTGAATGTGCCGTTGCTCAACGCCGGCCCCGTCGGGCTGGTCGAGAACCCGGACTTCTTGAAGGTGATGGAGAACGCATTCGGCAAGACCGAGCCGCTGGTGATTGGGTGTAAAGCTGGCGGGCGTTCCAAACGCGCCGCAGCCATGTTGGCGCAAGCGGGCTTTTCCCAGCTTTCGGATCAGGTCGCCGGCTTCGACGCGGGCCGGGACGCCTTCGGGCGCCCGCTCGCCGGATGGAGCAAGACACCGGGGCTCCCCGTCGGCACGGGCAAGCCTCCGGGACAAGCTTATGCCGACGTGAAAGGGCGTCAGCCCCGCTGAAGCCCGCGCTGGGCGCGCCGCGCTAGCCGCACGGGCCGGCCTCTGTTAGGCACCGGCCCGAGATGATTCCGCGCTACACGCCCAAGGCATTCTCTGAGCTCTGGTCCGACAGAACCCGCTACGGCATTTGGCTCGACGTCGAGCTCGCTGCTTGCCAAGCGATGGAGACCGAGGGGCTAGTCCCCAAGGGCACCGCGGCCAGCATTCGCGCCAAGAACATCACGCTCGACCCGGCAAAGATCGACGAGATCGAGCGCACCACGCGCCACGACGTGATCGCGTTTCTGACGCACGTCGAACAGCTCGCGGGTGAGCCGGCGCGCTGGCTGCACCGCGGTATGACTTCTAGCGACGTGCTCGATACGAGCTTTGCGATTCAGTTGGCCCGCGCAGCCGATCTCTTGCTGCAGCGCACGGACAGCCTGATCGCGGCCTTGGCCACGCGCGCCAAGGAGCACGTGAAAACGCCGCAGATCGGCCGCTCGCACGGCATCAGCGCGGAGCCGGTTAGCTTCGGCATCGTGCTCGCGGGGCACTTGGCGGAAATCAAGCGCGGCCGGCTGCGCTTGTCGCGCGCGCGTCAGGAAATCGCGGTCGGCAAGATCGCCGGCGCGGTCGGCACGTATGCGCATTTGTCTCCGGAGTTGGAGGAGCGCGCGCTGACGAGCTTGGGTCTCGGTGCGGAGACCGTGTCGACGCAGGTCGTCGCGCGCGATCGCCACGCGAGCTTCTTCTCGGCGTTGGCTCTGCTCGCGGCGGGCATCGAGCGCTTCGCGACCAACGTGCGCCATTGGCAGCGCAGCGAGGTCAGCGAAGCCGAAGAGCGCTTTTCTGCGGGCCAGAAGGGCTCCAGCGCCATGCCGCACAAGCGGAACCCAGTGCTCAGCGAGAACCTGTGCGGTCTGGCGCGCGTCGTGCGCGGCGCGCTCACCCCAGCGCTGGAGAACGTCGCGCTGTGGCACGAGCGAGACATCTCGCACTCGTCGGTGGAGCGCATGCTGGCCCCTGATGCGACCACCACGCTCGGCTTCATGCTCGAGCGCTGTACCGGTTTGGTCGAAGGCCTTGTGGTCTACCCGGAGAACATGAAGCGAAACCTCGACCGCAGCGGCTCGCTATTCTTCAGCGAGGCCATTCTGCTGGCGTTGATCGGCAAAGGGCTCGGCCGCCAAGAGGCGTACGTCCTCGTGCAAAGGAACGCCATGAAAGCCTTCCAGGGCGAAGGTCAGTTCCGCGCTCTACTCGGCGAAGACCCGGACGTCACGCAGCGTTTGTCGGCGGCGGAGCTGGACGAGTGCTTCGACCTCGAGCACTCACTCCGCTTCGCTGAGCAAATCGTCGATCGCGCCATCCGCGCCTGAGGGCAGTGCGCGGCGGACGGCGCGCTCGCGCGCGTAGCGCCGCGCGATCAGCCACAAAATGCTGAGCGCGTGCCAGGCGCGCACGCCGCTTTGCTCGTCCGCATATACCGGGCGCACCGGCACTTCGAGCACCGAGAGCTCGCGCGCCGCGAGCATGCCCAGAAGATCGTTCGGGTAACCGAAGCGCGGCCACAGGTCGTCCAGCGGCAAGCGCAGCACGGCCGCGCGCGAGATAGCGGTGTAGCCGCACTGGCAGTCGTCGACCGCGAGGCCCGTGGCCAGGCGCGTCGCCAGCGCGAGCATGCGGCCAGCCACGCGGCGGGCCAGCGGCATGTCCGAGTAGCGCGCGTGCTGAAAGCGGTTGCCCTTCACGTAGCTGGCGCGGCCGAGAGCCACGGGAGCGACCACGCAGGCCAGGTCGTCCGGAGCCATCTGCGCATCTCCCGCCATCACGGCGAAGACGTCACAACCGGCGTCCAGCGCCGCGCGGTAGCCGCTAACGATGGCGGCGCCGACTCCGCGATTCTCGGCGTGTAGCACCAGCTGAACGCGCGGGTCGCCGGCCGCGAGCACGGCACGCGCGGTGCCGTCGTCACTTGCATCGTCGACCACGACGATCAGGTCCACGAACGCGGGGATACCGGCAATCGTACGCGAGATCAGGCGCGCTTCGCGAAAACAGGGAACGACGACGGCGACCTTCGCCGATTGCCACATGTTCGTCGGCTAACACTTTCCGGACGGGCTGGAAAGCGAGATCCGTTCTAAGCTAGCCCGCGAAACATGCCTGCGCGCCGCGTGCTCACGATCGTGCTTGCCGTACTCGGCGCTGCCGTATTCTCGTTGCTGATGTGGGCGAAGGTTTCGTTCCCCAGCGACCGCACGCCCCAGGGCGCCTATTTGCGCATCGGCATCGCCGTCAATCGAGGCCGCCCAGAAGATTTCTTTGCGTACACCGAGACACGCGCCGAACACGCCTGTTACACGATCCGCGACTACCGCAAGAAAACCCGCGATCGCGTACTGGCCGCGTTCCCTGAACCAGAGCGCACCCGGCTCGCAGCTCAATATGAGGAAGAGGCCGCAGCACCCGACGGCTCGGACGTGTTCGCCATCTACGCCAAGCGAAACGGCTGGATGAATCGCTTGCGCAAAGACATGTCCGGCATCGCGCACGTGGATGTACAAGGCGAGCGCGCCACGGTCGAGACCGCTCGCGGCACGCGCTACCCATTCCGACGCCGCGAGAACGGCATCTGGGGGCTCAGCCTGTTCACCGCCGAGCTCAGCGCTGAGGCCGAGAAGGCCGCGCGCGACTTGGACCTGATCGAGAAGGCCGCTAGCGACTACGAGCACGCCGCGAAGGCAGACTCGAAATGACGTCGGACCGCCGCAGTTACTGGGTTTTCCTGCTAATTGTGTCGTGCAGCGGTGAGCCCGGCAAGCCCGCGGTGCAGCCGAAGAGCTCGCTGCTGTCGAGCACTCCGCTATCGGCCCCCTACGCGACTCCCGCGAGTTGGCGCTATCACCCGCCCAAGCAAGCGCCCGTGCAAGCAGAGCGTCGCTTGGGCGACGGTCGACTATTGCTAGCGGGCAAGCGCGGCGAACGCTGGCTTCTCGATCCGCGAACCCACGCCTTGGCCGCGGGCGCCAACCTCGCGCCCGAGGACCTGATTGCCGTGCTCAGCGCCGATGACGGCTATTGGTTCGTCGGGCAAAGCGGGACGAACTACGAGGCGCATGAGCCGCTAGGCAAGTTTCTGCGCTCGAGCGCCCCGCTTCAACCGCTCGTTCGCGTCAGCGCCGCGGGGCGCTCGATCATCGGCATCCCTGCGGACCGCTCCTTGCTCCGCAGCACGGACGGCGCAGCCTCGTTCGCGAAAGTCGGACCCGATCACGTCGCGTTCGCGGATGTCGAGCTCGGAGGCGACGGGACCGGGCTCGCGCTGGCCATTCCGGAAGCCATTTGGCGCACGGTCGACGAGGGCGCCAATTGGGCCGTTTTGCCGGAAAAAACCCACGGAGCGTTCGCTCTGTCGAGCGATCTGCAGGGCCGGCTGCGGGTCGACACCGTGTTTGGGCCGTATCGTTTGCTGGACAACCCGCCGCGCCTCGAGCCCGGCTCGGAGCCCGCACCCGCGCAAGAGCTCGACGCGGCCGCACCACCACGCGGACCGGATGCTGCTGCGCTGGCCGACGGGCGCGCCGTCGTGCAGAGCGGGCGCTACTTCGAGGTTTCGGCGCCTCCGGCGCACCCCAGCAGTTACGAGCTGGTGCAGGGCCCGCTCGACGGCAAGCTGCAAGCGAGCCCGCTACCCGAGCTCAAAGATTGCCGAGGCGCGCGCTTGACGGCGTTCGACCACTACCTGGAGCTGGCGTGCCTGCGCGGCGCAGTCGACTCCGGAAGCATTCCGATTTCATTTTTTCGCAGCGACACGAGCGGCGGCCATTTCGAAGTCGAACCGTTCACGGGTTTCGGCACGCCAGGCAGCTTTCGCTTTGCGTTGGGCGCCGGCGGCTCGCTGATCGCGACTGGGCTGTGCGGCTTAGCGAATCCCGGTTGCAGCACGGGAGGCGTGTTTTTCCGCCGCGAAACGCCGCCTGACGACGCCCCCAGCAAGACGAAGCCAGGCCTGCCGAACGCGCCACGACCCAAGTACGAGCTGTTTGCTTCGGCGATCCCAACGCTCGCGGAGAGCGCTCTCGGCGTCACGTTTTCCCTCGACGGTCGCACGGGCTACGCCGTGGGCCGTCGCTCGAAGACCGGCGCGCTAGCGGTGTTCGTGACGCACGACAGCGGCAAGAGCTTCGAGGCCAAGGACCTCGACCTCGTGCGAGCCGACTCGGACGACGAAGATCAATATTGGGAGCACAGCCAAGCCACGGTGCATCTCGAGTCTTTCGCCGCCGCGGAAGACGGCTCGGTCTCACTGGTGATCGCAGATCGCCGTGGGCGCGCGCTGGTGGTGGTCGACGAACAAGGCCGCTTGCTCTCCGGCTCAAAGCCTCCCGAGGAGCAGGCTCTCGTCGCTTCGGTCGGTACGCGCGCCTTCGCGCTCGTGCCCAGCACCAGAAAGACCTGGGAGTCCATGGACGGCGGTGTCACTTGGCAAGTGCTGTCACGCCTGCCGGTCGCGCTCTGCCCGGGGGACGGCGAGTGCAACGTGGCGGTGCGCTGCGTGCCGCGCGGCTGCGTGATCGGCAACGAGCTGTCGCGCATCGGTTGGGCTGGGCAAAGCGACGACGACAGCGATTCACTGCCGCCACCGAGCCGCGATCCGAGCCCGCTCGTCGAGCGCAAGCTGCGTTCGCCAATCGCCTGTGCGCTGGACGACGCAGCTTGGCAGAGCATGGCCAACGTAAGCGCTCTGCCATTCTCGCGCGACGCAGCCTTCGGCAAAGTAAGCTTCGTCGCGATCTCGAGCGACGAAGCTCACGGGGCCGCAGCGATGCTGCACGGCTTCGGAGGTTCGCGGCCGCACCTCGAAACGGTTAGCCTGCTCGCGCCGCTCGATCACCCGAGTGAGTACGCCGTCGAGGTACTCGACCAAGTAGAGGGCGCCGCGGCCTTGCGCTATCGCCTCCCTGAAGACCCGGCAAAAGACAGCCATTTACGCAATGTCGAGGTTGCTTGGGACAACGCGATGGCCGGACAGGTCGGGCACGCGCGGCTGCCCGATGGCGGCGCGGTCGCACCGGGAGACTACGAGCGCGGGGGCGGAGCGATGCACGCCGAGCCTGACCTGCTGAGCATCGGCGAGGGAGGTCTGTATCTGCGTTTGCATCACGCCGCAATCGACAACCAAGACACTTGGTATTTCGACGGCCACGGCACGACGCGTATCCCGCCCGTCAAGTGGCCGGTCGCAAGCACGCTGCGCGGTCGCACCGAAATGGCGCGCAGCGAGAACGCGCACTTGGCGCTGATGCTGTTCGGCCGAGGCACCACCGTGGCGCGCGCGAGGCGGGCGGGAGCTGACTTCGAGTACGACGCGGAGACTACCGCTCTACCCGACCCAAGCGCATTCGGGCTAAGCGCGAGCAGCTACCTCGCGTACTTGGGCAACGCTTCGGGCTGGTACGTTCAGTCGGAAAACACGAACAGCGGTCGCGCCAGCGCCGTGTTCTATCCGTTTCGCCCCAGCGGCGAAGTAACCGGCGCAGCGATCGCCGTGCCCACCCAACTAGACTTAGCGGATCGCCCAAACCGCTGCGCTGCGAGCGAGCTCACCAGCACGCCGCGCATCGACGCAGGTTTCCTGCCCGGAGCTCGGCACCCGATCGTCGTCAGTGACACTTCGGACGCGCCGCGGCTGTTCATCAGCGAGGGCGCCGTACTTTACGGCACTCCCGAAAATGCCTGCGCCACTGCCCTAGACGCCGAAGAAATCGCGGTCGATGCCGCCTCAGCGCGCAACGAACGCCTAATCCTCCTGCTCGACGACCTCGAGCACAGTTGGCTCTTTCGTCTGGTCCACCCGACCGGCACGACCCAACCCAGCGTCCAATACCGAACCATGAAGTGCCACTTCGACCCCGCCCTCGAAGTCCCAAGCGAAGTGTACCGCGCGCCCGGCACGCTCGTGCGGCGCGGCGGCTAAGTCAAGCGCTCACCGTTCCACACGACCACGTCAAGGCGCCGCGCGAAGTGCAAGAGCGGCGCGCCGTCCACTGAGATGTCGTGCGCGTCCAGCATGGTGTTGCGCAGGATAGTGGCTTTTGCAGACTGAAGCGGCCACGGCTTGGTGGGGCTCGCGGCGATGGCGATACCCGCTTTTGGGCATAGCCATAGTGGCCTGTCCGGGCATGGCTGCGGACACGCGGCGCACGGTGTGACCCACGCCCACGTCGTGGCGGCGCCGCTCACGCGCGGCGCATGGCAGCAGTTGCTGCCCGCAGATCCCGCGCACGAAAGCCGTTGCCGCTTTCTGCCGTCGCCGCGCGCTGTGTTCAGCGTGCTTTCGTTGTACGGCGCGTTCGGCAACGCGGGCGTGCGCGCGTTCCACCTATCACCTTCGCCCGCGGCGCTCGCCGCCGTGGTGCCGACGCTGCTGGTCGGGCGGTTATTCGTGCGCCCGCTGTGGAATGCGTTGTTTCGAGCTCAGGGCGCGGCGAGCTCACCCCTGGAGCAGCTGATCTCGAACGAGGCTCGCGCCGTGGTGCCGTTCCGCAACGCCCGCGGCCTGGTTTCGACCGTGCGCGACGGGCGGCTCGTGCAGCTCGCCGCGTCCCTGCGCCAAGAGCAGGCGTCGCTCCCCGTGAAGGTCGGCGATCGCCTGCCGATCGAACAAGTGGACGCGCGGAAAGAGCACGTCACTGTCTCGGCGCTTCGAGACTGACAGTCGCGCTAACCGCCGCATGAAGCTTGCCTGAGTGCATTCGCGCTCGGGTGTCACAAGGAGTAGTCAGGAGTTTGTCATGATTGAACCATCCCTCATCATCGCTGGCGCAGCTGTCCTCGCCGTTCTCGTGCTCACGTCCTTCATCGTCACCACGTTTTTGAAGAGCGTCGACGCGGGTGAAATCTTGCTCGCGAGCCGCGGCAGGAATTTGAAGATCTACCGTGGACCGAGCAAAGCGCTGATCGTGCCCGTGATTCACTCAGGTGCGCGTGATCCCGGCTCAGGCCATCAACGTCGACATCGAGATCACCGATCAGACGGCGGACGTCGACGCCAACGGTCGCTCGGCACCGGTGAAGGTTACGGTGCGAGCTTCCGCTATCGTGAGCGTGGGGGAAGACGAAGCCATGGTGAACACCGCCGCCAACAAGTTCTTTTCGAAGTCGGGCGGCGAGCAGCTCTCGACGCTGACCGACGTGTTGTCTTCGGCCGGGCGCCGCGCGATCAACTTGCTCAAACACGACCAGTTGTTCAACGCGCGCTCTGGCCCCGCGCCGTCAGCGCTGGCTGCAATCCCAAGCCGCAGTGAGGACGACGAGCTAGCCGTGATCATCAAGGATGCTTGCTCGCGAGAGCTGATGGACCTCGGTCTTTCGTTCAACAGCTTGAATATCAAGGCCGTGCTCAGCGAGGTCGCAGAGGCGCGCCGCCGTGAGTCGGCCGCGCGTGCCAAAGCAGATGCGGACGTCGTCCAAGCCCAGGAAGAGCAACGCGCACGCATCGCCCAGCTGGAGGCTGCGCAGAAGATCAACGACCAAGAAAAAGCCTTGAACATGCAGATCGCCTCGAACGGCGCGTCCATCG
>OLLW01000428.1_pt1 | contig 11590 bp, 7 predicted proteins | sample 1604611 | NCBI WGS metagenome assembly OLLW01 (sample SAMEA104055725, study PRJEB20765) | soil metagenome | biome: Arctic tundra; feature: Polygonal ground; material: soil | place: USA | collected 2011-09 | depth 0-0.5 m | reverse complement strand
AGAAAATACAGAAATACCACGGCCAGCACCAACCCGACGCCGCACTTGCCGACGTACACCAAGTCGTGAATCACCGCGTCTTGTGCTTCGGCGTTGGTGATCAGATCGCCCGTGAAGCCGATGCGCATATCGCTCGCGAAGTGCTTTGGCTCGAGGCCGTCGATCAGCCGTTCGACGCGTCGGCGCAGCTCGTCCGCCTTGGGGTCGAAGCTGCCGAGCGAGGTGTGCACCAAGACCGCCGCCAGCTGACCACGCGCGTTGCCGATATAGTAGCCGTCCACCCCGGGTTGCTGGGCGCGCGCTTTCTTGGTCTGCGCGTCGAGCTCGGTGTTCAGCGCAGCAATCGCGTCGTCGTTCGTGTCGTTAGTATCATCGGAGCCAAGGCCGAGATCGAGCCCGGCCGCGCGTTGTACTTTGGCGTCGTATTCATCGCTGATGCGATCGTGAAGCTGGGTAAGCTGAGGCACGTCCAGGTACAGCGCTTGGTTCTGCTCGAAGAAGGCCTGGGCGTCCTTCGAGCCATAATCCACGGTGCTGACTAGCGACGGATCGAGCGTCGACAAGCGCGGAACGAGCGCGTCTACGAACGCCTCCAGCGCTTGCACGTTTCCGCTCTCGGCGACCACGGTCAGCGTCGCATTCGAGGCCAAGCGGCCCTCGCTGCGTCGCATCTCGATCACGCTCGGCTTGCTGTCCGGTAGAAGCTCCGTGAAGCTCGTCTTCAGGTCGAGGCGCGACGCCAGCCAGCCCGTCGGGGCCAGCGTAAGCAGCACGAGCAGCATGACCAACCATGGGCGCGCCACTTGCAGCTTCGCCAGTCGCATGAGCAGTGCGCCGAGCTTTGACTTCACGGCCACTCCGGCGCAAACGGCGTATAGCGAAAGCCAGCGCCCAGCGCCGTTTGTTGCTCGGTGATCAGCAGGCCCTTCTCGGCGCCAGCGTCGAAAGACGCGTAGAGCCGGAGCTCGCCTTTCACGCCGGGTAATGACACTCCGAGCAACGTGCGGAAATCGCGCGGCGCGGCGCGGCCCTTGGCGAGCAAGACTTCGGCGGTGCTGGACCAGAACGGCGTCACGCCCCGCACGGCTTGATGCAACTGAAGCACGAGCTCCTGCGCAGTGCCCGCCTGAAACGGCGTGCCTTCCGTGGCAGAGCCGTTGACGAACAGCTTGGCCTGATGGCGCAAGATCAGCTCCAGCGAGCCGACCTGGATGCGGCTGGCGAAGTCCGCGCTGAGCGAGTTGCCCATCTGAGGACGACCGCGCAGATCCGGGTGATCCGGGCCAAGGCCGGGTGTGACCGGGTCATTGCTCGCCGTGTGGTGATCGCTCTCATGGTAGTAGCCGAGCGCGACCTCGAGCCCACCGTGCTCACCAAGCGCCAGCCTCGCGAAGCGGTCGAACGACAACGCCAGCTCGTAACCCAAGATCCCGCGCCACAGATTGGAATCACCACCCGGAGCTGGCAAGAGCCGCTTGCTACGCGTTTGGCTCTCGAGGCCGAACAGCGCCAGCGCGCCGCCGCGCAAGGTGAGACCCGACTGATGCCAGGCCACGAGCCCGAGCTCGCTGCCAAGCGTCACGGAAAAGCGCGGCGCGACGATCGCTTCTACGGCCGCTGTATCGCGCGAAGCGCTCGAGCGGTGCGACACCTCTCGAGCGTCACCCGGTAGCCACTCTAGGCCATCACTCGGCAGCGCCCGCGCGCGACTAGGCACAAGCAAATACGGCGCAGCTATCAGGAGCGCGACCGCGAAGCGACGAAGGGTTGGCTCCCGAGCAGCGCGCACGACCTTCAACTAACTAATATCCCGCTTGCTTCAAGGCGTCGGAAAGTTTCAGGTTGTCGATCACGTCGGGCTTCGCGACCTGCCGCCGCAGCCGCGCAATCGTGCTGTGCGGCCAATCCTTCTGCACCATGTTGACCATCCACTTCGCGACCGACCCTTTCGGGTCGCACAATAGCTCGGCCAACACTCGCGTCTGCTTGCCGCCGTCGATCGAAGTGAGCACGAACTTTCCGTAGATGAACTGGCCCCGGACGTACTGCGTCTCGGGCGCAGCGGGATCATTTACAGAGTGATAGTTCAGGGCAACCTGCTTCGCCGTGGGGATCAACTCGAGCTTGGTCGTGAATACGAAGTCCCGATCCTTCAACACCCAAGGCGTCGTCACGTGGTTCCAGGACACGTATTCGGTGTCGCTCAGCTTACGTAGCGTCCGAGTTTCGGCGACGCTGTCGACCCATTCGTGAGAACGCGCGGTGTCGCTAAGGACGCTCGCCACTCGCAAGATGGGCGCGTTCACGACGCCTTCGCCGCGCATGGCGAGCAGCGAAACGCCCGGCACCTCTCGCCCGAAAACGCTGATTCCGTCCTGTTCAGCGAGCTTTTCCCAGGCCGCGGGCGCACTAGCGCTGGCGAGCCCGTTTGCTCGAACCAGCGCCACGAGCGTCAACGCAAAAACCCTCTTACGCATCCCGCCCGCGCAGCGTGAAACAGATCCCCGTGCCCAGCAACCCACGTAATTTCCGAATGCCCCGTGAAGGACTCTGCAGATCCGGAGAATGACAATTGGTCAGTGCCATTTAGCCGGCGTGAGATGCCCGACTGCGTTGCCCCATTCTGCCTCGCCACTGTCCCCTTACGCCCCTTTGTGACGTTTAGTTGCGACCACTCTTGAACGACGACTCCGCACCTTCTAGAACGTCGCTCGCGGGTGCAACACTCTAGCCGAGTTCGGTGCGCTTCCCCGTGAACGAGACATTCTTGGGATTGCTTACGGGTTACCTAAAAAGCCTGAAGCCACTGGACGTCGAAGAGCCGATCGACGTGTGGGTTCACCGTCCGCTCGCCTACCTATTGGCATGGGCGCTGCTTCCGACTCCAGTTTCTCCGAACTTCGTCACCTGCTGTTCGATCGCGCTCGGCACAGCTGCCGGAGCGTGGATGCTACTGCGCCCGCCGCACGAGCTGTACATCGCGGGATTGTTGATCTTTCTATCCGCGGTTTTCGATTGCGCGGACGGTCAGCTGGCGCGCATGCGCAAATCGTCGTCGCCATTTGGCCGGATGCTCGACGGAATCGCTGATCTAGCGGTCTCGATCGCGGTCGTGCTCGGCTCGGCTTGGATTATCTGGGGCAAATTTACACCGCCAGCCTGGCGCGGCTTGATCGCGATCGCGCTTGTCGTTGCGGTGACGGTCACCAGCTCGTTCCACACTACCGCCTTCGAGCACTACAAGAACGTGTTCGTCCGCCTCACGCACCCCACCTACAAGGACGGGGAAGATCGCGAGACCGCCTTGGCTCGTTACAACGCGGACTTAGCGCGCTACGGAAGCATCGAGCGCGCCGTGTGGAGGCTCTACCTCTACTTCAGTCAGCGACAGTTCGCCTTTCTGGCTCGCTTCGATCCGTACACAGATCTCGCGTACTCGAAGTATCCGGCGCGCTCGGACACTACTGCTGCCATCTATCGGCAGCACGCAGGTCGGTTGATGCGCATGTGGCGCACCTGGTTTGGTTTCGGCTCGCTGGTGTTCGGGCTCGCCCTGTTCATCGGCTTGGGCGTTCCGGAGTACTACTTATTGTTCAGGCTCGTCGCGCTCAACGCGCTCTTTTACGGCTACATGCGGCCCGCTCAGCAGGTCGCGTCGCGACGCGCCTTCAGCGAGCTTTCGCAGTTGAAGGTCGAAGCCGCCTGATGCCCGTTCATCGTACTTCCGGGCGGCCTCTCAATGCGCGCCAGCGCGCCGTGGTTCGAGCGCTGATGCAGAGCTTCGTGGGTATTGCGCCGGGGTCCGAGGAGGCGCTCCTCGACTTAGCGGTAGAACGCTGCGACGGCTTTCTGCAAGCGCTCGCGGACCCGGAATCAGCCACCCCGCTTCGCCTGCTGCTGAACGTCGTTCACGCGTACGTGGTCGTGCGTTTCCGGTGCGGCCCGCAATCGCTGACCGAAGCAGAGCGAGACGTGCTGCTACGCGATTTGTGTGAGCCAGACAGCACGCGCCTGGGCCGAGCGCTCGAGCTGCTCAATCGGCGCGCCGGCAAACCGTTGCCCACCGGACGAGACTTGCTGCGCTCGCTACGCCAGCTGAGCGTGCTCGTTTACTACAGCAATCCAGATACCGGCGCGGTCACCGGCTACATCCCGATCTGGAAGCGTGACCACATCCTGGCCGCCGCACCGGAGTTGGTGGCACCACCGGAGCGCGTGCCCGTGGCTCAAATCGTGGCCAAGCATCGCGAGGGCAGCGGCACACCCGCGGGGCAGCTGTTCGCCAACGATGGCCGGCCGCGCGTGGCGATCATCGGCTCCGGCGCTGGCGGCGCGGTCGTTGCCGCGCGTCTCGCGGCCAGCTGTGATGTCGCCGTGTTCGAGGCCGGACCGTCCTTCACGGCAGAGGAGTATCCGCTCGACACGCTGTCAGGCATGGCCCTGCTCTATCGCGACGGCTTGATGTCGTTCTCCAAGAACCTCGACCTGCAGGTGTTGGCAGGCAGGCTCGTCGGCGGCGGAACGGCGCTCACTTCGGGGATGTCGGTGAAGCCACGGCGTAGCACCATGCAAGCCTGGCAGCGCTCGGGCATCGATTCAGGCGAGCTCAGCGCCGGCTTAGACGCAGTCGAGAAGCGTTTGCGGCTCGAGCCGCCTGAGGAAGACCTGCTGAGCGATCTCGGACACCTGTGGCGCGCAGAAAATAGCTGCGCGAACGAGGACCTCCTGTTCGAAGTTCCGCTGAGCAACGCCGCCATGAGCCGACGCCAGCACGCCGAGAACCCGCACCGGGACGCGCAGCAACGCGGGGACCGCTGTTTGGCCTGCGGCCTGTGCAATTACGGCTGCCATTTCGGCCACAAGCTCTCGGTCGATCAAACGTACCTGAAGGACGCTCGCGCGCTGAACGCCCGCGTTCATGCCAATACCGCCATCGAATCCCTGGTTTCGTCGCGCGACCCGCGCTCGGGGCAGACACGCGTCATCGGCATCCGGCTCGCGCGAGATCCAAAGGCGCCCATGGTGCCGGTCGATTACGTCGTGCTTGCAGCGGGCGCAATCGGCAGCCCGCAACTGTTGCGGCGGTCGATGCAGCTCGATGACGGCCTGTCCCGGCTGCCCTGCGCGAACCAGGTCGGAAAAGGTCTGGGCTTCAACTACGGAACCTCGGTCGTCGCCGAATGGCCTGAGCAGCCAGCGCGCCCGGGCGATACCGGGATCCAGATCCACTACATCGCGTCGAAGCCGTCGGATGAATCGTTCGTGCTGGAGAACGCGTTCTTGCCGCCCGCGTTGATGGCAACCGTTGCGCCCGGGATGGGCGCGGTGCATCGGGAATGGATGTCCCGTTACCGGCGGCTAGGCATGGCCGTGTCGACCATCGGCTCACCGCAGACGGGCAGCGTGTCCGCGGACGGACGAGTCAGCTACGTCATCGGCGATGGCGAATTGGGCGTGATCCGTGAATCACTCGGGCTGCTCGTGCGCAGCTACCTGCGCGCAGGCGCGGCTCGAGTTGGCGTGAGCGGTGTGCGAACGCTGTCTGATTCGTCTGACGTCTTCTACCCCGGCGAGCAACAGAACCAACGAGCGTTGCTCGAGAAGGTGACTCGAATCGCCGCCGCGCCGGACCGGCTGACGATGATGTCCGCGCACCCGCAGGGCGGCCTGCGCGTCGATGCCGACCCGGCGCGCGGCGCCGTGCGTCCGGACTTTCGCGTGCATGGCGTCGAAAACCTGATGGTCGCGGACGCATCTTTGTTTCCGAGCACCATCGTCGTCAATCCGCAGTGGACGGTCATGGCCCTGGCAGACGTCGCCGCGAAAGCCATCAGCAGCAGGATCCGCCAAGGCAGTGCCCAAAGCGCCTCACGTCCGCGGCTCAGCTACGCGAACACGCCCTAGTCACGCGCCTGCGTAAGCTACGTAAAGCCGCCGGCGCATTGAAGATTCGGCGTTTTCCGGAGAACCCCGCGCGCCGGTCACGAGGCGCAACACGCGCCCAAAGCTCGCAGGCTACAGTGCGCCACATGGCGGTCCTTCGTTTTGCTGGCGGCTTGTGCGCCTTGGGCGTTCTGGCCGGGGCCGCGCCGGCTGGCGCGGAATCACGAGTGTCTTACACGCAGGCCCTCGCTCTCTCGCGAGAGCGCGCTCCGAGCGTGGCCGTCGCCCGCGCCACGCAGGGCGTTGCTGAAGCCGACTCACGCACCGTCGGCTTGTACCCGAACCCGACCCTCAGCGCGGGCACCTCGACACAGGCAGCGCGGCTGTCACTGGGCGCGTCAATGCCGCTGCTGATTTTGGGACAGCGCGGCGCTGCGCTGGACGCGGGACGCGCCGAATACGCCGTCGCCAAGCTGGACACGCAGGTCTCGCTGAGTGAAGTGCGGGCGGCGACGGGCCACGCCTTCGTGGGGCTGTGGCTCGCCGAGCACAGAGCCCTCACTCGCTTGGATGCAGCGACCATCTCGCGTACTCTCGATTCAGCCGTCGCAGGGCGAGTCGAGCTCGGCTCTGCACCGCAGCTCGAGGGCCTGCGCGCACACGCTGAGCGTTTGCGCGCCGACGTGGACGCGCGTGCCGCCGCCGATCTGGTCGACGCGGCCTCCGCCGAGCTCGCGATCTGGATTGGAATGGGCTTCGACGACCCCGTGCGTGTCTCGGGAGATCCCGAGGTACCGAGCGAAGTGCCCAAGCTGAGCGAGCTTTGGTCGGGAGTCGGCAAGAACCCGAGCGTGCAGCGGGCCGCTGCCGAGGCGCGCGCCAGCGAAGCGCGGGCGAGCAGCGAGCGCGCTCAAATTCGCCCGCTGATGACGCTCGATCTAGGTGCTGATTTCGACGATCCGACGTTGCACGGGTTCACTAACTATCGCGCCCAGCTCGGCTTCGAGGTCCCGCTGTTGAACCAGCGCGGGCCGCTGATCGAACGCGAAGAGCGCAAGGTCCTGGCCGCCCGCTCGCAGTTTCAAGCGGAGCGAATCCGTTTGAGCTCGGAGTTGATTGTCGCCTATAGGACCTTCGGGGCGCTCACTCAGCAAGCCCAGACGCTCGCTTTCGGCGTGCTGCCTGCCGCCGCCGCGGCGGCGCGGGCCACTGAGGAATCGTACACCCTCGGACGCGCGCCACTGCTTTCTGTGCTCGACGCCGAGCGCGCGCGGATCGACGCTGAGCTGACCTTGATCGAGAGCCAAGGCGCCCGCGCCAACGCCTGGATCGACGTCGAACGCGCGCTCGGTGTGCAATGAGCTTCGAACCAGCGTTGCTCGTCGTGCCGTTTTTGTGCTTGGCGTGTCAGCATCCCGCTGAGGCCGAACCGGAGCTGAAAGTCACGGTGCGCTGCGTGAACCCGCTGCGCCAAGCCATCGACGAGACACTCGAGCTCAGAGGTCACCTCGAGCCACCTCCGGGTGGCGACCTGCCTTTGGCGTCGCAGGTGGCCGGCCGCATCGACGAGGTTCTGGTGCACGAAGGGCAGCGCGTGAAGGCCGGCGACGTCGTGGCCAGCGTCGATGATTTGGCTTCGCGCGACGCGGTGCGACAGGCCGAAGCCTCGCTCGCACAAGCCCGCGCCGCGGCGCTCAACGCCAGCGCGACGTTCGAGCGAACGCAGGCTCTAGTGACCCGCGGCATCGCGGCACGCCAGGAATTGGACGACGCATCGGCCAAGGTTGAGACCGAAAAGCAATCCGTCCTGGCTGGCGCGGCTGCGCTGGATCTGGCTCGGCGCACGTTGGGCCGCGTGCAAGTGCGCGCGGCGTTCGGCGGAGTCGTGACGCGCGTGTGGCGCGGAGCCGGAGCGATAGTCGATGGCACGGCCGCCACGCCCATCGCACAGGTCGCCGCGTCATCCGGGGCGGAGCTCGTCGCCGACATCACCGAGCGCGACTTGGCGCGAGTCACGAACGGTCGGCCCGCGCTGGTGCAGCTCGCGCCGGGAACGCCTCCGCTCGCAGGTTCGGTCCGCGCGGTCTCTAGTGCGCTCGACCCGGCAACAGGCCTCGGCTTCGTGCGCGTCAGTCTGACGGACACGCCGCCCTCGGTACCGATGGGCGCGCAGGGCCGCGTGACGATCGTCACCGCGCATCGTGATTCCGTGCTCTTGGTTCCCGTGGAGGCCTTGCGCGGCGCAGTCGCCGACGGCGCGGAAGTCGTGGTGTGTACGGAAAGGGGCGCTAGCGTCAGAGCCGTGCAGGTCGGCTACCGCGACGACCACCGCTTCGAGGTGGTGTCCGGCCTCGCCCCTGACGAAAAAGTCGCCATCGATCACGTGCTCGGGCTGGAGACTGGCACGCCGCTAGTCGAGGCGCCGTGAAGCTACTCGGCTTGCTCCGGCGCTACGCGGTCGTCGTTTGGTTGACGACGGGTGTGTTGGTCTGCCTCGGCATTGCCTGCGCGTACGAAATGCCGAGCGGTATCTATCCCGAGATTGAATTTCCGCGCGTCGTGGTCGTGGCGCGAACGGGCGGCGCGCCGCCCGACGTGTTTCTGACGCAGGTGACGCGCCCCCTCGAGCAGGCGTTGACATCGACCTTGGGACTGGAACGCATTCGCTCCAAGACCATCCGCGGCGCCACGGAAATAGCCCTGCAATTCTCGCCAAACACGGACATGTGGCGCGCACTTTCGATGGTCGAATCCAAGGTGGCCGAGACGCGCGGCGTCCTGCCGGCAGATGCCGAAATCGTGGTGGAGAAGGTCACGACCGGCTCGTTTCCGGTAGTCACCTTCAACGTGGCGGGCGCGCTCGATCCGCGTGAGCTGCAAGAGCTGGCCGAATTCGTGGTTCGCCCGGCGCTCGCCAACGTACCCGGGGTGGGTCGCATCGAAGTCGTCGGCGGTGACGTGCGCGAGTACGAAGTGGTGCTCGACCCGCGCGCGTCGCTGACGCTCAAACTGAATCCCGATGACGTGGCCAGTAAGCTTCGTAGCAGCCTGAGCCTGCACGCGGTGGGCCGGGTGCAGAACGGGCAGCAACTCGTGACCGTGCTTGGAGATGCTCAGCCGCGCACGCTGGCGGAGCTTCGAGATATGCCGATTGCGACGTCCGCCACGGGCGGCGTCATTCCCCTGAGCGCCGTGGCCGAGGTCGTGGAAGGCGCCGAGGATCGCACCGTACGCGTCGGCGGGCCGCGCGGAAACACGGTCGCGATCAGCGTTGCGCGGCTGCCCGGAGCCAGCACGCCGGACGTCGTGGACAGCGCGCTCAAGGCCGTCAACGCCTTGAAAGCGAGCCTGCCCGCGGGAGCCGTCGTCGAACCGGTCTACGACCAAGCGAGCTTGGTACGCGATGCGATGAGCAGTGTGCGCGACGCCATCCTCGTCGGCATCCTGCTGTGCGCGTTCGTGATCGCGTTATTCCTACGCGATCTGCGGGCCGGCTTTCAGGCGGCGTTAGCCGTACCGTTGACGCTCGCGGTCACCTTCCTATGCATGAAGCTCGCGCATCAGACCTTGAATCTGATGTCGCTCGGCGGCATGGCAGTCGCGATAGGCCTGGTCGTGGACGACGCGATCGTGATCGTGGAAGCCATCTCCCATCATCGCGATCAAGGGACAAACCCGCGTGAGGCGGCAGCGCTGGGAACCGCAGAGTTGGCTCCAGCCGTGATCGGCACCACGCTCACGACGGTCGTCGTGCTGATTCCGCTCTCGTTCCTGGACGGGATCGTGGGCGACTTCTTTCGCGCCTTGGCGTTCACTCTGACTTCGGCCGTACTGATTTCGCTGCTGGTCGCTCTGACTCTGATCCCGCTCTCCGGCGTCGGGCGCGCCGTCCGCGCCAAGGCGCCGCGTGATCCTCGCTTTCAGCGCTTTTACGAGCGGGTCACTCGCGCAGCTCTGCAAAGGCCGCTGATCGCCGTGGCGCTGGTCCTGGCCAATCTGCTACTCGGAGTCCTAATCTTCCCGCATTTGGCGCGCGGCTTCTTGCCGACCATGGACGAAGGCGCGTTCGTGCTCGACTACTTCTTGCCGGCCGGCAGCTCGCTGGAGACAACCGATGCGTTCGCGCGTGGCATCGAAGCGGAGCTGCGCAGGACCGCCGAAGTGCAGACGTTTTCGCGCCGCTTGGGCGCCGAGCTTGGGCCAGCCGCTGCCACGCAGCTGAACCGCGGCGACGTCATGGTACGCCTCAAAGCTCACAGCACACGCAGCTACGAAGACGTCGTGGCCGACGTTCGCGCGCGGCTCGCTCGCAAATACCCGGAAGTGCGCGTGGAGTTCGTGCAAGTCTTGCAAGACGTGCTGAACGATCTTGCCGGCAGTCCGCGCCCCGTCGAGGTCAAGATCTTCGGTCCGGACTACGCCAAGCTCGACCAGCTTGCTGACCAGCTCGCCGAGCAGCTCGGCCGCGTCGCCGGGGTGGTCGATGTTTACGCGGGCCACGAGCACGAAGTGCCGGAGCTACGCTTTCGCGCTGCGCGGGACACCCTGGCTCGGTTGGGCGTGAGCGCAGACGAGTTCGACGTGCAGCTCGAAACCGCGCTACGTGGCAGCATCGTCGGAGCGATGCGCCGCTTCGACCGCTTGATCAACATCCGCGTCAGGTATCCCAACCCAACGCGCTTCGACCCCGCGCAGGTGCCCGATCTGCCGTTCGCCGCCAAGGACCGAACGCTCACCTTTCGCGCGCTCGGAACCCCGGAGCTGTCCACGACCGCGGCCGAGCTCACGCATGAAGCCTTGCAACCCATGGTCCTTGTAACCGCAGATCACGAGGGTCGAGATTTAGGCGCGGTCGCCGATGACACGAGTCGTATCCTGGCCAGCATGCACCTGCCAGCAGGCTACCGCGCCGTGCTTGCCGGCCAGATCGAAGCTCAGCGCGCGACGCTGCGCAATCTGTCGTTGGTCGCGGCTCTCGCCGCGCTGCTGGTGCTCACGGTGCTATCGGCGCAGTTTCGCTATTTGCGGTTCGCATTCTTGGTGCTCGGCCTCGTGCCGCTGGCCATCGTGGGAGCCTTCCTGGGCTTGCTCGTAACGGGTACCCCGCTCAATGCGTCCTCGCTCATGGGCGCCGTGCTGCTCGTAGGCTTGGTAGTAAAGAACGGCGTTTTGCTGCTGGAAGAAGCCGAAAAGCGCTTTGCCGCAGGAGCGCTCGCCGATGCCGCGATCGCGGCCGCCGCAGAGCGTCGCTTGCGGCCAGTGCTGATGACCACTATCGCCACCTTGGTCGGCCTGTTACCGCTGGCGCTCGGTATCGGAGCGGGCGCCGATCTGCAGAAACCGCTGGCCATCGCGGTCATTTTTGGGTTGGTTAGCTCAACCGTCGCGACGCTAGTCGTGTTGCCACCGCTGGCGCTGCTCGCGCTGCGGCATGTGGTGCTGAAGCGCGAGCCGGCGATCTAGTGCTTGGCCGCGCTGAGCAGGAGTAGCCGCGCGCCTTGCGGGTCCGCCACATAGGCATTGCCACTCGCGTCCGCCACGGCGTTTCTGGCACCCGGCGCGGTGTCGCCGCTCGCGGTAACGGTGAGCTGGCCGTTGTCCTCGAGCCGCGCGACGGTCAGCCGCGCCACCTTGCCGGCAGCCGCATACAGCAGCTCGGCACTTTCGACGTAGTCCAAGTTGTCGACGCCCGCGCCAGTATCGAGCT
>OLLW01000667.1_pt1 | contig 11624 bp, 9 predicted proteins | sample 1604611 | NCBI WGS metagenome assembly OLLW01 (sample SAMEA104055725, study PRJEB20765) | soil metagenome | biome: Arctic tundra; feature: Polygonal ground; material: soil | place: USA | collected 2011-09 | depth 0-0.5 m | reverse complement strand
CTTGCTGGTCTTGTCCCAGCTACCCCAACTAGTCACATTGAGGCCCATCACCTGCTGCATCGTGAGCACGAGCTCGGTCACCTTGCGTCCGGGGATGCGGATGTGGCGGTTACCGGGCAGCTTCCCACCAGCGTGGCCCATCAGCACGATGTGGTAGTTGGTCATGATGTGATTTTTGGGCTCGGCGAGCTCGCTGATCCCATAAATCAGCGTGTTGTCGAGGATCGTGCCGGCACCCATGGGCGTCGCCTTCATTTTAGTCGCCAGGTCGGCGTACTGCGTCTGGATGAACAGCTCCATCGCTCGTGGCTCCACCCCATCGGTGCCGTGCGTGTAGGCGTGATGACCCCCGCTGTACGGGAGGTCCGGAGTATATGTGCTGTCGCTGCGAGGACCGGACCACAGGTGCGAGTAGACCCGCGTCAGATTGCAAGACAGCGCAGCTACGATCAGGCTGTTGATCGCCTGGCTTTTCGCCGCCATGTTCGCGTACGTCAGGGGCGGCGCGTTAGGGGCCTTGCACGCGGTGGTAGTGCTGCCGCCGCTGCTGCCGCCAGAGCTGGTGCCAGCGCCGCCGGCGCCGATAGCGCCGCCCACGGTCGGAATCTGCATTTCGAGCGAACGAATGCCGTCCATATGTGAATCGAGGCGCCTAGCGTCGTCCGTGCCCAGAGACATCTTCAAGCGCGTTGCGTCTTGCAAGACCGCGTCGAGCACGCTGCGCCGCATCCTGAACGAAATGTCCGAAGGTACGCCGGTGGCGCCTCCGCCTGCGCCGCCTGCGCCGGCCGCACCGGCCGCAGGCGCCGTCGCTTGGTTCGCCGCGAACAGGGTGTTGAAGATCAGCGTCGGGTCGCGCTTCGGCGGCAGGAAGTCATTGGGGCCGCGGTGCGCGAGGTTGCTACCTGGCGTGCCCATTGCGACGTCGCCGGTGAAGGGGATCATGCCCGTCTCGAACGACTTGAACGGCTCGTTCGTGTGAATGGCGTCAGCGATGGTCTGGTCGACCGTCGGCTGGTACTGCGTTGCGCCCGAGGTCTCGAACTGATGAGAGGACGGCACCTTGCTGGCGAGATCGGCCGTCGTCGTACAGAGGGTCCCGTCTCCACCCGCGAGCACATATACCACGCCCCAGCCATGGCCCTTGAACTGGGCGTCCATCATGTCCAGCCCGGTCACCAGCGTCATCGCGTCCTTGACGCCGGAAAAAGGCATCAAATTTTTAGACAGCTGCCACGCATCCCCACTGCCGGTCGTCGTCGGAGTCCACGAATCGGTGTGGATACCGTTACCCCAAAACCAGATTCCAAACGAGGTCGGCAAAGCACCCCCCGCAGCGAACGCCGTGCCGTTGTTGTCGCACATGACGTCGAGCACGGGCAGCCACATGGCAACACCGATACCCCCGAGCATGCCTCGCAGGGCGAAACGACGAGAAACCTTCAGCTTTTTTAGGAGTTCCATGATTACTAATTCCCCGCGGTGGCGACCGCGGCCGGCGCGGAGCGGAAAGCGTCACTAACGATAAACTGGGCGATGAAGTCGCTCCAAACATAGCCCTTCGAAGTAAGGGCCTGCGTGAGGGCGTCGATTTGCGCGGAGTCCGCCGTGGCGTCAGGGACGCCGTTCGCGTTCCGGTAGAAGCTGTTCATCATGCAGGCCATTGCCCTGGAGTTTTGACGGAACGCTGCACCGAGCTGAGCTGCGCCGTCGAAGGCCACTCCGTCGAGCGTTCCGGTAGAGTCGATGGGCAGAGTGCCCTCCATAGCGCGATACTGACCGATCGAATCAAAGTGCTCTAGCCCGAACCCAAGCGGGTCGAAGAGCTGATGGCATGCGGCGCAGGTCGGACTCGCGCGGTGTTGCTCGAGAATTTGCCGCGACGTTAGGGCGGGATTCGGAGTCAAGATCTGGGGGGTGCCTGGGGGAGGGTTTGGCGGCGTCGTGCACAGCAAAGTCTCCAACATGAACACCCCGCGACGGGTGGGCGAGTTGTGATCGACTTGCGAATGGCCCGCGAGCACCGCGGCCTGGCCCAAGATGCCGGCGCGGCCCGTCTCCGGACCGAGCTTGATCTGGGCGAAGCCCGAGGCAGGGGCAGTAACGCCGTAGACTGGAGCCAAGTTGGCATCTACGAAGGTTTGATCGCTATCGAAGAACGTGCGCATGTCGGTACCGGGCGCCAGCACGACATTTTTGATGAACAGCTGCGTGGCTTGAAACATTGAGCTCGCCAGAGCCGGGGTGAAGCTCGGAAACAGGGTCGGGTCCTTTACAACCACCGAAACAAGTTGGGCTCCGGAGAGCTCGCTGAAGAACGTGGCCATGCGAGTGACGGCGCCCGGGTCAGTAAGCAGTGGGGCAGCGGCCGTCTTCACGCCGTCGGCGGTGTCGAGCTGACCTGCAGCGGCCGCGGCGAGCAAGGCGTCGTTCGGAGGGTGGCCCGTGAGCAGGAACGACAAGCGCGTCGCCATCGATGCGCCGTCGTACTTGAGACGCTTGCTAGTGGCGTCGAGCTTGTTGGTCTCGATGCGATACAGGAAATACGGAGACTGCAGCAGCCCGGTGGTGATGGCCATCAGGCCTTGCGTCGCGCTCGTCGCCGCTTGGGCGATGTCTTTGCCGACCTGCAACCACTGTTGAACCTCGTCGGCCGTCAGGTCACGCCGGAAGGCGTGCTTGCCAGCGGTCTGCACGAAGGTGGTGACGCAAGCGTCGCTAAGATCGGCTTTAGGCTGACAGCCGACGAACTTCTGCCAGCGAGTCGCGCTTGCAAAAACCTCTGTCGCGGCCGCGCGACTCGCGGTCTCGTACATCGGGACCGCCGAAGCGTTGATTGTCACCACCCCGCCGCCGATAGCGGAGAAGCCGTTGGTGAACGTATCGGGAGGCAGGTCGAGCGGCGTGCTGATTGGCCCCAGCAAGTCCGTGATTGAGTTCGTGTACTCGGCCTGGGTGAGCACCCTCAGCTTTGGCCCGCCGTTGACCAGGACTGGGTCCGGTGCCCCGCTGGCACCGCCCCCAGCAACCGTTGAGCCGGCACCGCCCCCGGCCGTCTGCCCGGGCTGGGGCTGCCCGGGTTGCCCGGCCTGCCCCGAAGGGGCGGCGGACATGTTGGTTTTGTCGCTCGCCATACCCGTGCAGGCGAGCGAGGACAGGGCGATTAGCCCCAGGACTGGAAAAGCGTGGTGACGTCGGAAAACGCCTGGAACTTCCTTCATCTCAGTTAGTAAGTGCGGCCGTGGGCCAAGAATTGTCTTCAAATCGACCGGACTCATTAGAAGCCGCACGATTCGCGCGCCGGCGCGAGGTAGGCAGAGGTCGGATTGAGGGTTTCGATGCGCTTCAGCTCCGCCGCGGCCTCCCGCGTCCGGCCTAGCGCGCACAGGGTTCGGACAAGCGTCGCTGCTCGCTCCTCGCTGAGCACCCCCCGAGGAAAACGCTGCGAATGTTCAGCAAGCGCTTCGAGCGCCTCTTGGGGGCGCCCTCTGGAAAGGGCTGCCTGTGCTTTCGACAAGAGCGCGACTTCCTTGCGGATCTCATTGCCACGTTTGGATGATTCGCCGACCGACGGCCCGCTGCGCTCCGCGGAGACGAGCGAGCTCGGCTCGCTTGGCGACTCCGTGGCCTTATCGACAACCGGCAGCGGTACCTCGGCAGCCTTTGGAGTAACCGCGACGGGTGCCGGGTGGACGACCAGCCCCGCTTGCACGGTTTTGGGTGAGTGTCCGCCGGCGTGCAACCAAATGGCGCCCGCTGCCGCAACGGGCACCGCAATAGCCAACAGGCGAGCCGCATGGCCCGCGCCGAAAATACCGTTGAACGGGCGCGGAGTACGCGCCCCGATCGCCGCGACGAGCGAGAGCGTCGCAGTACCCGTTAGGGCCGTCATCAGCCGTGCTCGATCCGCGTCGGTAGGGCTAAACGCCTCCCGACCGGCGTTGACGAGCCGGTTGGCTTCGGGACTCATCCCATTCATGGCGCCCTCCTGCGTTCGAGCAACTTTCGTTGACGTTGAGCCGCCGCGTCGAATTCTTCTCGTGCTGCGCGAAGGCGCGAGTAAACGGTATTCATCGGCGCGCCGATCATCTCGGCAATCTCGCGACCGCTCATTTCCAAAATCTCCGACAGCACGAACACCTCTCGTTTGCGCTCATCCAGCTGGTCGAGCACGGTAGCCAGTATGCGAACCTCGAGGCTGTGCTCGGCCGCAGCAAGCGGGGACTGCTCAGATGATCTGAGCGAGTCGACATCTGGTGCGGACCGCGCATCGCGCTCACGGCGCCGCCGCCGCTGTGAGCTCACGACACGCCGGGTGATGGCGTAGATCCAGCTGCGCGCACCCGCTTCGTCCTTCAAATTTTCCTCGAAATCGGCGTGTCGACGTTGAACCACGAGGAAGACGTCCTGCACGACATCGTCGATCTCGTCCGATTTGGCACCAAACCCTCGGGCGCACTTCCAAACGAACTCGAAATAACGTGTGCAAAGCTCCTCGAACGACGGACCGGAAAGGGGCGGCTCTGCGCCGGCGCCGGCGAGAGCGGTTGCGGCAGGATCGGCCGCTTCTGCCGGCGATGTGGCCATGAACCTTTGGGGATGCTTCGAGGCTGGTGTTTTTGTCAAAAAATCCACTCGCATCCCAAATTAAGCTGGGGAGAGGCGATGGCGGGCTCGTGAACCGGACCGAGCTGGTCGATCGTGAAGCGGGGCCGCTGGGGTGAGACCAAAACGCTGGCTTCACCAAAAAAGCGCAAGTGCGTGAAGCTCGGCGTGGGCAGGGACACGAACAGCCCGCCCGAGCCGGAAATCCACACGGCCGTCCGCGAATTCGCGGAAAAAACCTGTGATCCAACGCCTTCGCCGGCCAGTCGCTGCGCCGCTGCGCCGAGGCACGGTCCCAGCTCCAGCCCAGCCACCGCTTCGATGAAGCACGCCTCCGCTCGACCCGACTGAAGGGTGAAGTGGCTGGCGAAGCCAGAAACTCGGTTCGTTTGCGGCTGCCACAATTCCCCGCCGACAGTCGCGCGCAGACCTTTCCAGCGTAACCCGAGGGCTGCCCCGAGGCCGAGCCCAGCGGATGGCAGGGAGCCCCAACCGGCAGCGCCGATCGGAGCATCAATCAGCAAGTGCAGCCCGCCCGGCGGGGGCTTTATCGGGGGACCATCCGTAGTGCTGACCGCCTTGTCGTGGTTTGGCGAGGGCGGCGGCGCGGGCGGTGAATTCGGGTGTGCATCCGACGGCACGGAGGCAGGGGTGCTTTCGCTAGTTGCAGGCGCCGAACCCTCTTCTACGGTCGAGCGAGCGAGCAGCGCGATGGCAATGGCCGCAGCCCCCGCCAGCTCGTCACAGGTGCGCGCTTCAATGACGCGCGAGCTCGGAGTGCTACCGACCCCCATGCTGAGCAGCAAACGAAAGCCATTGTCCATACGCTCGACCTGGCCCGACGCGTGAACGTCTGCAACGCGGCTGGCGCTGGCCGTCCCCCCCAGCAGCGCGTCCACCCGAGCTTGGATATTCTCGGCCGTCGGACAACCGGGCGGGCCGCTCCACGACAGGGCAAAGCGCGCGGTCGGCTGGGCGGCGAGGGCTGACGTCCAGCCAACAACCAAGAGGCCAATCAAGCCGCCGCTGGCCTTCATGATTGTTCCCGCCTCCGCGCCATCGTTGGCTCCTCTACCCCATTTGACGCGCGGCCGGGTAGGGGGCAGATAATCGGGCGTTGCGGACTCGGGCAGGAATCGGGATTTTGTTCTTCGTCACAGGCGCATGCGCCTCGCATGACGAGTCGTTGGGTTGCGCGCAGCTGGTCGTGAGTTGTCCGGGGGACGCGGGCGACCAGCAATGGTGGTTGGCAAAGGCGCCCACCTCCAGCCAACTGTTGCAGATTCAGGGCGGCCAGTGTGGATCCTGGCTCGCTTTCATCAAAGACGGCGCGTCAGCGCGCTACGACGCCGTGGACCTTGGAACGCCTACAGGCCAGATGCGGCTCCGTGTGGTGGTATCGGCGGACGACGCGAGCACCCATGGGGGCACGCTCACGCTGTTCGCGGACGGAGACACCACCCCCGCAGTCAGCTGCGCGATCGCGCCCACCGGCGGGTGGTTCAACTGGCTCGTCGTCGATTGCGGCCCGCTCTCGCTCACGGGGTTACATTCACTGACGTTCAAGTTCAGTGGCACAGATCAGTACGTGTTCAACCTAGCGGCCTTCGGTGTCGTGCGTTCGGGTTCGCCCGACTGCACCGTCACCGGGCCCAAGCACTACGACTGAGCCACGCTTTCTGCGACTACGCCTTCGACCTGCACAGTGCGACCGTGCGGTTTGATGCGGCTCGGAACGACGTGCCGCCACTGCCACTCGGCGGTAAACACAATGCGCGCTTGCTGGCGCGGCACTAGCGCGCTCAAGCTTGGAGCGCCGATCAGCGGCAGCGGCATAGCTCCGCGGATGATGGTGCCGCGCGGATCGATCGTCGTGTATTGATCGGTAATGTCGCTGCTGAGCGCTATGCAGGGCGCGGCGGCCAGCAGCGAGCGCACGTGCGCCTGCTGCACGCGATGCGTAAATTGGCCGAGCGCCACCTGAAACTCGAGCGCCCGCGTGCGTTGGCTCGCCGGGAAGCGCACCGCGAATCGATCTTGCACGTAACTCGTGAGCGGCGTCGCCAGCTGCGACAACACCATGGACGAGCAAGCAAAGTCGAGCGGTCCTACCACCGCGCTCTCCGGCAGAAGTCGAGGCGGTGCGTCGACGCGATAATCGTGCAGAAGCCGGAGCAGCGCCTCGTAAACCTCGACTTCGTCCGCCAGCGCCAGTGCGGCGCGAGCCCTATGCAGAAAAACGTCGTTGATACCCGTGACGTCGGCCTGCACCAGCGACAGCCGCGCGTGGAGCTTTGGCTCCAGGCCTACCTGCTTGACACTCTCGGCCAGCGCGGCGGCGTCGATGTCCACCAGCAGCACTTGCTCGAAGCGCTCTGCCAACTTGCGCAGCGGAATGTCGTACAACTTGCCGGCGCCGATTACGAGGGCGCGCGGCCCTGCGGCGCGCTCGGCGCCCCGCAGCAAGAGCTCCTTGTTGCTCGCCCCGTGCTCGCGCCACGCGGCCGTATTTGTATCGCGGATGCGCGTGATGGCCGCCGACGTGGACGCATAGCCCAGCTCGCTGAAGGTGCTCTCGGAGGCGGCCTCGTGAGTCGGCCACGCCGCGACCGAAGTTGCCCGATGCTCGTCTAGCGCCTGCAGCACGTCACCAAAGTTCAGCAGAGCGGGTAGATCCGGCAGGTTCAGGCGCGGCAAAGCGTGAGCAAAAGCGCAGAGCGGCTGGTAGTGCTCGAAGCTCCACGGCTCCTTGCCAGAAAAGACACGCTCCAAAGCGGCCAGCTGCTCCTCACTGAGCTGCCCCCGAACCGACATCCCCTGCTCCGCGGCCCACGCCAGCACCCGACGGAACGGTGGAAGCGACAGCAACGCCATGCCTGCCGACTATAATCGTAGAGGGCTCCAAAGCCGAGCGCCGAGTCCGCGGAGCGCAGACTCAGCCCTGGGCGTGCCCCAAACCCGAATGCCGGCGACTTTTTCGCTGCGCCGGGTGGCGGGTAGTCGTCCGAGCTTGAGTGTGTCGGCGTTCAGGGAACGGAGCTGGCAGGCTTCGGTGGCGCGCCGCGGCGACGCCGGACTCGCGGACTGTCCGTCAAGCGTTTGAGGAATTCGTAGTGCTCCGACTTGGTCGATCTGGTGTTCAATAGTGCAGTTCGAAAGTCGCTCTCGAACGAGCCCGACATGAAATCGCCGTTCGGCAGCACGACGGTGTATCCGTCATCCAGGAGCTGATTCATCTCGGAAAGCAAGGGCGCCTTCAAAACCGCCAGAATCATCGGCTGCATGTAGCTGGGCGGCGCGTAGTTGCAGTGGGCGTAAAACCAAAAGTCGAGCCCAGAGAAAAAATACACCTTCTTGTCGGGAGCCGCTTTCGCGACCTCAGGGCAGTACATCAGCGGCAGCCCGTACCCGGGGACGAGAGGCTCGGTCACGTCGGTGCGGCTGACGACCGAGATTTGAGTCGCCGCCTTGGTCCAGATCCTGTCTGAATACTGCCAAGCGCAGAGCGCGACTAGCGCCGTCGACAGCAGCACTTGCAGAGCCAGGATGGGCACGCCTGGCCGGCGAAACCTCAGCAGGATCAGATCCAAGCAAAGAAAGAAACAGGTCAAAAATGGGGCCGACAGGTTGATCAGATTGTGCGGGTGACTGCGTCCGAAGAAATAGATCGAGCTCGAGATCAACAGGGCCACCATCAGCAGCGTCGCACCGCCGCGCGCCTCCCCAAGCTCCGCGCGCTTGCTGAAAGCAAGCCCACCGGTGAGCGCCGTGAGGGGCAAAAGCCACCAATAGAAGGACCCGTCAGCAATCTTCGACTGGCCGACACCGAGCTTCCGATACAGCAAAACGGCGTCCGAGACCGGACTGCCAAGAATTGCCGTCGCGATGCCGATGCAGGCGACGATGATCAACGCGCCGGGAGCAAGCTTTCGCAACAGCGCCGAAAGCTCCCTCCGCAAGGGCGCGCGCGAGCTCTTACTGACAGCCAGCCGCAGCGCCAGGAAGTCGGCGCCGACGGCGAGTGCGTAGCCGCCTAGGTACAGCACACCGATGCTGCGCGAAAAGATGCACATCAGCCCCAACACTGCGGCGACCGCCCAGTGGCGCAGCCCAAAGCGCAGGGCCAATGCGACCGGTAGAATCCACAAATCCAGCCGCATCGGTCCAACCTGCGGAACGGCGACCGCGTCGCCCCGCACTGCGTAAATCCGGACGATGATCACCGCCACGAGCAGCGGGCCCGCCAGGCCCGGCTGAAGAAGCCAGCGCCGCGCCAACACGAACAAGCCAACCAGCAGCGCGTAGAAACTGAACGCAGTGATGAAGTAAAAACCCGCGGGGTCACCCCCGAGCCACAGCCATGCCTCAACGATCAGCGACAGCCCATAGTCGTACTGCATGTAGATGTGGGCAGGCGAAACGCCGTTGAGCAAGCGCAACCCCGGAGCCAAGATCGCCGAGGCGTCGTTCACGCTGACTGGGTTCGACGGCAAGAATGCCACGGGCACCAGCAGCAAGGCGCCGACGACCGACAGTGCGCGGCCGTGCCGCTGGCCCCAGCCCAAAAGGCAGCTCGCGGCGACGGCGACGACCAGCACCACGCAGTTCTTCGCGACGGAAGGGCCGACGGCGGGCAGCGGCAGGGTGAACGAAAACTGGCTCGCGAACAGCAGGCTGCCGGCCAAACAGAGCAGCACGGACGCGCCGCGAACTTGGCGATTGGCCGAGCGCAGCAGGTGCGCGAGGGCACATACGAGGGCAGTGGCGCCAATGACGAGAGCGAGCAGCGCGAAGGGCTCTGCGCCGTCACCGTCGTCGAAGGCTGGCAACGCCCATGGCGTCACCGTCGACAGATCAACCGGAAACTGCTGGGCCCACAGCGCAGGCGCAAAATGGAAAAAGACACGCCAGGCCAGCCAGCCCACGGACAGTGAAGCCAGCAGCAGCAGGGGCTCGGCGCTGGCGGCGCGCAATGCTCCTCCCGCAGGCACCCTTTCTGACGCTTGCTCGGGTCCCCTAGTCATTTTGTGCGCATCGCATTCCCGTCACTGAGCCGCGAAGGCTGAGAGCAGCCCGCTTCCGAAAATCTCGAGGCTTGCGCCGCGCGGGGAAGTAGCAAAAGCCGGAGAAAACAGCAAGCCCGGGCAGAAACTCTCGGCCCGGTGCTCAGCCGCGGCGGGGTGCGGTTCGCCAATCGGCGAGCTACGGCCAAATGAGCACTTCAGCGAGATGCAGGTACCTCTGCCCGTGCGTCTGCAGCCGAACCCAGCGTGCTTCGGTGGAGCCGAATGAGACATTCCAAGTCGTAAAGTCCTCTGCTTGGCGCGCTACGGCTCGCCAATCCTTGTGGTTGGTGCTGACCTCGACGGTCAACGGCACGGCTCGGTCTGAGCAACAATCTCGGCGGTTCTCGATCCGCACTCTGGAGATGCTCCGCGTCACTCCTAGATCGAATTCGACCCAGGGGTTCGCTTCCTCCGTGGTGTGGAAGAAGAAGCTTGGACTCTGCTCGCAGTGTTGCGCGGGCGAAGTACAACCCGCGCCGTTCAAGCTAGAGCTGGTCGTCCACGGCTTGCCTGCCGTCAGCTCACGCGCGTCACGCCAACGAAGGGCGCCCCCGACGCCAACAAGCACCAAGAGAGCAAGCAAACCGAGCCGAAGGCCGCGTTGGAGATAGCTGGCCCGCAGGGCGCGGGCTCGCGCGTCGAGCTTGCCGCAGAGCAACCGCGCCAGCCCCTCCAGCTCCGAGCAGGCCAACACCCGTGAGCCTTCCGGCAGCTCGGCAAAGTAGACGAACGATCCTGCGCGTAGCACAGCTCGCAGTGCCTCGACGCTTCCGGAACCGTGCTCGACTCCCGCGAGCAACGGCTCGTCTAGCCTTTCCCAGACCGACTCGTCATAGACAGTGCCAGAAACCCCACCCGAATCAGCACCCAAGGCACACAGCGCCCAGTACGCCGACTCCCGATACAGCTCGCTCGCGACGGCGCGAACCGACGCATCTTCCATCGGTTCGGTGGGCAGCAATACGCTGCGAGCAATGTCCGCCCCGCGTCGCGCGCGCCGCGCGAGCTCCATGGTTCGCGGGCTCGGCTCGGGCAGCGCGCGTCGCGATTCGGCCAAGGCTGCTCCCCGCCAAAACCAGTCGAGGATCCCCTTGCCAGGATGGGCCTCGGAGACGTGCTCAGCTTGCTTGATTTCGGGCTCTCCGTCGGTCACGGGCGAGACGCAAGCAGAATGTCAGCGGTTGGTCAACGCAGCGGCCCTGAGCAGGTCAGCCATTTCCTGCCGCTTCGACAATTTCGCCCACCACCTCCTGGTCGTCTTGCGAACAGCAACCACTGCGGCCGTCGTAGCCGGGCTGCTCGGGCGAGGTGAAGCCTTGCGAGCTCAGCTCGACATCTGCGTCGATGATGAGGCCGGGCCCCCAACGCTATCTGCACCCGAATGCCGGAGACTTTTTTCGCCTTGTGGGTTTGGCAAGCGGGCACTGCGTACGAAGCACAGCGCGTAGCTCAGAGGAGCGCCTCACCCACGCACGCGACGGCTGCATCGATCTCGCGCGGCGAGCTGGGCACGCAGCCTGGGACCCGGTAGCCCGCACGAGCCAACACGAGCCCGCACCGCGTCACGGCGTGCATGCGGAGGCCGCGCTTTCCGAGAACCGCCGTGAACGCTCGAACCCTCGGCGCCGTGATCTCGTCGAGAAGATGTGGGCGCACGGTCAAGCGCGGCGCGGCTTAACCCTCAAGATGGACGGCTTGTAGTGCTTCCTATTGCGATCGGGCAGCGTTGGCGATTGACGATGCGGAAGTAGCCCCGTAGATTTGGCAGACGAATGAAGCGTCTCAACCATTCCGCACGCGTCACACTCGCCGCCCTCGTCGCCCTTCCCTTCGCGCTCAGCGCATCTGCGTGCGAGCTGGTCGCTTCTGTCGACCGCTCGCTGATCGCGGACGGCGGCTCGACACCGAGCGGCGGAGGTGAACCGTCAAGCGGCGGCTCGACATCGGGCGCCG
>OLLW01000628.1_pt1 | contig 11650 bp, 10 predicted proteins | sample 1604611 | NCBI WGS metagenome assembly OLLW01 (sample SAMEA104055725, study PRJEB20765) | soil metagenome | biome: Arctic tundra; feature: Polygonal ground; material: soil | place: USA | collected 2011-09 | depth 0-0.5 m | reverse complement strand
CACCACTTGGGCTTCAACGAGAAGGTCGCGGTGAAGTGCCTGCGCATTCCGCGGACTCTAAGTGGCGCGGCGCGCGATGAGTTCGAGCAGAATTTTCTGGCCGAGGGTCGGCTCTTGCATCAGTTGTCGCGCGCCACCGCCGGCATCGTGCAGGCGCTCGATGTGGGCGCGGTCGTCTCGCCGAACAAGACCTGGACGCCGTTCATCGTGCTCGAGTGGCTCGACGGCCAGTCACTCGAGGCGAACTTCGCGGAGCGTCGCAGCACCGGCGTCGGCGGACGCTCACTGCGCGCCGCGGTCGAGCTACTCGATAGCGCCGCGCGCGCGCTGGCGCTCGCGCACGAGCAGGGCATTGCGCATCGCGATATCAAACCGGCCAATTTGTTCCTGGCTGAGGTAGGCGGGCGAAAAACGCTGAAAGTGCTCGACTTCGGCATCGCCAAGGTCGTCAGCGAATCGGAGAGCTTCACGAAGGCCTTCGAAGAGACGGGCGCCTCGCTGCAAGCGTTTACGGCACGTTACGGCTCGCCGGAACAGTTCAGCCGGCGCTACGGCGCGACCGGCCCTTGGAGTGACGTCTTCTCGCTCGCGCTCGTGCTGATCGAGGCCGTCGTCGGCCATAGCGCGCTGGAAGGCAGCGACGCGGCGCAGCTGTTCATCGCCGCCGCTGACACCTCTCGCCGACCCACGCTACGCGCGCTCGGCGTAGATCCAGGCCCCGCAGTCGACTCCGTGCTGGAAGCAGCGCTCGCGGTTGATCCCAAAGAGCGTTACGCGAACGCCGGCTTGTTTTGGGACGCGCTCTTGGCGGCTCTAGCGCAAAGCGGCGATGCCTCGATCTCGTCCGGGAATGCCAGTGTTAGCGGGCGTTTCCAGGCCTCTTCGAACAGCAGCGACCTCACGCGCGTGGAAGGCGATCTAGGCGCAGGCGTCAGCGCCGCGGCGCTCAGCGCAGGCTCAGCGACCGAGCTCACCGCTAGTACACCGCTGCCCAATCCTTCCCCCGCTCCGAGCACGAAGCGGCCGGGCGCCGCAAGCCCCGGCCGATTCTTGATCGCCGGCGGCGTGCTCGCGATCGCTGGCGCGCTGGCACTATGGTTAACCCGCGCGCCCTCGTTCACACCCGAAGAGGTGAGCTCGAGCAGCGCGAGCGCGTTGCCTTCGGCTTCGAGCGCCGGCAGCGCGCCGGAAACCAAACCGAGCGCCGCACTGCCTTCCGCAAGCGGCACCACCGGCCCAAGCAAGCCACGCGGTTTCGCCGGGCTGCCCGAGCGCGATGTGCCCGCAGGGCTCGTGTCCACGAGCAACGCTTGGCTCGACAAGTTCAGCGTGCTGCGCCGCGACGACAATCAAGGCATGCCATACGCCCAAGCTTTCGCACGCTGCGCAGACGCCGGGAAAACGCTGTGCAGCGAAGCACAGTGGCAGCATGCCTGCGACTCATTCACGGAGGTCGGCGAAGCGCCGTCCTGGACGGAGAGCCTGGAGGACGGGCAGGTGGTGGTGCGCGGCGGGGGATCGTGCGGACCGCGTAAGCTCGCCGCCCAGGCCGATCACGACACGCAGCGCATCGGCTTGTGCTGTGACCGCGCGGTGGCCATGACTTCGGCGTCGCTCCAAAGGCCGTTTCTGTCATCGACCGCGGGTATCGTGCTCAGGCTCGAACGGGCGCTGAATCAGCGCAGCATCGACAGCTTCCTCGACCTATCCGAAGACCACGTGGCGTTGAACGACCATCCGCGCGACAAGGCCCAGCTGAAGAGCCTACTCACCCAATCCTTCGCGTCTGCGCGAGACTTGGTGATCGTGAACGACACCTGCGACATCTCGGTCGCCGCCAAAAAGGTGGTCACCAAGCGCACGCGCCGGTCCAAAGCCAAGACCAGCTACGAAACGACGGGCTGGACCGCGGTCTGCACGCAAACTCGGCACCGCGACGGCAAGGCCGTGAGCGCCAAGAGCAGTTACGAGTTCTCGGCCAGCAGCAAGCTACGCGCGATCAACGACAGCGAAGCGCCGGCCGCGACCGAGTAACGCTCGGCTCAGCGGCTCGCCTGCTCAACCACTCAACCGCCGAGGCGCGATTCGTTGTGACACAGCTCGCCCAAATTATCCGGGCAAGCAATGCGCACGTGAAAGTGGTCGTCGTGCGTGCTGGTGCCAGGCGGTTGCTTGAGCAGCAGCTCGACCTGCGGTACGTACGGTGCGAAGCGCGGGTCTTTCTTGCCGTACTCGATCAGGCGCCAGCGGAGGCCCGTGGACACGAAGATGTGCACGAGGCCGGCACGGTCGTCGGTGACCCACGAGCGAAGCAAGACCCAATTGCGGTAGTCGTCGAAGTAAACGCCGCGTTCGTAGCGAGATTTGCCGTTCGGATCGAAGGGCGTGAAGTGCTCACGCACGACCGGTCGCCCTTGAGCGTCCTTGAGATAGAAGCCGACGTCCGCGTCGCGTCCGCTCTGGTGACTGACGTGGCCCGGCAGGGGTCCGCCGTCACGACTCGATAAGTCGCCCACCATCATCAGCGAGCCCTTTTCAGCGCGGGCCACGGCATGCGCGCTGCGCTCCAGCATCAAGACCAGCGCGGGGTGCGCGTAGATGTTGTCCTTGCTGCTGTCTTTGACCTTCAAATCATCGGAATTTTTTAGCTTTTTGGCGCGCAGCTGGAAGCCAGCATTGGGATAGCCGACCGTCAGCGACATCAGCGAGAACGGCGCGCCTTGGAAGCGCTCCGGCAAACCTCGACCCGTACCTGCGTTGGCACTCGGAGCGAGCGCACACAGCGCGCCGCCTAGCGCGACTAGCACGAATGCCGAGCGAGCCATTTTTCGCCGCCTTTGCATCAGGTCTTCGGCTGTATCACGAGTCTCGCGGATCCCGCAAAAATTGCGGATCTTTTGTCGGCTCAGTGGCGCTGAAGCGCGAAGCCGATGAGCCCGAGGGGGATGCGCAGCTTGCCGTACAACGCAGTGACGGCGCCGCTCTCGCGCGAGCGCACGTCCGCTTCGATCGCAAACAGACTCCAACCGAGCGACAGAGACGCGCCGGGACGCATGCCGTGATCCAGATCGGAAGAGGCACGAGCCTGCACCCAAAGCCCAGAATCCAACTGCATTACTTCGGCGTCCAAGCCCAGCGACGCTCGCGAGAGCGTCGAGTACTCGTAGCTCAGCCCCAGCGTGTAGAAGCTTGGATCGCGCACGAAGAGCAAACCTACGCCCGCCCGCCCGAGCCACAGCCCACGGGCGCTGTCGCCGAACTGGCGCCCGTAGCCGGCATCGAGCGAGGCGTCCCAAGTCGTGAATTTTCTGCCGAAAGACGAGGGCACGATCGGAGGCGCAGCAGGCGCGATAGGCGCCGGCGCGGCGGGCCCGGCTGGCGTGACGGACGCGGCTGGCGCGATCACCGCGGGTGCGGCAACAGGCGCGGCAGGTCCAGCAACGGCAGGCGCGGCGACAGACTCAGCCTGCGGCGTCGTTTCGGGAATGCTCTGGGCATGTGCTGGAAACGCGGCGAGAGCACTCGCCAAAGCGGCACTGACCAGTAACGAAATTCTCAAGGTGCCCGCTCGCGAAGTTCGATGAGCAGCGTTTGATCGTCCGCTCCGCCGAGCGGGCGCCCCAAGGCCGCATGCGTCAGACACGCGGTCGAAGCGTCCGGCGTCGCACCAGCGGAGACGATTTTGTTTTGCGCGGCGACGAGCGTAAAACGCAGCACTTGGCCCGCGTGCAGCTGTGCCAGCGTTTCGCCGCACGTAGCCAGCGAAGCCGTTAGTAGCTCCGCCACCTTGGGCACGACGACTTGCGGATCATGCGGTTTAGACGCGGCCAACGCCGCTTCTAACGGGGCCCCCGCGACGCTCAACTGGATGCCCACCGGCAAGCCGTACTCCAAGGTGTGCTTCGCTTCGCACGCACTGAGAGCGGCGACGCCCAAGATTGGCCAGAGGATCATACGTACATTCATCGGTTGGAGTCCGCGAGGGGTCGCTCGTTGCGACCCCTCGCGAATAGTGGCTCAGAAAATCACGGGGCGTCGGTGGCGGCGCAGGCAGTAACGCCAGCGTCAGTCACCTTGCACACGAACACTTTGCGCAAGAGGCCGAACAAAATCCCGTCGTTACGCGCAACGACGACCTTGTCCCCCGCAACCGCAACACCACCGTACGAGCAACCACCGAGGGTCCCCGCAGCCACAACAACCAACAATGCGAATGCCGCTTTTTTCATAGTATTCTCCACTTGTCCCTAAAGTGTCCTGAAGCCCCGACCCCGGAGTCCCCGGTCGGGTGCTAATCTTCAGCACGCGCTCGTTTAGCCCAACTCTCTACGCTTGGGCAATAGCCGGAGTTCCCTTTGACCCCAACGTGCGCCATTTTGAATTCGCAGCAACGCGCTTGCGTCCAAGGCGACCGCTCCCAAACTCACAGATAGCCTGGCCTTTTTCTGGCGCGAAAGTGGCTCCCAAACGGGCGAATCATGAATCGTTACAATCGTGCTCTTGGCCTTCGCTCAGCGTTCGAAATCAGATGCGCGTTGGGGGTGTAGTCGCTGCCGATATCGATTGTTATCAGGTCCAGTTTCGACTACGTGACGCGGCAAAGCGCGTTCGGGCAGATCGCCAGTGCGTCCTCGCTCGCGTGCCATTAGCCAGAGCTCACCACCAGGCTTCGAGCGCCACGTGCAGCCTACGCCCCGGCACCGGATAGCCGATGAAGTCGAAGTGGCGCGTGTCGAATACGTCGTCGACGGCAGCGCGCAGAGAGATCTCGCCGTTACGCCCGAAGAGCAGCGTCGCGCCGAGATCGAGCGCGCTGGACGACGGCAAAACGAGCAGCCCCGCCGGATCGGCGAGGCGTGAGCCGCGGTAGCTGAGACGCGCATCGACGCCTGCGCGGTACAGCGGTCCGAGGCCGGGATCAACGAAGCCTTCCACGAACCAACTGCCGAGGAGGCGCGATTGGTACGGGACCAAGTCGTTGCTCAGAGTCCGACTCGAAGTGGTGTCGCGCGGATCGAGCACGGTGACAGACAGCGCGGAGCGCGCGTGCGCGGCCCACTGGGCGCCTGCCTCGAGCTCACCACCGAGCACGCGCGCGCTACCCACGTTGTACGGCTGCACGGCGCCGATCGAGGAACGTCGATAGGCGATCAGCTCGGAAACGTGCCGTGCGAAGCCGAATACGTCGAAGTATGCCCATACCGGGCCGAGCGGCGCCTCCCAGCGCGCCCCCAAATCCCAAGCCAAACCCTGCTCCGGTCGCAACGCCGAGCTGCCACGCACCAACGCAGACACGCCGTACAGCTCACCGAGCGTCGGCACGCGCGCGTAGCGACCCAGATTGCTGCGCAGCTCGAATGTGCCCCACTTCTGTCGCGCACCGAGCCGCCCCTCGGGCGTGAGCGCGGCGCAGCTTCGAGTTTGTTCGGGACCGCGCGTCAGATCGCAGGTGACCACGCCAAGCGCAGACAGCTCGCTGTGCTCGCCTGGCGACGCCGACAGGCCAGCTCGCGCAGACGTCGTGCTGCGTGTGGCGCGCAGCGCTGTCCCGCCGTCGAGCGCGAGCTGCTCGAGCTCGACATTCGCCCCGAACAGCGCGCGAAACACCGCTCCGGACAGCGCCACGCGCGCGCCCTCAGCCGCGCGCATGCCGCGGGAATCGAGCCGCGGAACCAGCAGGCCGAGCTCGCGATGCGGGTCGGTCAGGCGCGTGCGCGCCGAGATCGCCTGGCTAGTCAGCGTGATTTCGCAGTCCGGCTCCGAGCCGCAGGGCAGCTTGGCGGACAGCCCAGCCAGCACTCGCGCGCTTTCGGCACGCGCGGCAAGCGCGGGAACCGCGGCTAAGCCCGTTACGCCTTGCTCGCGCTCGAACGCGTTGAACACGGTCGTCAAACGCGCGCCGTGCGCGCCGAGCATGGTGCGACCGATGGCCCACGCATCGCGCTCACTGTAGTCCGCGTTAGACCGGTTGCGCGTGCGGTCGTCGGCGCTGCCGGAGGTGCCCGCGTTGTCTAAGTAAGGGTAGTCGTTGCGCGCGCCACTGGCTCGATACGCGACCAGCGCGGCGTCGTGGTGCTGCGCGACTTCTGCGCCCAAAAATCCGGCGTGCTCGCCAAAGCTACCGATCTCGGCGCCGCCACCCACGCGCGTGCTGCGCGGCACCTTCGGCTCGAAGTACAGCGCGCCGCCAATGCCGAGCCGGTCCGCATCGGCCGGCGCGTTGCCACGATACACCTCGGCGCGCGATAACATCCATAGCGGCACGAGAGACAGATCGGCTGTGCCTGTGAGGTCATCATTCAAGCGAATGCCCGCCAGGTACACCGGAGTCTGGGCGCTCGTGGCGCCGCGCACCGAAGCGGTCGCGAGCTCTGCGCCGCCGCCAGTTTCAGAGACTTGCACGCCCGGCACATGGCTCAGAATGGCCGCAGCGTTGGCACCGGGGCGCGCGAGCTCGCCGGGGTCGACACGCGAGGCCGAAAGCGTCAGCTCGCGCACGGGGCGCGTCGGTTTGTGCCCGGCCACGACGATCTCGGCCGGATCCACGTTGCTCCCGCCTTCGCCGGCGCCCGCAGGCTGTGCGCTTGCCGCGATCGCCGGCAGCAAGCTGGCGGCGAAAGCGCCGAGTGACACGAGGCGCACGCTCAAAAGGCTCGCTTCGTGTCGACCAGGATCGTCACCGGGCCATCGTTCTCGAGCGAGACCAACATGTGCGTGCGAAAGCGACCGGTTTCGACCACCGCGCCACGCTTTCGGCACTCGCTACAAAACTGCTCGAACAATTCCTCCGCGCGCACTGGCTCGAGGGCTTCGCTGAAGCTTGGTCGCTTGCCTTTGCGGACGTCACCAAACAGCGTAAATTGCGAGATGGCGAGTACGGCTCCCCCGACGTCCAGGACGCTCAGATTCATTTTCTGCGCGTCGTCCTCGAAGATGCGTAAACCCACGACCTTGTCGGCGAGCGCTGCCGCGTCGGCTTCGGTGTCATCACGGCCGACGCCGACGAATACGCACAAACCGAGCCGCACGCTCCCGCTGCTGCTGCCCAGGACGACGACCTGCGCGTGATTGACGCGCTGGATGACTGCTCGCATTTTGCCGGCGGAGGCTTGCCTCGCCGCGTCGCCGGTTCAAGCGTAGAAGTCAGCCATGCCGCCAGAGCCGCCGCAAAGCGCCCCGCCCGGGCCCATCCCGCCCTGGGCGATCGCGTTGGCGCGCATTCTCGACGACGCCGTTTCGATCCCTGGCACGCACATCGGCATCGGCTTGGACGCCATTGTGGGCTTCTTCTTGCCGACCGTCGGCGATGCCGCCACGGGCATTGCGTCGCTGGCTTTGCTCGTGCTCGGCTTTCAGATGCGCGTCCCGCGCGTCGTGCTTGCGCGCATGGTGTTCAACATTGCGCTCGACACTTTGCTGGGTTCGGTTCCACTCGTGGGCGATCTGTTCGATCTGTTTTGGCGCTCGAACCGGCGGAACTTGGAGCTCCTGCAGCGCTGCGATCGCAATCCCGGTCGTCCTGCCACGCTCGCGGACTACTTGGTCGTCGGCTTCGGCGTCGCGCTGGTGGTTGCCGCCGTGGTGTTGCCCGTGCTGCTGGGTCTGGCGTTGTTTCGTTTGGTGTGGCGACAGGTGTCCGGCTGAAGACGCGGGCAGGCAATAGCGCTGTAATTTCGCCTACAGACTGCCGCGATCGCCTGCGGTATGCTCGCTCTTGGCTATGCCCTCTGCGAGCGACAAGCCGCGCGATTTGTTCCTTGGTCAGGTGCTGGAGAGCGCCTATCAGCCCGGCGTGTCTTATCGGCTGGAGCAAAAGCTCGGCGAAGGCGGCACGGCAGCGGCGTATTTGGCCAAGCGCCACTCGGCGGTCGGCGAGTCGCAAGTGGTGATCAAAATCATCCTGCCGCAGCTGGTTGCAGAGTCTGACGAGCGCGCGCTCACCATCATCAAGAAGGAAGCGGTCGCGCTCGGGCGCCTGAACGAGCGCGTGCCGCCGACTCCGTTCGTGGTGCGCTTGCTCGATACCGGCAGCGTGGGCTTTCGTTCGCACGGCCGCGATCTGCAGTTGCCGTTCATCGCGCTCGAGTACGTGCATGGTGGGCTGGAAGGCGCAACGCTCGACGAACGCGTCGAATATTCGCTGAAGGCCACCGGGTTTGCGTTCGACCCGGCGCGCGCCGCACGCGTCATTCAAGCGCTGGCCAAGGGCCTGGACGAGATCCACGCGGTCGGCGTCGTACATCGCGATCTGAGTCCGGGCAACGTGCTCTGCTGCGGCGCAGGCGAAAGCGAGCTGCTCAAGATCTCCGACTTCGGAATCGCGCGGCCAGTCGGCTTGTCGGCGACTTTCGGCAACCTGCTGATTGGCACGCCGGGCTACCTGGCGCCCGAGCAGATCTCGTCGCAAGGCAGCGGCATCAGCGCCGCGACGGACATCTTCAGCTTCGCCGCCATCGTCTACTACGTGCTCACTGGGGATCCGCTATTTAGCGCGCGCTCGGCCATGCAAGCGATCCTCGAGGCACGCGCCCCCGAACGGCGTAGCGTGCTCGACGCGCCGACCTTGCCGTACGAGCTTCGCGAACGCGAGGCCGCCTGCCAAGCGATCGATCTAGCCATCGCCCGCGCCACCTCGCTGGAACCCAAACAGCGCCCGCAATCCGCACAGCGCTTCGCAGACAGCCTTTTGCCGTGGATCGCGCAGGAATCGCTGGTCGGCCACCCCAGCCGGCGTTGGGTCACCAGCATGGACGCACTGCGCTCGCGCGAGATCGTGATCGAAACCAACTGGATGGTCCGTCATCCCCCCGGTGACGATCGCTTGCTGCTAAATGTCGCTTGGAACGCCGCGGGACACGCGCTCGCTGCCACCACCCGCGGCTTGGAATACTGGGACGGCACTCGCTGGTGCGCGCTGCCGGCGGAAGGCTTGCCGCCGGCCGGCTCGCTGCGCGTCGTCGAGCGCATCTCGCCCGCAACCTGGGCGCTCGGCGGCGAGCATGCCACGCTGCTCGAGTACTCGCGCGACGGCGTGCGCGAGCTGTTTCGAGGTCCCGACCCAGCCGTAACATTCACCGCGCTGACCCCCGGCTTTGAAGACGTCGCAGTCGTGCTCGGCACGAAGGCCGGCTCCCCGCCCCTGCTGTACGCCATCGTCGGCAAACACTGGCTGCGCGCGTTGCCGGTCAGCGACGCCTCGATGATCGCCGGACTATCGCGCATCGATGACGACCGCTGGCTGGTCGTCGGTCGAGGAAACGACGGCCGTCCCTACGCCGCCTACTACCGCCCGCTCGACTGGCAGCTCGACCGCCTGCCCGCACCCGATGGCCGCGCGCTGCTCGCAACCGCGAGCCGCCCCGAGCGCCACACGGCCATCGCAGTCGGAGTCGGCGGCGCGTGTCTCGAGATCGAGGGCGGTGTACCCAACGCACACATCATCGACGAACGTCCTGACCTAAGCTGCATCGCCATCGATCCGCTCGGCCGCCATTGGGCAGCCGGCCCAGGCCGCGTCTGGTCCCGTCGCAGCACAGGTGAATGGACGTGCGTCTGGGAGCACACCGGCTGGCAGCCCCCATTCGTGAGCATCATGGCCGAAATCGGCACCGTGATCGCGATGACCGTCGACGGCGCCGTGCTCGAATGCCGCTCTACGCCGCTGGACAAAACTTATCCAGCGTTGTGAGATCTGAGGCCCTGTCCGGGCTCTGTGAGTTTGGGATTTTTTTGATGATCACGCGGCGCGCGTATGGCGGCGGAGCCTTCGGCGTCGCGATGCGGCGCGCGGGGAGAGAGCTCGATCACGGCGGGGAGCGCTTTGTCTGGGCGAAGTGCAGCAGGTCGTTCGACGCCACGCCGCAGAAGCGTTCGGCGACTGGTTGATGTTGTCGGCGGCGCGTGTGCGTACGATTTCGTCACGCCCGCGTGCGCGGGACGCGTGGGCTAGCGCGCGGAGTGAGACGTTGCCGGTGTGACGAACTCGTCCGCCTTGGTGGAGCCGTGTAGGTAGCGTTCGCGTCGGCCTGTTTTCAATCGCGACCTGACAGGCCATCGCGAATTTTGGAGAAGTGGGGAGCGACACGGGGCAGCCCTGGTGCTCTTGAGCGAAACTCGGTGGGCGCTTCGTCTGGCCGAAGTAGGCGCGAGCGCAAATCGCACGCTGATCGCGAATGTTCTTGACGGCTTTGTCGTGCGCTAGCCGCGTTCGCGGTGCGCGGCCCATTCGAGACGTGCACCGGTGCGCGAGGGTCGCGCCGAGGCGCGTCTTGACGGGTAAAACCTTCGACGACTCGTCTTCGCCCGCGTTCGCGCATTGGGCGACCGCGCACGAGCTCGAAAAAGCATGTGTTACCTTTGACGCATGAAAACAGGGGATTTCTGGGAGTTGGGCGGCGTTTCGGATCAGCAGCTGCGGAGTGGGCTCGCAACATTGTTGGCGAGTGGCTCTCGCACCGAGGCGCGGGTCATCGCGCACATCTCGGAGGTCGAAGAGCGAAGGCTTCACTCGAAGGACGGCTACTCGTCGCTGTTCGAATACTGCATGAAGGGGCTCGGCTTGAGCGAAAGCGAGGCATTTCATCGGCTCACGGCAGCCCGCCTCCCTCGGCGGTTCCCAGCGGTGTTCGCGATGATCGAGCGGCGCGAGATTCACTTGACCGGCGTTTGCCTGCTGCGCGACTATCTCACGCCAGAAAATCATCTCGAGCTGCTCGAGGAGGCTTCGCACAAGACCAAGTTTCAGGTTCAGGAATTGTTGGCTCGTCGCTTTCCAAGGCCAGACGTGGTTTCGCGAATTCGGAAACTGCCAGGCCCGCCCGCCGGGGAGTCCACGCTCCCGGTCGAGAGCGCGCGCTCAACGACGACGACGCCTTCGCCCGCGACGACGCCCGCGAGCGCAACGGCGACGGCGAGCGCAACGGCGACGGCGAGCGCAACGGCGACGGCGACAGCGCGTGCTTGCGAGGTACAATCCGCTCACATCGTGCCGCGCGAGGCTACGATCCCGAAAACGCCTGCTCGCGCGTCGATCGAACCAACTTCGGAGGCGCGCTACCGAATCCAGCTGAATGCGAGCGCGGCCCTGAAAGAGAAGCTCGAGTTGTTCAAAGCTTTGGTCAGCCATTCGGTCCCGAGCGGTGACATCGCTACGGTGCTCGAACGCGCCTTGGATTTGGCCCTGGAACAAGCCCAGAAACAGCGCTTCGCCCAGACTAACCGGCCCCGCTCTTTGCGGACGAGGACGCTGAAACGGACAAGTGTGCAGCGCGAACCTCGCGAGCACATCCCGAACGCCGTTCAGCGCGAGATCGCGACGCGCGATGGACTGCGCTGCACGTATGTGAGCGACAGCGGTGGTCGTTGCTCAGCGCGGGCATTTCTGCAAATCCATCACGAACATCCCTGGGCGCGCGGCGGCGCCTCGACGACGGAGAACCTGAGACTACTCTGTGCGTCACATAATCGGTTGTTGGCTGAGCGAGACTTCGGCGCAGCGCACGTCGCGGAGCGACGGGCTGCGCGGCGTCGCCCCGATCATCAGCAGTTGCTCATCAAAGCTGGAGTCCAGCGAGACGAGTCATCCCCAAGAACAGCGGGCCAAGAACGCACAGACGCCGTAAGCTCACTCTCAAAATAGGGCGGACGATTT
>OLLW01000346.1_pt1 | contig 11672 bp, 13 predicted proteins | sample 1604611 | NCBI WGS metagenome assembly OLLW01 (sample SAMEA104055725, study PRJEB20765) | soil metagenome | biome: Arctic tundra; feature: Polygonal ground; material: soil | place: USA | collected 2011-09 | depth 0-0.5 m | reverse complement strand
CATAGCGCGGCCGCGTCGTCAACGTCCTGAACCGCTTGGCTGACGGGTGGGCCTTTGGTTGTCCTAGACTCCTTGGACAACGTGATGTTGAACAAGGGCTCACTCAACCTGTGCGTGCGTTGGGGAGCGACCTCTACCGTGCCTGCCACGGTGAGCATGAACCTCACCACGACCATCGCCCGGTGGTTCAACGATTGGTTCAAAGCCCTCGGAAGCTACGGCTGCTTTCACTGGACATCTAGCGAACCGGCAGCGCACACCTACTGGCTCGGCGCAGAGCGATACCTGTTCAACGGCGTGAATTTGGCCGCGGACTTCGAACACACGAACACACCATCTTTTCGCGCGCGGTGCTCGTAGCCGGCGCAGGGCTGCTCGCATCAGCACGCTCATTGGCGAATTTCTACGATGCGCCGCTGCGGGACAGCCCGGAGTGCTTGCGGCGCTTCACGACCCTTGCCACCAGCGGCTTCGACAAGATCACGGGCGCGTACATCAGGCTGGGGCGCGGCTTCGGGCTTGGCTGGCTCGGCCCTCACCCTTATGTTTGAAAAGTCGCGCCGCCGCGTGTGGGCGTCCGGACTACGTCGAGCGCTGCCCGTGATCACGAAGCCGGTTTCGCCTTGCGCGGTGTGATGCCGAACGTCACAGTCTCCTCGAACCCGTGCTGAACCGAGCCAACTTTGCGCGCGCGCTACTCCTGTCAGTTTCGGCTCTGAGCCTCGGTTGCGGTGGCGAACACCCTGGCAGCTCCGCGCCGGTCACGTCCACTGCGGGCGCAGCGGGTATGGGCGACGGTCGCGGAGGTGCGGGCGGGCTCGCAGCTGCAGGTGCCAGCGCGGGCGGGCTCGAAGACGCGGGCGCCGGCGGAGCGGAAGCCGCGGACGCGGGCGCGGCTGGAGTCGGCGGCACATCGCAGGCTTCGGGCGGACAAGGCGACTCAACGGGGCCGCGCGCATTCACGCATCCGGGCGCTCCGCTTACGCTCTCGGATTTGCAAACGCTCAAGGCGAACGTCGATCAGGGCAAAGAGCCCTGGAAATCCGCATACGCAATGCTGGCGGCGGATGGCAAATCCAAGGCCACATACGTCATGGCGGGCCCCTTCGCGGAAGTGGGCCGTGCCCCGGACGTGAACCTGCCCAAGTGGCGCAACGACATGACCGCGATCTGGAATCTATCGCGCATGTGGTACTTCACAGGCACCGACGCCTACGCGCAACGAGCGCACGACATCCTGCTGGCTTGGGCGACCACGCAGACGTCGTTTACCGGCAGCGAATCGATGCTGGATCTGGGAGACTACGCCTTCGCCTTCGTGGGCGGCGCCGAAATCCTGCGCGGCACCTGGCCGGGCTGGACCGAAGCCGACACAACCACGGTGAAGGCCTACTTCGGGAACGTCCTTCTGCCCGCCACCAACCCCTATGGCGAAAGCCAATTCGGTGCCGCCAACAAAGGCGCGCTCGCCCTCGTCGCCGCAGGGCTCCTCGCGATCTTCAACGACGACTCTGCCAAGCTCGACGATATCGTGTACAAGGTTCGCACGCTCGCTCATATCGGCCTGCGCAGTTCCAACGACATCGGCGAGATCGGCGATTCACTTCGCGATCAGGGCCATGCGCATGGACAGCTGCTGTCGCTAGCCATGCTCGCCGAGGCGCTCTGGAAGCAGGGCATCGACATCTATTCCGACCTCGACAATCGCCTGCTCACCGACGGCGAGTATTTTGCGCGGGTCAATCAGCTCGCGCCCACGCCCTTTCTTTCGTTCGGCACCACCGATGCCTATTACGTCGCCGACGACACCAACCGCGGCTGGGGCGGTGGAAACGTAGCGCTCAATCTGATCTACGGCGCCTATGTCGTGCGCAACGGCCTGCAGGCGCCTTATGTCGCTCAGAAACGCCTCAGGCTGCCAGTGGATGGCAGCAGCTTCATGTTCCTCAAAGAGACCGACACCTCGCGGGCAAAGCCCGCGGCGGCACAGTCCTTCCCTGCCACTGCCTCCATCACCTCAGGCTTCAGCAACGTGGAGATCGGCGGCGCCACTCCCGCCGGCGGGTCTTCCTACTCCGCTGGTACTTGGACAGTGCAGGGCGCCGGCACGGAAATGTGGGCAGCGAACGACAGCGGCCACTTCAGCTATCAGGCGCTCGGCGGCGACAGCGCCATCATCGCGAAGATCGATGCGCTCCCCACCACGAACAAGAATGCCCGGGCGGGTGTGATGATGCGCACGAGCCTCAGCCAGGGTGCGCCCCGCGCCTGGCTGTGCCTCACGGGCGACGGCAACCTCCAGCAAAACGCGCAGAACCTTGCCGTGTACGGCGGCGACAACTACGGCAACAAGACACTGACCGGCTCCCTGTCATCCTATTGGGTAAAGCTCGAGCGCATCGGAAACATCATCACCGGCTATGTTTCCCCGGACGGCACTAACTGGGCCGCCACGGATGTCGGCCGCATCGACGCCCCCGTTCCGGACACCCTATACGTTGGACTGGTGGTCTCTTCGTTGGTCAACGGCACGCTGAACACCTCCACCTTCAGCCACGTGCAACTCACCGGCGGAAGTGGCGACGCGCCGAGCGTCACCCCCGCCGCGCCCGCCGCCCTCCTCGCCGCCCCGGGCAATGGTGCCGTCCCCCTGCGCTGGCAGGCGTCCTTCGGCACCATAAGCTACACAGTCAAGCGCGCCACCGCCAAAGGCGGCCCTTACGCGAGCGTTGCATCGGGCATCACCGGCAGCAGCTACACGGACACGAAAGTCAGCAACGGCACCACGTACTACTACACCGTCATGGCCACCAACTCCGCCGGCACCAGCGCCGATTCGCCCGAAGACAGCACAACCCCCGCGCTCCCGCTGCTGAACGTTGCCAGCGGCGGCACGGCCAACGACAGCGCCAACAACGGGGCCAAAGCCGCAAGCGCGTTCGACCGAAATTCCGCCACGCCCTGGCTCTACTCCGGAGTGGCAGGTTGGCTGCAATACGACCTCGGCCCGAACGCCGCGCACATCGTCAAACGCTACACCGTCACCAGCTCAAACGACGTTGCCCCCCGCGATCCCAAGGACTGGCAATTTCAAGGCTCCAACGACGGCACCGCCTGGACCACGCTCGACACCCAAAACAACCAGACCTTCAGCGAACGCTACCAGTTGCAGGCGTACGCCGTAGCCAGCCCGGCCTCGTACCGCTATTACCGGCTGAACATCATTGCCAACAATGGCGACAGCGCGTTTACGGAGCTTTGCGAGCTTGGTTTGTTGGCGAACGAGTGACGGGCGGGTTCGGGTTAGGGTTCGTGCGACTCCGACGCTTGCCCGCAAGCCTGGTCGGTCACACCCCGATGCGCGCGCCTTGCAGAAACGCGGCCTCGAAGCCGTGGGTTCTAGCCCAGAGATACGCCCCGCGAACGCCGTATTCCGCCCTCGACGCCCGGCTCAAGTGACGATGATCGGCTGGCCGCGAGTCACGATCATCGTGTGCTCGAACTGAGCGCCGATGCTGCCGTCGGGGGTGCGCAGGGTCCAGCCGTCCTCGCTTTCGATGGCGCGCGTGGCGCTGGTCGTGAAGAAGGGTTCGATGGTCAGCACCAAGCCTTCGTGCAAGAGCACCGGGTTGTTGCGCTCGAAGGTGTTGGGGACCTGGGGTTCTTCGTGAATGTGGCGACCGACACCGTGACCACACAGGTTGCGCACCACGCGTAAGCCGCTGCGCTTGGCACGGCGTTCGACTGCTCGCCCGATGTTGCGCAAGGGAGCGCCCGCGCGCACCTCGGCGATTGCGTCGTGGAGCGCGGCTTTCGTGCCGAACAAGAGCGCGCGTGCGCGCTGCGACACCTGGCCCACGGGGAAGCTCGCGCCGCTGTCCGCCCAGTATCCGTCGAGCTCGGCGGAGACGTCGATGTTCACCAGATCTCCTTCGCGCAGCACCCGTTGCGACGGGATGCCGTGGGCGATCTCGTCGTTGACGCTGATGCAGGTGACACCTGGAAAACGATAGGCGAGCTGGGGTGCCGAGCGCGCCCCGTGACGCCGAAGCACGTCGCGTCCAACCTCGTCGAGCGCGGCCGTCGTTACACCCGGCGCGACTTGGGAGGCCATCGCGTCGCGCGCTTCCGCGACCACCGCACCCACGCGCTTCAGTGCAATTACGTCCTCTTCACCGTCGATCGACATGTGCTCGAGCTTACGCTCGAAAGGGCGGCGCGACAGGTGCGAAAAGCGTCTGCCTCGATGCGGCCGCGCTGGCGCGGCCGCTAGTGCGCGCCCAAGCAGCCTGCTGCCGTGTTTGCGCCGGTGATGCCGGCGCACGTGCCGAGGCGTTTGAAGTCCTGTAGCGTGTCGAGGGTTTGGTTGCCCGACAGCGTGTGGTTCGAAGCCGCGCCGGCGCAGTAGATCGTGCCGTCGGGCAGGATCACGAAGCCATTCGTGTCGGGCCCGGTCCTGTCGAACTGATTGCTGCGGGTGTAGCCGACGGCCATGCCGTCTGGGTAGACGAGGTTGACGTAGCCAAGACTGGTTCCCTGCGTCGCGTCCCAGTTGGCCATGCTGACGGTGGTGCCGTCGAGGGTACCCGAACGCGTGAAGTCGCAATCTGCTGGGAAGCTGTGGCTGTCGTCGCAGACGGTGAGCTGACCGCTCACGGGCACGCCGTCACTGCACGCTCCCAAGCGCCCCAGCCGCGCTCGTGCTTGCACTCGACGTTCCGACCCGCTCTCGCTGCTCTGCCGGCTGATCACGTTGGAGGCGCTGCTAGCGAAGCGCCTGGTGACTCGTCGGCAGACGACGTAAGGTGGCGTCAACGCAACCGTTTGCAATGCCGTGAAGACCGTTTCAGACAAGCCACTGGCGATGGACGCCGCCGCAGAAGACAGCAAGCTGATCGCTGCGCTTCGTCGTGGGGACGAGGCCGCGTTCGGGTCGCTCGTTTCTGCGCATCAGCCGGGCTTTCTGCGCATCGCGCGAGTCTGGGTTCGCGATCCGACGGGAGCCGAAGAGGTCGTCCAGAAGACGTGGCTTACGGCGCTCGAGTCTCTGGCCCGCTTCGAGGCGCGCTCGTCGCTACGAACGTGGCTCTACGGCATTTTGGTCAACGTCGCGCGCAGCCATGCCCGCGCGGAGCGACGGCTGGTGCCGCTGTCGTTCCTCGAAGACGAAGAAAGCGCCGAAACCGCGCCCGCGGTCGACCCGGCGCGGTTTCAACCCGACGAGCATCGCTGGGCGGGCCACTGGGCGGCAATGCCCGCCCGCGTGCCATCGCCAGAAAACGCCCTCGAAAATGCTCATTTGCGAGAGCTTTTGCAGTCCGCGATCGCGCAGCTTCCGCTACTTCAACAGCAAATTCTGGTCTTGTGCGACGTAGAGGGTCTGACCGGCGAGGAGGCTTGTAACATTCTGGAAGTCTCCGGCACTAACCAACGAGTGCTTCTCCATCGAGCCCGGTCCAAAATGCGAGCAATCTTGGAGCGAGAGTTCGCGAAGGACGGCGACCCATGACGCTGCGCGATCCGGCCCTGCTCGAATGCAGGGAAGTCGTGGAGGTCGTCAGTGATTTCCTGAGCGGGGCAATGACGGCAGAAGACCGTGCGCGGCTCGAGCAACACTTGCTGGTGTGTCCGCCTTGCACGCTGCACGTTGCACAGGTGCGAGCCACGATCGAGCACATTGCGGCGTTGCGCGCGGAGCAGGTGCCGGCCGAGGTCGGCCCAACGCTAGTGAATGCTTTCCGACAGTGGGCAAAGAAAACGAGCGGGCGATGATGCATAAGTTCCTCGCGACGAGTGCACGCGGGCCGCTCTCCGGCTTCGCGTGGCCGGCCCCGCGCTCGGGCGCGCCCGGAGCGTGGGTTGAGGTCGAGGGGCCGCTCTTGCCATGCGCGCGCGGCGTCCACGCGTGCCGGCCGTCCGATCTCGCGCACTGGATTCATGACGAGTTGTGGGAGCTCGAGGTTGGCGGCGAGCAAACGGCGGGGCTTGATTGCGTCGTCGTGCAACGCGCGCGGCTCGTGCGCCGAATCCCGGCCTGGGGTGAACGGGCGCAACAGTTCGCTGAGGCGTGTGTCGCTCACGCCGCGGCGCAGGTCGAGCCCGCGCATTTCGACATCGTCGGCGGACTGCTAGACGACGCGCGCTTGATGGCGACGAGCGGCTATGTCGCACTGAGCGCGTTCACCGCGGCGGTGGCGGTCAGCCGCGTCCCGGCCGCAGACAGCTCGGCCTACCGTCAGGAACGCGCCTGGCAATCCGCCTGGATAGCAAGCGAACTACTGGCCGCCCGTCCCTAAGTCCCAAAGCGTTCAGTTCCTTCGCGGGGCGGAGCCGCGATCGGCGTGCGCGGAGCAACTCGCGCGGTTGGCCTTTTCGATTCCGATGGCCCGCCCCCGCAGATGCCGTGTAACAACGCGCGCCCGTCGCGCACTCATCATCAGGGAACGCGGTGCGCAACGTCCCACGAGACGCGGCGCGGTGGTGCGCTCTCGCATTCAACTGGAGATCTCGATATGCAATCCATGAAGCTCAAATCCGTCGTCTATTGGCTCAGTACCGCTCTCATCGCCGCAGCGTTCGTGCTTGGGGGCGCGATCGACGCAGCGGCTCAGCCGCCCGCAGTCGCCTTTTTGGCGCACCTCGGCTACCCCGCGTATTTCGCCACGCTGATCGGCGTGTGGAAGGTGCTCGGCGGCGTTTCCGTGCTCGCCCCGCGCCTGCCGTGGCTCAAAGAATGGGCCTACGCGGGCATTTTCTTCGACCTGACCGGAGCTGCCGTTTCGCACGCAGCATCTGGAGACGGTGCGTCGCGGGTGATGGTGCCACTCATCCTCGTCACGATCGGATTCGCCTCGTGGCGCCTGCGCCCCGAAAGCCGCAAGCTGGGCGTGGCCGTTCCTAAGCCGACTACCGGCGCGCTGTTCCCCAATACCGTCGAAGCCGCAGCCTGAACGGAGCTCCACATGACGAATGATCACACGCAAGAACGACGCTCAGACGAAGCCGCGATCCGTTCGCTCATCGAGCGCTGGAGCCAGGCGGTTCGCGCCCAAGACCGAGCCGGCATTCGCGCCGATCACGACGTGGACATCTTGATGTTCGACGTGCCGCCTCCGTTCGCGTCACGCGGCTTGGACGCGTACATGAGCACTTGGGACACGTTCTTTTCATGCAACGAAAAGCCGGTCAGCTTCGCGTTTCACGACGTAAACGTCACGTGCGGGCAGGACGTCGCGTTCGCGACCGCGACTGGGACATGCACTACGCCCGGTGCGAGTGGCGCGCGCGAACCGCTCGAATTTCGATTGACGATGGGGCTATGCAAAGTCGACGGCAAGTGGCGCGTCATGCACGAGCATCACTCGGTGCCGGCGACGGAGTGAGCCCATAGCCGCCTCGCTTCGCGAGGAGGGCCGAACCCGGCCTCCAGAGACTGGGGCAGGCTGTCACACGCCCGCCGGGCCGCCGCAGCGCGGAATCTCACTTTAGCGCGCATGTTACTATAGGCTGCCACGCGATTCATGCACACGCGCAAGCCATGGAACACAATCTGATTGCAAAGTCCCAGATCACGGTTCACGTCTCGCGCGACAGAGTATGGGAAGCGCTCACGAAGCCAGCGCTCGTGAAAAAATATCATAATGGGTGCCGACGTGAAGAGCGATTGGAAGGTCGGCAGCTCCCTGACCTATACTGGCGAATACCAGGGCAAGCCGTACGAAGAGAAGGGCATCATCAAGAAGATTGAGCCTGAAAAGGTCCTGCAAGCGACGCATTTCAGCAAAGGTTCCGGCAAGGAAGACAGCCTGAAAACTACGCGCTCGTAAGTAAACCGATGGTTCGCGCAACCCGGACGATTCCGAGATGTTCTCAACGCCAAAGGCTTGGCGTTGGGCCCTAAGCACAACGCGATGTGGCTCAGCTGCCGGCTGGCTGCGGGCCGTAACCACGGAGCTCGGCGCAGTAGATTGAACGCTACTGCGCCAGCTCCGCAACCCGCCGCGGTGCGCTGCCGCCCACGTCCGTGACGTACAGCTCGTTCTCGATTTGAAGCGCCAAATCCTGGCTATCGGGGAACCGGGTGACGCGCGTCGCGTAGTCGGAGAGCAAGCGCTGGTCGCCGCCGACGCGATCGGGCAGCCACGCACTGTCATCCCTCGTGATCGTGGTCAGGTTTTGACCTGATGGGTTCCATTGCGCACGCCCATCGACGGGGGGGATGGAAGACCAAACGGTGTGGCGGTCGGAACCGAGCTCGTGAGCTTGCCGGTTGCCACGGGTGATGAGATGTCTGCGAACCATTTGCCGTTCCAAGCCTCGCCGAGCTCACGCAGACGCCTGATCCGTCGCGATTCGATCGAGGATGGCCAATTTGTCCTTCGGCAACACGAGGTCGGCGACGGCGAGGTTCTCGCGCAAGTGCCCGACCGATGCGGTGCCGGGGATGAGCAGGATGTTCGGAGCTCGGTGGAGCAGCCAAGCCAGCGCGACTTGTAGCGGCGTTGCTCCGAGATCCGCAGCCACCGCGGACAGCTCGCTCGATTGCAGCGGGCTGAAGCCGCCCAGCGGGAAAAATGGCACGTACGCGGTGCCCGCTGCGGCCAGCTCGTCGATCAGCACGTCGTCGTCGCGGTGCGCAAGGTTGTACAGGTTCTGCACGCACACGATTGGGGCGATGCGACGTGCGTCGGTGACTTGTTTGGACGTCACGTTGCTCAAACCGATGTGACGCACCAGGCCCTGCCGTTGCAGGTCCGCAAGCACGGTCAGCGGTTCTTCGAGCGAGCCTTCCGCGGGGTGATGAATGTTGAGCATGCTGCGTAGGTTCACGACGTCAAGCACGTCCAGCTTCAAATTGCGCAGGTTGCTGCGCACGGCGTCCGTCAATTCTTCGCGGGAAAAGGCAGGGATCCACGAGCCGTCTTCACCGCGCTTAGCGCTGACCTTGGTGACGATGGTCAGGTTCGTGGGGTACGGATGCAGCGCTTCGCGAATGATTTGGTTCGTGACGTAAGGGCCATAGAAGTCGCTGGTGTCGATGTGATCGACGCCGCTCGCGATGGCTTCACGCAAAACCGCGAGTGCGCCAGCGTGGTCCTTCGGTGGCCCGAACACGCCCTTGCCCGCCAGCTGCATTGCGCCGTAGCCGATGCGTTTTACGGTGTGGTTACCGAGCGTGTACGTGCCCGCCTTGCTGATGTCGGTCATGGCTCTCATTTACTCCCCTTCTCGAAGTAGCGCCCCTGCTCTAGGTCGGAAATGAGCCCGCGTTCTGTCGGTTGCCAGTTGAGGTGCTGTCGCGTTTTTGCGCTCGAGCGACGACGTCCATTGCAAAAAAGTGAGCCAGCCAGCCGAAATGAGCGCTCGCTCCTGCCGCTGATTTGGACACGACCGGCAGGTTCAGGCATCGCCCAATGACTTCGGCAATCGTCCGCGTTTGCACGCCTTCGTCTGCGACCACGTGAAACGTGGAGCCCGCGGCGCCACGCTCGAGCGCCAAGCGGAAGGCCCGGGCTGCACAGGGTGCGGCTAGTTCGAGCCTGCTGCACGTGCATACTCGGCACCACCTCAAGTCCACCTCCCCCGATGTATGGGAGCTCGCGAAGACGCCCACCGATCGGTACCAGTTGACGCCGATTGTCGACGTGGCGTCGGGCCTCTACTTGGCGGCCGACGACACCGCCGTTTACGTGGGCGGCAACGCGGGCATCCTGCAGGTCAGCCTCGACGGATCCAGCGTGACTCAGCTCATCGATGGGACCGCCTACAACCTGGTCGTCCACGACAACAACCTGTTTTTTAGTGGGAACGACACCGTGGTGCGGGTCGTCTCCAAGCTGCCCTGAAGGTGTCGAAAAACGGCGGCGCCCGCTTTCGGCACGGCGGTCGCGCGCGTTTGAACAGCGGAAAGGCGCTCGGTAGCTTTTCCCACGCTGAGCTTCCGCGCCGGAGGCGATTGCGGGTCACGCGCTCGTACTCCCGTCTCAACCCGGCCAGCCTGCGCGCTCACCCGTGGCGAAACCGAACACCGGCGAATAGACGAGCGCAACCATTTCAACCTTGCGCCGCCTTCGTACTGCCCGAGCTCCCGCGCCACTGCGCGGATTCGTCGCGGTGAAATCAGACTGGTCAGCTCCCGCCAACCGCGCAGCGGAGCGGAGCTCCGCGCCGTTTCTCCGATGGCATCGGCCTACGGCGTCGGCCCAAACACGACGCGCAGCTTGCCCCCTTGTCCGGCCGCCAGGGTGACTTCTCGCGTCGATGAAGTGAAGGTAGTGAGCGGCGCACCGTCGAGGGTCACTGATTGGATTTGAATCGAGGCATCATCGATGGCGATGGGAGTCAGCTGAATAACGCGCTGAGCGGTAGTTGCGGCCACTTTGTAATATAGCGCAACTGGCGTGCGGTGGAGCATCAGATTGCCGTACAGGTATGTGAAGTAGAACGTCTCTGTCGAGTGGTACTCGACGTTGTAGAAGTTGCTCTTCACGCCGTCCGTCGGAGTGCCGTCGATGTTGTTCATCTTGTACGTGCCACCGTAGGTATGGTCGATCACGTATTTGTCGAAGAACAACAACGCCCGGTCAGCCATCTCCAAGAACGTGTCACGATCGGCCTGGTTATCGGCGATGTACCAGTTGGAGACTCCGCTGTTGATGGCCTGTTCGATCTGCCAGCACTCCGCAAGTTTCGTGACTTGACCGGTGCTCCAATTGCCGGTCGTGTACGGAACACCGGCCGCTTCGTCCCATCCGCCGTTGTTCAAGACCTCGCTTATCAGCTTACGCGCGGCTGCGCGATAGCGCGCGTCCGGGTGCCTCAAATAGACGCGAGCCAAGACCCAAGCTGATTTCAGGATATGGCCTGTGTCGATACTTGTTTGCGAGGTATTGACGCTCCAGTTCGTGTTGTAGTTCTCGGGGAAGCCGTACTTGGCGATGCTCAAGTCGAGGTTTGCGGCCAGTCGATCAGTGACGATGTTCGCCAAGTCGACAATCCGTTGCTGGTAGGCCTGGGTCGGCCAAAGCAAATCGGCCTGAATACCGTTGGTAGTCAACGCGTCGACGGTGGCAGTGAAGCCCTTGCCGGTCGGGCCAGTCGTGTCGAGATTGGTTTGGTCGTAGTAGCCCAGTTGGGATGCACTACTGTCCCACATTTTGGTGTCCAGGAAGTTGCGGCCTTTAGTGAACCAGGCGCACGTGGTCGCGTCGCGGGTCGCATCGCAATTGGCTCCGATGCCGAGCAGCGCGTAGTGCTGGACGAAGCTCCACTTCCAGGTATTCGGATCCCAACCCGGCGTGTACGGCGTGAGCTTTCCGAACTCATCTGCAGTGAAGAACCAACCGCCGTTGGTGTTGTCCCAGGCATGCGCGAAAAGGAACTGAAGCGCGTGGGCGGCATGATCGAGATACATCTCGTCCCCGGTGACCATGAATGCACGTGAGAATGCCCAAGCGTCACGGGTCGTGGTCACGAAGCCCTTGCGGAGATCACTGCCCACGGTTCCGTCGGTTTTGACGAAGGTGAAAAAACCTCCATTTGCGTTATCCCGCGATTTTGCGCGAAAGTCCGCTAGAGACTTCAGGGTAGCGACCGCGTGATCCGGAAAGAGCAGATAGTCACTCTTTGGGGTGTACCCGATGCTGCCTCCGCTCCCCGCGCCAGCGACGAGG
>OLLW01000767.1_pt1 | contig 11787 bp, 13 predicted proteins | sample 1604611 | NCBI WGS metagenome assembly OLLW01 (sample SAMEA104055725, study PRJEB20765) | soil metagenome | biome: Arctic tundra; feature: Polygonal ground; material: soil | place: USA | collected 2011-09 | depth 0-0.5 m | reverse complement strand
GCGGGAAATCCGCATGCACGGTTTGAAAGGGGGTCTTGCCCTTTCGTCCGTGACCTTCACTGGATGAAAGGGCAAGATCTACCAATGCCCCGCCGAGCCGTTTCCGGACATCAGCCGGACCGCGATGCGCTCTACGACATCGCGGCCGCACAAGCGGGCTATTTCTCTTCAAGCCAGGCAAACGACGCCGGCTTCTCGCGGCAACTGCTCCAATTCTACCTTCGCGATGGCCGGATCGACCGTGCCGGTCGCGGTATCTTTCGCCTCTGCCACTACCCGTCAACCTTCGACCACGAAGATCTCGTGCCGGTATGGCTTTGGACCGACAAGGTCGGGGTCTTCAGTCACCAGACGGCTCTGGCGCTGCACCAGCTTTCGGACGCCCTTCCGTCCAAAGCGCATGTCACTCTGCCGCTCGCCTGGCGAGCTCGGCGGCTTCGGATGCCCGCTGGCGTCGTGCTGCACTACGCAGATCTCAACCCCGACGAGCGTGATTGGTCGGGGCCAGTGCCCGTTACCACTCCGCTACGCACGATTGAAGATGCGGCCCGCAACCGACTAGAAGCCAATTGGATCGCCCAAGCCACTCAGCAGGGCGTCACGCGCGGCCTGTTCACGCGGCGCGATGCGACGCGCGCCGCTGCTCGCGGTGACAAAAGGGCGGCTTCGTGATCCGAACTTACGCATCCCCCGAAGCATTCAAGCAGGCGCTCGAGTCACACATCCGCGCTGCAGCCCAGAAACGAGGATTTGGGATCGGGCGCATGCGACAGCTCTTCATTGTCGAGCGCTTGCTCGTTCGCCTTCACGCCGGTTTTGCGGACCGCATCGTTACCAAGGGCGGCCTAGCCCTAGAAATGCGCCTCACCCGGGCTCGAACCACCAAGGATCTCGACCTCCGGCTGAGCGGAGACGCAGCATCGCTACAGAGTGATCTGAATGCTGCTGCGGCCAGCGATCAGTCTGACTGGCTCGTCTTCAGCGTTCGACCAGACGCAGTGCACCCTACGATTGAGGGCGATGGGGTTGTCTACGAAGGGCACCGCTTCGTTGTGAACGCAACACTGGCGCGCAGGCCATACGGCGATCCGTTCGGGCTCGACGTGGGCTTCGGCGATGCGCTCACCGAAGACCCGGACATTGTTGAAGGCTCGAACGTACTCAGCTTCCTGGGCGTCGAGCGTCCGCGCTTTCGTGTCTACCCACGAGTCGCTCATGTTGCCGAAAAACTGCATGCGTAGAGCGTCCGTCACCCCGTCAACCCACAGCGGCCTGCACTTGCACAAGCGCCGGGCGTGGCAAGAAACGATGCACCGCTTCCCACGCGTTGTCCTGAATCGTCGAGTCCCGGAGCTCAGGGGAAATCGCGCTTTGATCGACCAGCGGTCCCGTTAGCGCCTTCGCCTCGCTTGCGTAGAACGTGCCGCTAAGAAACGCCGGATCAACGATCGCGTCGACCAGTCGTTTCGATCCGGTCTCCAACGAATGGACGATCCCCAACAAGGGGGCGACGATCGGCATCACGATGTACTTCAGCATCACACGCAGCGGCCAAGGAAAGTTGTTCGGGGCATCTGTGCCGCTCGTTTGCCCGGGACTCACGGTAAGAATCCTCAGATCTGGATTCTTCCGCGCGGCCGCCGCCATCGACAGCGCGGCTAGGTACTTCACCTGTCCGTAGGCGAGCCATATATCGCCCTTCTTCCCGGCGAAGAACTGACCGTTGCATACACTCACGAATTCGTCGACCGACGAGCTGGCGAAGGTTGGTTTCTTAATGCCCATCTTCGGCACTCCGCGCGCTGCCTCGCTCCCCACGTACAGCGCCGTCCCGGTCAGCTTTTCCGAGCGCAGAAGCCCATCGAGCAGCTCCACGTGACCGAGCACGTTTAGAGCAAAGACTTGCGTGACCGCGTCCTTCGTCAGCGCGAGTGGCTCTCTCCCGCCGATGCCTCCGGCGTTCATCACGAGCGCATCTACCGGTCGCTGAATCGACCGGATCGCAGCTCGTACGGACGACGGATCCGAGACGTCCATCAAGACGATCTCGAAGATCGATTTTCCGGTCCGCGCTTCGAGGTCCGCTTTTGCAGCCGTGGCCTTCTCTTCGTTCCGGCAGGCGAGATAAATCTTCTCTGCCGTCTCAAGAGAGCCGAGCTGCCGCGCGACCTCTTTGCCAATGCCGGCATTCGCACCCGTGATTAAAGCGACCTTCATTCGGATCTCTCCTCTTTTGTCCGTGGAAACCTCTCGTTGCACGACTTCAGATTCAGAGCTGGGTCATCCCACCGTCCACGGGAAGTTCGTGCCCAGTGGTGAACGTGGCTTCGAACGCGAGAAAGGCGACCGCCTTCGCGATCTCGTCCGGTCGTCCGAGGCGCTTCATCGGATTGCCGTCCCGCAGCTGCCCAAGGAAGTGGTCCTGCTGCTCCGTCGGCAGACCACTCCTGAGAAGGATGGGCGTACCTTCGATCAGAGGGCTCACGGCGTTGACGCGTATGCCCCGTGGCATAAGCTCGGCTGCGAGCGATCGCGCGAGTGAGCGAAGCGCGGCTTTGGCGGCCCCGTACGCGCTGAGCATTGGCAAACCCTTCATGTTCGCGGCGGAAGTCGTGAGTACGATCGCGCTCCCGCGAGACATCAGCGGGGCAAGCTTCTGTGCCGCGAAGAACGGCCCTTTCGTGTGCAGATTGAACATCTCGTCGTACGCCGGCTCGGACGTGCCCTCGAACGGCGCGAACGTTCCGTAGCCGGCGTTGAGGAACAGGAAGTCGACCTCTCCGAACTCTTCCTTCACACGCACGGCCAGCTTGTCGATGTCCGTCAGCGACGTCGCGTCGCTCGACACGACGATGGCGCTTCCCGAGCTCTGCGCGCGCGGAGTCGAGAGTCTCCTTCCGGCGACCCGTCACCAGAACCCGAACCCCCTGCTCGAGCAAGTACTTGGCCGTAGCCAGGCCGATGCCCGTCGTTCCACCCGTGATCACGACCGTCTTGTCGTCATAGCGTCCCATAGTCGCGTTCTCCTTCGTGCAACCAAAGGGTCGCCTGCTTCTGTTTCACGGGGCTTGCGGAACCGCGTGGTCCGGCTCGCCGATTCGGTACCGTTAAGTATAATAATAGGACGGATTGGTCGCGGTGCAAGATGTTTTTATACTAAACGATCCTAAATACGTTAGGCCGCGTGGAAGAGCTCACAGCTTCGACAAGATCGAAGCTCGGGAACGGCGACCAGGGCTCGCTAGCTCATTTAGGTGACCACACCGATTCAGGCGCGATCGGTGCTGCTTCGGACCTGGGTATTGGTCTCAGCCCCGAGCTTTGCGGCTGTTTCTTCGCACGTCGGGAGTCGGTCACCTTGCCATTTGTGGACCAATTGGTATGATAATGGGTCAGGTGGTCAGCGTAAGGAGTTTTATACTGCATGATACAAAAGACGCCTAGACCGCGAGGACGACCGCGCAGCTTCGACGAACTCGCAGCACTGGAAAAGGCAACCCAGGTGTTCTGGTCGAAAGGCTACGACGGAGTGACGATCGATGATCTGGTCGCCGGGATGGGTGTGGGACGGATGAGCCTGTACGCCGTTTTCGGGGATAAGCGGACGTTATTCTTGCGCGTCCTCAAGGCGTATGCGGGAACGAGGGGTGCTCTCCTTGCGAAGGCAATCTTCTCGCCGCGGCCTCTTCGAGACTCGCTGGCCAGCTTCCTGAGGCAAGCGGTCGAGAGTGCAACCGAGGAAGGCTCGCACGTGGGTTGTCTTCTCGTGTGCGTTGCGCCGCTTGTGGACGACGCAGAGGTGCGGCAGTTCGTACAGGACGCTGCGGCGGGCGCCGTGGCGCTGGTGGAAACTCGTTTCCGGGACGGGATCACCGCGGGAGAAATCCCGTCGGACTTTCCCGTAGCCGCGCGGGCGAGCCAAGTCGTTGACCTCGTCAATGGTTTGACCGTGCGTGCGAAAATGGGCGCGGCGCGCAAGGCGCTTCTCAGGGACGCAGAGGAAGCGGCCGACTTGGTGCTTCCGCCGCAGGGGATTCGCCACGGGCCGAGAGGCAGTGCCCGGAAAGCCCGTACGGTTCGGGGCTGACTTCGGCCTCCATGGGACAGCAGCTAGCGCCAGGACGTTACGGTTCGACGAACTCGAAAGGACGGATGCGTCGTCGGGCAAGGGCCGCTCACGCTCGTCGGTCACCAGCGTGGCCCTCGGGTAGGAATATTTCGTGAAACACGACGAAGATCCGCTCGCGGCGGCGTTCGAGGGACTCGCGGGAGCAGCGCTCGTGCTCGACGAGCGCCGTCGGATAAGCTTGGCAACGTCAAAGGCGGTGAAGCTATTGGGGCGGAACCCGCCGCGCGGGGCGCTCGCGACCGACGTGCTCTGCGGCGGGGGGACGAATCGGCCACTCGCGGACGCGCTCGACGCCGGCCAGGCAGAGCGAGCCATCATTCCGATGCCCGGCGACTCGGAGGGCGCGATGCTGCACGTGCGCGCGATACCGCATCCCGCCGGCAAGCCGCGTGTGTTCGTACTCCTCCTCGATCTTGCCGGTCCGGCAGCGGCCGCAGGCCCCGTGCTGTTTCATGGCATGTGGACGCAGGATGCGCGCATGAAGGAGGTCTTCCGCGTGATAGAGCGCGTCGCGCTCGACGATGAGACGATACTTGTGCGCGGAGAGACGGGCTCCGGCACGGAGCTCGTGGCGGGGCGATCCACGCGCTATCAGCGCGTCGCAAGGGGCCGCTCCGCGCCATCAATTGCGCGGCGCTGCCCTCGAACCTCCTCGAGAGCGAGCTGTTCGGTCACGTACGCGGTTCGTTCACCGGCGCACACCGCGACGCTCCCGGCCACATCCAGCTCGCGCACAAGGGGACCCTCTTCCTGGACGAGGTCGCGGAGTTGCCCCTGGACGTGCAGGCGAAGCTCCTTCGCGTTCTCGAAACGCACACGGTGATCCCCATCGGTGGCCGCGACCCTCTGCCGGTGGAAGTCCGAGTCGTGTCCGCAACCCACCGCGCGCTGCGGAAGGATTCGGAGGCAGGACGCTTTCGCGCCGACCTGCTCTACCGGCATGCGAGGCAACCAGCGGATCCACTGAGTTAGTGCCGCAGTCATCGAAACTACACCGCCTTGAAGTATGGCGGCGGCTTGCCGACTCGCCGCTGTGAATTGGCGTTTCACCCCGAACGCATGAGCTGGCCCTACTAAGCCATGAAGCGACCGACGGTGGCGAGATGACATAGCGCGGCCCATTACGCCTCTGCTTTTTCGCCTCAAGCCCGGGTTTCATAGGGCTCGCGGGCTGCTGTGCGCCTCTTGGTACGACGCTTGCTTTTTGCGGCAGCTGCACTCGCCGCGGACTCGTCATGCGCTCTCCTTTCACGCTGAAGCCAGAACTGCTCGCGGCGCTGCGGTTGCGGGTCAACCCCGGGCAGCCGCTCATGGTCGCATTCGCTGATGCGCTGGAGCTGCGAGAATCTGCTGCGCTAAACCAGATTCGTGGCGAGCTGCGCGGGCTAGGTGCGGCCTTGGCTTTGGTCGCGCGAGGGCAGATCTTCGCTTTCCAACCGGATGACGAGCTCGACCTATATGGAACCCGTAGCCCTGTAGAGGCGCAGGCGCTTGCGGCGTTGCGGGCGGCGTGCGGTCTTTCGGCGAGCACGAATGCGGGCGAGCTATCGCTCAGCGTGCTCGGCGGCGACGGGAGAGTGGTCGCGCTGCACACGTTCGCCGCCACCGACCAGCTCGCGGCCCTTGCTGAGGGGTTGAGCGCTGCCGGGCGTGAGGTCATCGTCTCGAATCAGTCGTCGCTGTTATCTCGTCGCGAAGTGGTGCTGGCGAGCTTGGTTGGAGCATTCGCGCTGCTCGCACTCGACGGTTGCCGCGCGAAGACGCCCCCGCCCCAGCCGGCCGCGGCACCCTCGGCAATTGGCAAGGCCCACAAAATCAGCCTGACCATCAACGGGCAAACGCACGAGCTCGAGGCCGAAGCGCGCGTGTCGCTGCTCGATGCTCTGCGCGAGCGGCTTGCGCTCACCGGCACGAAAAAGGGCTGTGATCACGGGCAATGCGGCGCCTGCACCGTGTTGATTGCCGGTCGCCGAGTCAACGCTTGTCTCACGCTCGCGATCATGGTGGCTGGCCAGCCGATCACGACCATCGAAGGCTTGACGGAAGCTGACACGCTGCATCCGCTGCAAGCGGCCTTCGTCGAGGAAGACGCGCTGCAATGCGGCTACTGTACGCCGGGACAAATCATGAGCGCGCTCGGCTTGGTACGTGAAAATCGTGCACATTCGGACGAGGAAGTACGCGAGCACATGAGTGGAAACATCTGCCGCTGCGGCGCTTACCCCAATATCGTCGCGGCCATTCAACGCGCCCGTAGCCAGGTTGCGCCCGGGTGATCGCGTGAAAGACTTCGACTACCAGAGGCCGGCGGTCGATGCCGACGCCGTGCGCGCCGGGCAAGCTTCGACGGCGCGCTTCATCGCGGGTGGTACCCTGCTGGTGGACCTGTTGCGCTTGGACGTCGAGCAGCCGGAGCTACTCGTCGACTTGAACGCGCTGCCATGGAACAAGATAGAAGCGACGAATGATGGCGGCGTGCGCATTGGTGCCTTGGTCAAAAACAGCGATTTGGCCGAAGATCCGGCAATTATTTCCGGGTTTCCCGCGTTGTCTCAGGCGTTGCTATCGGGCGCGTCGCCGCAGCTCAGAAACATGGCCAGTGTGGGCGGGAATCTGCTGCAGCGCACGCGTTGTGCCTACTTTCGGGACGTCCTGGTGAGCGCTTGCAACAAGCGCAAACCGGGCTCGGGCTGTGCCGCGATCGGCGGCTATTCGCGCATGCACGCCGTGCTCGGCGTTAGCGAACAATGCATCGCCGCGCACCCCTCCGACATGTGCGTCGCTCTGCTGGCACTTGACGCGCGGGTACACACGCTCGGCCCGCGAGGTGAGCGCAGTATCTTGCTGGAGGACTTCCACACGCTACCCGGCGCGCGGCCCGAGGTCGAAAGCGTGCTCCAACCCGGTGAGCTCGTCACCAGCATCTCGCTGCCGCGAGCACCATTTGCCGCGCACTCCGCGTACGTGAAGGCGCGCGACCGCGCATCGTACGCCTTCGCATTGGCCTCCGCCGCGGCGGCGCTCGAGCTAGACGGGCCCAGCGTTCGCTCGGCGCGGCTCGCGCTCGGCGGCGTCGGCTCGAAGCCTTGGCGTTGTAGGGAAGTTGAGCAAGCCTTGCTGGGCAAACCTGCGACTGCGGACACCTTCCGAGCCGCGGCGGCGCTGGCCATGCGCGCCGCAAAAACGACGAGCGACAACGCCTTCAAAGTCGAGCTAGCGCGGCGAGTAGTCGCGCGCGCGCTGGAACGCGCGGCGGGGAGCACATGAAAGATGCCAGCGTCGGCAGCGCGCTCTCCCGCGTGGATGGGCCCCTCAAAGTGACCGGAAAGGCACAATATGCCGCCGAAATCCCCGTCGCCAACGTCGCGCACGCGGTGATCGTGACGAGCAGCGCCGGGCGCGGGCATGTGCTTTCAGTCGAGGCGAGCCGCGCTGAGCAGGTGCCGGGCGTGCTCCGCGTGCTCACACACAGCAACGCACCGACCTTACCAGGCGCCAAGCAGAAGAGCGACCCCAATGATCGAATCTTGCAGCTGCTGCAGGACGACGAGATTCTGTATTCGGATCAGCCAATCGCCATAGTAGTGGCCGCCACTTTGGAGAGCGCACAGGAAGCCGCCGCGTCGATCAGCGCTCGCTACGCGCCGGTCCCCGTCAGCGCAGAGCTCACGGGGAGCTCTCCGGGCGCCTACCAACCGCAGCAGGCTGGCCCCGCCGGCTCTGCCGATTCGACCCGGGGTAACGTCGAGCAGGCCCTGGCAAAAGCCGCCGTGCGCGTCGATCAGACGTACACGACGCCAGCGCAAAACCATAACCCGATGGAGCCTCACGCGCTCACCGTGGTCTGGCAGGGCGACGACCATGTCACGCTGTACGACACGTCCCAGGGCATTTTCGGCGTCAGAAAGAAAGTTGCGGGCTTATTCGGTATCCCCGTCGAAAACGTGCGCGTGATTTCGCGCTTCGTCGGCGGTGGGTTCGGTTGCAAGGGCTCGCCTTGGTCGCACGTAGGCTTAGCGGCGCTGGCTGCCCGCGTCGTGAAGCGCCCGGTCAAGCTCGTCGTCACCCGCCAGCAGATGTTTTCGCTGGTCGGACATCGGCCAAAGACGATTCAACGCCTGACGTTGGCCGCGGACCGCGCCGGAAAACTCTTGGCGATGCGTCACGAAGTCTTGTCCGAGACGTCGCGCTTCGACGAGTTCGTCGAGCCTGGAGCGGTGCAGACGCGCATGCTCTACAGCTGCCCGAACGTGGCCACGTCGCACCGCTTGCTGCGTTTGGACATTCCGACGCCGACCTTCATGCGCGCGCCGGGGGAATCTACTGGCACCTTCGCGCTCGAATCGGCGATGGACGAGCTGGCAGTAGCGCTGAAGCTCGACCCGCTCGCGCTTCGCCTCAAGAACTACGCAGAGCGTGACGAAGGTGAGGATAAGCCTTGGTCGAGCAAATCCCTACGCGAGTGTTACGCACAAGCGGCGGCGCGTTTCGGTTGGGCGAAACGCACGGCAGAGCCGCGCAGCATGCGTGACGGACACTGGCTCGTCGGCTACGGGATGGCCAGCGCGACTTACCCCGCGCGTCAGAGCGCGTCTGCAGCAGTAGCCAAGCTGCGTAAAGACGGCAGCGTGCTCGTCCAAGCCGGCACGCAGGACATCGGCACCGGGACGTACACCATCATGGCGCAGATCGCGGCCGATGCGCTGGGCGTGCCAGTCGCACGCGTGACCTTCGAGCTGGGCGACACGGCGCTGCCGGAAACACCGGTATCGGGCGGCTCGCAAACCGCCTCGAGCACCGGGTCTGCCGTAAAAATGGCGGCGCTTGCGCTACGCGAGAAGATCATCGCCAGTGCCATCGCCGATCCGCAGTCTGCGCTACACGGTGCTTCTCCCGAGTCCGTTACCTTGCAAGGCGGCGCTCTCTCGCTCGGCGCCGACGCGACCAAGCAAGACTCCTTGGCCGCCCTCGTTCGGCGATCGGGACAAGCCGAGCTCAGCGCGCAAGCTTCTAGCAAGGTGAAAGAGGAGCGCAAAAAGCACTCTTTGCACTCCTTTGGCGCGCAATTCGTGGAGGTGCGCGTGGACGAAGACACCGGTGAGGTGCGCGTGGCTCGCGCAGTGGGCGCGTTCGCCGCCGGCAAGATCTTGAATCCCAAGACCGCGCGCAGCCAATTCTACGGGGGAATGGTTTGGGGCATCGGCTTTGCGCTCGAAGAGCACACCGTGCGTGACGCTCGCTCAGGCAGAGTCGTCACTCGCGATTTGGCGGACTACCACGTCCCGGTTCACGCCGATATTCCAGCTCTGGAAGTGATCTCGGTGGACGAAGCCGACCCGTACGTGAACGAAATCGGTGCCAAAGGTATCGGCGAGATTGGCATTACCGGGATCACGGCGGCGATCGCCAACGCCGTGTATCACGCGACTGGCAAGCGCGTGCGCGACCTGCCCATCACTTTGGACAAGCTGATCTGAGACCCATGGCAGAGCTTTCCGAGATCTGTCGGCTGGCGCGAGCCGCGCACGCACGCAGCGAGCCGTGTTGGCTTGCGACCGTGATGCGCGTACGTGGCTCGGCGTATCGACATCCCGGGGCGCGGCTGCTATTTGCCAGCGGACAAGTCCTGGCGGGTTCGGTGAGTGGCGGCTGCCTCGAGGCGAGCATTGTGCGCAAAGGTCCCTGGCTGACGCGCGAACGCCCCGTCTGTGTGCGCTACGAAGGCGGGCGCGAGGAAGACGACGAGGAGTCGCCGCGCGGCACTGGCTGCGACGGGATCGTGGACATCCTGCTCGAGCGCGTGAGTCTGGGTGCGGCGACGGATCCGCTCACTCTCATCGACAATTGCTTGGCTTCAGAGCGACGCGGGGCGCTGCTCACGGTGTTCGAATCGACCATTGCGGCGGTGCCCGTCGGAGCGCGCTTGACCCTGGGCGAGGCGGGCGAGCTGAGCTCGACCTTCGCCGATGGGCGGGCCTGTGGCGCGTTGAGCTGGGCCGCGCACAGCGCGCTCGGGGAGACCCATCCCCAATCTCGAGTCGTGCACGGCGAAGGCTTCGAGGCGCTGCTCGAGATCGTTCAACCCGCGCCGCAGTTGTTCTTGTTCGGTGCGGGGCCGGATGCAGTGCCCGTCGTCGAGCTAGCGCGAGCCGTTGGCTTCGAGATCACAGTCTGCGAGCCCAACCCGAGGCCGGCAGTGCGCGAACGTTTTTCGAAGTTGGCCGAGCTCCACACCGGCAGCGTTGAATCAGTGCTGCCGAAAATCGAGGCACGGCGCACGGCCCTGGGTGTCGTGATGTCGCACCACTACCCGACTGATTCGCGGGCGCTCGCCACGTTGCTCGAGTCGCGCGCTTCGTATATTGGCGTGCTCGGCCCGGAGCGACGTACGCGGCGCATGCTCTCGGAGCTGCACCCGAATCGTCAGCCGAGTGAGGCCGACCTAGCGCGTATCCGCGCGCCGATCGGGCTTGATTTGGGCTGCGAGACGCCGGCACAGATCGCGTTGTCGATCGTCGCGGAAATGCAGGCAGTGCTGGCTCGAGCCAGCGCCCAGCCGCTGTCGCAGCGCCGCGATCGCCCCATCCATGCGGCCAGCCCGGAGCTCACGCTGGCGAGCACAGCGCGCTCTGCGCGGACCGGCACTCGGTGAGTGTCAAGGTGGCGTGCGCCCTTTTGGCGGCCGGTGCCTCGCGTCGCTTGGGGCAACCGAAGCAGCTCCTGTCGTATCACGGGCAGCCCCTGGTGCGACGCGCGGCGCAGGCCATCTGGCAATCGCGCGCGTCGGCCTGCGCGCTCGTCGTCGGCGCGCACGGTGCTGCCGTTCGCGCCGCGCTCGGGGCGTTGCCCTTCGAGGTGCTCGACAATTCTGCCTGGGATGAAGGCCTGGCGTCATCCATTCGCGTCGCTGTCGGCTGGGCGCAGGGCTCTCGCTGCGACGCGCTGCTGGTCACACTCTGCGATCAGCCGCGGCTTTCGGTCGCGCATTTGGATCGATTGATCGCAGCCTTCGAGAGCAGCGAAGGCTGCGTGGCCTCTTCATATGCGGGCAAGAACGGCGTGCCCGCGCTGCTGCCCAAAGCGCATTTCGAGGCCCTGGCGGAGCTACGTGGTGACGCTGGCGCGAGCCAGCTGTTGAACGGTTCGATACCTGTACTCGCGGTGCCCTGGCCCGAAGGCGAGCTCGACGTGGACACGCGCGAGAGTGCGCAACGCTTGCTAGCGTGCGGGGAGAACGAGCGCGCATGAAAGTGGCACTCGCCATGCAAGGGCCCGGGTGATGGCCGCCCCGAGTCCCTTCCGGCATGAAGAACGGATACTGAAAGCACTGCTGCTGCTCACGCGCGGTGCTCGCGATTCATCTCTGGAACAGCTGGAATGGGGCGCGGCAGACGGCGCGCCCCAGCAAGACCTGGAGCCGCTGGAGGAAGTGGTAACCACAGACCGGAACAAGACGTTGACCTGACTTCGCACACGGCCATCGCCGTTCGCCGGGCGAGGATTTCAGGCAATAAGCTTTGCTGATCGCGGGCAAGATGCTGCACCAGGACCAGCGCCAGAGGCGCGTCCACGGGCATACCGAGCAGGCCAATGGATCCGGTCACGTACGGCAGATCATCTGGCAGTACGGCACGTCCGAGCAACGCCCTGGCCACGCC
>OLLW01000496.1_pt1 | contig 11817 bp, 8 predicted proteins | sample 1604611 | NCBI WGS metagenome assembly OLLW01 (sample SAMEA104055725, study PRJEB20765) | soil metagenome | biome: Arctic tundra; feature: Polygonal ground; material: soil | place: USA | collected 2011-09 | depth 0-0.5 m | reverse complement strand
GAGCCGCTGTGTCAGTTGCGGCGGAAGCGTGTGTTGATCACCGGTCGAGGGCGCGGCCACCACGAGCGCCGTGCTGGCTGCACTCGCGAGCGCGCCCGCGACCGCACACGCCGCTCTGCCGAGGGCCGTCGATTCGTGATCGCAAGCAGTTGCCGGCGGATTCGCGGCCAGCGCTGGGTCGGCTCGCGTCGGCCGCGGCGCCACTGCGGCGAGCACGCCAATCGCTGCGAAAACACGCCGGGACATCGATCGGTGTGAGGCTAGCGCGCCTCGAGTGCGAGCGGGTCGTACTCGGTGATTTCTCGAGTAAAGTCGTGGTCCGTGAGGACATTCCCGGGCAATCGGCCGGTCGTTCTCGGGTGCTTCACCGAGGTTTCGCCGAAAGCTTTGCTTCTATGATATCCGGTGGAGCGACTTGCTGTCTCGAATCGTCCCCCGTCTGTTCGCGCTGCTCGTGTGCGCCGTGGTCGTGATCGGTATCCCGTCACGCGCATCAGCGCAGTGCGTGGATGAAGCGCTGAAAGAGCAGTTGATCGGCGAGCGCGCGTATCGCGGCGTCGTGCCGCGGCTAATCAAAAAGGCACTGCGCCACGAAGTGTCAGCCATGGGCGGCTGGTTCGCCGGCGATCTCTCGGACGGCGCGCCCGCGTACGGCGGCGCATACGCCTTTCATTTCACCGAGGATCTGGGCCTGGAGGCGAGCTACCTGCGCAGCCGCGAGCACTTCGGGATCCTTGACGCGATCATCTCGCGTCAGCAAGGGCTCGTCGATCTGGTCAAGGCCCGCGATACGCCCGTGCAGTTCTTCATGGGCAACCTGGTCTGGTCGCTCGCCTACGGCAAAGTGCGTTGGATGGGTGGCGGAATCAGTCGCTACGACTTCTTTTTGGCGCTCGGCGGTGGCGCGACGGTACAGCCCGGCGACAAAGGCCTGACCGGCTCGGGCGGTTTCGGGATGAAGTTTTACCTGACTGAATGGCTCGCCCTTCGCTGGGACGTGCGCGACCTCGTGCACCAGCAGAAGCGCGTCGAGCTCGGCGTGGAAAAAGTCGTGAATGACATCACGGCCACGGGTGGGTTGAGTGTCTTGATTCCGTTTCATAGCTGAGTCGCGGGTTGTAGTGCCGCGAGTGTTGTAAGATTTCTAGCGTAGCGGCGTTCTAGAGCGCTTGGCCGCTATGGCCATGGGTTGAGATCGCATGCGCCTGTTCGGTCAGTTCTTGTTGGCCTAGCCTCGATCGCCGATCGTGATCTGGTCTTCCAAGACTTTTGGGTCCTTTCGGTTCCGGGCATGCGGCTGAGCTGTTTGGCGCGCGCTGGGGCGCGAGGCGTGCGGCGCTCCGCGCGCACCGAGAGGAGAGAGGCATGCGGCTGGGCCGTATGGCGCGCGCTGGGGCGCGAGGCGTGCGGCGCTGCGCGCGCACCGAGGGTGGGGCTCGTACGGCGTCTTCCGAGAACTTTTGGGTCGTTTTGTTTCCGGGCAGGCTGCGCACGGTGTCTTGGAGAGGCTGCGCATGGGCATCCGGCGTCCGCGCGGTTCGCTCCGTTGCGGCAGCCGCAAGCGGCGTCCTTGGGAGAAACCGAATTGCGGCTGCTGCGGGCAGGGGAGTCTTTGCGCCTTGCGGGTTTTGCATTATTGAAAATTTAGACAGATGAAAAAGCTCGTATTGCTGCGACATGGTTTGAGTCAGTGGAACAACGAAAACCGGTTTACCGGTTGGGTCGATGTGCCGCTCAGTGACGTGGGCATGGAAGAGGCGCGTAACGCGGGTCGGCTGCTCAAGGCCGAGGGTTACCAGTTCGACGTCGCCTACACCTCGGTGCTCAAGCGCGCGATCAAGACTCTCTGGCTAGCGCTCGAGGAAATGGATCTGATGTGGATCCCGGTGCACCGCAGCTGGCGCATCAACGAGCGCATGTACGGCGGGCTGCAAGGTCTGAACAAGGCCGAGACGGCCGCTCGTCACGGCGACAAGCAGGTGCTCACCTGGCGCCGCAGTTACGACATTCCTCCGCCGCCCTTGGAAGAGTCGAGCCCATACTGGCCTGGCAAGGATCGCCGTTACGCTAAGCTGTCGCCGAGCGAGCTGCCGGCCACCGAGTGTTTGAAGGACACGGTCGCGCGCTTTTTGCCATTCTGGGAGAGCGACATCGCTCCCGCCATTCAACGCGGCGAGCGCGTGCTGGTCACGGCGCACGGCAATAGCTTGCGCGCGCTGGTGAAGCACCTGGACAACGTCAGCGACGAAGAAATCGTAGAGCTGAATATCCCGACGGGTATCCCGCTCGTGTACGAGCTTGACGACAACCTCAAGCCGATCAAGCCGCGCTACTACTTGGGCGACCCCGAAGCCGCCGAGAAGGCCGCCAAAGCGGTCGCGAACCAGGGCAAGGCCTGAGCTCGAGCAGCCCGCGGAGCGCGTGTGCGTGACAGTGCGCAAAGCGCAGGATCCGCGGGAACTACAGGCGTAAACGCGGCTCGCTCGACGGCCGCGTGCACTTCTTTCTAGGAGCTCCGCATGATAGCGTCGCTGTGCCATGCGCATTCGCTACGCTCTGGTTGCGGCTCCGCTGTTGCTCCTATCCTTCGTGGCCTTCGCCCAGCCGAAGCGCACCGCCAAGGAGTCCGAAGACCGCGGCTCCTCCAAAGCGGACAAGCCCGAGGCCAAGCCGGAGGCCGCTCCGAGCAACGGCAGTGGCGCTTCGGATGATATCGGAGGTCCGCCGCCCAAGACCGCATCGAGCAGCCAAGCGAACAAGCTCTCGCCACTGAATCCGGAAGCCAATGAGTTCTCGGACGGCGGAGTAGAACCGCCTCCGGCCGAGTACGACAAGTTGCTCGGCGACATCGCGTCGCTACGCAGTCGCGTTTCGGCGGTGACGACGACGCTATTTGCCAGCAAAGTGCGAGTCGTGATCGAAACGCGCGGTAACGACGCGCGCGTCGCCAACTTCAGCGTCACGCTGGACGACGGCGTGGTCTTCAGCGCGCCGGACCGCTTCGTGGCCGAAGATGAACGCACCGTATACGAGCACTCCGTCGCGCCGGGGCATCACGTGCTCGGCGTCGACATCGAGCGCTTCGACACGCGCAACAAAGAATACCGGACCTGGCAAAGCTCGCGCTTCTCGGTCGTCATCCCCGAGAGCAAGCTGGTGGACGCGCACCTGATCATCCAAGACAGCTCGGACATGGGGAAGGATTTCCCGGATGATCAAGACGGTGAGTACGATCTGCGCGTTCGGCTGCGTGCGCGGGTCGAGAAATGAGGCGGCTGCCCCGGCGGCTCTCGCTCAGCGGTCTCGGGTTTGCGGCGTACGTGCTGGGCGTGGCGCTGAGCTTCTTGCCCTCGTCGGCCCAAGCAGAGGGCGGTGACGCAGTAGCGGCTACCAGCGCGGCGCCTGCCGGGAGCCCGGCTGCGCCTGCCGCGGCCACGCCGCCGGTCGCTGTCGATTCGCTCGACACACGCGGCGCGTCGATGCGCGCCTACCAAGCAGCACTCGACAAACAAAAGCTCGCCGCCAGCGCGCCGCTGAGCCTGCAGCGCTTGCGCGATGATCTCGGGACCATCGAGGAAAAGCTCTCTTCTGGTCGGCGCGACGAGGCGATTGGCGATCTCGTGTATATCGTGGAGTCGCCGCGTTTCGATCCATTCAAGAGCTCGGACGAGGGGCGCGCAGCGGTTTACTGGTTGGGCGATGCGCTGGGTCGCGGTGGTGCGTACCAGCCGGCGCGCGGTTATCTGAGCTCGTTGTTGTCCAGCGCGCCGACCGACATTTGGTATCGCCGCGCGGTGCACAGCTTGGTTGATCTCGCCCTCGAGAGCGACGAGCCACGCTTGATGCTCGGCGACTTGAAAGGGGTCGGCGCGGACGCCCCGGACGAGATCACGGGAGACGTGCAGTACTTGACCGGTCGCGTCGCTGAACGCGAAGCCAAGCCGGATGAGGCGCTCGACGCCTACGCGAAGGTTTCTGAAAAGTCGCGCTTTTGGGCGCAAGCCACGTATCTATCGGGCGTCATTGCGGTCGATCGCAAGGACTACAAGAAGGGCGAAGCGCTGTTTTGCAAAGTCGCCGATCCCAAGTTAACCCCCAAGAAAGCCCCGCTTTTCGGCGGTACGGATTTCTTCCAAGTGCGCGATCTGGCGCGGCTTGGCCTTGGGCGCGTTGCCCACGAGCAGTATCGTTTCGACGACGCGCGCTACTACTATTACCTGGTCCCGCACGACTCCGACAGTTTGCCGGAGGCTTTGTATGAGACGGCAACCACACGCTACGAGGCGAAGGACTACGACGGCGCGCGTCAGTCGATTGACGAGCTCAAACGCTTGAAGACCGACAACGTGTATGAGGACGAGACCTACATCCTCGATGCGTACATCGACCTGGCGACGTGCCGCTTTCCGCAGGCGGACAGCAAGCTGAATGCTTTCTTGCTCCGGTATGATCCAGTGCGCGACGCGGCTCGGCGTCTGACCACGGACGACGTCGCCGTGAAGAAGCTGGTCGAAGCTGTACGCACCAGCACGGATCCGGCGAGCGTAGGTCTCGGCGTTTCCGAGGACACTGCGCGCGCGCTTGGCGCGCTGGTGCGCGTCGACTCTGGCTATGGTCGTGCCGCGCGTCGGCTGGCCGAGCTCGATCATCAGCAGAGCGGCTTACGCCGTGCGATGGGGGATCTCGATCAAGCCACTGAGCGGCTCGCTTCGCCGAAGTCAGTGCGTCCGCAGTCGAGTGAGGCCCTCGGCCAAACGGCTCTCGACAAGGTCCTGCGTATCGAGGGCCAAATAGCCGAGCTCAAACGACTCTTGCGCGAGGCCGACGGCGCCGGCAAGCAAGCCAGCGATCTCGACGCGCTCAAGAAAGAGCTCGAAGCTCTGCAGATTCGCGCGCGCGCTGCCCGCGCTTCACTGCCGCCGCCGGTCGCAAAGGCTGGGCAGAAGGGTGATGATCTCCCGGGGCTCCTCGCTGCGGATCGCGAACGAGCTAGTGCCCTGTACAACGATGCCCAAAGGCTACGCGGCGCGGTCGAAGCGCAAGAGCTCGCGCTGGCCAAGGACGCCCTAGTCCGTCTCGACCGCCGGCTATCTCGCTTGCTGCGCCGCGCGCGCCTCGGCCGCATCGAAACCGTGCTGGGCAAGAAACGCTCTCTAGAGATCGAAGTCGAAGCCCTCTCCCAAGGTCTGCTCCCCCAGACCATCGTCGATTCACTCGACGCCGCCCGCTACCTCGGCGACGACGAAGAATATTGGCCCTTCGAAGGCGAAGACTGGTCCGACGAATACGTCGGCGGCGAAAACCTAAAGTAAGCTCTTCGCCGTTAGCTTCAGGCCATTTCGTACCGATCGCGCAGTCCCCGCGCAGTGACTCGCGTCGCCGGTCCTGCTCCGCTGTTCGTCGCGCAACAGCCCCTGTCGCCGGTCCGATAGTTGGGGGTACCCAGCACTGGCGCTTCGGAGCACCCCAGAAAATCCGCGGGATTTGGACCGACTTGGTTGATCGATTAGTTGGTGATCCCGAGCGTCGGCGTTTCGCGGACTGGCACTGCGCTGCTGAGATGCACGGTCAGTCTGGAAAACGCGCTCTTCTTGTCGAGCAGCTGCTGTCGACCTTGCATGCGCTCGATCTCGGTGTGCACGTCCGCAAGCTCCTTTTGCACTTCCACAGCGTCTTTGACGGGACCGGCCGCCGAGGCCGCCCACGCCGGCGCAGCGCCAACTGCGCGGCTCTCCGCGGCTGGCGGCGCGGCTTCGCTCGCTCGCGAGCAACCCGTAGCCGCCCCCGCCGCGATCAGCACCCCCAACCCAAAAACCAAAAATTGCGCGGCCTTGCTGTGGGTCACGCGGCAAGAACGCGGGGCCGGGCTCGGGGCTTACAGTCGACGTATCGGCGTCGCCAAAAAGCGCGTATTGCGCCGAGTGCGTGACGTTACCGACGGGCTTGCGAGTGCCAAAGCTGTGGGCGACTCTGCTCCTGCTGTGCTGTCACGGCTGTCTGGCCGCGCGCATCGTCTACTACAACACCCCTACGTTGGCGGCTCCGGGTAGCTTCGACAGTCGGCCGGTGCGGGCATCGCACTCGCCGCTGCCGCTGCAGAGAAGCCCTGGCGAGGCCAGGTTCGCGCTGACCGTCGCGGAGGGCGAGCGTTACGCCTCATTCGACGCGTTCTTGGCAGCGCAACAGACGCGGGCATTCGTCGTGATCCACGACGACCGCATCGTGTACGAGCGTTACTTTCAGGGCGTGTCCGCGACGACGCAGCTGCCCGGGTTCTCCATGAGCAAGACGTTTGCGGCCGCGCTCGTCGGGCGGGCACTGAGCCAGGGGCTTTTGTCTTCACTCGACCAACCGGTAGTAAAGGACATTCCCGAGCTTTCGCACAAAGCGGGCTACGGCTCGATCACCGAAGAGCAACTGCTGCGCATGACGTCGGGCATCGACTTCGACGAGGAGTCGCTTGCCGGCGCGAAGCTGTACTACACGACGGATCTACGTGACCTGATCTATTCGTACGACGCGAAGTGGCCAGCAGGGCGGCACTACTTATACGGTAGCGTGAACATCCAGCTGCTCTGGGACGTGCTTCAGCGGCGCCTCGGTACGGAAACGGTGACTCGCTACTTCGAGCGCGAGCTTTGGGACTCGCTGGGCGCACAGGACGCCGCATCGTGGTCATTAGACAGCGAGGCGAGCGGCGTGGAGAAGTTCTTCGGCGGCTTCAACGCCACGGCGCGCGATCAAGCGCGCTTGGGCTTATTGTATCTGCACGGCGGCACATTCAACGGCCGCGAAATCTTGCCGCCAGCCTGGGTCGCGCGATCCCTAACGCCCGACCCCGTCGCGAGCTGGGTGCACACCACCGACGGCTGGGTACGGCGCGGTATGTACCAATGGTTTTTGACTCGCGACGGTCGCGGATACTTCGCCAAAGGCTACCAAGGCCAGTACATCTTCGTCGTTCCAGACCGCAACGCCGTCTTCGTCCGTTTCGGTGAAGGCTACGGGGACCTCGCGTGGACGCAGTTATTCTTGCGCCTCGCCGACAGTTTCCCGCACTGAGATTCCGCACATCGTTAGGGCCCTCGAATGGCCAGCGTCTGGAGTGGGCGAGTGTAGGAGGGCCTCTGACGTTGCTTCGGCGTCGTGCGAACGGTTAGTCTGGTGCTTGGGGCCTCCGGCTCTTTGACCGATGAAGCGGACGATCGCTCGCATGAATCTTGGACGACCAGCGCTCAGCGCCCAGCGCGCCTTGGGCGTAGCCGCGGGAGTCATTGCGCTGTCGTTCGCGTTGCCGTCGTTCGCCGTGGAGAGCGCTGCCGCGCCGAGCATGGCCGGCGAAAGCGCGCACATCAAACCCGCCGGCGAGCGCGCGATTGGCAGCCAAGAGCGTCCCACGATCAAGAAGAAAGCCGCCGAGCAAGCCCGCGACCAGCGCGGCTATCGCGTCAGCTTGCAGATCCCCGAAGCCCTGCGCAGCATCCTGGCGCGCAAGATCGATCTGCGCATCCAGCGCAACATCGTCCAGGAGAAAAAGCTACGCATCGAGGCGATGGGCCTTTTGTCCAAGTTCATCGACGAGTCAGCCGAGGGCTCGAACGAGATGCCCGAGGCGCTGCTGCGCATGGGCGAGCTCGAGTGGGAGGACGCGCGCGATGACTTTTTAGTGCGCTTTCAAAAATGGGAAGCGCTGCCGCCCGAGCAGCGGGCCGAGAAGGACCCGCCGAACCCCAACTACGAGAAAGCGCGTGCCCGCTTCCTGCGTGTGCTGAAGAACTACAAGACCTTTCCCGAGTACGATCTGGCGTTGTACGTAGACGGTTTTTTGGCCAACGAAGAGGCCAAGTTCGATGAATCCCTCAGCCGCTTCAACAAGATCATCGAGTGGTTCCCGCGCAGCCGCTTCATCCCCGACGCGCACATGGTGCGTGCCGAGTACGAGTTCACGAAAGACGCGCCGAACTACGAGACCGCCTTCAACGAGTACGAGCAGGTGCTCAAATACAAGGATAGCGAGCTGTATGACCTCGCGTTGTTCAAGAGTGCTTGGACTCTGTGGCGCCTGGGCAAACCCGAAGAAGCCGCCAAGCGCTTCTTGATCGTGTTTCAAGCGACCAGCGACCAGGGTGGCAAAGTCCTCGGCAAGCGGCGCGACGAGCTGGACGAGCTGCAGAACGAAGCGCTCAAAAACTTGGTCGCGGTGTTCGTCGAAGACGAGAACAACCGCGCCGAGGACATGTATCGCTTCCTGACCAAAGCAGGCGGCGACAAGTTCGCCGGCAAGATCGTGCACGCGCTGGCCGACGCATTCTTCGATCAAGCGCAGTACGAGCGCGGCATCGAGGCCTACCGCTTGATGCTCAAGCTCGAGCCGACGAGTCCGGAGGCCTACCGCTACCAGCTGCAAATCGCGCAAGGGCACTCGACGCTCGAAGCGTGGGGGGCGCTCGAGGAAGACTACAAAGTCAGCGTTCGCGATTACGTCGCGCCCGAGGTCGTGGGCGGAAAGTCGAAGACCGCACCCTCGGGTTGGGTCAGCGCGCAGAGCGCGGACACACTGACCGCAGCGCTGGCCGCCACCGAAAAGCAGCTGCGCGAGGACGCAGTCGGGCTACACGCCAAAGCCCAGGCTGACAAGGTCAGCAAGGCCGAGTTCCAAGGCGCGGCCAACCTGTACAAAGTGTATCTGAGCCGTTTTGGCTCAGGCACGCAGGCCTACGAGGTCAACTACAACCTGGCGGAGGTTTACTTCTATCGCTTGGAGAACGCGACTGGCGCGGCCGACGCATATTTAGCCGCAGTGCGCTTGAACCCGAAGGGGAAATACTCGCGCACGGCTCTGTACAACGCGCTCGCCGCTTTGGAAGTCGCGCGCGCAGCGGAGTTCGACGCAGCCAAGGCCGCTGCCAAGAAGCAAGAAGAGTCGCCCACGGACAAGCAATTGACCGAAGCGATGGAGCTCTACATCAAGAATTATCCTGACGATAAGCAGATCCCGGAGCTGCTCTTTCGCCAAGGCAAGCTGTATTACGACTATCAGGTGTACGACCCGGCCGTGCGTCAGTGGGGACTTTTGCTGGAGAAGTACCCGAACAGTAAATACGCCGTTGGCGCCGGCGAGCTCATCCTCGACTCGTTCAACAAGAGTAAGGACTACAGCAACATCGAGACTTGGGCGCGGCGCTTGAAGACGGCGCCCGCGTTCCAAGCGCCTGAGCAGCAAGGCCGCTTGAATGCGTTGATCGTCGCGGCCGTGTTCAAGCAAGGCGAGCAACTCGCCGAGCAGGGCGAGCACGCCCAAGCCGCAGCCGCCTATTTGCGCGCCGCCAACGAATTTCCCAAGGAACCACGCGCTGCGCAGGCCGCCGTCAACGCCGAGGTGGAAGCCAAAAAAGCCGGCGATCTCGAGACTCTAGCAACCGCCGCCACGCTGCTCATCACGCATCACTCGCAGCGCGACGAAGCCGCGCAGGGCGTGTGGATCGCCGCGACGACGTTCCAAGAAGTCGGCTTGTTCAGCAAAGCCGCCGACTACCACGCGACCATCACCGACAATTGGCCGAAGAGCGAGCACCACAAGGACGCGGCGTACAACGCGGTGCTCCTGCGCACTACGGTTGGTGAGCACGACAAGGCCATCGACAGCGGCAACAAGTTTCGGAAGTACTACCCGCGCGACGAGGCCGCGGACGAAGTCATCTTCTTGATGGGCAAGGCTCACGAAAAGGCCGGCAAGAAGAAAGACGCTGAAGCGCTGTACGACCAGTACTCGAAGAGCGCGCGCAGCGTGAACGGTCAGATCGAAGCGCTGGTTCGGCTCGCGACCGTGAAGTCCGACGACGAGCGCGGCGCTTCTGCGGCGCTCGACCGCGCGCTGCACGTCTACACGCAGAACAAGAGCAAGCTGAACGACCGTGGCAAATACTACGCGGCCAAAGCCCGCTACATGCAAGGCGAAGCCGTGCTCGCCAAATACGAAGCCGTAAAAATCGAAGGCGACGTGAAGCAGCTGAAGGCGCGCCTGAAGCAGAAGAGCGAGCTGCTGAAAAAAGCCGCCGAAACCTTCCTCGGAACCGCCGAAATGGGCGTCGCCGAGTGGACAACCGCTGCCCTGTATCAGATCGGCTTCACGTACGAGTCGTTCTCCACTGCGCTCAGGACTTCACCGCCGCCGGACAAGCTGAGCGCAGACGAAAAAGAGCAGTACAGCCAGTCGATCGACGAGTTCGTCGTGCCGATCGAAGAGCGCAGCTTGGAGGCTTACGAGAGCGGTTGGCAAAAGGCGATCGAGCTCGGCATCTTCAACTCGTGGACCGCCAAGATGCGGGAAGCCCTCGGCCGTTTGAATTCGGAGCTGTACGCACCGCTGAAAGAGACCGGGTTCAAGTTGCGCTCACGCGGTACGACGCGCATGCCCGCTTTGATCGACGGCACACGCCGCAGCAACGCTGGCGGTAGTGAGAAGTTCTTGATTCCGAGCGCCGCGCCCAAAGCCACAGCGGGAGCCAAGAAATGATTTTCCAGCGTTGGGCGCCGCTGCTCGCCACGGCAACTCTGTTTTTGGCTTGTGCTGCGGCGCACAAGAAGGTGGAAATTCCTGTGCTGCCGCCGGCCAATCCGCTGGCCGTGAGCAAGATGGTGCAAGGCGTGCAGAGCGCGAAGGATAGAACCGGCAAGGATCAGGCGATCGGCCTGTTGCGCGACGCGGTGACGGCCGATCCCGGGCTTTGGGAGGCCCATTACAATTTGGGCGTGCTCTTGGCGGACAAGGGCGATCTGAAGGCCGCCGAGCGCGAGCTCTCACAAGCCGCAAAGCTCGCTCCCAACGCGGAAGACGTAGTCGTGGCATTGTCGGAGGTGCGTCGCCGAGCTGGCGACGCGGACGGCGCGATCGACGCACTGCAAGGGTTCGTGACGCAGAACCCGGACGCCAAGACAGCGCCCATCGCGCTGATTACGGCGTTGCGCGAGGGCGGCCAGGTCAAACAGGCGATCGAAGCTGCGCAGCGTGTGTTGGTGTACCACTCTAGCGACCCGTACGCGCTGAGCGAGCTCGCGCTGGCCAACGTCGAGCTGGACGAGATCGACACGGCCGAGCTGTTGATCCAGGAAGCGCTCAAAGCGGACGACAAATCCGCGGTCGCTGAGCGCGCCGCCGGTCTGATCTCTTTGAAAAAGGGTGACGATGCGGTCGCCTTCAAACACTTTCAGCACGCGAGCGAGCTCGACCCGAAGGACACCACGGCCCGTCTCAATACCGGCACAGTGTTGCTGCAAGCCGGCGTGTACGACAAGGCCGCGCAGGAGTTCCGCGCCGTGCTCGACATCGAGCCCGAGAGCACGGACGCGATGCTCGGCTTGGCCGCGGCGCGCCGCGGTCAGGGCAAGCGGGATGACCAATCGGGCTATCTGGAGGCGGAGAAGCTGCTGAAGCAGATCCTCGATCGCGAGCCCAAGGACCTGGACGCGACGTTCAATCTGGCTATCCTGTACTCGGATTTCCTGAAGCGCCCGGCTGACGCAACCCCGCTCCTACAGCGTTTTCTGGCTGATTCGCCCAAGAGTCACCCAGGCCGCACTGAGGCGGAACGGTTGCTCTCCGGTGCCTCCGCGCAGAGCCCCCCAAAGTGACCTGCTTTTTGCTGATCATGCGGCGCGCGTGGGGTGACCGTGGCCTCGATAGCGCCAATCGCACGACCCATTTCCCGCAGGCCCAATAGTCGGGACTCCTACCAATCAGCGGGCTGGGCATAGCTCATTTGCCGGCACAATTGACCTGTTCTCAGACCTAGATTGGTGGGGGCCCCCACTGCTTAC
>OLLW01000311.1_pt1 | contig 11823 bp, 10 predicted proteins | sample 1604611 | NCBI WGS metagenome assembly OLLW01 (sample SAMEA104055725, study PRJEB20765) | soil metagenome | biome: Arctic tundra; feature: Polygonal ground; material: soil | place: USA | collected 2011-09 | depth 0-0.5 m | reverse complement strand
CAACCGCACGCCATAGACGCAAGACGCGTCAGCCGTCTCAACCGCACGCCATAGACGCAAGACGCGTCAGCCGTCTCAACACATTAACACCCCGAAACCACGCGTCAGCCGTCTCAACCGCACGCCATAGACGCAAAGACGCGTCAGCCGTCTGCAAGCTCCCGACCCCCGACGCCAAAGGCTCCGACGCCATCAGCCCCGCCTCGTGACCATCAACAAGAAGCTTACTTCTTCTGAGGCGTGACGATGCCTTCGGGGATCTCGGAATCTGGCGGCTCGTCGGGGCGGAGCGGGATCACTCGCGTGGCGCTGGGCACGTCGGGGTTCGACGGGTCCTCCCGGACTAGCACTACGTCGCTCGAGCGAATGCGGTCCACGCGCCAGTTGATCTCATAGGTGGCACCGGAGGAGCCCGCCGCGGTCACGACATCCGCGCGGCCCACGAAATTGCCGCGCTGAATCACGAAACCCTTGCCCGTCGGGTCGACGAGCATGGCACGGGCCGGCTCCGCCCGGGTCACGATACCGATCAGCTTCAGCTCGTCGAGCGCATACTGGCTGAGGATAACCTCACGCTGCGAGTGCACCTTAGCCTTGGTGTCTTCGACGAAGGTCGCCGCGAAGGAGCGGAACGGATCTCGCGATCGCTCGCTCTCGCTAAATTCGGTCTCTTGAACCTCGACTTTGGGCGGCGGCGCTAAGTCCGGGTCGGCGCTCGACGCGGCAGGCGCCGCGACGGCAACGACCGGAGCAGGCACGTTGGGACCTGGGGCTAAGCCACCAGTAGCTGCGCCAGAAGCCCCCGGAGGCGTAGTGACAACGGGCGGATCGCTGCAGGCCGCGAGCGCAAGGACCAGCGCCAGAGGCAGGCTCGCGTTCACTTCTGCCCCGCAATCGCCGAGCCGCGCTTGTCTGCGGCGTTCGCGGGCGCATCGCTCAAGGCGCGAAACGCCGTGGCTAGCGCCTCGGTCTTCACGACCACGTCATCACCTTGGATCTTGGGATCGGTGAGCGAAATATTTTCCATGTTGATGATGCGATCGAGCTGACCCACGCCATAAAAGAACTTGGCGACTTGGTGATAGCGGCCGATCAACGACACCTTCATCGGCACGCGCGAGTAAAACTGGTCCGCCACCTCCGGCTCGGGTGACCAAGCGGTGAGGCCGATCCCGGACACGTTGGCGACCGACTGCACCGCGCTCAAGAACGCCGGATACTCCGTGTCTACGGGCAGCACCTTGTTCAGCTCACGCTGCCGCTGCTGACGGTCGGTCAGCTCGGCGAGGTCTTTCTGGTATGCAAATTGGTTCTTGCGCGCGTCGCCCAAGTCGCTCCGGAGCTGGTTCTCTTGGCCCTGCGCGGCCTTGATCGAGGTCTCGATATCCCCGTAGAAAATCACGAAATACGCGATGCCCACGAGCAGCATCGCGCCCGCGCCGACGCCGACCTTCGCGATCAGCGGCAGCTTTGCCAAGGCAGAAGTCTGGCGAGCCATCAGTATTTAACCTTTGCTTCGAGCGCGAACTTCACGACTTCGATCTTGCTCGTCCCGTCAACCACGCGATTGGCGGGCAGCAGCACCACGTCGGCGAAGTAGGCGGAGAGATTCATGCGGCGAGCAAGCTCGCTGACGTCTTCGCCGTCTTGCGCGAAGCCCTCGAGCCGCAGCTTACGGTGCTCTTCCTTGAACGTGGTCAGCCACAAGCGGCGCGCGTCCCAGGCGGGATTGAAGACGGCCAACGGGTTGTCGCGACGCAATTGGCTCAAACGATCCGGATCCACGCTCGGACCGCGGCCGGGCGTGAGCAAGCGAGCCAGCTCGAGCAAGATAGCCGTAGGCCCAGTACGGGCACTTTGTAGCTTGTTGATCGCCTCCTCGCGAGCGCGCAGCGTGGCAAGCTTCGCTTTCACCTCTTCGTGATCGGCAACGGCGCTCTTCGACTGGTCGATTTGCGAGGTGAGCACGGCATTCTTGCGCCGTTGGTCGTTCAGCTCTTCGTTCTTGAAGCCGTGGAAGACGAACAACGCCGCGACTTCCGCGAGCATCACCACCATCACGACAGCCAGCCACAGCTGAGAGCCGTCGCTGCGCTCGGCGCGCCGCTTTTGCGGCATCAAATTGATGCGAATCATGCGCGCGCCTCTTTCTCTTTGCGGAGCGAAAGGCCGAGCGCGACCGAAAGCTGGGCTGCGCGAGTCTGAAGGAGCTGCGGGTCCACTTCCTTGGCTTCGATCGACAGCTTCTCCACTGGCGACCAAGTTTCGACCGAAACGCGAGCGCGACGCTCGATGGCGCGCGCCAGGGCCGCCAGGTTTGCGGAGCCGCCGGTCACGTAGATACGCGCGATCTCGCCCTCACCGCTGGTAGCCATGAAAAAGTCGAGGCTACGTTGGATTTCCGCGGCGATGGTATCGCTGACCGCTTCGATCACCTGCACCACCTGCTGCGGGATCATCCCCGCCTGGTTCGGATCCGCGGAGCCACCGCACTTGTAGGCCTCGGCTTGATCGCGCGGCACGTTCAGCTGTTTTTGAATCTCTTCGGTGATCACGTTGCCGCCGTTGGCGATCTCGCGTGTGAACGCGCTGACGCCGTTGGCGATGATGTTCAGTGAAGAAAGGCTGGCACCAACGTTAATCACCGCGATTGTCTGATCGACCGGCAAAGTGCGTGAATACTCGAACAGATTCTGAACCGTGAAGGCGTCGATGTCACACACCACCGGCTTCAGCTTGGCGTTGCGGGCCAGCTGCGCGTACTCCTCGATCTGATCGCGCTTGGCGGCTACCAAGAGCAAATCCATCTGGCTGGCGTCCGGGCGACGGCGCAGCACCTGGTAGTCGACATGCACGTCCTTGATGTCGAAAGGGATGTGCTGCTCGGCTTCCCATTGGATTTGCTCATCCAGCTCAGCCTCGGTCATCATCGGCACGGTGATCTTGCGAATAATCACGCTTTGGCCGGAGACGCTCAGCGCGCATTCCTTCTGCCGGATCTTGGCGTCGTGAAAAACCTTCTGCAGCGCCTCCACGACGGCGCCGGAATCCATCACCTGCCCGTCTACGATCACCTGAGGCCCAAGCGGGGCATATCCCAGGCGTACGAGCCCCAGCCCTTTTCGGGTATCTTTTACCTGGCAGACCTTGATCGACGCGGTGCCGATGTCGACGCCGACCAAGTTTCGTCCTTCGCCCATGATGCCTCTCGGAAATCCGACTCACACAAATGCGTGCCGTAAAACTTTGGCATCCGCGGACTCAGATAGCCAAAAAACCGGGGGTCGACTGGCCAGCCTCGAACACATCGAGCAACAGAAAGCGAGACGCCCGATACAAGACGAGCACTTAGCAACGCGGGCTTCGTCATCGGAAAAACTACTGCAACCTATTGATTTTTATGAGTTTTACGAACTTGACCTGGGGCTGGGTCGAAACCGACCTGCGGCGAAGGTTGTCTCAAAAGGGGGCGAAATCCGCGTCAAAGGCTTGGCCCCATGGGTGGCAAGCTCGAGACATCACGACCGTAGGGGTCGCAGCTGACCCTCCCCTTAATTTGGCTTACATCGGCCTTTCCGCGGAAAATCGAGGATCTGCGAGCTGGCACGCGCGCTGCAAAGAGCCCCGACACACCAAGTGGAGAGCAAGCCAATGCCCGCAACCAACGAACACCGAGCCCAGACGACAAAACCGAAGAGCGCTCGCATCGTCAAAGCGAAGCCTGAACAATCTGAGACGCGCGCCTCGATGGCGCCCCGTGCCCGCGCCTCTGTCGCGCCCGGCGCCCTGATTGCGTCGGTCGCTCGTCCTTCGCTGGCGCCGCGTCCGGCGCGCCGCCACGCACCCCTCGCGGCCCGCGCCGCTCATCGCCCTTCGCTGGCGTCGCCCGCTACCGTCGTTGCCCGTGGCCCCCGCGTCAAGAAGGCGCGCGGAATGGATCCGCAGATGAGCGCCGAGCTGCTCCTCCGTTACGAGCCCCTCGTACGCAAAATCGCCGGCGGCTTCCAGCGCAAGCTCCCCCGCAACGTCCTTCGTGAGGATCTGATCGCCGCGGGCATGAGCGGTCTGTGGGACGCGATTCGCCGTCATCCCGACGGCCCGGGCGAAAGCTTCGAGTGGTACGTACGCGTGCGCATCCGCGGCGCGATCCTCGACGAGCTGCGCGCCCAAGATTGGCTGCCTCGCCGTGCCCGCGCCGCCGCGGAAGCCGCCAGCGGCACCGACGCCTACGTCCCCCCGCCCGCTGTCGTTCGCTTCGACGACGTGAGCGAGTGGGAGCAGAACCGCTGCCTCGCCGACGCCTCCAGCTCAGAAGCCGCCGTCGCCGCCAAGTTCGCCCAAGAGACCTTGGCGAAGGCCGTCGAACAACTCCCCGAGCGCGAACGTCACATCGTTTCTCAGCACTACTTCCGCGGCGTGAAGTTCAAGGACCTGGGCGTCGAGCTCGGCGTCAGCGAACCTAGGATTTCGCAGCTGCATTCGCGGGCTATTCAACGGTTGAAGGGTATTATCAAGTCTGCGGCGTGATTGCGTTGTCGGAGATCGAGAGTTGTTGATGGTCACCGAACACTGCTGAGGAAGACTTAGCCTTCGGCGTCAAATGGCGCCGACGGTTCAGGGACCGACGAATAGGCGCGCTTCGCGCGCCAGGGCGAGCCAGCTTTTTTCGCCGGCTGAGATCGTCACCCACTCTTTCATTGGTTTGCCTTTACCCGCGTCGAAGGGTCCACCTTGCCCCGACGCAATGAGCACTTCGACTCGGGCCTTCGGAAGCTTGAGTACGAGCGAGCCGCGGACGAGCATGGCGAAGATTTTGCCGTTCACTTTCAGCGCGTTCGAGCCGAACTCGCGGCGAGTCGGCTGCGGCGCCTCGATGCTCGCATCGCTGCCGGTCAGGGTTTTTACTAGCTTCTGAAATGCTCGTTCCGCGTTCGACGCGGCCATTGTGGAACGCTTTTCCATGTACGAATTCGTACTTGAAAATGGTTTCGTAGAGGGCTGTTTTCTCGAGAAAGCCGCTTGCGACGCCGAAGGCTTTGTGCGCTTCGGCGTGGCGCGTGACCATCAACCCAATCAAATCAGGGAGGATTTGCTCAGGGGAAGATTTCGCGTTCCGTGTAGACCTGGGTGATGCGTTGCAGCGCGACGCCGTAGCAGGCGCGACGGTAGTCGGTGTTTTGGGCTTTGGCGAAGCGGGCCATGCGATCGTAGGCGTCGTGCATGGCGAGCTCTAGGCGCTGGTCGACTTCTTGAAGGGTCCATTGCTCGCTGCGGCGATTCTGGACCCACTCGTAATAACTCACCGTCACGCCGCCGGCGTTGCACAGCACATCGGGCAGAATCTCGATGCCGCGGCGCTTCAGGATTTCTTCGCCTTCGGGTGAGCAGGGGCCGTTGGCGCCCTCAGCGATCAACTGCACTTGCAGCGCTTCGGCTTCGGCGACACCCACCTGATTCTCCAGCGCGGCGGGCACGAAGATGTCCGCTTGCGTGCCGAAGAACTGTTCGCGCTCGATTTTGGTGCCGTTGGCATAGCCGGCGATCGAGCCGTTTTGTTCGACGTATTGCTTCAAGCGGTAAGCGTTGAAGCCCTCCGGGTTGTACAAATAACCCGTGTGATCCCCGACTGCGACGAGCGAGACACCCAGCTGGCTGAGCAGCACCGCAGCGTTCGAGCCGACATTGCCGAAGCCTTGCACGATCAGCTTTTTGCCTTTGACATCGAAGCGCGCGCGATCGGCCCAGTCCAGGATGCAGTGCACTAGGCCTTGGCCGGTGGCTTTTTCGCGGCCGTAGGTGCCGCCGCTGCTCACGGGCTTGCCAGTGACGACGCCCATGACGCTCTGCTTGGAGACCATGCCGACCGAGTTCATGTATGTGTCGAGCGCCCAGGCCATGGTCTGCGCGTTCGTTCCCACGTCGGGAGCGGGAATGTCATAGTCGGGGCCGATGTTCGAGCCGAGCGCGTGGAAAAAGCGGCGCGTGATGCGGCTCAGCTCATGCCGGGACATCGCGTGCGGGTTGAACTTGATGCCGCCTTTGCCGCCACCGAACGGCAGATTCATCAGCGAGCACTTCCACGTCATCATCGCGCCGAGCGCCTTGAAGTCGTCGAGCGACGCGCTCTCGTGGTAGCGCATGCCGCCCTTGTACGGCCCGAGAATGTTCGAGTGCTGAATGCGGTAGCCCTTGAACACGCGGTACTCGCCGCTGTCCATGCGCACCGGGAAGTGGACGATGATCTCGTTCTTGGGCTGGCTCAAGATGCTGCGGATGTAGTCCGGCATCTGGATCAGCTTGGAAGCGTCATCCAGATAGTTTTGGATGACTTTGAAGAACTCGTATTTGGGAGGTGATAGAGGGGCTTGGGGAGACTGCGTGGAGCTGGGGGGAACCGACTGCATGCTGGTTATTGTTCCAGTAACGGTGGCAGTCGGCAAAAAGGTAAGGTTTTGTTTCGCGTTTGGCGCGTTGGCCGGCGGCGTTCAGTGCGGTTACCCGCCCACGCCCACCCACAAGATATACAAGTAGACCACCGGCGCGACGATGATCAGCGCGTCGATGCGGTCCAGCATTCCGCCGTGGCCCGGCACGATCGAACCCGAGTCTTTGATGCCCGTGGAGCGCTTCAACAGTGACTCGACGAGATCCCCGCCTTGGCCGAGCGCACCCGCGACGAGCGCGAGCGGCACTACGTGTGCCAGCGGAATGCTGCGCAAATAGCAGAAATGGCCAAGCAAACCGCCGAGCTCGGCGCCGAGCAACGCGCCTACGAAGCCGGCGCGCGTCTTCTTGGGGCTGACGGCTTCGTACAGCTTTCGCTTACCGAGAAAGCGACCAAAAAAGTAGCCGCCCGTGTCCGCGAGCCACGCGAACGTCAAGCACATGAACACGTAGTGCGGACCGACCGCGCCGGCGTCGCGACGCACGAGCGCGAGCGCACTGAGCAGGCCGCCGATGTACAGCGGTCCAGTCACACCGGCAAACGTGCGCAGCGCCGCAGTGGGGATGTCGCCGAGCCGCCAAAGCGGAACCATCAAGCCGAGCAGTGGAACCACGAACAGCAGTGTCAGCAGCACTCGCGGATCAGTGCCCCACAGATACAAGCTCGCCGACACACCGAGCGTCGTCAGGATGCCCACCACGCGCGCCACGATGTCCTGCGGGTGCGTCATCCGGAATAGCTCATCGGAAGCGACGCCCGCGGCGAATAGGACCAGCAGAAAGAACCCGTACGCCGGTCCGAGGAACAAGAGCCACATCAGCGGCGGCACGACCACCAGAGCGGTCAGCAGCCGAACCTTGAGATTACTCGCAGCCAAGACGCCCTCGGGTTAACAGCCAGTCCGGCGCGTCACAAGGGGGGATGAGCCGAATGTTCCGCGCGACTTGCGCCACCGGCGTGCCGAAAGTAGACCCGCGGGGTTTCCGCCATGAAGTTTCCGTCAGCCTTTTTCAAACGGCGCGGGCTGCTGCTCGGATTCGTGGCGCTTCTCGCTACGGTCGCCCGCGGAAGCTCGCCCAGACCGCCCGAGCGATCGGTCGACGGGCTTGCGAGCTGGCTCGGCGGCGCTATTGGCGGCGTCGTTCAACCCGACGAGATGATCTGGGAGCAGAGCCCAGGCGCGCTCGAGGAGCTCATGCTCGGCCGGCGGGTGCTGTTCTTGGGCGCACCACGCGTCGGCGGCGCTCGAGACCTGTACCGGGCACGCGTGCGCGTCACGCTCGACGGACAACCCCTGTCCGTGAACGAGATCCGCAATGTGACCGACACGCCCGTCGGTGACGACGCGGCACTCGAAGCGCGCGGCGACCGCGCCACATTCGCGACGCTCGCCTATGGCCGCATTCAAGGCCTGAGCGTGCTCGATCTGAGCGGCATTCGGCGCAGCGATCGCCCCGACAAGCTGCTCGACCGCGTGCTGCTAGCGATCAACTCGTACCAAGACACGGGCAGCTTCGCCGGGCTCGGGCGCACGAACATCGTGCTCGACGTGCCGGCGCAGAGCGCCAAGCTGACGCTCGACCCGCCCAACCTGGACATCGACTTCTCGGACAATGGTCGCGGGTTGCACTACGAGACCGAGCAGCGTTCGTTGCGCGCGCTGGATGGCGGCGAGCCGTATGCGGCGCGCGTCGTGCCCGAAGTCCACGTGCCGAAGCCGCTGCTCTTGTGGCTGGTCGACACCGTGCGCGCGGAGGTCGGTCCGGAAGCCATCGCCTGGCTAGAAGATAAGGTTTTTGGCGCGAAAGATGAGCTCAAGCGCGCAAGCTTCGCCGTCTTCTCCTCGAAGAAAGAGAGCGTGCTGAAGGCCGTCCGGCCCGAGCAAGTCGTGGCCAAGGTACTGGACGGCTCTGACTTCGAACACGCCGCAGATTCTTGGCCGCCGCCTAACGTGCCTTCTATTTGGAAAGATCCGCGGCCCGGCGAAGGCGAATGGACTCCCGTGACGTACGGTTTCTTGAAACCGATGCTCGGCGTGCCAAATGGCGGTAAGCCGCCCGCATATTTTTATCGCACCGTGATTCGACCCGATCCAGATCGGCCGTACTCCGAGCTGGTGCTAGTGGCCATGGACATGCGCCAGCTCGAGCTCGGCATGCAGGCAGGCTACGAGGATCCGAAGCCGACCACGGGCTCGCCTGGTGAGGGACACATTCCGGCAGACCCGGCCGTGTACAGCCGCGTCGTGGGCACGTTCAACGGCGCGTTCAAGACGCAACATGGCGCGTACGGTATGATGGTGAATCGCCGCGTGCTCATCCCCCCGGTCAAGGGCGGCGCCACCGTAATCGTGAACGACGCGTCCGAGGTCGGCCTAGGCAGCTGGCCACCAAGCGACGAAATACCGGCAGATATCGTGTCTTTTCGCCAAAATCTCGACCCCTTGGTGGAAGACGGCGTGGCCAACCCGACGGGGCGGCGGCTTTGGGGCTGGCAAATCGAAGGCACCAGCGTGATGACTCAGCGCACCGCGCTGTGCGTTACTGCGGCCGGGCACCTGTACTACGCTTGGGGCGAAGAGATAGACGGGCCGACGCTCGGCAAGGCGCTCCGCCAAGCGGGCTGCTCGTACGCGATGCACTTGGACATGAACCCCGCGCACAGCGGCTTTGTGTACACCGACGTCGTCAACCCGAAGAAGGCCGAGTATCACTTGAAGCTCGCCGACGATCGCATGACCATCCCGCCCGAGAAGTTCGTGCGTTGGTCAGCGAAGGATTTCTTCTACGTGACGGTGCGCGACGCAACGCCGCATGACGCAGCAGACATTCCCTGGGCCCCCGACGGCGGGACGCAGCCAACGCCGGCGTGGCTCCCAGGCGTATATTCGAGCAAGCTCACGATGGGCAGTGTCGACGTCGATTTGACGAGCTTCGAGCCGGGACACGTCGAATTCCGCTTTCGCGCGGGCACCCGCGAGCCGGTGGCGTCGACCGCGCCAGGGCTGAAAACGAGCCTAGACGACGCATCCGAGCACCGCGTGGTGGCCGCAATTGGGCTCGGGCACACCACGGATTCGACGCGCTATGGCTTCGCCTTCGGCGGGGCCACGACGATTCCGCTCCGTCAGGGTTACGCAACGCTAGTGCTGTCGCCGAACGCTCCGCCGCATATCGAAGCACCTGGCGTTACGCCGACGCTCGGCGCCGACGACGAAGCCGTGCAATTGCCGCTCTTGGTCGAGAACGGAAAAGTCGAGCCGCGCGCTCGCGAACGCGGCGACATGCGCCGACGCGCCGCACTGTGCGTAACTCCTAGTGAACGGCTGATCGTCGCCTCCGCCATGCACGACACGAGCGATACGCTCGCCGCCGCGCTGATGAAGGTCGGTTGCACGCGCGTCGTGGAGCTGGACCGCGGTTCGCACCACCCGGCCTTCTTGAACCGCGCAGGCAGCTCGACGCCGCCGGTCGCGAGCTACGAAACGAGCGTGCTGTACGCGCTCGGCCGGCCGATGCAGCCGCGCGCGTTCCGTTGGAAACCAAGCAACGCCGTACCGTCCACGAAAGCGACGAGCTACGACTACCCCGCTCCGGATGTCTCGAAACCGCATAGGAAGCGGCACAGGAGTGAGGGTGGGGATGTCGAGTTACAGGAGCCTCCGCCGGAGCATTGAGCTTCTGGCGTAGCGGCGACTGGTGGCGCTTGGCCGCCCGCGCTGCGCTTAGAGATCGCACGCGCCTGTGCGGTCAGTTTTTTGTAGGTCTCCATCTCATTCGCAGATCGCGATCTGGTCTTCCAAAGACTTTTCGCTCGTTTTGGTTCCGGGCATTGCGGCTGGACGGCTTCGCGCGCGCGGAGGCGCGAGGCGTGCGGCGCTTCGCGCGCACCGGGGCGGGCGGCTGTGATGGTTAGCGATTGCTGGCAAATCCAAGTTCGTATTCAAACATGGATCTCGCGCGCCGAGAGGTGCGTGGCTGGATTCCGGGCGCCCCACTCTCAATCGTGCCGCGGCATGCGCGCTCAGACGCGGATGCGTTTTCGCTTCACTGGCTCGTCGGGCTCGACTTCTTCGATGACGTTGCTGGTTAAGTTCCGATAGCGAACCTGACGCAGCAGGCGGCCCTGGGCCATGAGGCCAGCGCCTTCTTCGAAGAACAGGCGCTCTTCGCGCTTGCGATCGCGAGCCAAGGCGGCCTTGCCAAGCTCTGAAGTCTCGTCCAGATGCCATTGGCCGATGTCGTCGGGCAGCGGCTCGAGCACGCCTAGGCGTTCTTCGGCGGCGCCCGGTACGAGCTTGAAGATGAACACCAAATACACAACCACGCCGAGAGCGGCGACGATCAGCAGGAACACGTAAAACACGGGAAACGTCCCTTCAGCGCATGGCTTCGAGGGCGGGCGCCGCAAAGTCCGCCGGGTAGGCGCGGGCCGCTTCGATGACGTCCGGGATACTCTTGGTTTCGATGCCACGCCAGTACACGTTCCACTCGGCTAGGCGCACCATGCCGTCACACACGCTCGCGTACCACGAGGCGATCGGATTTTCCGGGCGACCGCGCCAATACAGCGCCGGATAGTCGCGCGAAATGGCCTGCCACAAATCACGGCCCATGCCTTCGCCTTGGGCCTCGGGCTCGACCGCGAATTTACTCAGGTAGGGCACTGGCGTGCCGTGCGAAATCACTGCCGCGCCGCGGTACTCGGCTTCGACGTACACCGCGAGCGGCGCTCGTTCGAAAAAGCTCGCGTCGAGCGCGCGACCGAAGCTCGCCTGGAACAGCTTGCGCAAGCGCTCGGTGTCTACGTTCACATACGAGCGGTGGCGAGTCACCGCGCTGCCGAGCTTGATCAGGGTGCCTGCGCCCTTCACCGTGAACAACTCTTTGAGCAGGTTCAGCGGCGAAGTGATGCTGACCAGAATGGGCGTGGGCTGAGCCAGCTCGATCAAGCGCTCGGCTGCAGCGAGCAGCTCCGCGTCGCGCTTGGGCAGCGTTTTTCCGGTCACGATGCCCGCGCGATCCGTGCGCAGATTGAGGATCGAGATTCGGCCTGATTCCGTGGGCAAATAGTAGCCGGGAGCGAGCTCGAGCTTGCCGCGGAGGAGGGGCTTCAGCCCGCCGCGTCGTCGCAGCAGCACGAATTTGCGCGTATCCAGGGCTTTTGCGAGCGCGCCCAACTCGTTCAAGCGATCGTCGATGCCCTGGCCTTCGATCGCTCGAAAGTGCACGACAGGCAGCTTCTCCGCGAGGAGCTCGCCGCGCAGCGTGTCAGCGAGACCAGGCTCATTCATCTCGTGCCAGCGCGCGTCGACACCGGCGGGGGGCAGACGCTTGACCAGGCGATCGGAGCTGCTGGCTCCGCGTTCCGGATCGTAC
>OLLW01000676.1_pt1 | contig 11857 bp, 7 predicted proteins | sample 1604611 | NCBI WGS metagenome assembly OLLW01 (sample SAMEA104055725, study PRJEB20765) | soil metagenome | biome: Arctic tundra; feature: Polygonal ground; material: soil | place: USA | collected 2011-09 | depth 0-0.5 m | reverse complement strand
CCTTTCACTTTCACCTACACCGGCCCCGCGAATGCCAGCGAGGCGACGACTTTCTTGCGATCCTTGCGATCCCAGTGTCGCTCTTGTTACCCGAGCTCGTGCTTTTGGCGCCCCGAGCGCCGTCAACGGCGGAGCTGGATCGGGAGCGGGCGGGTGGAAGCGGCACCGTGCGTGCGCAGCGCGGCTGCTGGAGCCGGCGGCGCGGCCGCGGCCTTTTGTCCGGATAACGAGCTACCCGTGGCTCGTCACCTAAACGGCGCTTAGAAAGCGCTTGGTTTGAGGCGCGACCTCGGGCAGGATTTTTCCCGTATGGCAAAACGCCCGCACGTGCTCGGAGTGGTTCTCGCCGGTGGTGAAGGAAAGCGGCTTTGGCCGCTCACGCGTGACCGCGCCAAGCCCGCCGTCCCCTTCGGCGCCAACTATCGCATCATCGATTTTGCGCTCAGCAATCTGGTGAACGGTCGCTACCTGCGGATCGCGGTGCTCACGCAATACAAGAGCCACAGCTTGGACCGGCACATCGCGCAGACCTGGCGCATGTCCCCGTTGTTCAACAACTTCGTGATGACCGTGCCTGCGCAGATGCGGCTCGGCCCGCGTTGGTTCGAGGGCTCGGCAGACGCCATCTTCCAGAACCTGAATCTGATCCAGGACGAGAACCCGGACTACATCTGCGTGTTCGGCGCGGACCACATCTACCGCATGGATCCGGAACAGATCATCGACGCGCACATTCAGTCCGGCGCGAGCGTCACCGTGGCCGCGATTCGCGTGCCCAAGGACGAGGCGTCGCGCTTCGGTGTGATCGTGCCGGGGGCCAACAACAAGATCGCGAGCTTTGTCGAAAAGCCGCAGAATGCCGTGGGGTTACCCGACGACCCGACGAAGGTCTTCGCTTCCATGGGCAACTACGTGTTCAACACCAAAGCGCTGATCGAGGCGGTGCACGCGGACGCCAAGAACGAAGACAGCGCGCACGACATGGGCGGCAATATCATCACTGCCATGGTCGATGCCGGGCAGGCCTCAGTCTACGATTTTCACGAAAACAAGGTGCCCGGTGCAACCGAGCGTGACGCCGGTTATTGGCGCGACGTGGGCACTCTGGACGCCTATTACGAAGCGCAGATGGACCTGATCAGCGTCCACCCGATCTTCAACTTGTACAACCACGAGTGGCCGATCCATTCCTCGTCGGGTTCGCTGCCCCCGGCCAAGTTCGTGTTCGACGAGGACCAACGGCGCGGCTCGGCGATCGACTCAATGGTCGCCGCGGGCGTCATCGTCTCAGGCGCCACGGTGCGCCGTTCGATCCTCTCGCCCGGTGTGTCCATTCACTCGCGCGCCACCGTTGAAGATTCGGTCTTGATGCACGGCGTCGACGTGGGCCGCGGCGCGATCATCCGTCGCGCCATCTTGGACAAGAACGTGAAGGTGCCGCCCGGCGCGCGCATCGGTGTAAACCCAGAAGAGGACCGCGCGCGCGGCTTCACCTTCAGCGACAACGGCATCGTCGTGGTCGGCAAAGACGATCCGGTACGGCTCTGAGCCAGCTAGAAGAAGCCGAGAAATACATGAAAGTCGCGCTGCTCAGCCGCGAGTACCCGCCGGAGGTTTACGGCGGGGCTGGCGTGCACGTGGAGTATTTGGCACGCGAGCTCGGGCCGCTGGTCGAGCTGGCCGTTCATTGCTTTGGCGCTGAACGCTCGTTGCCGGAGGTGGCTGGCGCGTACAAGCCGTGGGGCTTGCTCGACGGTGACGCGCCGGAGCTGGCAGCGCTGCGCACGCTCTCGGTCGATCTGCTGATGGCCAAGGCGGTGCAAGGCACGGAGCTCGTGCATACGCACACTTGGTACGCGAACTTTGCCGGGCACCTCGCCAAGCTGATGTACGGCGTGCCGCACGTGATGACCTCGCACAGCTTGGAGCCGTTAAGGCCTTGGAAGGCCGAGCAGCTCGGCGGTGGCTACGCGCTGTCGAGCTTCTGCGAGCGTACCTCGATCGAAGCGGCGGATGCCGTAATCGCGGTGTCTGCCGGCATGCGCAGGGACATCCTGACGGCTTATCCGAAGGTCGATCCGGAACGCGTACACCTCATCTACAACGGTATCGACCCCAAACAATTTCAGTACGATCCCGCGACCAACGTCCTCGAGCGCGAAGGTATCGACCCGAGCAAGCCATACGTGGTGTTCGTGGGTCGTGTGACGCGGCAGAAGGGCATCGTGCACCTGCTGGAAGCGGCCCGTTATTTTTCGCCCGAGGTCGAGCTAGTGCTATGCGCGGGCGACGCCGACACCAAGGAGATGGGCGTGGAGGTGCGCGGGCTGGTTGCCGAGCTTTCGCGCGTTCGCGGTCCAGTGCGCTGGATTGAGAAGATGATGCCGCGCCCGGAGCTGATTCAGGTCTTGAGTCACGCGCGCGTCTTCGCCTGTCCGTCGATCTACGAGCCGTTCGGGATCGTGAATCTGGAAGCCATGGCCTGCGGCGCGCCGGTGGTGGCGTCCGCCGTGGGCGGCATTCCCGAGGTAGTAGTGGACGGCAAGACTGGGTTCTTGGTGCCGTTCGAATCCGACGGAAGCCCGATGGGCGCGCCCAAGGATCGCGAAGGTTTTGCGCGCGCGTTCGCGCAACGCGTTAACCAGCTCGTGGCTTCGCCGGAGTTGGCGAAGGAGTTTGGCGCTGCCGGGCGAGCGCGTGTCGAAAGCACGTTCAGCTGGTCGTCGATCGCCAAGCAGACGGCGGATCTGTACCGCAGTCTGCGCCGTTAGCTTTGCGCTAACGCCTCAACGTGCCAATTTGTCACCGCGAAAAGTGCGGCAATTGCGGCGAATCTTGGCGGCCCAGCTCGTGCATTGCGGAGCGCGTGACCGCGTTTGCTCGTGCTTGGCGTAAAATTTGGAACGCCGTTGCCTGGCCGTGGCGCCGCTTGCCGCGAGCGCTGCGCATCGCGCTTTGGGTGCCCATCGGGCTCGAGCTGTTCTACTTGGTTGCGGCCAACGCGTTCCTCAACTTCAACGTTTTGCCGCTCGCCTTTGCGGGCACGAATCAGATCAAAGCAACCGTTGGCGGCGGCTGGACGATCATTCCGGAGCGCGTGCACGTCCGCCGCGTGCGCGTGACCTTCCAAGATCACAATTTGCAGTTTTCGGTCGATATGGCGCGCGGCTTTTTGGTTGTGCACCTGAGCGAGCTGCTCAAGCACCAGTTTCATGGCTCGCACCTGCGCGGCGAGGGCACCGCATTCCGCATGCGCAACCGCATCGACCCGTGGACCAAGAACGACCCGGACGTCGCGTACTTTGCGCCATTCCCAGAGTTCCGTTCGCCCGCGGTGTATGAGGCCTACGTGCCCGAGCCGCCAATCAGCGACGCGGCCTACAACTATTGGACGATCTACTTGGACGACGTGGACGTCGGCACGTCCGAGGTGTGGGTGCAGGCCTTTCGCCACCTTGGGCACGGCCGCGCACGCGGGCAGTTTGCGCTGAAGCCCGCGCGAAAGCTCTGGGTTGGGCCAGCTTCCCTCGATTTGCAGCCTGGCACATTGTCGGTCGGGCCGTACCGCGTCGCCAACGGGCTGCATGGCCACGTGGACTGCATCGTCCATCCGTTCGACGTGCGCGGGCCTTCCGGTCTTGCGCCATTGCGATTCATTTCGGCGCGCGTGCGGCTCGACGCGCCCACGCTCGACCCGCAAGTTTACTCGTTGTTCGCGGGTGAGCCCGCTACGCAAGTGACAAGCGCGAATGGCTCGCTGCATCTCGAGCTGGAGATGCGGCGTGGCGTGCTCGCGCCCGGCGCTCGTCTCGATATCGTTCAGAACGGTGTCGAGCTGCGCACCGCACGGGGCGACTTGAGCTCGGAGCGTGTCGAGCTGCACGCGGGCACCCCAGGCGAAGCAGGCAGCGAGGCCACATTACTCATCGACCGCGGCACGCTAAAAGAACCGATCGCGCCGGGCTATCCGCCGCACATCGAACACTTGAGCGCGAGCGTGCTGAGCGACAATCGCGACGCCACCAAGGATTTTAGCTTCAAGGCCGCGCGCGTCGATGAAGCGCGCTTCAGCTTGCGCGACGCGAGCTGGCTGAATCGTTGGCTGGAAGGAAGAGGCTTTGCGCTCGCCGGTGGCGGCGCCACCGTGCAAGCGCGTGGTCGCTACGAAAACGGCTTGATCGACGCGGATGCCCTGCTCGAGAGCGACGGAATTGCGGCGCGCTTGGGCGCAAATCGCGTACACTACGCGGGCTCCGTCGCTGTGCATGTCACTCGAGCCGACCCAAAGCAGGCCACCGGAAGCCTATCCGCCGATGTTACGGGTCGCTCGCTCCACGCCGACTTGGGGCAGGGCAAGCTCGACCTAGCAGGGATGCAGCTGCACGTGCAGGGTGAGCGTGACGCGCAGGGCAACGCGGTGCACGGCAAAGCCAAGCTGTTCGCGTTCTCGAGCAGCGGCACAGTGCTGACGGTGCACGCTCCAGAGCTCGATCTCGTTGCCGATTCCGAGCAGACCGCGGACGGCGCGCAGCTCACTCACTTCGTCGCCAATGTTCCAATGCTGAGCGCGGATGGCGAAGGCGCGCGGTTAACGACTGCCGCCATGGCCCGTGGCACGCTCGCCCAACCAAAAAATAATGACGACAAGTACGTCGACGTGTCCGCTGTTTTGACGAAGCCAGACGCAACCCTCGGCGCGGCGCAGGTGAAGAAAGCGGTGGCGCCACGAGTCGAAGTCCGCGCTTCGCTGACCAGCAGCGGCCCGCGCGGGATCCTGAGCGGCACGCTCTCCTTGCTGCCCGCCGCTTGGCAGGTCGACGTCGCAAATATGCGTTTTGCCGGCAAATCAGCCTTGGAGTTGCAGCTGTCGGAGCTGGACCTGGATCGCAAGTCAGGTCAAGTCGGCGGGCGGCTCAGATCGACCGGCGTCACTCTCGGCGATACCAAGCAGAACGCCGACTGCCCGTGGTCGCGCGTGCAACGCCTCGAGCTGAACGGGCACGCCGACCTGCAAGGAGCAGAGCACGCGTCGCTCTCGCTCAACGGCTTGTTCGGCCAGACCGAGCTCAGCTGGGGTGAGTTCATCACGCGCGCGGACATCGGGCTCGTTGCGCAATTCGATCGGGGGCTGTGGGGCCAGGGCGGCGACGGCAAACTGAATTTGAGCTTCCGCAACGCTAGTCTGCAGAGCGGCGCGAGCGGCACGCAGGGTTGGTCGGCGAAGGTGCCGGCGCTCGACCTGGAAGCGCGCTTGGCTCAGCGCGAAGGCAAAATGTCGGCCACCGCCGCGCTCAAAGTCGATGGTGCGCGTGGTCGCATTGGCGAGACGCGCGTCAACACGGATTTGGACGCGGATTTCAAGCTGGACACGTTGGATTTGGTGGCGCGGACCGCGCACGCGTCAGGTGCAGTGCACGTGCGCAACGCCGCGCTGCCGGATGTCGCAGATCCGGTCTCCAACTGGTGGGCCAACGTGAGCTTGGATTCACTGTACGGGCACGCCGGAGAAAACCTGGAGCTGGGCGGCACGTTCCGCGCAGATCTGCGGGACGCGACGCCGGGTCTGGCGATCTTGGCCGAGCAGGGCTCGCTACCGAAGTGGATCGCCAGCGCATTCCCGCTCCGCGATCTGTCGGTGACCGGATCGTTCGCTCGGCGATGTCGGTTAACCGACATTCATTTGGTGCAGCTGAGCGGGGGTCCGGCGGTCGCGCGCGGTCGTCTGCAGAGCGTGCCGGACGGGTTTCAAGGCGCGCTACTGATGCGCGTTGCGGGCCTTCAAGTCGTTTCGGCGGGCCTCGACTTCGACGCAAACCACACTCACGTCGGCTTGTTCGACGGTGATGCGTGGCTCGAGCGCTGGAGTCAAAGCTTCGACCGTCAGTCGGACAACGCGGTCAAGCTAGCCTGTCCGCCGGATCCAAGTCTTTGCACGGAAGGCGGCCCGAGCGTAACGGCGAGCAGCGGGAAGTGAGCCTGTCAAGACGGCGTTGCCCGCTGAAAGTCCTGATTGTTCGCCACTTGCCGGCAAATCGCCGAAAAAAGTTGGGCCTCCCCGGCTCGGTGATGGCAGATAGGAAGGATGTGCGGAATCGTTGGCTATGTCGGTCCCGAGCGGGCAGCTCCTATCTTGCTCGAGGGTCTGCGCAAGCTCGAATATCGCGGTTATGACTCCGCGGGCCTGGCGATCCACGACGGCAAGCGTCTGGAGCTGATTCGCGCGGTCGGCAAGCTCGACAACTTATCTCGCGCCGTCGAGGGCAAGAAGCTCGACGGCACCACGGGCATCGGTCACACGCGCTGGGCCACGCACGGGCGCCCGAGCGAGCCGAACGCGCACCCGCACTTGGCCGGCGACGTCGCGGTCGTGCACAACGGCATCATCGAAAATCACTTGGAGCTGAAGCGCGAGCTCGAAGAAGACGGCGTGCGGTTTCAAAGTGATACCGATACCGAGATCGTCGCGCACCTGATCAATCGTGCGGTCGCCAGGGGCGCCACGCTGTTCGAAGCCGTGCGTACGGCTCTCGCTCGCACACGCGGCGCCTACGCGCTGGCCGTTGCGTCGTCGAAAGAGCCCGATCGTATCGTCGTGGCCAAGAATGCCTCGCCGCTGGTGATCGGCTTGGCTGACGGCGCCACGCTCTGCGGCAGCGATATCCCCGCGTTGCTCGGCCACACGCGCAAAATGTTGTTCATGGAAGACAACGAGATGGCCGAGCTGACGCGCGACGGCGTGCGGCTCGAGACCATCAGTGGCGAGCGCGTCAAACGTGCGCCGCGGCACATCGACTGGAGCCCAGTGCAGGCCGAAAAGGGTGGCTACAAGCATTTCATGCTGAAGGAGATCTTCGAGCAACCGCGCGCCATCGAAGATACGCTGCGCGGTCGCATCCTGCTCGAGGAGGGGGATTTGGTCGACGCGGAGTTTGGCCTCGACCCGGAGGTCGTGCGTGGCATCGAGCGCGTGTACTTCATCGCTTGCGGGACGAGCTACCACGCGGCCTTGGCCGGTCGGCATTGGATTGAGCAGATCGCCCGCGTGCCTGCGCAATGCGAGCTGGCGAGCGAAGTGCGTTACCGAGATCCGGTGTTTACGTCCAAAGATTTGGTCGTTGCAGTGAGCCAGTCTGGCGAAACCGCCGACACCTTGGCGGCGCTCAAGACGGCTCGCGAGCAGGGCGCGCGCATCTTGGCTTTGGCCAACGTGGTGGACAGCGCGATCCCGCGTGCGGCCCACGGCGCGCTGTACACCCACGCCGGGCCGGAAATCGGCGTCGCTTCCACCAAGTGCTTCACGACGCAGCTTGCCGCAATGCTGCTCTTGGCGACGTACATTGCTCGTCGGCGCGGCGCGCTCGACGCCGGCAAGACGCGCGAGATCTTGCAGGCGTTGGTCGAGCTACCAAACGAAATGCGCAGCACGCTCGAGCGCAAAGACAGCGTGTGGGAAGTGGCCCGCCGCTGGCAGCATGCCGATCACATGTTATTTTTGGGGCGCGGGCTCGGTTTCCCCATCGCGCTCGAAGGCGCGCTCAAGTTGAAAGAAATTTCGTACGCGCACGCGGAGGGTTACGCAGCCGGTGAAATGAAGCACGGCCCAATCGCCTTGATCGACGAGAACATGCCGGTCGTCGTGGTCATGCCCCACGACGCGCACTACGAAAAAACGCTCGGCAACGTGCAGGAAGTGCGCGCCCGCGACGGCCGCGTGATTGCGATTGCGACGGACGGCGACGAAGAGGCCAAGAAGCTCGCCGAGCACGTGCTGTACGTGCCCCAGGTACCGCACGCGGTGATCCCGCTCGTGACCGTGTTGCCGCTGCAGCTGCTCGCCTATTACATCGCCGATCTGAAGGGCACGGACGTGGATCAGCCGAGGAATTTGGCCAAAACCGTGACCGTCGAGTGACCGCCGAATCGTGATACAAAGCGGCGCATGACCCGCCTTTCGTGGATCCCTGTGGTTTTGCTCGCCGCCTGCTCTGCTGCCCCCGCGTCAAAGCCGGCCGAGTCTCCCGCCGACGCCGCTGCGGCGAACGAGGCAACCCCCGTCCCCTCCGCCGACTCAGACACGAAGGCCCGCCCCTCCGCGGCCGCGCCGAGCAGCGTGCCCACCGCGTGTGCCAAGCCCGGAAAATTCTGTTTGCCCGATGCGCAATTCAGCAAGCGCATGTGCAACGACAGCTTCCCGTCCATCGCACTGTACTTGTTCGGTAACGGCTTGCCGTTTACGCACGGTTATCTAACGCGCAAGACCCAAGCCTGGAACGCCGAGGGCGGCGCCTCGGATAACACGTTCCTCGAGTTCGACGAAGAGGTGCTGCTGCTGGTCGAGCGCAGCGCCGATACGGGCGGCATGCAAGTGAGCGGCGCGGGCGGCAGCTACGAAGCGCTGCGTTGGAACGGCTCCTGCGTGACCTTGGCCAAGGAAGAGGTCACGCTCGACAAGCCCTCTGCGCCGAAAGTGCCGAACCTGGAATGGCGCTTCCTCGACGACAACGTGCAGGCCGCCCTGCGCGAGGACACGACCATCAACACCGCCGTGCGAACCCGGAGCAAAGAGTGTAAGGGCGCAGTCAGCGGCGACGTCAGCCTGACCTGCGTCAAAGCCGACGACCGGCTGACTCAAGTCGTGGTCGCCTACCTTAGAAAAGGCGGCAAAGTGCCGGTTCCGAGCAAGCTGCCGCAGTGAGCCGCTGAGCGCTCATTTCTTCGGCGTGTCGTAGGACTGTCGAGCTATTCACCACTTTGAGCCGCGGCGAGCGCGGCTTCGAGGGCTGGCAAGACAGCCAGATCCTTCATGCGTCCGGCGGCTCGCTTCGAGCAGATGATGCGCTCAAGAGGCAACACCGCAAGCATAATTTCGTCCACCTCTATCTGGCGCGCACCTTGGTACTCGATCTCGAAGCTTGCCAGTCCGCTTGCGGTCAACACTACATCGAGGCGATCCCCCAGCAGGTCGCCGCCGAGCGTCGGAGGCATCATGCCGAAGTGTCCCGGGATCCACACGCCTCCTGCTCTCTTCGCTGCGTCTGCGATGCCTGGATCAGAGCGATCCTTGAACCAGATGTCGATGTCTAGGGTTGCGGTATCTGCCCCTTGAAGAACTGCAGCGCTGAGCCCGACCACGAGGTACGGGACCGAAAGCTCATTCAGACGAACGAAGAACTCGCGTTCAGCCGGCGTTAGGGCGATTGCGACCATGGCCGAGAGCACGGCGCAGTCGCTGCGTCGGCGTCCGTTCGAGGTTTCGGAGCGCGTGAAATACGTCACTGACGTCGAGATCAGGCCGGTGCGCGACGATTGCGTGAGCGCGCCGCCACAGGGGCTCCACGCGTTCGGCCCAGGCCCGCTGCTCGGACGTCAGCTCGGTGCGTTCCATCAAGCCCAGTTTCTCACATGCTGCCCCGGCCAGCAATCGCTCGCTCCCGGATTCGGCGGCATCACCGGCGGATCCCGGAACAACTTACGAGGGATTGAACGAGACCGCGCCCAGCTGCCAAGCCTCGAGGCCTTGGAACGCCGCTACGCGCGACCCGGAGACGCGCAGCTCGCCGATGATGCCCAAGCTGAGCGTGCGCGCGAGCTCGCCGAGCGGCATCGAGCTCTGCGGTGGGCGCTTGGCCAGGGCAGGGTCTACCGCCGCGAGCAACGCTTGCGTTGCTTGCTGTGGGTCGGCACTGGCCGAGCGCACGAAGTCGAGCATCAGTGAGAAGCGTCGCGAACGGCGCGCCTCGAGCCAGGCGGCACGCGGCGTCGGTGTGGCGCGCACCTCGTTGCCAGGAGTGCTGAGCAGCGGTTCGAGCGCGCGCGCGAGCTCGAGCGCGTGCGGCGCGTCGTCGCAGACGAGCAACGCCACTGGTCCGCCGCCCCAGTGCACGCCCGCGGCGGGGCCCGGTAGCGCGCGCACGCCGAAATGCGATAGCGCCTCGGCCGGCAGCGTCGCCGCGAGTTGCTGCGCAATTCCGGGCGCCCCCCAAGTCCTCGCCGTGAGCCCGCTGCGCAGCACCATCCAGCCGAAAACAGGGCCTTCCAGCGGAACCGCGCCGGCCCGCGGTCGGTACAAGCCGTTGCCCAACCAGCCCACGTCGACCGCGCCGGTTTCGAAGGCGCGGAGCGCGTCAGCCAGATCCGAAGCGCGACTCAGCTCGATGCGATCGAGGAATGCGGCAGCGCGGGCCGCGCTTTCGTTGCGTGTCAGTGTGAGCGTGCCGCTGCCAAGCGCTGCCTTGAACGCGCCCGTGCCGTCCGGCACAGCAGGAGAAAAATTGCGCGGCACGATCGCCGTCAGCGGGCTAGCCAGCGCGCGCGCTAACGCTGCCGGATCGGCATCGGGCACGAGGATGGACAGCGGATCATTGCCGTCCGCGTGTGGCGAGCGAAACGCACCGAGCACCGCGGCGCCGCCCGTGGCCTGTGAGCGCCTGAGCGAGAACACGACGTCCCCCGCGGACAACGCTTTGCCGCGCGCGCTGACCAGCTCCGGTCGCAAGCTGATACGCGCGCCCTTCGCGCTTTGTTCGGGCAGCGCGCTGGCTAGGGCGGGGTACGGTTTGCCGCTCGCGTCCATGGCGTACAGCGGGTCGGCGATGGCGGGCGCGAACAGCGCCGACAATGGATCATCCAGGGAGTGCGGATCGAGGCCGCCAAAATAGAGTGGCAAGCGCAACCGGAGCACGCCCGCAAACGCCGTGCGTCCGAGCGCGCTCGCGGACGCGGCGCTGCCCACTGCAGCCAAAAATCCGCGGCGCGCGAGGCGATTCACCGGATGATCCAGATGCCGTCGCCGGTGGCCAGCGCGAGCGGCGCCATGGCGCGGCCGTCGCCCGGACAGATCGCCAAAGCGTCGATGCCGCTCGGCACGGAGAGGCGCAGACGCTCGCGCAGTTGGCCGTTGTCCGAGAGCGTGCGCACCACGAGCTGATCGGCATGGCGGTCGAGGCTCGGTGATGAGCTCACGATCTCCGGCAAGCCGTCTTGGTCCAAGTCGCCGACGGCCAGCTGCGCCCCGACGTTCGGCACGCTCACCTCCGGGTGGAGCGAGTCGAGCGCGCGCGCTGTGTCGCTGCCCACGGCGCGTGCTACGCGCAACATGCGGGTTTGGTCGCCGTGCAGTAACACGCGACTCGCGAAGGCGTCGACTTGCGTCGCAAAGTCGACCGCCGGCGCAGGGCTCGAATCGGGGCAGGGGCGCGCTACGCCGTCGTAGCCGAGCCCCGCGCGCCGCGTGCAGCCGCCGCCGGGCCAGGGCATCACGCCATGCCACTTGTGCTCCACTTGCAGCGTGCTCGACAAGTCGAGCGCGTCCGCGCGGTCGCTCGAGCCGACCCACAGCCGACCGGGCTCTGGCACCACCCCCGTGGCGATCGGTTCGCGCAGCGGGCTCTGCGCCACGGCTGAGTATTCAGCCCAATTCAGGCTCGCGCGAGCGGTAAAGTGCCCGTGCTCGAGCCTGCCAACCTGGACTTTGCGCCGACCAATCGTGGCGATCTCGCTCGAGCCGTCGCCGCGCACATCGCCGCACACGAGCGCCACGATGTCCTTCTCTGGAACCGTTGCCTTATCGATGCGTGTGACCACCAGCGGTATCGGCGGGAACAGCGCGCGTAGCTCGGGATCGAGCGAGCTCGAGGCGAAGCCGTGCGTCGTCAGGTGCAAACCCGGCGCGCGCACGCGCTGCCAGAAGTGCCCCGCGCCGGCATACAAATCGGCGCTCACGTCGAGCCGATCGCGAAACAGCGCCACGTTCAGGTAGACGAGCCCGCGCGCCGAGCTGGCTATGCGTTGCGCATCGCCCAGCGAGAGCGCTTGCGCGCTGGGATGCGCGTTCGCTCCGAGGCGCGCCGCCACGAGC
>OLLW01000635.1_pt1 | contig 11862 bp, 10 predicted proteins | sample 1604611 | NCBI WGS metagenome assembly OLLW01 (sample SAMEA104055725, study PRJEB20765) | soil metagenome | biome: Arctic tundra; feature: Polygonal ground; material: soil | place: USA | collected 2011-09 | depth 0-0.5 m | reverse complement strand
TTCACGCTCGAAATCGTAGGCGAAAAGGATTTGCCGCACGAATACCAAGTGGCGTCCGATGGGACGGCCGACATCCCCTACGTGCACACGCTCAAGGTCGCGGATCTCGAAGCGCAGGAGGTCGCGCGGCTCGTGCGCGACCGGCTGATCGCGGAAAAAATTCTGACTGACCCAAGCGTGGTCGTGCAGGTCAAAGAGTACGCGAGCCGCCACATCACTTTGCTCGGACAAGTCGCTAAACCGGGCAGCTTCCCGCTGCTCTCCGGAATGTCCTTGATTCAAGCCATTTCACAAGCTGGCGGCCTGACTGCGGTGGCCAGCGCATCCCACGTGAATCTGACTCGCAAGACCGGCGGCAAGCAGCAAACCGTCGAGATCGATGTTGGAGCGATCATTGACGGCAAAGCCCCGGACGTGCCGCTGCAAGCGGGCGATCAGATCTACGTTCACGAACGCTTGTTCTAGCGTTGCTCAGCGGCGTGGGGCTAACGCGCTTTCCGGTGGAACGAAGCGCAGCGCGAGGAGCGAGCGGAAGTCTGGTGCACCTAGCCCGAGGAAGCGCGCCGTTGCCTCGCCGGTCGAGGTTTGGCGTGTCTCGCTGGACAGCGGGATGCCGCTGCCGGCCGCGACGCTGAGCGTCCAGGTGCCGTGCTCTACAAAGCAGGAGTGCACCGAGAGCAGCCACTCGGCGGGGATCAGCGACTCGGAGCTGATGGCGCTATTGGCGGCCACAGCTTGGCTAGTGCCGAGCGACGGCAACGCGAATGCCTCCACACTCACGAATAGCAAGCCCGGGTCGAACACGTCGAACCCCAGGCCAAGCGCTCCAAAACCCTGATTTCCAAGGCGAACGTTGGCAAAATCGACGGCACTGCGCAGGCGCGCGCCGACGCTCGCGCTGAGTTTGAATGCTCCAGCCTGTACGCCCAGCGTCGCGCTGGGCATGGCCACGACCGAGCGCTCGCCCGCGAGCTCGCTCTCGTTGGCCAGGGGTAGTGAAGCATCGATTGCTAGGCGTAGGCCCAGGCCGGGTGTCGCCAAGGCGTCGTCGAGTGAATAGGCGAGGCCAAGCCGCGGGTTGCGTACCGCGTTGTGCTCGAGCGGGGGCGCGGTTTGCGAGCTAACCCCGCCGCTGCCGGTGCCCGTTTGATACAGCCGTGTCGGCGCGGCCAACGACAGCTCGAGGTTTTTAAATAGGCCGAAGCCGAGGAAGAATGACGCGTCCAGCGCGCTATCGACGGCGTTGACGTCGCGCCCATCGCGATCGGGAGAAGCCACGTGCAGCACGACTGGGTGGTGCAGCCATTCGCTGGCGACACCGAAGCTCACACGCCCGACACCGGTTCCCCGCGTATCCGGCAAGCTCACGAACGACGCAGGGCCTGCGGGAAGCCATAGCTCATTGGCATCGAAGCACGCCGAAAGCACCGCATTGGGGGCGCACCCGGCAGCGTGTGACGGCCTTGGCAGCAGCAGGCAAACGGCCAGAGCGACGCTGCATGCACAGCGGTTCCCGGGCCTAAAACCAGGTGTCTGTCGGGGCACGTCGACACTCTACACGGCTCTCGGGTCGCGCGAGCGTGCGGCTCGGTCGACCCAGAACGACGCAATGGTGCTAAGACCCGGGCCGCGATGATCAGCGCAGAAACGCCTTTGGTATTGGGCTCTGCCTCGCCGCGCCGTCGCGATATCCTGAGCGGCCTCGGCATCCCGATCCGCGTCGAGCCGGCGGACATCCCCGAGCACGTCGTTGGCGAAGAGCGTCCGCTCGAGTACGTGACGCGCATCGTCGCCGAAAAGCTGGCGGCTGTGGCGGCGCGCGTGTCGGCTCCGCTTTCGGGCGTCTTGGTTGCGGATACCGTGGTGGTGATCGACGGAGACATATTGGGTAAGCCCGAGGGCGTCCCCGGTGCGGTGCGCTTGCTCGAACGCATCGTTGGCAGAACCCACACGGTGTACACGCGCTACGCGCTGAGCGTAGCAAGCGCGCCGAGCGTGATCGTGGCCGCGCGTACTGTGGCCACGGAAGTGACGTTGCGCGCTGCTTCGGCCGACGAAATCTCGCGCTACGCGGCAAGCGGTGAGGGGTTGGACAAGGCGGGCGCATACGCGGCGCAAGGCTTGGGCGCGTTCTTGATTGAGCGCATCGTCGGCTCATACAGCAACGTAGTGGGCCTTCCGGCCTGCGAGGTCGTGCTCGACTTGCGCGCGCTGGGCTTGCTCGGGCAATTTCCCTGAGCTGATGGTGAGCTCGCCAGTCGCCGCTCAGAAATCGCCGACGGCGGGCAATTCCAGCCATTTCGGCGACGCACTGTGGCTTGGTGCCTTGGCGCTTTTGCTGCGTGGCCTGCTGGTCTTTTGGGCCAAGGACCGCTTTCCGCCCGCGGATGATGGCTCGTTCTATCACGTGGTCGCGCAGCGCATCGCGCAGGGCGCGGGTTACACTTGGCTCTGGCCAGACGGCGCGGTGAGTTACGCGGCGCACTATCCAGTCGGTTATCCGGCGCTGCTGGGCGTGGCGTACAAGGTCTTCGGCGCCCGCCCCGTGGTGGCGATGGCGGCAAACGCCCTTCTCGGTGCGTTCGCGGCGTTCGCTGCAGAACGTGCGGTGGCGTCCCGCGGCACGCGCCGGCAGGCGCTGATCGCGGGTTTGCTGATCGCGCTCCACCCGGGGCTCGTCTTCTATACACCAGCGCTGATGACGGAGGGCGTTACGGCGGAGTTGCTGGTCGTCGCCGCATGGCTGACGTTGCGGGTCGGCTCCGGCGCTGGCACTGCCTGGCGCCTCACCGCGCTGGGCGCGTGTCTTGGCGTGCTCACGTTGGTGCGCCCGCAGCTGCTGGTGATGGCGCCGGTTTTTGGGTTTTTTGCTCTCGACTCGGGGCAAACGCGTTATGGCCAGCGCGCTCTGCGGGCATTCTTGGTGACCTGGCTTGCGCTGGCGGTGTGCTTGCCGTGGACAATCCGGAACTGCGCGCGCATGGACCGCTGCGTGTTCGTCAGCGCGAACGGCGGTTGGAATCTGCTCATCGGATCGGCACCAGAGGCCAATGGCTCCTGGATCCCGATTGAGGGCGCGACAGTGCCGGCCCCGTGCCGCGATGTGTTTGGTGAGGCCGAGAAGGACCGCTGCTTCGGCCACGCGGCTCTCGCCCTCATCCGTGGCAATCTGGGCGGGTTTCTCCGCCTCGTGCCGCGTAAGCTTTCGATCAGCTTCGACTACTTCGGGGCCCCGGGGCACTACCTTCATACCTCGAACGTGACCGAGTTCGACGACCGGCGGAAGCTCGCGTTAGGAGTCGTGGAGACGGCATGGGAGCGGCTCGTATTGCTTTGGGCGATCGCCCAGGCGGCTTGGCTCGGACGGGCGCGACGCCGAGCGCGCCTCGTCGTGGGCGGCGCGTCGGCGATCTGCGCGCTGCTGCGTGCGGGCTGGCTCGGCTACCTCGGCTTTGTGGTCACCGTGGCGCTCTCCGGTAAGGAGTTATTGAAACGCCCGTTGGCGGCGGTTTCGGCGAGTCTGGTGCTCACGACCGCGCTGACGCACGCCCTATTCTTCGGTGCAGGGCGATATGGGTTCGTGTGTGCAGCCCTGCTTTGCGTCGCGACCCAGCCGGGCGCGACGAGCGCGGCCGGGGCGAATGAAGGTGGGCCTGACCGCGAGCCGCATCCGGCCCAATGACTCTTTTGACAGCGAAGGTAAGAAACAGCGATACTCCGTCGAAAGGAGTTTCTGCAGGATGCCGCTGATTGAGACCGAAGAAGCCGCTCGCCGCCTCGCGCGCGCCATCGCGAGCGATTTGTCTCTCTACAACGAAGAGAAAATCATTCGTGGCATCGAGGGGGACTCCCTGTTCGAACAGCTTGGAGAAGAGATCGAGGAGGGGCGCGCTCTGTTCAAGAGCCGCGTTTCGCCGGACCTCTACCATCGAAACTTTTACGATCGGGCCCTCGTTGATATTTTGGTCAAGTCGAAGGGCCATATCAAAAGCAAGATCTGGTAGCGGATTGCGGCTTCTCGGCGCTGAGCGAGTGCTCGCGTCGTGACACCGCGAACGTTTCTGCTGGGCCCGGAGCAGCGCCGCGAGCGCTTGGACAAAGTGCTCGCGCGTTTGCTGGCTGACGTATCACGCGCCACGGTTCAGCGTTGGATTGACGAGGGGCGTGTGTTGGTGGACGGCAAACCATGCCGCGTGCGAGACAACGTCACCGCCGGCAACACGATTGCGCTCGAGCCCGGTCCGCCGCAGCTCAGCAGTGCCGATCCCGATCCCGGAGTCGTGCTAGACGTCTGCTACGAGGACCCGCACCTCTTGGTCGTCAACAAGCCCGCAGGCTTGGTGGTCCACCCAGCGCGTGGGCATCAAAACGGCACGCTGGTAAATGGTCTTTTGGCGCGTCCGGGGTTCGCGCTGAGCCCCGACCCGCAGGACGATCAAGGGGCGCTCCGTCCGGGCATCGTGCACCGCATCGACAAAGACACGAGTGGTCTGTTGGTGGTTGCCAAGGACGACCGCACACGCGAAGGCCTCAAGGCGCAGTTGGCTGAGCACTCGGTGGAGCGCGTGTATCTCGCGCTCACGCTCGGCGTGCCGCAGCTGACCACGATTGTCAGCACCCACGCCCGGGATCCCAAGTCGCGCTTGCGGTTCACGTCGCGGGCCAAGGAGGGCCGCTCCGCGGTGACACACTTGCGCGTCCTCGAGGCCTTCGCGAACCAGCGCGCAGCCTACCTCGAGTGTCGGCTCGAGACAGGGCGCACGCATCAAATTCGCGTACATTTGAGCGAGCAAACCAAGACGCCGCTGCTCGCTGACGCTTTGTATGGGCGACCGCCAGCGTCGGCTGAGCTAGCCGAAATCGCCGCCACCCTGGGTCGCCAAGCCTTGCACGCTGCCGTGCTCGGCTTCATCCATCCGGTCAGCGAGCAAGCACTGCGCTTCGAGGTCGCTCCGCCCGCTGATTTCGCGCAGGCCTTGGAGTCTCTGCGCGCGCTCCGCTGAAGCTCAAGTCTAGAGATGAAGGCGCGAGCCGAAGCGCTTCTTTAGTGCGGCCGCACCACGGCTGCCGATGTCGTTGCCGTAGAGCTCGATCACCTTGAGCCTTTTCAGTGGTGCAGATTGCGCCAGCGCCAAGGCGCCGTCGTCTCCGATGCCGTTTGCACACAGATCGAGGGTCGTGAGTGAGCTCAACGTCGTCGACTTGGCGAGGGCTTGGGCGCCCTCGTCTCCCAGGTTGTTGCCGGACAGCGCGAGCACCGTCAGCTTGCCCATGCTGCTCGACTGCGCCAGCAACCTCACGCCATTCGTGCCGATCTCGCAACCCAATAAATACAAGGATTCGAGCGGTAAATGTGTGCGTGCCAAAGCGGACGCGCCGCTTTCGCCGATGCCATTCATGCTCAGATCGAGCGAGCTCAAGTGGCGCGCTGTCGCTTGGGCGAGCGCCGTCGCGCCGCTGCTGGCGATGGAATTTCCGCTCACGAGCGTTTCGAGTCCGGCGAGCCCGGGCGAGTGCGCCACTGCGCTGGCTCCGTCATCGCCGATGTCGTTTCCACCCAGATCGAGCTCGCGTAGCTGAGCCAGACGTGCCGACGCGATCAGCGCGCGAACTCCATCGATGCCGAGATCGTTGTCGCTGACGTCGAGCGAGCTCAGCTTAGCGAGGTCTGGCGAGTCCGCGAGCAACGCCCCCAAGCCGGGCCCAAAGCCTTTGGCGGCGAGGTTGAGCTCGGTCGCTCCGCCCAAACCGGAAGCCAGCTTGCTGCGCAGCTCCTTCAGTGAGTCGCTGTTGTCCTTGGGCGGCTCATGCTCGGCGGGCCCTTGGCTCGCGTCGGTTGCCGCGGGAGCCTGTGCTTGAGCGCCGCCGCAAGCCGCTAGGCATAAGCTCGCCAGAAGCAACGAGGCCCCCAGATCTTCAGAGCGGCGCGTGGGACGGCAACTCATGGCAGAGCAGGCAGTCTCGCTCAGCTTTTCATGGTCCCGGCCATCCTCCAAGACGATAGGCCGGAACGACTCAGGAGCGGCGTTTTCGCAGGCGAACGAAGAAGTAGAGCAAGGTCGTGAGCACGAGCGCGGCGCCCAAAAGAGCGATCGACCATTCGGATGCCGGATACCTGCCACGCGCCAGTCCGGGCGGCGGCCGTTCCACGACGAAACCGCTCGGCGCTGCTGCGTCAGTAGGGGCCTCGCCGCGGAGCGGCCCGTCGTGGCGAAAAAGCATGCCTTTTCGCTTTACACGCGAGCCCTTGGATCGGCAACCCGCCGCCGTTTCGAGCTCAATCAACTCGCCTGAGCCGTGCTAGAAGCCGGGGCGAACCCGAATTGCGAGCCCGAAAGCCGACGTGACCTCGAACGACGCTGCTTCTGCACCCAAAGACGCCGAGCTTCTCCAAGCCTGTGAGCAGAGCTTCGGAAAGCTCAAGACCGAGGTGGCGGAGGCCGTGGTCGGCCAGGAGGAAGTCGTCGACGCGCTACTCATCACGCTGCTGGCGCGGGGGCATGCGCTGCTCGTGGGCGTGCCCGGGTTGGCCAAGACCTTGCTCGTCAGCAGCTTGGCGCGTGCGCTCGGTCTGAGCTTCGGACGCGTGCAGTTTACACCCGACCTGCTGCCCGCCGACATCACGGGCACCGACGTTCTGAACGAAGTCGAGAAGAATGGCCTCGTCCGGCGCGAGACCAGCTTCATGGCTGGACCGATTTTCAAGAATCTGGTGCTCGCGGATGAAATCAACCGCACGCCGCCCAAGACGCAGGCCGCGCTGCTTCAAGCGATGCAGGAGCGGCGAGTTACCGTGGGTACGACCACTCACGCTCTGCCCGACCCGTTCCAGGTGTTTGCGACGCGCAATCCCATCGAGCAAGAGGGAACCTATCCGCTGCCCGAAGCGCAGCTCGATCGTTTTCTGCTCGAGGTGCACGTCGAGTACCCGTCGGAGGTCGAAGAACTGGAGATCGCGCGCCGCACCACGTCTGGTCGCGAGCCCGATTTGAAATCCGTCGTCGATCTCGAGCAAGTGCGAGCCTTCGGAGCCTTGGTGCCGCGCATTCCAATCACCGACGAAGCCGTGCGTTTCGCGGTCGCTTGTTCGCGCGCGTCACGCCCTGGGTCTGCGCTGTCACCGGCCGAAGTGAACCAATACGTGCGCTTTGGCGCCGGGCCACGCGGTAGCCAAGCTTTGGTTTTGGCGGCCAAAGCGCGAGCCGCGCTGCGCGGCGAAGCCGCAGCCGACGTCGACGACGTGCGCGAGCTCGCGCTGCCGGCGCTTCGGCACCGCTTGGTGCTCGGCTACCGCGCCGACGTCGATGGCGTTCGGGATCGCGACGTGGTTGCCGCGATCGTGAAAAGCGCCAAGAGTTGAGTGCGACATCACCAATGGATCAGTCGGAGCTCAAATCCCAAATCAAGCGCGCCCTGCTAGAAGAGCTGGATTTGCGCGGCCGCAGCGAGGCGGACATCGACGACGCGGCGCCGCTGTTCGGTGCTGGCCTTGGTCTCGATTCGCTGGACGCGTTGCAGTTGGCCATGGCGATCGAAGAGCGCTTCGGCGTGAGCGTGCCGGAGGGTGAGGCGAGCCGCGCCATCTTTGCCTCGGTGAACGCGATCGCCGAGCACATCACACGGACGAAAGCCGGCTAGCCATGGCGAGGCGTGAGCGCATCGCGGTCACGGGGCTCGGCCTGGTTTGTTCGCTCGGCTTCGGTCGGGAGCCGTCGTTTGCGCGCTTGTGTGCGGGCGAGCGTGGTATCGGCGCGGTGAGCCTGTTCGACACGCACGGGCTCAAATCGCAGATCGCGGCCGAAGTGAAGGGCCTCGACGTGCCCGCGATTGCGCCGCGCGGCGAGGATTGGTCGCGCAGTGACGCCCTGGCATTCGTGGCTGCGCGCGAGGCCCTGAACCAGGCGCGGCGCGTCCCAGGTGAAGCGCTTGGCCTCGCGCTCGGCGGCACCACTGGCGGCATGTACGAAACCGAGCGCGCCCTTGCAAAGATCGCTCCGGGCGGCATTTCGCCGCAGGACGCGCGCCGCTTGCTCGACTTTCCGCTGGCCGTCAGCGTGGAGCGCGTTGCTCGTGCGCTCGGCTCGGTCACTCAATCGGCAACCGTATGCAGTGCCTGCTCGAGCGGCGCAGTGGCGATTGCGCTAGCAGCATCCTGGCTGCTGGCCGGGCGGGCTCCGTGCGTCGTCGCCGGCGGCGTGGACGGGTTGTGCCAGCTCACGTTCACCGGCTTCAACGCGCTCGGCGCAGTCGACCCGGCGCCCTGCCGCCCGTTCGACGCGTCGCGCGCCGGGCTGACGCTCGGTGAAGGCGCGGGCTGCTTGGTCCTGGAGCTGGAATCCAGCGCGCTCGCGCGCGGCGCGCCGATCATCGCCTTTCTGAGCGGCTGGGCGGTGGCTTCCGAGGCGCACCACATCACGCACCCGGAGCCGAGTGGCGCCCGAGCGGCACAGGTGCTGCTCGACGCCATCCGGGTTGCCGGGCTCGAGCCGCGCGACATCGACTACGTCAACGCTCACGGCACGGGCACGCTGCACAACGACGCGATGGAGGGCAAGGCCCTAGAGCGAGTGTTCGGGGCTGATTCAGGCCGTGTTTGGCTGTCGTCGTCGAAAGCTCAGCTCGGACACACGCTCGGCGCGGCCGGCGCGATCGAAGCGGCGATTACGGCGCTCAGCCTGAATCAGCACGTCGTTCCGCCGACCGCGGGGCTCGAGCAACCTGAGCTGACGACGCTTCGGCACGTGCGCTCCGCTAACCAGCGCGCAGAGCTGCGCGCTGCTCTGTCCAGCTCCTTCGGCTTTGGCGGCGCGTGCGCGGTGCTCGCCTTCGAGGCGCCGAGCGCAGAGCTGCGCGAGCTCACGCAACGCTCGCGTTCTTCGATCGTCATTTCCGGGGCCGCCAGTTTCGGCGTCCGCGGCTTGCTAGGCGGCGTCGACAGCGCCTGTTACTTGGCGGGCGCTGCTGTGCCGAGTGAGCCTCCGCCTGAACCGCTCAGCTTGCTGGACCCTGAGCGCTCGCGGCGCTTTGGGCGAGCTTCAGCGCTAGTCGTAGCGAGCGCGGAGCGCGCGTTGCGTGATGCCGAGCTCGACTCGGCCGGGGTGGGCTTCGTCGTTGGCAGCGCGTTCGGCGATGTCGATCGCTCGGTTCGCTTTCTACAGAAGGTCCTGAGCCAGGGCCCGAAGTTCGCGAGCCCGGCTGAGTTTCCCCAGCTGATCGCCTCCACGGGCTCCGGAAATGCTTCAATTTACCTGGGGCTCACCGGCCCGTGCCTATCCGTCAGCGAGTTCGCAACTAGCGGACAATCCGCTGTTTCCGTCGCGGTCTCCTTGCTCGAGCTCGGCTTGGCCGCGGCGGTGCTCGCCGGCTCGGGCGAGGCGCATGACGCGATCGTCGATGCGGTGTTGGGCGACGCGCAAGGTGCCCCGCGCACTGAGGGCGCCGGTTTCGTCGTACTCGAATGTTTGAGCGACGCGCAGCGTCGTGGGCGGACTCCGCTGGCGGCGCTCCGTGAGCATCTCGCCCTGCGCGGTGATCCAGCGCCGGCCTTGCTCTCGCTCAGCGCGCCACCGGCGAGTGCTTGTGTCGTGACGTCGTTTCTGCCGTCCGCGGCTGCCGGTGCGCTCGCTCGCTCCGACTGGCGTGATGTTCCGCTGCATGCCTTGCCGAGCGTGCTCGGGTATCACGAAGCGCTTGGCGCGGTCGCGCTCTCCGTGGCGGCTTCGGAAGTGGCGTCCGGTCGAGTCGAACAAGCGTTGGTCGTGACCGCAGACGTGGACACGCTCTACCTCACGCGCCTGGCGCGCTACGTGGAGCCGGCGTGAAGCCGGTCGCGATTTTAGCGTGTGGGGTCGTTTCGCCGTTGGGCGAGGGTCAAGCGGCGTTTTCCGTGGGCGAGCTCGGGGCCCGCGCCGAAACGCGCGTCGCACACGACCCTGCGCTAGCCGCGGCCGGGCTGCGTCGCCCCAACGTGGCCCGCGTTGCGCTGGAAGCTTCGGGCGATCGCGCTCGGGCACTACTGGAGCGCGCGCTCAGCTTGCTGGTGGCGGATCTCGAGCGGGTGCGACCGGGCTTTCGCCAGTTGCGCATCGGCGTCGCGCTGGGCACCTCCTCGGGCGGGCTCGGCACACTCACCGAGTTACTTGCCGAGCGCGCGGTAGGTCGCGCACTGGATCCGAAGCGCGCGCTCGCTTCGAGCTACTTCGGCCCGCTCAGCGCGCTCGATCACTTCAAGCTCGACCCGGTCCGAGTTACGCAGGTGCTCGCGGCCTGCGCTGCGTCCACCATCGCTATGGGCGTCGCTGCCCGTTGGCTGGAAGCTGATCGGTGTGATCTGGTGATTGCAGGTGGCTATGACGCGCTGACGCTATTTGCCGCGGCGGGCTTCGAGGCACTGGGGGCCACTACTGCGTCGGCGCCGCAGCCCTTTCGCAAGGGGCGCGACGGCCTTGCGCTGGGGGAGGGCGCTGCCCTGGTCGCGCTGGTGCGTAGCCACGAGGGTCCCGTGTTGGGACACGTGCTGGGTTTTGGGGTGGGCTGCGATGCCATCCATGTGACTGCGCCGGACCGCACCGGTGCGGGTCTCGCGCGTGCAGCGCGCGCCGCTCTGGCGGACGCACACGTTGAACCCGCGCAAATAGACTTGATCAGCGCGCACGCCACGGCCACGCCCTTCAACGACAGCGCCGAGGCGCACGCCATCGCCACGATCATCGGCCCAACCGCTGAGCGCGTCGCGGTCCACCCCTTCAAAGCGATCACCGGCCACACGTTGGGCGCCGCAGGCACGCTGGAGACGCTCGCTGCGCTCAGCGCCGCGAGCCGCGGCCTGCTGCCGGGAGCATTCGGCGAAGGTGAAATCGAGAGCGAGTTTTCTGCGCACCTGTGCACTCAAAACATGCCCGGCAACGCGGCCCAAATCTTGAAGCTCTCTACGGCGTTCGGCGGCGTGAACGCCGCGCTCGTGGTTGCGCCGCAGCTCCCGCGTCGTCCTGCCAGCGCGCGCACGCGGCACCGCGTTCGGCTGCGCGCGCTCGGCGAGCCACAGCTCGCTCCCGACCTGCCGTTAATCGCCCGTCACACTGCGCTCGCGGAGCTCGATTTGGAGCGCCTCGACCGCCCCTCGTTGCTCGCTTTGTCTGCGGCCGCCAATCTGCTCGAGCGACAACCGTTGGCGGCCGGAGCTCGTCACGCGTGCGGAGTGCTCGTGGGAACCATGAGCGCAAGCCTCGAGGTCAACGAGCTGTTTGCCGCCCGCTTGCGCGAGCGTGGCCCGCGCGGTGCCGAGCCTCGGCGCTTTCCAGCGACCTCGCCGAACTTGCCCGCGGGGCGCACGGCGATCGCGTTTGGCTTGCAGGGCCCGGCGTTCAGTGTAGGCGCTGGCGCGCTAGCGGCGCTCGAGGCGCTGTTGCTCGCGATCGAGCTGCTCGAGGCGGGCGACGCCGAGTCGCTGCTGGTGGTCGCGCTGGAAGATGTGGGACCGGTGGTTCGGGACGTGTTTGCAGCCGCGAGTCTGCCGCAGCCCGAGCCAGGCGCGATCGCAGCGCTGCTCGATGCCGGCGACGCCGGCATGCCTCTCGAGCCAGAGAGCCTCGTATCGCGCCTGCGCGAAGGCTGGAGTCAGGCGCCCGAAGTCGCACCGGGCTGGCCGCTATTGAAGCAGGCATTGCGCTCGGGTCGGGCCTAGCCTGGGCCTTCGGGCGGCGAGCTTGCGAAAGTAGGCCGGCTTTGGCACTGTCCCCCGGAATACGGCCTCCTCGGCCGGCGTTTAGCTAGAAAAAGAGGAATGTGACCTCCCTCCGCTCGACAATCTCGTTCCTGCTCCTGGCCGCGCTGACCACGCTCGGCTGCACCCACCAATACATC
>OLLW01000205.1_pt1 | contig 11891 bp, 10 predicted proteins | sample 1604611 | NCBI WGS metagenome assembly OLLW01 (sample SAMEA104055725, study PRJEB20765) | soil metagenome | biome: Arctic tundra; feature: Polygonal ground; material: soil | place: USA | collected 2011-09 | depth 0-0.5 m | reverse complement strand
AAGAAGCTGATGACCTCGACGAAGATGACCTCGACGAAGATGACCTCGACGAAGATGACCTCGACGAAGATGACCTCGACCCGGCCCCGCCGCTTCCGTCGTTTCCGATCGAAGGCAGCGTCAACCCTGGCACGATCGACTACGAGGACGGCGACGATCCGGTGACGCAGCCGCAGCTCGACGATCCTCTCGCGTTTCCGTCGAGTCGACGTCCGCTGGCGCAACTCGGATTGCGATCTGAGCCGGATCCCGAGCCGCTGCCCGAGGAGGATCCGCATATCGGGGATCTCGTGATCGGCGAGGTGCGCGGGCTAGAGGATTTACCCCCAGAAGCTCAGGCTCGGCTGGTCCGCGAGGTGCGGATCGAGTCTTTGAGCGCCCAAGAAGAAGTGAGCTCGTTTGGGTTGGCGCTAGTGCTCAAGGGCGTGGTCGACATCATGCCGACAATTGCCGACCTGGCATGCGCGCGAGCCGCCAAGGGCGACATCATTTGGGGCGAAGGGAACCTCGAGGAAGGCGTGGCGCTGCGCTTGGTCGCCGCCGAGAGCGGCACCGACGTCGCAGTCTGGGATGCCACGCTGATCAAGGATTCGGTTCGCGATTCACCGTGGGTGATCGATGACCTGAAAGCGCTCGCCGATCGCTTTCAAGCGTTGGCTGGCGTTGCCATGGGCCCGATGGGCGAACGTCTCGACGACTCACTGCGGTCGATGGTCACTGGTCGCTGCGAGATCAAGCGCCTACTACCCAACGAAGTGCTGGCAACGAAGGACCAAGCGGTTGGCGGCATGTACATTGTCGCCGCGGGCCGAATCGAAATCGTAGACGGCGAAGCGATCGAGAGTGAGCTCGGCCCGGGCGATTTCATGTTTGGAGCGCAGGTCTTGTCCAACGGCAAAGCGCCGCGTGATGCGCGAGCGGGCAAGGGCGGCGCGCTCGTGCTCTTCGCAGCTCGCAGCGTGGCTCATGATCTCTTGCTCAGCGTGCCGCCACTGCTCGAGATCTTCGCCAGCTAGCAGCTCGCTGCTCAATCGAGGCGCGGCGCTCTGCGCAGTGACGAGAACTCGCGTGCGGTTGCGTCAACTTCCCAGATCAGCTCTTGGTTGCCCTGGGCGCCGGCGAAACGCAGCCCAAACCAGCGCGCAGCAGGGGAGATCGTGGGCCGGCCGTCGGCGCGCACTTTGGGGAAGCTGATGCGAAACGCGCTGCGCCAGGGCGTAGTGTACGGAAAATAGGTCAGCTCGATCGCGCCGGGCTTCTTGATGGTTTGAATTTCCGAGGGCGCGGTTTCAGTGCCCTCGTCGTCGGTGAGGCGCACGATCCACGCGGGCTCGGTGGCGGTTAGGTCGTTCCACTTGTGCTTCTCGGCGTACAGGGCGACGTAGAACTCGTGGGCGTCGCGCGTTTCGGCGAGGGAGCGCTCGAGCAAGGAGTGCCGTTGATCCACCGTCAGGCGGTAGTCCTCCGCGTAGCGTACGGTGTACGCCCAACGAAAATCCCATGACTCGTAGGTCGCGGTGACGGTGAGCACGTTGTCCATCGCGTTCACGGTGGTCAGCTGCTCGCTGCGCGTCCAGGTCTTGAGCACGGTTTCGTAGTCCGACGCGACGTACTCACGCGGGCCTTCCGAGAGCCCGACAGTAGGCGTTCGACACGCGGAGAGCAGGCTGGAGCCCAGCACTGCTAGCGCGGAGAGCGTTGCCCGGGCGAATTTCGTAGCGCGCACTGCGCGGAGGCTAGCATGGTACGCTCACACTCGCGTGCGCGCTTGGGCCCTTTTTTGCTTCGCATTGCTCTGGTTGCAGCCGGGTATCGCGCTCGGCGATTGGGCCACGGTGCACGCGCGCGGCGAGCTCGGTTGGGGTGGTGATCTGCAAGGGGGTGAGCCTTATGTCTACGAAAGCCCCACGCAGCCGGGTGTGATCGTCGGTTTCGAAGTTGACATCGCCGAGGCGCTTTCGCGCGAGCTCGGGGTGCGCGCCAAGTTTCACCAGAACGACTGGTCGAACCTGATCCCGTCGCTCGAGCGCGGGGACTTCGACATCATTCTCAACGGCTTGGAGGACACGAAAGCGCGCCGCACTCGGCTGCACTTGAGCCGGCCTTACTTCGTGTACGGCGAAACGTTGGCCGTGCGCCCGGGCTCCGCGCTGCACACGTTGGACGATCTCCGCGGGCACCGCATCGGCACCCTCAACCAGACTGTGGCGGAAGAGCTGCTACTCGCGCACCACGCGGACGTCGTGCTGTACGAGGGACAACAAGAGCCGTACCTCGACTTGTCCCACGGCCGCACCGACGGCGTGCTGCTCGATCATGTGATCGCTGATCGCTATGGCTGCGGCCTGCCCGAATTGCGCTGCCTGGCGCAAGATTTAGCGCGTGGCACCTACGTGATCGGCATTCGGCCGAGCGACGGTGAGCTGTGGACGAAGGTCGACGGCGCTTTGGCGCACTTGATCGACAGCGGCGAGCTGCGCGCGATCCTCGAGCGCTGGAAGCTGTGGGAGCCGCGTCAGGATGAGCTCAGCGCGCGCGCCAAGGCGCTGCCTGTTCCGCCGGTCGTGCCGGTGGCTGTGCGGAAGCAGCCACTGACAGCTGCCCAGTTTGGCCTGTTTCTGCAGGGCGCGCTGCTCACGATCTTAATCTCGGTGTGCGCGTTCGGCCTGGCCCTGCCGTTCGGGATGACGCTGGCCGTGGTGCGGTCGCACGCTGGGCCGGTAGCTCGCTTTTTCGCGACGGCATATGTTGAGCTGTTTCGTGGCACGCCAGTGCTGCTTCAGTTGTACGTGCTGTATTACGGGCTCTCCTCGTTCATCCGGCTCGGGCCAATCCTGGCGGCGATTTTGGGTTTGGGCATGAACTACGCCGCTTACGAGGCGGAGGTGCATCGCGGTGCGCTGGCAGCGTTGCCTCGCGGTCAGGCCGAAGCCGCGGGCTCGCTCGGCTTGTCGCGCGTGCAGGTGCTATGGCACGTGCTTTTACCGCAATCCGTGCGTATCGCGTTGCCCGCGCTGACCAACGACTTCGTGGCTTTGCTCAAGGATTCCTCGCTCGTCAGTGTGATCACCGTGGTCGAGCTGACCAAGCGGATGACTATCGTGGCTGTGGAAGCGCGTGATTGGGTCGTGCCAGGCTTGCTGTGCGCGAGCCTGTATTTCGCGATGAGCTTTCCTTTGTCGCGGCTCTCGCTGTGGCTTGAGCGAAGGTATCAGAGCTCATGATCCGGATCGCTGGGCTTCGCAAAGCGTTTGCCGGCACGCCCGTATTGGCTGGCGTCGACGCCAGCGTGGAGGAAGGCAAGATCGTCGCGCTGCTCGGCGCATCGGGTTCGGGTAAAAGCACGCTACTACGTTGCCTGAACGGTCTCGAGACGTTCGACAGCGGCACACTGGAGGTCGCGGGCGAGAAGCTCGCGCCTGGCGTTCACGATGCCCGCTTGCTGCAGGCGGTGCGCGGCAAAGTTGGCATGGTGTTTCAAGAGTTTCATCTGTTCTCGCACCTGAGCGTGCTGGACAACGTGACGCTCGCGCCGCGCATCGTACGCGGGACTCCGCGTGGCCAGGCGGAGGCACGCGCTCGCGAGCTGCTCGCTCAGGTCGGCTTGGCTGAGCGCGCGGACGCGATGCCGCGGCAGCTCTCGGGCGGGCAAAAGCAACGCGTGGCGATCGCGCGCGCGCTGGCACAGGGTGTCCGCGTGCTGCTTTTGGACGAGCCAACCAGCGCGCTCGATCCGGAGCTGCGCGAGGAAGTGCGCGAGGTGCTGCGCCGAGTCGCGCGCGGCGCCCAGGACAGCGCGGGCTCGGGTCTCACGATTCTGCTCGTCACGCACGAGCACGCGCTGGCGCGCGAGCTTGCAGACGAGATCTGGACGCTGGAAGCCGGCAAGATTGTTGCAAAGTCCGAAGGCTTTGCCGCCCAGCGGGGGCCCGCCTAACCATCAAATCCACGTTCGAATTCAAACTTGGATGTTCGACTCGCGACGGTGCTCCGTGGCGTTGCAGCCGCGAGCCGCGGTTTCTCTATGAAAGCCAAGCCCTTTGAGAGCCCGACTAGTTGCCGCGAAACGTAACCACGGTGATGAGCGCGATCAGAAGCATCAGCCCGAAGGCGTGGATGTTCGCTTCTACGCGCGCGTTCGGCTTCCTGCGAGTCACGGCTTCGTAGGCCAAAAATGCGAGGCGCCCGCCGTCCAGCGCTGGGAAGGGCAGCAGATTGAAGCCACCCAGATAAGCGCTGAGCGACGCCAAGAAGCCCAAGAACACGGCCGTGCTTCGCTCGGCGGCCTTGGACGTCTCCTTCACGATGCCGACGGGACCCTTGAAATCGGGCTTTTCTTTACCGGTGATGATGCGCGCGAGCCCGCTGACCAGCTCTTCTACGACCTCGAACGGCATGCGCACGGAGTCCGATAGCGCTTCGCGCATGCCGACCGGGACCACTTTTTCGATCGGCGTCACGCCGATTTTCCCGCCGCCGTCTTTGAGCTGCGGGGTCATCTTTAGGGTCAGATGATCTTGGCCGCGTTGCACGACCACGTCGATCGGCTTATTGGCGCGCGCCGAGATCAGCCCGCGCATTTGGTCCCAATCAGTGACGGCTACGCCGTCAATGTTGAGGATCGTGTCGCCGCGCTTCATTTGCGCGCTCTTGGCCACGCCGTCCATCGGCACGACGGTGGTGGTGAGCAGGTGCTTGCCGCCGATGATCAAGGCGGCGAAAAACAACACCGAGGCGAACAAGTAATTCGCCAACGGGCCGGCGAAGATGGCGGAGATGCGGCCGACCAGCGAGGCGTTGGCGTAGCTCGACTTGTCGTCCGGGTCGACGTCCTCGAACGGGTTCATGCCGGCGATCTGCACGTAAGCGAGGAACGGAATCAGCGCGACTTGGTAGACGGTTTCACTGCCGCGGGCCTGGTAGCGCCAGAGCGCGGGGCCGAAGCCGATGCTGAAGCGCACGACTCGCATGCCGAAAGCGCGCGCGGCGAGCAGATGCCCTGCCTCGTGCACGATCATCAATACGGCGAGGCCAAGGATGGCAACGAGCACGACTGCGTTCATGAGCCTTCCCACTATATAGCGTTACTCTCCAGCCGCCGCCATTGGGCGATCCGACGAAAGTCGCCGAATCTCGCTACATGAACGAAACGCCGACCGAAAAGGTCGGATAGCCGAGGCGCATGGTGAGCGTCATCTGGTCGGCAAAGTGCCAGCGCCCACCTAAGTAAAACTGGGGGTCGAGGTTCAGTTGGTGTGTGCCGGGCTCGGATTGGTAGCGGAGCGCCACGCCCGGCTCGCCGAACACGGACCACTGCCTGCTCAAAAAGAAGTTCCACTGCATCACAGCTGGAAACCAAAGGTCGTTTACGCTCTCGGAGTCGTCGAAATTGCACACTCCACTGGTTAACGTGTCGCGTGTGCAGTGTTGCCGTCCGTGGCTGTAGTGAACCCAGTCGGCGCCAAAGCCGATGCCTATCGAGTTGTTGATGGTCGGCACGAACCCGTTCGGCACGATCACGACTGTACCCCTGAAGCCAGCCCCAAAGCCGCTGCCGCTGGCGACTCCCGGCGGGTCGATCACACCTAACAGCAGGTGCGGTTCGGCTTCGAAGGCGTAGCGGGAATGGTCTCCCGCGTGGCGGATGACCAGCGTGTCTGCGTGTGCGCGTCCGGTGACGGAGAGCGCGCAGATGGCCAAAGCCGGTCCCAAAAATCGCGCAGCCGTCGAGCTGGAGTTGGCCATGTGCCGGGACTTTACTGGTTTGCGGGGAAGCTTGCAGCCGTGCGCGGCGCTGCTGGGGACACGGTATTGCCGGCCTGGGAGCGGACTGCTAAACCATGCCCCCTCGAATGACTCAGCCCACCGCCCCCGGAGCCCCGAACGTCGCCGCTAACCTCAACCTGCAAGGCGGTGCTGCCATCGTCGCGCCGGTGAGCGCCTTTCCAGGTGGAGTGCCGGGCAACGCGTTGATCGTGCTGCCACTGAGCAAGCCTTCGGACGAGCTCTCGGAGGCTCTCAAGAAGGGCCCGCTGGCCCTCGAGATCGACAAGATGTGGGAGCTGCTCGGCTTCAACGGCCCAGCCGTGCAAGTGCAAGACGCCGAAGGTCGTCCGATTGCCATCGGTTTGGAGGACTTGCTTTCGGGCCTCGAGAAGCACTGGAGCGAGGACCAAAGCGATTTGAACCGTGGTCGCTTGTTCGTGCAAGAGCTGATGAAGTACGGCCGCTTCGAGCGCGCCGAGAAGGTGATGAGTAAGATCGTCGCGCTTGGCGGCGGCGGCGAAGACTGGCTCGGGCTTGGTGTCGCTCAGCTGCACCAGGAGAAGTGGGACAAGGCAGAGGGCACGCTCAAGGGTGCTCAGAACTTGCTGCCCGAAAATCCGTTCCCCGCGCTGCACCTAGCCAAGGTCTTCCAAGGCAAGAAGGATCCGGTTAACGAACGCGCCATGATCGAAAAGGCGATCAGCATCGACCCCAATTCGGTCGACGGCTGGGCGTATCTGTTCACGCAGATCCGCACAAACGAGAGCGAAGAAGCGGCTACCAAAGCCGTTGTCGCGCTCGCCGATCTCGAGGCTAACAAGAAGACGGCCGCGCCGTTCATCGCGCTGCAAGGACTGTATTCAGCTGACGAGGCCACGCGCGACAAGGCGCTCGTCTGGGCAAAAAAGGCCGTCGAGCGCAACGAGAACGACCCGCTCGCGTTGATCTGCCTGTCGGCGCTGTACGGTCAAAATGGCGATCTGGATTCCGTGATCAGCACGCTCCAAAAGCACGAGAGCAAGATGGTTAATGACGTGCGCTTGGCGAACAACTACTTCGAGGCGTTGTTTCAAAAGCGCGAAGTCAATCGTGTGACGAAGCTGCTCAACGCGCTCGCTGGTTCCTCGAACCGCGAGGTCAAGCAGTTCGCCATCGAGCGCTCGCGTGCAGTGGCTCAGTTTCTGCAGCAGCAACAACAGCAATTGGTGGCCGGCGCGCCGCGCGCCTGACTGTCGCAAGCGCGCGCGTAGCGCTGGTTTTAGCCGGTTTAACGGCCGAATGCGTGGCGCTCTCGCGCGTCACGAGCCAACCGGCTACGCTCGCGCCCGCGCTCGAGTGAACGCGCGCCGCGCCGATGCTGATTCTCGTTCTCACCGTTCTGGGTTCGCTCAGTGTCTCGTTCTTTTGCTCGATCGCGGAAGCGGTCGTGCTGAGCGTGGGACATGCGCAGATCGAAGCTTTGGGTAAATCCCGAGCTGGCGATATTCTGCGCGAGTTCAAGCGCGAGATCGATCGACCGATCGCGGCTATTGTCTCGTTCCACACCGTGGCGCACACGATCGGCGCGTCGGTCTGCGGCGCAATGTACGTGCACGCCATGGGCGAGTCCTCGCTGTGGGCCTTTTCGCTGACGTTCACGTTGGCCGTGCTGCTGTTTTCGGAGATCATCCCCAAGACGATTGGCGTCACTTACGTGGCCACGCTGGCGGCGCCCGTCGCCTACGGGGTCACTGGGCTCGCATTCGTGCTGCGTCCGGTGTTGTGGGTGACCGGAAAAGTCGCCAATGTCTTGCGCGGCGACCACGAAAACCCGGTCACGTCGCTGGAGGAGATTCGGCTGCTCGTGGCGCTCGGACGCACTGAAGGCGCCCTGGCTGGGCGCCTTGCGGACATGATCGAAGGCGCGACGGCGCTGCGCGAGCTGACTGCTTATGAAGTGATGGTGCCGCGCGCGCAGGTCACGTTCCTGTCCGGCGAGCGCACGATCACCGAGAACTTGGATCTGATTCGGCGCTCGCAGCACAGCCGTTTCCCCTGGACTCCCGATGCGGATCTGGATCACGCCAAGGGCGTGATCTTGGTAAAGGACCTGTTGTTTCGGGACGGCGCTTTAGCCACAGGCACTGATATCGATTTCGAGGCTTTGCAGACTCCGCTATTGGTAGTCCCCGCCAGCGCGCCACTGGAGAAGGTGCTGCGCACGTTTCAAGAAGCGCGAAGGCACATCGCGATCGTGGTCGATGAGTACGGCGGCACTCAAGGTTTGATCACGCTCGAGGACGTGCTCGAGGAGATCGTCGGCGAAATCGAGGACGAGAGCGACCGCGTCGATCAGCGCATTTTTCGGCGCGCGGACGGCGTGTTCGTGTGCCGCGCATCCGCCGAGACACGCAAATTGTTCGAGATCCTCGGGGTCGATGAAAGTGTCGAGTTGGTGACGGTGGGCGGGTTCGTTGCAGATCTGGTCGGTCGCGTGCCTCGCACCGGCGACGTGGTCGAGTTCCACGGCTTTCAATTTTCCGTTGCGCGTGCCAGCGCGCGTCGCGCCGAACGTATCGAAGTGCGGCGAATCACCACACCACCTAAGTCCGATCGCGCTCGCGCCTGAGTCACCAGCGAAATCGCTAGCTTTTACTGCCGTCAGACGCAGACTCTGGGCACTCACTGAGGTGCCGGTGGTCTGTCGCATGCTTGACAGGCTCAGTTGCCGGTCCGATCCTTCCGCCTCCAAAAGGGGACTAAATAATCATGAATAAGAATATCAAGCTTCTTCTCGGCGCAAGCTCCGTCGCCATGCTCTCGATCTGCTCACTCCAAGGCTGCAGCAGCGACTCGACGCCGACCGCGGGCCCTCCGTCAGCGGGCGCTCCGTCGTCAGCGGGCGCTCCGTCAGCGGGCGCTCCGTCAGCGGGCGCTCCTTCAGCGGGCGCTCCTTCAGCGGGCGCTCCTTCAGCGGGCGCTCCTTCAGCGGGCGCTCCGTCAGGAGGTGCAGGTGCCGGCGGCTCGACGGCAGGTGCCGGCGGCTCGACGGCAGGTTCTGGCGGCTCGACGGCAGGTTCTGGCGGCTCGACGGCAGGTGCCGGTGGCTCGACGGCAGGTGCCGGTGGCTCGACAGCGGGTGCCGGTGGCGCGTCCGGTTCTGGCGGAGCTACAGCCACCACCTTCACTCTTCAAACCGCGGGTACCCTCGGCCAAGTGCTTGCTACCAAGGCTGGTTTCACTCTCTACGTTTACAAGCCTGATACCCCGAGCACGACTGCCCCCGTCAGCACGTGCTCTGGAGGTTGCTTGACGGCCTGGCCCATCTACTACGGCAATCCCGTGAGTGTGCCGGCAGCTCTCACGGCGTCTGACTTCGGCAGCTTTAGTAACGGTGGCACGATGCAGAGCACGTACAAGGGCTGGCCTCTGTATACGTTCGACATGGACACCGCGGTGGGTCAAGCCAAGGGAGACATGTCCGGCGGCAACTGGTTTGCGGTGAAGATCCCTTTCACTGCACCGAAATGATCGAGCGTGCCTGGCGCATTTAACGACGTCGGTTGCGATTGAGCTCGCGAAGTGCGGGCGCTTCCCGGCGTCCGCACGCCACTTCGCGGCGCGACTACCGCGGAGACGCGCCGGGGCAACCACGGATTCTCGCGCGGATTCGTTCGAGATCGACAGTCGATCTGAACTAAGCTCGATTGCTACTCATGCTGCTCAGACACGCGAGGTCGCTTTGCTGTTTCGTGCCCGCCGCCGCGGTGATTGCCGCCGCCGGGTGTAGCAGCAGCAACAGCGACCCCGCGAGCGGTCGAGACGGCGGCCCTGCCCCGGTGACCTGGTGCGAGGCATACAAGATCATCAACTGCTCCTGTCAGCAATGTCATCAGAATCCGCCGCTGCACGGCGCGCCGATTCCGCTCATGACTTACGCCGACACGCAGGCGCCGTTTGGCAAGCCTCCCGGTACGGTTTGGCAAGAGATGCAGAGCGCGATCGAGAGCCGCTCCATGCCGTACATGGGCGACACGGCGGTGATGCCGCCGGTGCAGCCGCTGACGGACGAGCAGCAAGCGATGATTCTCGCTTGGCTCGCGCAAGGCGCGACTGATGAGGGTGGGCAGAGATGCACAACGACTTGTGATTGGAGCAAGGTGCCGCCGACGGGTAACTAGTTACCTCGCGCGGCTAAGCGCGTGTCCGCGTTCTTACGGCGCGTACGGTATTTCCAGCCATGATTTGCGATCACCGAAGCTGGCTGATTTGAACTAGACTCGCGCTCCACCTTCATGCGCGTTGCCCTTGCGAGGTCTGCTCGAGCTCTGATTGGCGCCGTGACCGCGGCCGCGCTGCTGGCGCTGTGCTCAGGTTGTGGAGATCAGAGCAGCGAGCGTCGCGGCGGGGGCGACATTCCGGATCTTACCGCGGGTTCCGTCGGTACACTGACGGCCGGCGCGGCTGGGGACGCGAGCGACGCTGCAGGTGCAGGCGGCGCCTCGGGCTCGCCGGGTGGCGACCCGTAAGGCAGAGCCGCCGGCTGGCGATCGTGAAAAAAGTCGAAGCCCCCGCCGCCCCCAAAACCGTCCCCACGCCGCCTTCTGCCAGGCTATGTCCGAGCGCGCTCCGGAACGTTGACATCTGAACAGCCGAGCAGTAGAAGCTTGAGCACGGGTCGCAGCCAAAACCCCGTAAGGACGCACACCATGGACGAAAAGCCGAAGACCAAAGCGCTCGAACTCGCAATTGCCAGCGTCCAAAAAGAGTTTGGCGACGGCGCCATCATGCGTCTGAAAGACGGAGAGAAGATCGGCGGGGACGTTCAAGTCGTGCCGACCGGCTCTATGGGGCTCGACATCGCGCTCGGCATCGGCGGTTATCCGCGCGGCCGTATCGTGGAGATCTACGGCCCAGAGTCGAGCGGTAAGACCACGCTCACGCTGCACGCCATCGCCAACGTGCAAAAGCAGGGTGGCGTGGCCGCGTTCATCGACGCCGAGCACGCTCTCGACATCACCTATGCCAAGAAGCTCGGCGTCAAGACCGACGAGCTGCTCATCAGCCAGCCTGATTTCGGCGAGCAAGCGCTGGAAATCACCGACATGCTGGTGCGCTCGGGTGCCGTGGATTTGATCGTGATCGACTCGGTCGCCGCGCTAGTGCCCAAAGCAGAAATCGAAGGCGACATGGGCGATTCGCACGTCGGCCTGCAGGCGCGTTTGATGAGCCAGGCCTTGCGCAAAGTCACGGGCTCCGTGGCGCGCTCGCACTGCATCATCATGTTCACCAACCAGATCCGCATGAAGATCGGCGTCATGTTCGGTAGCCCCGAGACCACTACCGGTGGAAATGCCCTGAAATTCTACGCCTCCCAGCGTTTGGACATCCGGCGCATCGGAGCCATCAAAGAGAGCCTCGTCGCCGGTAAAGATCCGGTTGCAATCGGCAATCGCACGCGCGTGAAAGTGGTCAAAAACAAGCTGGCCGCGCCGTTCCGCGAGGTCGAGTTCGACATCCTGTACGGTCAAGGCATCAGCCGCTCGGGCGAGATCATCGATCTCGCCTCTGATTTGAATATCATCCAGAAGAGCGGCGCTTGGTTTTCCGTCGACGGCGAACGTATCGGTCAGGGCCGAGACAACGCGCGGACCTACCTAGAGACTCATCCAGAGCTCATGGAGCGCATCGAGAAGAAGCTACTCTTGCACCACGGCATCGGCAGTGGTGGGGCGGCGCCAGCGGTCAATGCGCCCGGTTCGCCGGGTGCTGGTGGGGCGCCGAAGCCGCCGGGAAAAGGTGAGGCGGCGGGGCACGCCGCAGCACCTGAACCCAACGGCGGGGCGAGTAGCGCCAAGCGCGGCAACGTTCGCCCAAGCTGACGCGTTCTGAATAGTTAGAGCTCGTCAGCGGTGCTCCACGCAGCCACCGCACGACGAACGGAATTGTTACGCGGCCGTGCAGCCCGGAGGCGTCGCGTTTTGTTCGTCGTGCGGTGAGTTGGGTGGCAGGTGAGGAAGTGTCGGTTCTGGGGATAACTTGTTCGGATTGTTGGGATATTTGGTGGGAGCGGCCCGCGGGCCTTCGCGGCCCATTTGTGGGCGCAAAACTCTGGCCTGGGAGCGGTAAGTCGTGGCGGTTCGCGG
>OLLW01000249.1_pt1 | contig 12082 bp, 7 predicted proteins | sample 1604611 | NCBI WGS metagenome assembly OLLW01 (sample SAMEA104055725, study PRJEB20765) | soil metagenome | biome: Arctic tundra; feature: Polygonal ground; material: soil | place: USA | collected 2011-09 | depth 0-0.5 m | reverse complement strand
CCGACGGCGCGGCGCGCGCCGAGATGCGCGACGATCGAGTCTTGCCCGAGCGGCACGGCGTCGGCGCCGCGCTGGCGCAGTTGCTCCAGGGCGCGCTCGCGCGCGGAGGGCGTAGCAAAGCGGATCGCTACGATAGATGTAACCAGGCGCGAGACGCTGGAGCCCAAGCGAGTCGAGAGCTTGGAGTCTGGGCTCGCTTCGATCCAACTGAGGCGCTCGGCGTCTTCGGAGGCGTCGTGCAGAAGCTCCAGCACTTCGGCCATATTTTTGGGGCGAGAAGCCGGGTCCGTATGCAGCATGCTGCTGACCAGATTGTCGATCGACGGGGGCGTGTCGCGGCGCAGCTCACTGAGCCGGGGCGGCGCAGTGGTGACCAAGCGAGCTAGAGTCGCGATCACGGTTGGACCGACGTGCGGCGGGCGGCCTGCGATCAGCTCGAACAGCGTGGCGCCCAGTGAGTAAATATCGCAGCGCGCGTCGATGGGCGCATCGCCGCGGGCCTGCTCGGGCGCCATGTATGCCGGCGTGCCGACGACGTCGCCACTGCGTGTGATGCGAATGTCGCTCTTGGCGGCCACGCCGAAATCTACCAGCTTGACTTGCCAGGGGCCGAGCGGTCCTTCGCCATCCGGCGCTTTGCATAAGAACAAGTTGCCGGGCTTGATATCGCGGTGGATCACGCCAGCCGCGTGCGCGGCGTCGAGCGCTTCGGCGACGCGGATCGTTAGCTCGACCGATTCCGGGATGGTCAGCGGTTGGCGCTTTTGGCGCGCTGCCAAGTCCTCACCTTCGAGCCACTCCATGGCCACGAACGGCAAGCCGCTATCGTCGAACACGCCGAAACCGAGCGTCTTGACGATGCCCGGATGATCGAGATTTTCGAGCAGTTGCCCTTCGCGCGTGAAGCGCGCTTCCTCTTCGGGCGCGACCACTTCGTCTGAGGCGATGACCTTCAATGCCACCGTGCGCTCGCTCAGTAAATCCCACGCGCGATACACGATGCCAGCGCCGCCGCGCCCGACCTCCCGTTCCACGACGAAGCGGTCGCCCAGCTTTCTACGTTCGGTGATGGGCGCGATGGTCACGATCGGGAACGAACAGCTTAGTCCGACGGCGCTTGGGCGTCGACTCGCGTTGTGGGATCGTTACTTCGCGGCGCTTCAATTTGATTTTGGGGTTGCCTCTCAGGTGCTCGAGAGCATCGCTTTTTTCGAGCAACGGGCTCGCGAGGGGCATTGGTCGATGCGGGATCGGGATCGGATTGGGGATCGGGATCGGATTGGGGATCGGGATCGGGTGCTGGACGGCGAGGGGACGGAGGCGGGGTCTGATTCATGCGGGAGGGCGCACGTCGCATGCCAGCGCCGAGGCGATACGGCTCAATACTTCGGGGCGCTGGCATGCGACCTGCGCCTGGGGTTGGCATGAATCAGACCCCGCCTCCGTCCAACACGCTCCCTCATCACAAGCTGCTCGCGTACCAGCTCTGTCTTTCGCTCGCGCAACTTGTCGCCAGGTCCGCGTCAGCAATGCGCAGCTTCGGGCTCAGGCCCGGAAATCCGCTGCCTCAGCCGCGCTCAATTGTGCTTTGGGTGCTGCTCGGCAAACGCGCGCCGACAAGAGCCACGCCTACGCGATCGCGCTATGCGAGTGTTGTGAGGCATGCGCCGTCATCGAGACCGCGGGTGCACTGGGCGCATGCTCGGCGGCCGATGGCCTCGCTGCAGTTGCGCTCGCCACTCGTACCAAAAACAGTCGCCTCGTCCTGATCGGGTTTGCCCGAACGCTCGCGCTCCCGAAACCTTGGGTCGCGCTCTCGGGCTCACTCTTCGAGAGAGCGCCCGAGGCGCACCGGGCTTGATCGCCTCCGTCACGTGGGGCCATCATCCGCGTCAGCCACATGACCGATGGCAAACGGCAAGAGGACGCGACACTTCTCGATGTGCTTGTCGATGGCTTCGAGAAGAACGAGGTGCATCGCGGCTTTCATTGGCGCGAGCTTCCGATGCCCGATGACGGCGCAGCGATGCGCAAGTTTGCGTCGCTTTCGGACGAAGCGTCGCGATGGAAGGGCGCGCCTCTCCGAATCGAAAATACGTCCGGACGGCAGCTCGCGCTATGGTCCGACCTCGAGATTCGTCGAGCCGGGCGTGCGGTGCTAGTGCGGGTTAAGGCTCCGCATTTCGATCGCTGGTGGCATGAGACGACAACCTGGGAAGGAAATCCGATGCAGACGATCTTCGACTGGATCGCTGACGAAGTCGGACGGTAAGGAGTGCCGTCAGCGTCCGCGAGGCACTCGCCGAGGCCTCGGTCGGCGAGCGAGCGCTGCCGGGGGCGGGGTGAGGTCGAACGCGGTCGCGACGGTTGGCGCGAAGCCGGTCGCCAGTAGATCCTCGGCACGCACGACTGCGCCTGGAGCGCGGCGCGCGGCAGACAACAGGCGGGCTCGGAATTCCAGCTCGTTTCCGGGCCAGTCGTGTTCGGCGAGCAGGCGCATCGCGGCCGGCTCCAAGCCCAGCGGCTCGCCGCGCAGAGAAAGCCCCACGCGCGACAAGGACTCGAGCGCCAACGCTTGCAGATCTTCGGCGCGGTCGGCCAGCGTTGGCAAGATCAGCTCAGAGGCGCCCAGCCAGCGCGCCAGGTCGCGGCTCAGCCGGCCTTCCGCGAGCAAGCGCTCGAGCGGCACGCGCAGTGTCACGAACAGCCCGGGTTTGGCTACCGACGACACCGCCAGCGCGGTCGTGCGGCGCGCAAACGACTGCGCGATCAGATCTTGAATCTCGAGCGGCAGCACCGCAACATCGAGGATCGTGAGCGTGCCACCGTCTGCGAGCACGAGCGGCGAGCGTTCGGCGTCCTGCCAGAGCTCGCGCGCGTTCTCAGCTGGGTTCGTGCCGTCCACCACTACGAAGGCGCCACCAGAGCGCCCACTTTCCAAATGCGCGTGCGCAGCCCAGCCAATGGCTTCCACGCCGGGCGGGGCGAGCAGTGAGATCGGCGCGCCCAGCTTGCCTAGGCGTTGCAAGCGCTCCAGCGCTTGGCGCGCTGCAGGACTGTAAGCGGTCGTGCGCACGGTTCGCGCGAGCCGCTCCGCGAGCTCCAAATGCCGCCCGGAAGCCGAGAAAATGATGTGCTCGAGGCGTTTGCACTCGTCGTCGACGCGGTCGGCGCGCGATACGGCTTTGAGCTCGCGGTCTCGCGAGCGCGCGAGCGCGGACGAAACGGCGAGCAGCGCGCTGATGCGGTCGCCCAGCACACGCACGGCGCGCGCCTCTTCGAGCGTCATGGCGGAGGTGCGCGTGCCTGCCGGGAGCAGGATGAAGCCGATGGGACCGTCTTCGTCGACCACTAGCGTGGCCGAGAACGCGCGGCGATCGTCGAACCAGGCGATCAGCGGCCTGACTTCTGGGCGCCGCACGGCGAGCGCGCGCAAGGCTTCGGCGCGCAGAGTGCGCTCGGGCTCTTCGCTGGCCAGCGCGTACAAGCGCTCGGGCGCTTCTGCCGTCTCCACGTGCAGGTAGCCGGCGACGTCGACCGATAGCATTTCCGGTGGGCTGCTACGGAAGATGGCGGGGTGCGCGTCGGGGGTCGTCGCCGTTTTGCCGAGCGCTTCGAGCGCCGCTCGCAGCGCGGAATCAGGCTCCGGTTGCAGCGCACCGCGGCTCGCGGCCTCGATCGCATCGAGCCAGCGCGACTGCTCTGGGCCGAGCGGACGCGCCACCGCACGCGCGATCAAACCCACGAAGATGCACAGCGTGGTGGCACTGAGCAACACGGCACCGGAGTGCTCGGGCGACGACCGCACGACCGCACCCGCGCCCAGAATGATCGGCGTACCGAGGATCAAGATCGACAGAATGCCGCGTAGGCCGCTGGACACGGTGGTCGGCTCTGGTGTCGTGGCCGCCCAAGTCATCGCCAACGCGGCGACGCACACGGCCACCGGCAAAATGCGGTCCGGCGGAGCAACGTCGAGCAAGCTCGCCGGAATCGCCACTGAGAACGTCGTGATCGCGAGCGCGAGCGCACCCGCCGCGCGATCGCCGACACCCAGCTCCAGGCGCCGCAACATACGCAAGCGGAAGCTCGCAGCCACGAACACCAGCAGCGAGCCGATCGCGGCGCTGGTCGAGGCATAGTCGATCATCAACGGATCGAGACGCACGCGCTCGGCTGGCAAGAGCGCGAACCCGAGCGGCAGCGCGCTGGCAAGCGCCCACAAAAATCCGGCAAAAGTGGCCGCGTCGAGCGAGAGCGTCGCTTTCGCGGGCGTGAGCAGTCCGGGGCGCCGCGCGATGCGCGCGATGGCGACCAGAGCGGCTACAGCGGCGGTGCCGGCTCCCAAGTTCGCGGCGGCATCCAACGCTGGGCGCCCCGCCGGTCCGGTGCGTGCAGCGACCCAGAGCAAGCTGCCCCAAGCGACGGCCCGGAACGCACTGCGCGACGCCACCGATACGTCGTCTTTGCCCACCGGAATCGCCGTCTGTCGCCAGGCTTCGGCCAGCAGCGCTGGCAAAATGAGCAGCGCGAACCAGGGTAGCGGGCTGCCCGCCAAATGCGCGGCGCCCACGCATACATAAGCGAGCGCGGCCACACACAGCCAAAACGAGCGAGAGCGCCCAGTCACTGGGCGACTCTAGCGCGCGGGGTCCGATCCGGCCAAACGGGGCGCGTCGCTAATGGTATTGACCAAAGCCTCGTAGATCATCCAATTTGATGCGGATCAGCGGCGAGGCCGGGTCCGGCGCCGTGCCGCACTTCGAGAAAGAGCGGGAAAAAATGCGCCGAGCTTTGGTGGCTAAGTGGGCACTGCGTCTCCGTCGCCGTCGCAGCGCGATTCCTAGCGCGCAGAGCACCGCGAGATCGCCCAGCTTCGACGACCTACTCTCGGCCAGGCGACATCCGCAGGAGCCGCCCTTGTCTTTGCTTGCTGGAGCGGCAGGGCCTCCCGCAGTCGCGTTGCCTGCGACGCCAAGCGCAGCGCTGGTTCCGGCAGCCGCGTTGCCCACGCCACCCTGCGCACCGCTCACGCCCGCGGCAGGGCTTCCGGCTGCGCCGGACGACGCGCCGCCAAGGCTTTGGGTTCCGCCGACGCTGGGCTCGCCCGCGTCGCTTCCGGCATTGGCAGCGCCCCCTGCTCCGTTGGGCGCACCTCCGTTGGGCGCACCTCCGTTGGGCGCACCTCTGCTTGGCGCGCCTCCGTTCGGCGCGCCTCCGCTTGGCGCACCTCCGTTCGGCGCGCCTCCGCTTGGCGCGCCGCCGGCTCCCGCGCCGCCGCTGGCCGTCGTGAAGTCCAGATCGCGATAGGCCGCGGCCTTCGAAATGGTCCACATGCCGGAAGGCACCGCGAGCTCGACTGACACGGCTTGGTGGGGGTTGCTCATATCCGCGAGCTGCGGGCAGAAAGCGGCGCCGCCCTTGGTGCACTTGTAGTCGACGGCGATCGACGAGGTCCCGTCGCCCGCGTCAACAGGGGGCGCCCAATACCAGCCGTTGGCAGCGGTGAAATCATTCGTAAATATTGACGTCACGATTTGCGTGCCGGTAGGAGTGGTCGCGACGTCCGACCATGGCGCATCGTCCTCATGGGCTGCCTGTGTGTCCCAGCCCGCGAGGCGCAGCCGCACACGTATGTCCCAAGGGTCGATGCCACCGTTGTTCGGCACGTGCCGAACAGTGACGCGAAACGTGTTCTCGGTCGCTGCGCAGCCGCTTCCAGTGCAAACCTGATTCGTGAGTGTGCCGCTGCCGTTCACGCCCGGGCTACCGGTCCACACACCAACGTCGGCTGGGTCCACCGTGATGCCGCCGGTGCACGCTGTCCCAGGTTCGTCGTACAGAGGCCACAGATCGGTACGCTTGGGGATCGGTGTGACGTCGAGCTTGTCCACGTCGGTACCAACCTTTGGCGTTGCGTTGCCGACGATCACATCGCCAGTCGACGTGTGCACGTTAGCAGCCACGAACAGGTTCGTTGGGCCAGCGATATTCAGCCCAGCCGCCGAAAGATCGATCTGCAGAGTGATCGCCCAGCGTGGGCTGCCGAGCACTGGCCGATCCCAACGCGCCGCCTTCAACCAGCTCGGCATGCCGTCGTTTTCGCCACCCCAAACGGGCTCGATGGTAAGATGCGCCGGATCCGTTCGCGCGTTGTCCGCGTGATAGTACGTGATTGCGGCTGGGGCGACTTGTGTCGGCAGCGGATTGTCCGCCGGCACGACCACCCCGGCGGCGGGGTTGGCTGGCGGATTGATGACCGTACCGGCGCTCCGCAGATCGATCGAGAGCGCATATGCGCCGGCGAGCTCCCCCTGGCTGAACGCAACGTACACCAGGTCTTGAGAGCTCGGACCATTGTCGTCAGCCTCGGCCTGAATCGACAAGTACAGGATCTTGCCCACCGTGACGGCGCGCATCGCGACTTGATTCTCCGTACCGACGTGCCCACCAATCGGCAAGGAGCTCAGATACTGCAGCGGACCACCCGCCCAACGCGGGTCGTCTAACTCCGGCCGCCAAAAGCCGTCCGCGTTGAAGTCCTGCCACTCGGGCGCACCCGAGAGCCCCGGCACAGTCGCAGGGGAGGGCAGACACTGGTTCGTGTTGGCGTGAGCAGATCGCGTCGCACCAAGCGTGCCGAGCACCCCCGCGAGCAACGCAATTCGAAGACACTTCCGTCTGCAATCAAACATCGATGACGCCCCTTTTCCGAGTCACCACCGACCTTACGCCAACTCACGAGGCATGACGAGCGCGTCGCCGCCGACTCACTGAGACGCCCACGGCGAGCAGTGCGAATAGCTCGGCAAGATTTGTTGCTCATCCCGTTCCATTGGCCCGTTGCAACGTTGCCGCCCGGGCCTTGCTGCTTACAGCACGAGCGCATGTTAAAAAAATTACCACGCCAAGTGCGTGTTTTCTCATTCGCTCAGCGGCGATCTTCCAGTGGATCGCCGGCGTGCGCCGCTGGTGGTGGTGGCGGCTGTGCTGGTGGCGGCGGTTCGACGGCTGCCGGCGGCGGGCTGTTCGGTGTGGCCGCCTTCGCCAGATTCGCTCCGGGTGCTGCTGTCGCCTTTGCGGAGCGGGCGGCCGGTTCGAGTTTGGTTGGCTTCACTGGCGCGGAGCTGGACGGCGCAGTGCTTTCGATCACCGTCGCCGCAGCTGAGACACGCGCCGCGCTGACGACCTGCTGCGGCGCCAAAGGTGGGGGCGGCGCAGCCGCAACGGCCGGCAGCGCCGGGAGCTCTGCCGCATGGTCGATAGCCGGCGCTGGCCTGCGAAATACCCAGAACGCGGCTGCCACCACGCTCAGCGCCGCAACAGACAACCAAACCGCCCACGGCCGCCGACGCGCCGGCCGCAGATCCTGCGCGGCCTTCAAGGTAACCACGTTTCCAGTTGTCGCCAAGACGGTCGGCTGCTGACTGCTATCGCTCGAGCGGAGCGAGCCGGAGGCGCGCAAAATGCGCGCAATGCGCTCAGCGGATCGCGTCGCGTTTGGTGGCCCGAGCGGCGCCAGCGCCTCGGCGAGCTCCGCCACGTTGGCGTAACGCTGCGTGCGATCCTTGGCCAAGCAACGGAAGACGATGGCGTCGATCGCTTCCGGCATGTTTTGGCGCAAGCCGCGCAGGCTCGGTGGCGGCTCAGTCAGAACCTTGCCGCACAACTCCGGCATGGTTTCGGCCTCGAAAGGCACGCGCCCCGAAACCAGCTCGAACAGGATCACGCCTATCGCCCAGATGTCCGTGCGGGAGTCCACGGTGCGCGTCGAGCTGAGCTGCTCGGGTGACATGTACAGCGGGGAGCCCATGATGGTCGACGTCTTGGTCATGCCCAGCTCGCCGCCAGCTCCCGTAAATTTGGAGATGCCGAAGTCCAGAACCTTGATGCACGGGGTTCCGTCACGCCGCGTCGTCACGAACAGGTTCGCCGGCTTGAGATCTCGGTGAACGATACCAATGGCGTGCGCCTCGGCCAGGGCTTCGCAGGCCTGCAGCAAGAATTCCGCGGCGTCCGGCACGCTGAGCGTGCCACGATCACGCATCCAATCAGATAGGTCCTGCCCCTGCAGGTACTCCATCACCATGTACGGCGAGCCGCTCTCCAGCGTGCCGACGTCCGACACGCGGACGACGTGCTCACTCTTGATCTTCACCGCGGCGCGCGCTTCACGCGCGAAACGCGCCACTGCGTCCGTATTGGCCAGCGCTTCGGGTAACAAGAACTTCAAGGCGACGCGCTCATCCAACTGGATGTGCGTGGCAGCCACGACGACGCCCATGGCACCCTGACCGAGCACCCGCTCGATCCGGAACTTGCCGGCCAAGACGTCACCCTCATGAACCTCGTCTGACATGTGATCGAGACCCTGCTTCAATTTAGAACGTAAACGTAACAGAGGCTACGGCGCGCTGTCTTGACTCGAGTGTGGGCACGGGGTGCTCGGGCCGTATAAGGTTTGTTTTCTCCGTGCGCTAAGGAGCCGCCTCTCGGAACGCATAGGGTTTTTTCATGGCTGACTTCGTGGCAGGGGGGGCCAGCGCGCGGCGGGCACGCGGTAGTTGCTCTCGTTCGCCGTGCCGCCCGTCTAACGCATGGATGTGAAAAGGCTTTTATGCGGGCCCCGGGCCGCATCTCTGGGCGCGGGGATTCCTCGTTGCGTGTAGGATAGGGCAGGGTTATCCGCCCTCGGCGGCGCGGCACGCGCCAAGGTAACGATGAAAAAGAATTACGTCCTCGACACGAACGTTCTGATCCACGACCCCCACGCCTTCCTGAAGTTCGAGGACAACGATGTGATTCTCCCGATCTACGTGATCGAGGAGATCGATCAGTTCAAGCGAGACGCCAACGAGCGAGGCCGCAACGCGCGTACCGTTTCGCGTTTGCTCGACGCGCAACGCGCCAAAGGCCCGCTTTCGAAAGGTGTCGACCTGCAAGACGGCGGCACCCTGCGCGTGCACGTGCCAATGCGCCGTCTCGAGCTGAAGATCGCGCTCAACCCGAACACCGGCGATCACGCGATCTTGCAGACCGCGCTCGAGTTCCGGGACGAGTCGCCGGACAAACCGACGATCTTCGTGACGATGGACGTGAATCTGCGCATCCGCGCCGACGCGCTCGGGCTCATCACCCAAACCTACGAGAACTCCGCGGTCGACTTGGACCGCGTCGAGACCGGCATCATCGAGCTTGCCGTGACGGCTGCCGAGCTCGACAAATTCTTCGAATCGAGCACATTGAAGCCGGCAGACGCGGACAAGATCAACGCCAACGCGTGCGTCGTGCTGCGTGACGACAGCCCGCGGCCGCGCACCGCGCTCGGCCGCTTTCACCACGAGCCGAAGGAAATTCGCGCTCTGAAGACGCCGCGCGAAGGCCTGCTCGGCATCCGCCCACGCAACAAGGAGCAGGCGTTCGCGCTCGATTTGCTGCTCGACGACAACGTCAAGCTGCTCACCGTGGTCGGCAAAGCTGGCACGGGCAAAACGCTGCTCGCGCTCGCGGCAGGCCTGCGCCGCGTCGTCGACGACGGCGCCTACGCGCGCTTGCTCGTGAGCCGTCCGGTGATGCCGCTCGGTCGCGATATCGGCTTCCTGCCGGGGGACGTGGACCAGAAGCTGAACCCGTGGATGCAACCCATCTACGACAATCTCGAGTTTTTGTTGGTTGCCGGCGGCAGTAAGCGCCGCGGCGTGCGCGGTTTCGAAGAGCTGTTCGACGCAGGCCAGCTGCAGGTCGAGCCGCTCACCTACATTCGCGGCCGCAGCTTGCCGCACCAATACGTGATCGTCGACGAAGCGCAGAATCTCACTCCACACGAGGTCAAGACCGTCATCACCCGCTGCGGTGAGGGCACGAAAATCATCCTGACGGGTGACCCGTTTCAGATCGACAACCCGTATGTCGACAGCTCCACCAACGGCCTATCCGTCACGGCGGACCGGCTGCGCGGCGAGCCGATCGTTGGGCACATTCTGATGTCCAAAGGCGAGCGCAGCGAGCTCGCGAATATCGCCGCGAACAAGCTCTAAGGCATGTCGATCACTCCGCAGCCGCGCGGTGTGATCGAACTGGATCGCACTCCGCTTTTTCAGAACACGCAGCAGCTGCTGCGTCGCGCAGAGGCCGAAATCCGGCTGATCGATCGCGCCCAGCCAGTGAATGCGGCGCCCGAGCGCGAAGCTCTGATTGCCGACTGGGGCTCCGGCAAACAACGCGCGCCGCGTTTCGAGTACGCCGCGTGCCCCGCGCTCGGTAGCTTGCGCGGCGCGCTCGAGGGTGCGGCGCTTGCCATCGGTGGCTTGGGCGCCCTGGGCGCCGCGTACGCGGCTCGTGCGCTCGAGCTGGAGGCCGAAGCGCTGGCAGCGGAGCACGTCGCAACCCCAGAGTTTGCGACGTACAGCGCACGTCGCTACCCGCTCGAACAATCCCCGGATGGCGACGCCGCCGATGCCTGGGCGGAGCGCTGGATCAACGCCGCCGAGGACGCACCAGCGAAGCAGCATCGCAGCGACGACCGCGCCGATCCAGAAAGCTTGCTCTGTGCGCTGGAGCGCGCGACGGCGGGCTTACCGGTTCGCGTCGAGGTTCGCGCGAATCAGGCGGCGGCAGCCGCTGTGGGCGAGGGCTTCGTTGGTGTTCGTCCCGGGTTGTGGCACAGCGAGGAAGCCGTGCTGCGCATTGTGCTCCATGAAATTGAAGGCCACGTTCGGCCGCGGGTCTTGGCTCACCGCGAGGAGCTCGGCCTGTTTCGCGTGGGCTCGGCCCAGAGCAACGACGACGAGGAAGGACGCGCCCTGCTCCTAGAACGAGGCGCAGGAGTGCTCGAGGGCGGACGTCGCCGTGAGCTGGCGCGTCGGCATATCGCCGCGCGTGACGTGCGGCGCGGCGCTGCGTTTCAAGACGTCGTGAGCGGCCTGCTCGGTTTGGGCCAAGACATTGCGAGTGCCGTCGAGGCAGCGTGTCGCGCCGCGCGCGGTGGCGGCCTGGCTCGCGAGTACGTGTACCTCGTGGCCTTGTCTCGCGTGACCCGCGCCTTCGAGATCGAGCCCGAGCTCGAAGCGTACCTCGAGCATGGGCGCGTCAGCGTGGCAGCGGCCCGCGCCTGTCGCGCGGGTTTCGGATTTTTGACCGGGAAATAGCCCGCCGTCTAGCTGAGCTCGACCAGCACCGGGATATGGTCGGATGGCTTGTCCAAGCGGCGCGGTTCGACGTCCATCGTGGCGCTGGTGCAACGCCGAGCGAGAGACTCGGACAGGAATACGTAGTCGATGCGCAGCCCTTCATTCTTGCGGAAGCCGCCGCCGCGGTAGTCCCACCAGCTGTACAAGCCAGGCTCGGAGTGTAGCTCGCGGAACGCATCTATTAGGCCGAAATCGCGAAATTTGGCGAGCGCGCGGTGCTCGTCGGGGTGAAAGTGAACCTTGCCGCGAAACAATTCGGGCGCGTAAACATCGCGCTCGTCCGTGGCGATATTGAAATCGCCACACACCAGCACGTCACGCTTCGGATCGGCAGTCGCGTCGAGCGTGCTGCGCAGTTGCTCGAGCCAAGCCAGCTTCTCGGCGAACGACGGCGAAGTCACGGTTTTGCCGTTCGGCACGTAGCAGGAGAAAATTCGCACTCCCGAAATCGTGGCGGCAATGGCGCGCTTGTCTGCGTCTGGGCCTTGGCCGGAAAGCCCGATGCTGATCTCTTTCATGGGCAGCCGAGACAAGATTGCGACTCCGTTGTACGAGAGCTGCCCGGCCATTGCCACGCCGTAACCCAGGCGCATGAACTCGTCGGTTGGGAAGTCGTCATCGACGACTTTTGTTTCTTGCATGCACAGGACATCGGGCTGCACGCGCTCCAGCCAATCACAGGCGTGGTCGAGCCGAGCGCGAATAGAGTTGACGTTCCAGGTGGCGACTTTCACTAACCGCCGCCGTAATACTGCGTGCTCGCCCCAGCAACCCTAGTCGCGCGCGTTTGGGGCCGGGGCCCCAAACTAGGAGGTGGGGCCCCGCTGAATTCATTTCAGCGGGTGCGGGGGAGAATCCCCCGATGACGGAGGTGGGGCCCCGCTGAATTCATT
>OLLW01000290.1_pt1 | contig 12109 bp, 10 predicted proteins | sample 1604611 | NCBI WGS metagenome assembly OLLW01 (sample SAMEA104055725, study PRJEB20765) | soil metagenome | biome: Arctic tundra; feature: Polygonal ground; material: soil | place: USA | collected 2011-09 | depth 0-0.5 m | reverse complement strand
CGGACCGCTTGGGCGGCGGCGGCGGCTTTTTCCGAACCGGCGGCGGCGGCGGCCCCGATCGCATGGCGCTCGGCGGCTTATCGTCGTCGTCACGCCCGTTCGCGGGTGAGCTCGAATCCCGATTCCCAGTCATGGCGCTTTTTTCATAGGCCCAACGCTCGCTCGACGCAAATCGCACATGCCCTAAACGAGCACAAAACCCGTCTTTATTTGAGGCAATTGGCAAGCTCGCCACAGTTCTCGATATCTGGGCGGTAGTATTCCGTTCACACGGATCCGCGTGCGGCGTCGCGTGCCCGCCACTTGCGCCTTGACCTCAGCGCGCGTTCCAAGAACGCGTTCTCGCGTTGCCACATCAGTGAGTGCTTCGCCAACGTTTCGTGCGCGTGCCGGCTCGTGCTCATGAAGTGCGATCGCGAATTGCTCGCGCCTCGAGAGCACGCGTTTAACTCACTCGGGTGTTCCCAGGCGATCGAACATTTGTGAACATGACCTGGCACCACTGACACCACTGCCGTAGGTGACGAGAACATGACGGACGTCGAAATTGCACAAGGCGAAGAGCGTGTGTTCGATGGACAGCGGAGGGTCTACTACGACGGCTACTGGATCAAAGCCTATGAAGTGCCAGCAGACACGCTGCTCGCGAAGAAGCGCTTGATCGACGCACTCACGCGTCGCCTGTTCAATCACGTGGAGTACGGTCTGAACGTGCCGGGTAACCGCTTGGCTGAGGCGCGCCGCGCGTTCTTGGATGAGACCAATCAAGCCAAAAAGCGGGTCAAAGGTGGCATGCTGGCGGGCGCGCTGTTCAACCGAGCCGCGGACATTTTCACCAAGTTGGTCGAGCTGCAGGCGTGCGGCGTCGAGATCCAAGCCGACAACGCGCTGATGCGGCAATGCGGAGAGCATTTACAGGAGTCGCTCGCGCTCGGTCAGATGGTGCTGCATCGCAGCGGCGAAGAAGGCATCGACGAATTGTGGGGCGAGCCGTTCAAGGCATTCTGCTTCCCGATCGAGGACTTTTACCGCAGTCGCTACGTGAAGATCGCGCTCACCATGCGCGCCGTCGATGCCATTGGCGAGGCTCTGCTGAGCACGATAGCCGTGCTACCTGCGTTCGGTTCGCTCGTCCCCGTGGTGCACGAGTTCGTGCTCGCGGCTAAGCTGAAGACAGAGACCCTGCGTACCGATCCCGATGTCTTCGAGGTCTGGTCGTGCTTCGTCGTCGCCAGTGAAACCCTGTCCGGTTTTCAGCCGACGTTGCCGTCGGGCGCCGCGCTCGACGCCCAACTCTGCAGTCAGTTTTGCCAGATCCTGGGCGAGGGCGCGACGCTCGTGTCGTCCATGGCGCGGGCGCGCGTACCCATGCCCAAGAGCGCGCGCGCGTTCATCGAACGCTGTGAGGCCTTACAACAGGCGACGAAGAACAAGAAGGAGGCCGCCTCGCGGCCGCTGCTCACTTCGCCTGCTCGGCTTCCTTGATTTCGGCCTGCTCGGCCGCCATGCTCGCGTTCATTTTGTCGACCGCGCCTTTGGCGTCATCGATGATTGCGGTCGGGCTCGCCATTGCGTCATGCGACAGCCCAGTGGCACGGCGCATCCAGCCCAGATAAGCGCCGCCCAACAGCAGAATCACTCCGCCGACGATGCCCATGCGCAGCACCAGGCGCATGCTTCCTGGTAGCCGCCGGAACAAGAACGCGACGAGCAGCGCTGCGACGAAGCCCAGCCCGAAAACCTGCCAGGTGCTCAGGGTGCGCGGGAGCTGCAGCACGCGTGGCTCGGGCTGCGCTTGGTATTCGATGCGCTGTGCCTGTCGACGCGCTGCCTGCGGCACCGAGTCGAGCGAGTCGACGATATGCGTGCGCCCGCTCGCGTCCTGAAAACGGTAGTACACAGCCGCGCTCGCCGGCTCCTTGCCCACGCCCATGTCGAAGATATTGGCACGAACCCGGTCGGCCGTCGCCTATCGGGTCAGTTTTGAACGCGGGTACCAGGAGAAGGCATACCGTGGCCCTGTCTGCTTGAACCATGACCGCGATGGCCTCCTGTTCAGCGCGACCGTCGAGGTCAGCCGCCGAGGCGTGCCGAGAGCGAGAGGAACACCATCCGCGGCGCCCCCGCCGTGAACGTCCGAGCTGGCGTGAGGGACACCGCGGCCTGACTGTGGAAATCGGAGGCGAGCGTGAACTCGCTCGACCGGTACTTGGTGTCGAGTAGATTCGTGCCGACCAACCCTAGCTCGAAGGCGCGCCACGTGAGCTTCAGCGCCGCGTCGACGAGGAGATAGGGATCGCTCGTTTGGTCATAGGGAAGCGAGCGTTCACCCACGTAGGTGATCGAAGGACCGAACGAAGCTCGCACGGGGTGCTCGTCTATCTTCCAGGGCAGGTCGCCAAAGAATGCCGTCTCGGAGCGAGCGGTAACATGCGGCACATATGGGATCGGGGCGCTGCTCGCGTCCACGATTCCACGCACCGCCGAAGCATTTAGCGATACGTCGAAGAAGCGACCCGTGAGGCGACCAGTGCCGGCCCACCCCGTGCGGGTCGTGGCACCGGTCGCAACCGTTCGCCCGACGCTCGGGTCGAAGATCTCGTCGCGAGTGACACGTGTGCCATAAAATACGGAGCTCAACGAGAGCGCGCCAGCCGAAGTCGTCCTCGCGTAGGAAACGCCCCCCTCGTAGGACGAAATCGTCGCAAGCGGAGGCGAGGCGGTGACTTCGTCGATTGCGAGCGATCGAGCTCCCTGCCCGTAGCTAGCCACGAACGTAAAGCCGTCGAAGCCTCCGAGCAGCAACGAGGCACGAGGCAGGAGCAGGCTGTTAGCCAAGCTCGTGCGTGGATTGCTTGGAGGCGGCGTTTCGACGCAATCGCTGAGGCTCGAGCACTTGTCCTCAACGATGTAAGTGAAGAGCTGCTCGCGCACGCCGCCACGGAGTGTCAGCCATGACACCGGTTTCAAGCTTGCGTCAGCGTAGACAGCGAGATCGCCCAGAACGCCCGCGAGGCTCGCGTCGGTCGCGTAGGGGGTCTGAGTGGCGCGGGACACGAGGCGCTGCACGTTGTCGACACTGTCGCCGCGCGCGAAATAGCCAAGCTCTAGCTCCTGGGGTTGCCCAAAGGCTCGAAAATGAGAGCGTGCGGAGCCACGCGCTCCGACGGACTGTTCGGTCACCGCCAGATCGAGCATTGTGCCCCTCGAATCTGCCACGCCGGAGTCGGTAACATAGCCCGTGAAGTCCTCGCGAATCCGGGTGGCGCGCTGGATGAGAAATAGCTGTTGGACGAAGGTTACGTCGCGGTCGTGTGTCTCGAGATCCGCGGCGAGCGAATAGCGCGAGGCGTCCTGCCCCTGGTGCGGGTCGTAGCTGTCGTAGAAGCCGATTCGACCCGCGTTAAAGTCGTCTTCACGGACCACGCCGGCGGCCTGCGCCACAACCGAATACGCTTGCCCAGTGATCCGCCAGGAGCCTCGTTCGCCGAGCTTGCCTTCGTATTGCGAGATGGCAGAGCCTCGCTGGAACGCGCGGTTCTGGCCGAATCCATCGGATCGCGCGTACTCCACCGCAGTGAACGTGTGCGCCCCCTGATCTTCGGGTCCCCACGTGAAGAGAGTGCGGTTCGTGCCATAGCTGCCGATAGTCTGCTTTGCGGTCAGTCCTCGCTGGGCGATGCCGAGCTCATAGTCGGCGCTACCGGAGACAGCAAAGTTCCCTTGCCGTGGATCGAACGGGCCCTCGACCACTCTTAGCGATTCGATGGCCTCCGGTAGAATGAAGTGCGTGTCCGCGTAGCCGTTGCCGTGAAAGTTACCGGGGTCGTTGATAGGCACACCGCCGACCGAAAACTCCATGTCTTCGCCCTCGCCCGCGTCGAAGCCGCGCAGGACAATCGAGTCGGCGTGGCCCTCACCACCTTCGTTGGTCACCAGGACTCCAGGCGCAAGCTTGAGGACATCCGCTGCGCTACCGCGCGGAACGACGCCGAGCTCTCCGATGGGGAGCTTGTAGTCGGAAGGTCCACGGCTTGGAGGGCGTGAACGCCCGGTGACCACGATCTCTCCAGACTCGGCTGCCAGTGCTGCGGGCTCGACCGCTGCAGCCGGAGCCATCGGCACGGCTTCGTGGCTAGGAACGTCACCGGGGCCGCTCGCTGGCTCGACGAGCTCTGGCGCAGGCGCGGGCGGCGCAAAGTGAAAGGGCATTCTGATGCGGCTCGCGACTTGCTTGGCGCCGCGCGCCGCAGGCAGGAAGGTCCACTGGCGCGCGGCCACAATTGCGGCCTCGTCGAGATCCGCACCACCCGATTGGAAAACGTCGATCTTCGACACGTGCCCGTCCGTGTCCACCGTGACGGTGAGAATCACGTCGGCGTGCTTGCGTTCGGGTAAGGCCGAGGGAGGATAAATCGCGTCGACGTGCTGGAGCACGACTGGAGGAGTCACGCCGATTGGGACCTCCGCCGCCGCGCTGCCGGAGCAGAGCAACACCGCGGCAAGAACAGCAGCCAATGGCTCGTGGCGCAGTAAGCTCATGTCGTGGCGGCGCACACTGATTGCTCGCCGACCAGCAACGCCCAGGCGCGCGCTGCGGCCACCGAAGGAACTAAGCCAATGACACATCTTTACTGACCACTCGGAGAACGAGCCATGCAGGGTTCATGAGCTGAGAATGCATTAAGGGTCGCGCTCAGGCTTGTCAAGAAGCTGCCATTTTCAGGCGAGGCACAAGCGCACATGAGCGATCTCCCGCACCCGCTCGGGCGTCGCTTCGACGAGGCGAACCGTCGAATCGTGAACGACGTACGCAAGATGCGAAGAGCGCGAGCGGGGGACGCGGTCTTACCGAAGGGCGCGCATTTCGAGCTCTCGCGCCGCGGTCGTTCATAGCTCGCCACACGTCGAGAGAAGTCAAGTCGTTACTCGCCCGAGCGCGCGAACTGTGACGTGTTCGACTAGGCTCCGACGCACGCGGCGCAACGCCCACGAAGTTGCACCTCCGCTACGTCACTCTTGGCGGCCTCGCCATGAAGTTTGACGGTTCCAGCCGGCAAGCATCGAACGTTGCCGCATTCCGAGCAAACGAGGTGCGGGTGGTGCGCGTGATCGGCGCTCAAGGTTCGTGGCAGCTCGAAGCGGGACACGTTGTCGCCGAGTTGGGCGCGGACCAAAACTCCGGCGTCAACGAGTGTGAGCAGATTCCGGTAGATGGTCGCGCGGTCCAACCCCGAGTTTGCCATGCGCTCGGTCAGCTCGGGATGGCTGATGGGCGCTTTGACCTTGGCGAGCTCCTGAAGCAGCAGCACGCGCTGTTCGGTCACGCGCAGTCCGCGCGAGGCGAGGAGCTCACGGAGGTCTTGTTCACGCACAGACGCTTTCATGGCTGAATGATCTCGCGCGCTTCTGCACCGCGCAACCCGTTTGTGATGTGCCGACCATGAATCGAGCGGGAGCCTCCGGAAATTATGCCGATTCTGCAATCTGGTTGCATTTGTGTTGACTGCCTCACCGCGTTCGAGCCAAAAATATCCGACAGCCTACCGTGCAGCTCTCCCGACGTAGACCCCGAGCTCAGTCGCGCCTCTGGCGAACCTGCTATGCGATCATCGCTACGCTCGCGGTACTCGCGTTCTCTGGCGACGTGTGGCGAACGGGTCATCTGCTCTTCACGCAACATGTGCGGTGCCCTTACGACGGGGCACTGGTTCATGAAGACGAGCTCCCCGCTAGCGCGCTGACGCGGAAGGCCTCGCGGACTGCGTTGCCAGTTTCGGCTGTCCCTCATCACGATCACCACGACTGCGACGGCTGTGGGGCTGCCCATCGATTCTCGGCGATCATCGTGCCCGTACGAGGCGAGGTTCGCCGCGCGGAAGTTTCGCTGCTGTCTTCGCAACCGGATCCGCGTCAGTGCGTAGCGCGCTCGGTGCTGAGCTACGCACCCAAGCTTTCGCCGCCAGTCTGAGACGCGTCGACTGTTCGCCTGAACGCGCAACCCAGATGGCTCGCCGTTCGGAATCGGCATATCGCTCGCGCCGCGTGGCTTTGCCGCGCCCACCTCAGTGCGTCGCCTCAAGCTCAAGGATCCTCTGGTTGTGCGCATGATGCGCTCTGGGAGGGACGAGGGCTTCGGCGTTCGCAGTTCCCGACGTTGAAACTTCACAAGGATCCTGTCCATGTTTGCATCCACCAGCTCGCGGGGCGCCGGTCACTCGCCACCGGTAGCTGCGGCGTCCCGCCCAGCATCGAGTGCTGTCTACTCACACGCCTCGCCTTGCGACTTCGAGGCGCGTCGCAGAATCGCTTCTCGACGCTCGGCGCGCGCGGAACTGGCATCAATTCTGAGCGCGCTGCTACCACTCCTCGTCGCGACTCACGTCCTCGGCCGTGGCGGGACTATCGGGGTGCTGTGTCTGGTTTTCGGCAGCATCCTGGAGCGTCCCGTCAGCAACTTCCTGCGCCTTGCTCGTGGTGTAGCGTCATGACACGCGAGTGCAGGTTGAACGCCGCGGCTTCGGCGGAAGAAGGCTACGAGCTTCGCGAAGCTTGGACGGCGAATGTTGGCACCTACGCTACTGCCCTGAGCGTTTCGCACGATGGAGGTTTGATCGCGGTCGGGACCGGGGGCGGTTTGGTGTTTGTGTTCGACGCCGAGTCAGGGGCGCTCCGTTTCCAAGTCTCGGCTCACCCCGGTGGCATCCTGTCGCTCGACTGGTCACCACGAGCTTGTGTGCTTGCCACGGCTGGACAGGATGGTTGTGCGCGCCTCTACGACGCGCGAGGCAGCAAGCTCGCGGAGCTTAAGGGAACCGCAGCTTGGGTTCAGCACGTAGCATGGGCGCCCGATGGCGAAAAGATCGCCACCGCGTCTGGACGAGTTGTGTGCATCTGGACCGCGTTGGGCGTGCTCGCCTGGAAGACAGATGCTCACGAAGGCACAGTAACGGGCGTTGCGTGGAACCGCCGAAGCACCGAGTTCGTGACCGCTTGCGACGGAGGCGTTCAGCTATTCCGTATTAGCCCGGACACAAAAACACGGCGATTTCCGTGGCGCGGCTCGCCCGTTTCGCTGGCCTGGAGCCCGTCAGGATCAGTGCTCGCTTGCGGGACGCAGGAGTGTTCCGTTCGCTTCTGGCGGCTTTCGACAGGGCGAGATTCCGAGATATCGGGGTTTCCATCCAAGCCACGGGCGCTTGCGTGGGACGCGAACGGGCAGCTTCTCGCCACTGGTGGCGACACGACGGTCAATGTTTGGAACTTCGACGAAAGAGGGCCGGAAGGCAGGCCGCCAATCCGGCTCGTCGGACACGACGCCGTCTGCACGGCGCTCTGCTTTCATCCAACTGAATCTTGTCTCGCCTCCGGCGCCGACGACATGAGTGTCATGGTCTGGAATCCCCGAAGGTTGTGCTGTCCCGTGAGCTATGGACTCTTGGAGGAAACTGTAACTGCCGTCGCTTGGGCGTTGGGTGGTAGTATGCTTTTAGCTGTCGACGCACTTGGTACCGTTCGCGCCTGGGGGGGCGAATGAGCGATGATGTTGAGTTGCATTTGACTACTAGTACATGGAACTCACGAACCGCCAGGGGGCGAGGGAAAGTTGCGCGAGACAAAGCACAAGCCTTGCGAGTTCAGATGACCCTGCGTCGATTGCGTGTAACGAATGTAGTCGTAGTAATCGCGCAGCGCCTTCGATGGATCGGTACCGGTCTTGTCCACCGGCACCTTCAATGGATCGAAGTGAAGCTGCTGACCGGCCGGATACGGGGGCGTATACAGCATCGAATCAACACACGTCCGCATCGGTAGCGCCGTTCCCGTCTTGTCCGTGAGCGCCGTGAAATCGACTCCCATCATGTCTTCGATGGTCGCGAGCGGATTGGTCACACCCACGTACTGCGAGGCGATCTGGTCGAACCGGAGCGGCGAATCCTCCGCAAAGCTCTCCCAGAATGGGTGATCGGCATGCACCGTAACTTGAGCGATGACGGATTTGTCCGATCGAAATTGGATGCCCCGCTGGTTGTCTTCGCCGTTTGCGCCCGCTACTCCGGGAAACTCACTGCCATTCTGGCAGTTGATGTAGCTGGTCGGTGTACTGAAACCGAGTTTGAATTTGAGCGTTTTTGGTAACGTCGTGAAATCGTAGTCCTTGCCGCCCGCGTCGGCGCAGGAGTCGTTGTCCGGCCGACTCACGGTGCCAACGTAGAGCACCGAGTAACCGTTCTTGACCATGTAGTCGTACTCCGTCTGTCCATCCGCATCGAGGTTGACGTTCGTCGCCGAAGCCGACGCCGCAATCGTCTCGAAGCCGAATGCGTACCTCGTCGTCGTATCGAATGCCGAGCCGTCATCCTTGGCCTTGAGCGCCGCAAATGGTTGCGCTTGTTCTGGATCGCCACCTTCACCAGTCAGCGGACCACCGTTGTGCAAGTCGATCGCCCAGGGGCCATCGAGATGCGCGACCTGTGCACCGTGCTGCGATTGGTCCGCTGGAACCTTGTCCGGATCCTCCCAAAGTTTTACGTGATCAATCGATACAATGTAGTGATCTAGCTGAAAAATCCAGCCATCGACGAGGAAGGTGTCGTCGGGCGTGGCCGGAGGGAAGCCGTAGCCGGTCACAGCGAGCGACTCACCGGAGGCGGTAAGGTAGAGCCCGCCTGGGCCAGGATCAGTAGCGGCGCCGCTCGTTCCGGCGGCTCCCGCGCCGCCGCTATTGTTGTCGCTCGAGCTCGAGCAACCCGCAAGCATGAGCGGCAGAGCGGCAGCCAGAGCGATCAATGAACTCGAGATACGACGATGCATCGGCCAGATCCTTTCAGTCGTGTGATTTATTGGTGAACAAGCCAAGAGAACTCGTACACATCAGCGGAGGCACCAGTGACACCGCTGAAGAAGGTGCGCGCCGCAGCAACGTCGGGACCTGAGCCAGTGCTCACGTCCGGGATCTCGAGCGTCGTTCCATCCTCTTCGGGCAATAGGGTCGAGAAGTCGACACCCCCAAGCCACGGCCGTGGATCAATTTGCAACAAGAGTGCTCCGCCCACCGACGGTCTGATCTGGAGCGGGATCGGCGAAACAATGCGCTGCTTACAAATTGGATTTGCGCCCGGCTGAGCCGGATTCGACGGCGGAACTAAGCGGTTCTGACCGATGGTGATGGAGCCTTGAAACGGGAATGTCAGGTCTTGTTTTGTTGCAACCCCGGCGACAGAGGCGATGACTGTCGTGCTGGCGACCGCATTGATGTTGCCACTGACGAGCCAGATCTCCGCGCTCTGGTCGAGATCTGTCGTCGCGTTCCCGGCGACTGAGAATTGCTGGTGCTGATTCGACAGCACGTCTACGTCGACTGGACCGGGGACCTCGAGGCCATAGGTCGTGTCGCCCACGCAGCTCGCGTTGGCGTCGCCAGGATTGGTTTGGCCGAGCCGGAAGTACACCGCGCCGACGTGCATGCGCGCCTGGATCAGGTGGACGTGAAAGCCCGCGCCGGTATCGAAGTCGAGAGGGCCGCCTGCGTCCGCTAAACCACTGGCAAAGGCCGGAAAAGTCAGCAGCTGACCGCCAGTGTGACTCGGGCCACAACTCGCGAGCGCTAGCGCTACGGGCATCACTAGACCGAGCGAGCTTCTCAAGATGCGCCTCCTAGGTTTCCCGAAAGCGAAAGGAAGACTCCGCGAGGCGCGCCCGCAGTAAACGCGCGGGCCGCTACCAGCGTCGGCTCCGGCTCGCTGTGAAAATCCGATGCGTAGTTGTACTCGCCCAGTCGATAACGCGCATCGAAGAGGTTGGTTATTGCTAGCGACAGCTCGAGGCCGTGCCACCGAACGGCAGCGTTGGCGTCGACAACGGAGATGATGTCACTTACCTGGTTGTAGGGAAGCGCTCGCCGTCCGACGTACGTCCACCCGAGCGCGAGCGAGCCCCTCAGCGGCTTGCCACCCAACGTGAGCGGCAACTGCCGAAAGACCGCGGCATCGTCGCGAAGAACGAGCGATGGCACGTAAGGGATCGCCAGGTGAGTGTCATCGAAGGTCGGTTTGACGAAGGTCAGATTTGCCGACTCGTCGAAGAACGATCCAGCCAACCGCAGTGCGCCGGCCCAACCAAGCCGAGTCGTGCCGTTGGCGAGCACGTTGCGGCCCGCGGTTTGGCTGAACACGAGATCGCGATCCACCTTCGTCTCGAAGAATATCGAGCGCGCGGACAATTCAGCCGGCCCGAGAGCGTGCGCATACATGACGCCACCCTCGTAAGCGCGCACGCTCGCGAAGGGCGTGTCGAGGTCTTGTGAGATGTAGGACGGATCGATCGAGCGCACGCCCTCGCCAAAACTCAGTGAAAAGTTGAAGTGTTGGAAGGGCCCAACGGTCGCGGTAACGCGCGGCATGACCTTCATCGCCCCCGTGGATGAGCGCTGGGTAGGTTCGCGATGCGCGCCATTGAGCATCTGGTCGTGACAGGATTCGTTTGTCGGTGGTTGGCTCTTAGACGGGTTGTCGAAATCTCCCTGCGCTGCGCAATTGTTGAGCACGTCGAACGAAAACGTGTCGACGCGAACTCCGCCGCGGAATGTGAGCCACTTCAGCGGGCGCGCAGAAGCGTCGAGGAAGAGCCCCACGTCTGTGAGCGTTGAGTCTAGATCCGTCTCCAACTTGTACGGGATGTTGCCCGGGACGGTGTCGCGGTATTGCGTTGCGTTGGTTAGATCGACGCGCGCTTGGTAGCCGACATCGATCGACTGCTCGAGCCCCCCGAGTTTGGTGGACCAGCGCCCGACCCCGCGACCACCAAGCGTCCACGCACCGAAGCTCATGTCGATGAGGTCGCCCCGCTGATCGTGGAGCGTGTCGAGTGCGTCTTGCGTATCCAGCAGAAATCCCGTGAAATCCTCGCGCGTGCGCATATCACGCCGGATTAGGAACAGACTCTGAGAGAGAGCAGAGGCGTCGGCCGCCTTGTCGTACGTCGCGTAGAGTGAAAACCGCGAAGCGTCACCGCCTTGCAAGGGATCCTCCGTCCCAAAGAAGCCGACGCGTCCAGCCTTCCAGTCGTCCTCTCGAATCACGCCAGCCGACTGGTAGTGCGTTGCGTAGGCTTGCCCGCCAATGCGAAGAGTCGCACCAGAGGGGAGCGCGATCTCGTACTGCCCCAGTGCCGACGTGCGCCTCGACGATCGGTTCGCGCCGTAGCCATCCGTTTTGTACGCTTCGACGGCCCCAAAGGTCTGACTGGACTCAGCTGGCGGCCCCCAGAGCAGGACCAGTCTTTGAGTATTCCATGAACCGTACGTGGCCTTCGCAGTCACGCCGCGCGTCTCGAGACCCAGGTGATAATCGGCGCTGCCGGCGACCGAGTAGTTGCCCTGATAGGGGGAAAAGGGGCCCTCCGTGACGCGCAGCCCCTGGATCACCTCGGGGATGATGAAATGGGTATCAGCGTAGCCGTTGCCATGAATGTTCCCGCTGTCATTGATCGGGACCCCGTCCACACTGAACTCGACGTCCTGTCCCTCGCGCGCATCGAACCCACGCAGGAAGACTTGCTCAGCGTGACCGTCCCCGCCCTCGTTCGTCAGCAAGATTCCTGGCGCGAGCTTGAGGTAGTCCGCCGCGTTTTGCCGGGGCACGAGGCGCAGCGCGCCGACCGCAATCTGAAAGTCTGAAGTGCCGTGCGCGCGTTGCGCGGCCGCCCCTTGGACCGTGATCTCGGTTGGAGGTAAGGGCGGCCCGCTCGGCGGCCCGTTGGGGAGTGGCAGCGGAGCCTTCTGCTCCGTCAGCCCCGTGGGGACTACCTGTGCACCGCTTTGAGCAGGAACGGGTGCAACCGCGGCTGCCGGTGCCGGCGGTGAGAAACTGAACGACACTCGGATCCGGCTGCGGACGAGCTTACCGTCGCGGCTTGCCGGACGAAACCGCCAACTCTTGATGGCGCGCAGCGCCGCCTCGTCGAACGACGCCCCAGCGCTTTGCAGGACCGCAGGACTTTCAACCGCGCCGTCCTCGTTGACGACGATGGCCAACATCACTTCGACCGGATTCGTCAGCCTGGCTGCCTCGGGAGGCGTTACTGCATCCACCCGCTCGGTTACGACCGG
>OLLW01000513.1_pt1 | contig 12354 bp, 11 predicted proteins | sample 1604611 | NCBI WGS metagenome assembly OLLW01 (sample SAMEA104055725, study PRJEB20765) | soil metagenome | biome: Arctic tundra; feature: Polygonal ground; material: soil | place: USA | collected 2011-09 | depth 0-0.5 m | reverse complement strand
CTTGCCGTTGAGACTTTCATCCGCTGGATCGGCGCCCAGATCGAGCGCGATATTCTGGCAAGCGGTCGTCACGTCGGCGAGCGTGGCGCTCGCCGTCGCCGCCAGATCGCCGCCCGCTTGCGCGTAGGCGGTGAAACTACCCTTCACGCTTGCGTCGACTCCGAAGTCCACGCTGCCCATGTCCTGCCCGACCGCGAACTCTGAGCAGCAGGCCGCGTTCTGCGCGTCCTTGACGGCGCTACAACCAGCGGCGAGTGACGAGATAACGACCGCGGACAGAGCGACAGCAGTGAACGGCTTCAAGCGATTTTTCAAGATCATGCGAAGGGACTCCTCTTTGCGCGCGTCCGGGACAGACCCTCCACCACCACGGTTCGGCATGTTCCCTTCGACGCTTCCGACGTCTATTCAAAGCGACGGCGGCAAGGAGTGTACAGCAGGTTCCCGGGCTCGCGAAACCCAGCAATATCGCCACTGTCGGTGCTCCAACTGCGCGAGCTGCGAGCTGCGGACCACTGGCCGGCGATCGCCGCTCTCCACTATCAGCGAGCGCTATTTAGCGGGCCAGCAACCGGTTTGCGGTGAGCCACCGAGCAGCGTGGTCGTGGTGTCCGCGCCGTTGCACAAGCCGTTCGCTCCGGTCGTGTCGGTGTTGACGCATTGCATGGCAAGACCGCTTGGGCTCGTCGGACAGCCGCCGCCGGTGCACGCGCCGCTGGTTTGGGTCAGGCCCACACAGCTGCAGGTGACGTTCAGGTCGATACACCAATGCTCGCCAGTGAACTCGGAGGCGTAGCAAACACCTTTACTGCCGCAGTCGGCGTCCTTCAGGCAGGGCTCGCAGCTCTTGCCTGTGCCCGTGCACTGACCGAAACGGTGCGCGCAGGTCGGCGCTGCGACGTCTTGATCGTACACGCCGCAACTGCTGGCGCTGCCCCACGGGCAAGAAGGGTGCTTCGGATCGCACAGCTGAGTGCAGATTTTCGCGCCGCTTTTGTCCTTGGCGCAGATCTGATCGGTCGCCGCGAGGCAGTCCGCATCGCTGCTGCAGCTACTGCAGAACTTGCGCGGGCGGCACACGTTGCGCGTGACGCCTTGGTTGCCGCATTGGTACGGCTGTCCGTCGCCGATTTGCTGTGCCGGAATGCACAGGTGATCCTTCGGAGCTCCGGTCAAGTTGCACATGTCCGCGCACGGGGGACGCACCAGCGGCGTGCAGCCAAAGCCGTCCGCGCAGTCCGTATCGGCGCTGCAGTCGATGGTGCAATACGCGTCCAGGTCGTCCACGCCGTCGCCGACGCACACGAAGCCGCTATCGGTGTCACAATCCGAATCGCCGTTGGGGCAATGCGTGTAGAACTGGCCGGGCTTCTGCGGACGGGTCAAATCGCAGTAGTGAACGGTGGTGGCTTCGCTCGTCGTGCCGCTCACGCACTCGCCGAAGCCTTGACAGTCGTAATGCGAATGGCACGGGAAGCGGCACGCGCCGTCGACGCACGACTCGCCCTTGCTGGCGTCGCAGTCCGTGGTGGCGCTGCACTTGGTGACTGTCGGCGCGCCTGCACCGCCGGTTTGGGCTGCGCTGACTCCGGCGTCCCCCGTTTCGCAGTTGGGGTTCAAACACTGGCTCTTGGAGCAGCCGCCGCCGAGCAGCAACGAAACCCAGACGAAAACTGCGAGCAGATTCGACAGCGCGAGCGCGCGACATGCGCGGGCTCCGGCACGCAGACCTGAAACCATTCGAGAAAATGCTGAGCGCTTGACGGGGCGGTCCACGGGGCTACCGTGCTGGATAGTACTCGGTTTTCTTCGTCCGAGAGCCATTCTCTCACCGCCCAGGTCGCCCGCATGAAACAGCCGATCGCTTTGGTCCTGTTCGCCGCCACGTGCCTCGTGGCTGGTTGTTCGAGCAGTCCGCTGACTGGCTCCCCGACCACTGACAACGAGGCGGCCGATGCTCCCGCGCCTGCTAGCGGTTCCGATGGCAGCGCTATGGGCGCGGCTGGCAGCACCCCTGCTGGACCAACAGGTCCGACGTCGACGTTCGCTGCGTACCCCGCTGGGCCATATGGCACGGGGCGCGGCGCGACGATTCAAAATCTGAGCTTCCTCGGTTGGAAGGACCCAGTAGACGCCGCCTACGACCTCAGCAAGTTAGAGACGGTGCGCCTGTCGGACTTCTACGATCCGGACGGGCACACCGGCATCAAGTTGTTGGCCATCAACGCGTCAGCCGTATGGTGCAGCGTGTGCCGCTCGGAGTATGTGGACATGCTCACGCAAGATACCTACGCCACGTACAAGGCCAAGGGCGTAGAGATGCTGGGCACGCTGTTCGAGGACAACGCTTACTACCCGGCGCAGCCGCAAGATCTACACAACTGGGGCTCGGTGTCGAACCACAAGGTCGCGTTCCCGCTGGTCATCGATCCCAGCTTCAAGATGGGCGCCTACTTCGACTCTGACGCCACTCCGCTCAATATGCTGGTGAATGTGCGCAACATGACGATCGTCTCGGTCACCATGGGCTACAGCACCACGTATTGGGACTCGGTTCAGACCACGCTCGACTCGCTGTGATGCGCCGCTCGCCTTGGGTGCAGGCCTACCTCGCTCTCGCCGTCTCGCCGCTCGTTGCATGTGGGCCAGTCGGGAAGGGCGCGCAAACGACCCCGAGAAGCCAGGTCGCGCCGCCTGATTTCGAGCTTTCTACGGTGGACGGCCGCAGCGAGCGGCTGAGTGAGCACCTGGGCAAAGAGGTCGTGCTGCTCGACTTCTGGGCGACGTTTTGCGAGCCCTGCCTGGCTGGGATGCCGCACCTCGACGCGCTGTATCGTCAGCACAAGAGCGAAGGCTTTGTCGTGCTCGGCATCGACATCGACGGGCCGGATTCGATCGCGCAGGTGAAAACTACGGTGTCGAAGCTCGGTGTCAGCTTTCCGATCTTGCTCGACCAGGAGACGCGCGTCGTGGCGTTGTACAATCCGAAGACGAGCGCGCCGTACAGCGTGCTGATCGGGCGCGACGGGCGCATCTTGAAGAAGCAAGAGGGATACACCACCGGCGACGCGGCGGCCGTCGAGCGCGACGTGCAAGCGGCGCTCGCGCGGACGCCCTCGTCCACGCAATAATAAACCTCGTGCGGCACGGGAGAATTTCACGTCGACTGAGGGCGTATGACGGAGATCGGCTGCGGTTGCGGGACGGCACCGCGCTCGGGCAACGATTCGACGATGAACGGCCTGGGTGCAGCGCGAAACGGTCCTCAGCTTCGGCTCTCGCCCCATCGATTGTCATGACCGCTGCACATCGCTTACGCTCGAGATGTGCCCGCACTGCGGGCGCGTGTGCATGACACGGCGGGCAGTTCCGGTGCGGCAGGGAGTTTTTGGGGATTCCGTGCGCGGCCCGCATCGGCGCTGGGAGAAATCCGCACCTCACGGCACTTCGCGCCCTACCGATGCTTCGCCACGTCGCGAACCGCTGGACCCCGACTCTCAGGTCACGAGCTGCGGGATCGCGCGCGCGAGAGTGCGCGTCAACGCAGCGCGCAGGCGCGCTTGGGCGTCTTTCGCGATCACGTTGCCGTGAGCGACGATCACGCGCTCGAACTCCCAGTCGAACAGCGCGGCGCTGCTCGCACGCGCGGCGGCCGCGTCTTTTTGCAGCCAATTCCAAGCGCGGCTTTGAGCGAGCTTGCCGTTCGTGCCCGTGCACGCGAGCACGAGCGCCGTGGTCCAATGCGGTGGCTCTTCGATGTTGAACACGAGATCCGTCACGATCAACGCGCGCGAGGGCGCGTGATAGAGCACCACTTCGGAGATCTTCGGTACGCCCTCGATCAAGCGCGCGGCGAGCACGTCGCGGAGCGCGGGCACGGCTTCGGGCTCGAGCGGCTCCGCGCGCAACGACGGCTGTTTGGCCGCGACACCCGGCGCGACGAGCACGCGCGCTCGCGGATAACGCGCGAGCGCCGCCGGCAAGTGCAAGTGATGCAACGCGTTCGGCGCGATCAAGGTGCTCACCTCACCGAGCGTTGCGAGCTCGGCGGCGAGCTCGTCCGAAATCCGAACCGGAGAGACGAGCGCCAGTGTCTCGTCCGGCAAGCGCAGCACCGTCATGCGCAGGGGCATCCGCACGGCCAGCCCGAGCTTTTGCTCGGCGTCACAGGTCCACAGATTTCCCGCCTGTTTTTTTAGCATTTGCGTTCACTTCGATCGAGCTTGAGTCGACACTAGCGAGCGTTGGGCACCGCATACGTCGGTCTTCCGACGTAGCGACGGGTCGCGGGGGAGTGTCCAAAGACGCCCCACGGCGCGTTCCATGTAAAAGTTTTGCATCTGGAGCCGCGAATCAAGAGGTTCACGGGCTCGACAACTGGGGGCAACCCCGTATCCATGTTCGAACTCGAATCTGGAATTGGCAGTCAAAGGTGGCCCGATCGGCGAGGAAAATTTCCGGGTAGGCGACGCTTTCGTCGTTTAGAAGCGCAGCGTGAGGTCCAACGCGGCGCCTTCGAAGGGCGGGAACACGCGGCACACTCCGCCTACGCAGCGCAGCGCGCCGCGGCGTTGTCCGACGAACAAGGACAGGCTCGAGTCCGTGGTCATGCGATAGCCGAGCTGCCCGTTGACGTAGGTTAGGGGTACGCCGGGGTTCGTGTCGTAAGAGAAGCCGAGCGCGGTCGACCAATGCGGCGCGTAATCGAAGCCGAGCAGCTCGTCGCCCTCGCTCCACGGCGCGGCAGGTCCGCCGACGGTCTGGTGGCGCCGCCGATGCCAGCCTTGCAGCTCCACGCCCAGCGGGCCGCCGAGCGCGACCGCGAGTTGGTGACGGGTGTAAACTTCTCGGTAAAATACGTGCGTGTCGCCGTTGTCGGTGGGCAACGCGCGGTCCGTGTCGTCGAAGCGGCTGCCCACGGAGACATCGGCTTTCGAATGACGATCGCGGCTGTGCAGCTCGAAGCCGGTCGCGCTATCCAGGATGCGGTTCCGCGTGTCGCGGCTCACGCTGCACGAGTCGTTGGCCGCCGATTCCGCGAACGACTCATAGTAGCCCGCCCACGCATAGACACTGGCGATGTTCGACAGCGCGACGTCAGCGCGCAGCCGTCCACCGCTGACGCAGGTATTGAAGCTCTCGAACTCAGTGTCGAGAAAGAGCGCTTCGGTGGTCGGCGGCGCGCTGGCGGCCAAGGTGCTGAATTCGCGCGCGCGGAGCGGGCTGATGTTGGCGAGCAGCGGAAAGAAACGCCGGTAGTGCTTGCCTTCGAAGAGCAAGCTGAGCGGGCCTTCGAGCACGTTCACGCTCAAGTACAACGCTTCGCCGGGCGACAGCTTGGTGCTCGTGCGATCCGCGGGCGTCAGATCTTGTACCGCGAGCTCGACGTACGCGCCGCCGTGTCCGCCCAGATCGGCAAGCTCGAGCGACGCGCTGCCGGTCGCTATCTGCGAAGCGTCGCGCACGACGTCGTTGCCGAGCGAGGTGCTGCGCTCTAAGAGCGAGCCTTGCACGGCGAACTTGGTCGAGCCGTGGCTCAGCTCGACTTGGCCGCCGAAGATCTGATCCGGGGCGTAGCTGCACGTCGCAAAGGTCGCGCAATTGCCCGTGTTTGGCGCGAAATCCGTATTTTCCGCGCGCGGCATGCCGGCTTCGAGCACGGACACGAAGCCCGGCGTTACGCTCGAATCCACACCCAAGTAGCGACCGCTCGCGGGGTCGATGCGCAGAGGGTTCAGCGTGCCGGCGAGCAACGTGGCGCGCAGCAGAACCCCAGAAGCTTTGACGCGCGCGGTCGCGCGAGCGCCGCGCAGCGTGGTGTCACTGGCGAGCTCGTCCAGCTTGCGCAGGCTGAGCACGAGACCGCGCCCGAACTGCACGTAGCCATCGCCCAGGCCGAGCTCCAGGTTGGGCGTCGAATACGTGGCGTAGTATTTCGCGGGGTACAGCCAATTGATGTAGCGGTTCGAGAGCTCGACCCCGGCTTCGTCGACCTTTTGCCTGAAGTACACGGGCGGCGCGGACGCACCCGCCATGGCCGGACGGGAATTCACTAAATCAAGCCCGATTTGCGTGGCATTGGGCGAGCGATAAAACCAGGCGTTGTCCAGCCGCAGCCCGATTTGCCAAGCGCCGCCGTTGGCGAGCACGTTGAGGCGGTCGTAAAGCAAACCCCAGTCGTCGTTGGCGCGGGTTGCGACTTGGTTGGGGCGCGTGTCGCGGTTGTCGAAGTTGTAGAGCAGCGTCGAGCTCTCGGTGATGTCGAACGCGACCGGTGTGCCGAACACATCCACCGGCTCGAGTGCTGCACAGGGCGCTGCTATGCAGCACAGCCCAACGGCCACCCCTCCAGCAAGGCCGCGACTGCGACTACGGGCCCAACGACGCATCGATGAACGGCCAGAGCACGGTCGGGTGGTCACCGAGGATCTTCTTCTCGATCTTCATGGTGCGGGCGTTGACCACCATGTTGAGCGGCGCCGAGTCGGCCGTGGCGTAGGTGCCGAGCTGGTAGTCCGGGTCGAGCGCCATCGCGTAGTCCGAAGAAAAGGTGTCGACCCAGTTGTTCAGATCGGTGGTCGTCGCCGGATCGTACTTGGCGTCCTGGAACAGCGTGCCGATGATACGCAGGCCTTTCGGGCTGTATTCGTCGTTCTTCGCGGACAAGCCCTCGTGCTCGGTGCGACATGCCGAGCACCAGACCGCCGCGGTGTCGATCAGCACCAGCGAGAAACCCTTGCTACCAGTAGGGTCGTAGTAATCCGAAAACGCGATCGTCTCGAGCGAGCCGTCGTCGTGGCTGACTTTTTGCGGATCGCGGAAGCCCTTGAAGCACGCGTTGGCGAGCGTGTCGCCTTCTTCGGCGCCGAACGGCCCATCTGGGTAATCTGGAGACGCGCAGCCGCCGGATGCGAGCAGCTCAGGCGGGATGGTTGGCGTGTTGCTGCCGCAGGCGACGACGCCGAGCGCGCACAGCGCAAGGCTCGTGAGCCGAACCGCGAGCACGCGCGCTCTGCCGGCCATGTTATTTTCGGCGCACGGCGATCGAAGACAGCACCGGGATGCCTCCGCTCGTCGTGTCGATGCTGCTGCCGTCGTCGCTGACGCTGGCGTCGGCGACTTTCACCCAGGTGCGGTAGGGCGCCCAGGCTTCGTCCGCGTTCAAGCCTTGGATGAACACCTCAACCGCCGTGCCGACGTCCCAATTTAGCGTGTTTTTGAGGCTCAAACGCGCGGGCGGACAAAACGTGCTGCCCAGCGGCGCCACCGCGTAGGCGAGCTCGAAGCCGAAGCTCGAGTCAAGCACTTGGGCGCTTTCTGCGACCGGAATCGGAACCGTGCGGAAGACCAACTGCGAGTCGTCCTGGTAGTTCAGAATCTCGTGAACCACGCTCGTGTCTTTGTCGATGAACAGCGTCAGGTCACCGTTGCTTACGGAGCCGCTCTTCGGGAACACGGCGCCGTCTGCGTAGCCGGGGAACAACAGCGCGACCACTGCTCCCAGATCCTGCTTGGCCTTGGTGATCGGGATGGCAAGCTCGGCGTAGTCGGTGCCGTCGCCGAACTTGAACGCGGGCAGAACCAGCGGGACATTCGGGCTGGAGTCGACCTTGCCCTTGGCGTCACTGAAGTCGTAAGTGCAGGTGTCCGTGCCGCAGATCTGGATCGGCAGATGGGGCACCGCGGCTCCGTTTTGATCGTGCAACACGGCTTGCACTTCGTCGACCTGCGTCGCGGCGGCGTCGACGTGATAGCCGGGTGGCGTGCACTGCTCGGGGTTGCTCGCGCCAGCAGCTCCGTCGACGGTCCCGCTCGCACCGGCGGCGCCCATTGGATTGTCGAGCGCCTTGCTCGAGGAGCAGCCCAGCAGAGCCAGGCTCAGCCAGGTCCAGGCGGCGATTGACATGGGAAGTCGCATGCGACCTCCGAAGATTACACAACGCTTCGCGAGCTAGCCAACCAGCCCGCGTTTCCCGGGCATTTCGCTCAGAAAAATACGCCCATGTACCAACGCAGCGTTTGCGCGGTGTTGGTCGATAAGCATGTCATCGCAAGGCGTGAGGGTAGCAGATGCAAGCCCTGCTGGCGGAAGAGCCGGATGGTGGAAATCGTCTAGTCCGGATCCGGAGAGGGGCCCGCGGCCTCAGCAATCGCCGTAAGCGCGCTTACAACCGCGCTGCGGCGAGCAGCGCGGGCGGAGCTCGGCGCAGCGCGCTGGCGATGGCGGCTTCGAGGACGGAGCGGCGGAGCTCGGCGCGGCGCGCGGCGCTGCTGGCGTCTTGCTCAGTGGCGGTCGTGCTGGCACGGCCGGAAACTTTGGCAGCGATCGATTGCTCGGGCATGGTGTGGAGCACGTATTCCACGCTGGCCGAGTACACGATCGAGCTGCCTTCGCGGGAGGCTTTCAGCTCTTGGATATTACCGGTGACCATCACCATCGGGACATTACTGGGCTTCTGCGGCGGTTCGTCGGTGAGGGCGAGCACCTTGACGCCCGGCAGCGCGCTCAGCTTGCGGCGCGAAGAATCAGCCAGCTCGGTCTCGAACCTTGGCGATTGCACGCCCGAGCCGTTCTTCATGATGCCGATCTTGACCAGCACTTTGGTCTTCGGCCCGCTCGTGCGCTCTTCTTCGAGGGACTTGATCGCGCTCGCTACCTGAGCGCGCACGGCTTCCGACTTATCGCCGCGGTGCACGCCGAGCGCGTCCAGCGCCTGCAAGTCGCCCAGATTTTTCAGCGCAGCGGCCGCGGCAATGCGGACCGAAGCATTGGGGTCATTGAGCGCCGCCTCCAGCGGTACCGCCGCGTCAGCCGTCAGCGATTTACCAAGTTGCAACGCAGCCGAGACGCGGACGCGAAAATCCGCGCTGCTCTTGAGCTGGCCAATCAGCTCGTCCAGGCCGGGGCTGGCCGCCCATGCCGAAGAAACGGCAAGCAACGGAGCTAGAGACAACAGTGATAGGAGAGAGCGGCGCGACGAGTGCATCAACGTCCTTCAGACTTACTGATCATCTGCCTCGTCGCCACCTCCAAACAACACGATTCACGAGCAGTGCTCAAGTTAAGTGCGCTCGCTGCTTTCTCCTCCTCACATGTCCGACACAGTATTCGAAGCCCGCATTTCTCGATGAAAACGTGGTTTGTCGTCAGCCGCCACTGGGCACGACGCCCCAAGCGTCGATGTGTGTGTCTGGTTTTTGTCGCTTGAAACCAAAACCTCTAAGGTCGAGCTGAGCAACGCGCGAGCTACTTCAGAAGCGAGTCGAGCTCTTTCTCTATCTCTTGCTCTTCGCCTGAGTGGAAGCCGGAGTGCACGAAGCGCACGATGCCGCTCGCGTCGATCACGTAGCTCGTGGGCATGGTCGGCGGTTGATAACTCTTCGAGGTGATCTGACCGTCGTCCCAGACGACCGGAAACTTCGCGCCCGTCTCCTTGATGAACTTCGGAATGCCCGCGGGGTCTTCGTCGACGCTGATACCGATCACCGCCACCTTGCCGCCGTACTTCTCGGCGATGCGCTGGTAGGCAGGGAACGATTCGCGGCAAGGCGTGCACCAGGTCGCCCAAAAGTCGACCACGACCACCTTGCCCGCGTAGCTTGCGAGGCTGACCTTCTGCTTGCCACTGGCAGAAGACAGCTCGAAGGACGGCGCGGCTGCTCCGAGCAGCGGGTGCTGCTCGTCACCCGCGCTGTTCGCGCCGGAACCCATGGAACCACAACCAAGCGAGGGCAGCACGAGCGCTACCCCCGCCAACAGCAAAGTCGCCTTCACTTGGCTTTCTTCTTACCGGCTTTCGGATCGTCCGGGCAGCCGTCTTCATCCTCGAAGTGGTTGTAGTTCTCGGGCTCGTCGATGCACTCGTCTTGTGCGTCGGGGATGCCGTCGTTGTCGTTGTCCAGATCGGGGCAGCCGTCCGTGTCTTGGAAGCCGTCCGTGTCTTCGGGTTGATCCGGGCACTGGTCGCGCGAGTCGGGCACGCCATCGTTGTCGCGATCGGCTTCGTCCGGGCAACCGTCTTCGTCCTTGTAGCCGTTCTTCGTCTCGGGCTGATTCGGGCATTGATCCGACACGTCCGGAATGCCGTCCTTGTCGTTGTCTGGATCCGGGCAGCCGTCGCGATCCTCGAAGCCGTCTTGGTCCTCGGCGTCGTTCGGGCACTTGTCTTCTTTGTCGGGAATGCCGTCGAGGTCATTGTCCGGATCGGGACAGCCGTCGGAGTCTTCGAAGCCGTCGATGTCTTCCTTGTCGGTCGGGCACTGATCGACCGAGTCTTCGATGCCGTCACCGTCGCGGTCGCGCTTCTCGAGCGCGTACGTCACCCCAAGCAGGCCGCGGAACTGCGGCACGCCGACGCCCTGCACGATACCCGTGCCGCCACCGAGCGAAACCATGACCGGCGAGCTGAGCGGATTGATCTGGAAACCGCCGTCGAGCTCGAACGTGTTCTCGCCTTGGGTCGACGAAAAGCGCGTCGTGCCGAAGCCGTCGAGCAGCACGCGGAATACCGGACTGACGCGAAAGCCCGCAGCAACGCTGTAGCGGCCTTCTGAGCCGACGGTCGAGGTTCCGACTTGGCCTTTGTCGCGGAAAACGCCGCCAAAGTTGGCGCCGACCGAGAGCGGCCCCTTCTCGCCATCCAAGATCAAGCGCACGCCCGCGCTGGGCAGTGTGTCGCCGACGTAGTCGCCCTTGGCTGTTGCGTGACCGAGCGGCGCGCTAACGAAGCCCGCGGCGCCGAGCACGAACGGATCGTTCACTTGCCCGTGGATGCGAAACTTGGCTTCGATGTTGGCATCGCCAACACCGACGCTGTCGAGACGCTTGGTCGTGTTCATGCCCGTCGCCGGATCGAGGCCTTGGCCCTTGACCCACGACACAGGAATGTTCAGCGCCAGCTGCATGCGCGGAAACGGCGTGAACGTGCCAAGCGCGTTGCCCGTGATCTCGTTCTCCACCACCTTGAGCGTGCGCACGCTGCCCGCCGAAGAATTGCTGCACGTCGCGCCGTTAGCGCGAGCCGTCGGGTCGTCCACGGTGCAGGTGCGCACGTCGAACGGGCGGAAGCTGTAGTTCGCCACGAAGCCGGCGCTCCACACCATCTTGCCGTCGGTGCGCGCACCGCGCGTAGTGAAGTAGTTGTGTGGGCCTGCGGCCGGATCGAAGCGCTGCACGGCAAAGTCGCCGCTCACCGCCACCTGGGCATGCGCGTCCGGAGCGTGAGCCAAAATGGCCAACGCCAAAGACGCGCTGCCCATGAGCAGCGTTCGACGCGCTGCGTTGGGGACGCTGAACCGGAGCTCGAACGGAAGTGCGGGGAACGGGCGAAGTTTGCGAACCAACTGAGCTTTCCTCCTGACCACCGCCGCGCACGAGAAAGCCATACTCGGCAGAATCAGACTTAGACTCCCACAGACACGACGCGCTCCGCAATCCCGTGCCGCTAGCGTATACATTTCGGCAGATCGGCGCGCGCGTCGTGGGCGTGCGTCGAGCTTGCCGCTCGCAGGTGCGATATGGTTCGGGCGTGGCAGTTTGTTCGGGGTGCAAGAGCATCGTCGTCGATGAGGCCCGCTTTTGCCCGCAGTGCGGGCAACCGATCGTCAAACCGAAACCTGCGATAGGCCCCGGCGCCGAGCTCGAGCTGGAGGATTGGGGCCGCGCGGTGCTCGGCCATATGATTGGCGAGGGCGGGATGGGCGTCGTCTATCGAGCCTGGCTCTATTACAATCCCGCCGGCCGGTTCGCGGGCACGCCACCACACCCGATCGCGGTCAAGCTGCTCCACCCGTTGCTTCAGGGCAAAGCTCGCGCTCGCAAGCTATTCCTGCGCGAGGCGACCGCGCTCGCTCGGCTCTCCCACCCGAACATCGTGCATTTCTTTGGCCTGTCGGATTTCGACGGACAGCTCGCGCTCGTCATGGAGCTCGTGCACGGCGAGCCGCTCAGCGCTCTGATCGCGCGCGTCCGCACAGAATCGCGACGCGGTCCCCTGCCCGCGTTGCCGCTCGCGCAAGCGTGGCACTACTTCGCGCAGCTGCTCGGCGCGCTGGCTTCGATTCACGCGTTCGGCATTCTGCACCGCGACGTCAAGTCCTCGAACGTGCTCGTGCGCGGGGACGGCGTGGTCAAGCTCACGGATTTCGGCATCGCTCAGATCCCAGCCGAGGAAGCGAAGAACACCGGCGGCATGGCCCCCGGGAGCGGCGCGTACATGTCGCCGGAGCAAGTCCTGAACAGACCGCTCGATCCGCGCTCCGACCTATATTCCGCCGCCATCGTGCTGTACGAGATGCTCACGGGCGTGACCCCCTTCGACCGCCCGGAGCGCAACGAGCTGATGCTGCGCACCG
>OLLW01000380.1_pt1 | contig 12399 bp, 12 predicted proteins | sample 1604611 | NCBI WGS metagenome assembly OLLW01 (sample SAMEA104055725, study PRJEB20765) | soil metagenome | biome: Arctic tundra; feature: Polygonal ground; material: soil | place: USA | collected 2011-09 | depth 0-0.5 m | reverse complement strand
CTGGTCAAAGCTCGTGGCTGAGTGAGGCGCGCAACCAGACCCCGCCTGGACCTGCGCCTGCACAGGCCTGCATCGATGTTGCGATCTTCGCCAACCGAAATTCGCCCCGAGCTACAGCGCCAGACGACAAGGCCGACGAGCAACGCTACGGGCGCGGCTGTCGAAAGCACCAGACGGTCTGTCCGTTCGAGTTCGTCGACGAGGTCACGAGGTCCCAGCCTCTTAAGCCTGCCGCATTTGCCTTGAAGTTTACATCGTCAACGGTGTTGGCGTCGAAGCAGAAGTACGACCAACGCTGCTCGACGACCGCGGCAGCCGCTGCTCTCGGCACGCCGTATCGCGTGGAGCTTGCGACACAACCCACGATGAATGCCAGCGACAAGCTCATGCCCAATAAAGATCCGCGCATCCCAAGAGTTCCCCCCAAGTCGCCGCGGACCGCCAGGAGTTTTTCTAGGGGGCGGGTCTGCTCGTTCCTCTTGCGTCCCACGGCCTCGCTGAGGTAGACCCTGCGCGCCAGTTGGGACGTTTTCGGCTTTAGGGCCGGCCCGCTGGTACCTGCAGAACCTGAAATTCTGACGACAGCAGGTGTAGTGCCTGGGTTCTTGGTCCCTTCCAAGAATGCCGACGTGGCGGAATTGGCAGACGCACGTGGTTCAGGTCCACGCGATCGCAAGGTCGTGGGGGTTCAAGTCCCTCCGTCGGCACAGTCATCGGGGGATTCTCCCTCGCGCCCGCTGGAGTGAATCCAGCGGGGCCCCACCCCCGAGTTTGGGGCCCCAACCTCGTGATCGGGGGATTCTCCCCCGCGCCCGCTGGAGCGAATCCAGCGTGGCCCCACCCCCAAACGCACCTGGCTTCTAGTGGAGCCAGCCCGACAAAAAGCGAAAGGCCGAGCGGAGAGTCCGCCCGGCCTTTGCCGCTCTAGCGCTTGTTTAGCGAGCGCGCTTCTCACCGCTCGGGGGCGGCAAGGGCGGCGGCAAGCTGCCCGCGCGGGGAAGCGGCGGGGGAGCCACGGAGCCGGCGCGGCGTGAGGCCATTGGCGGCGGGAGCGGGGAAGGCGACGGCGGCGGGCGCAACGACGGGTGCGCTTGCTCGTAGCGGTGGCGCTCCTCGAACAGCACGACCTTGATTAGGGAATCCACATCCGCGTCGCGGATGACCGGATCGTTGATGTCGATGCTCGGGTCGAGCAGCTCGATCAACGCCAGCAGCGCGCTCGACATTTGCGCCGGGTTCGGGAACGAATCACGGATGCACAGCTCGCGTGCTTCGTCTGTCGAAGCGCTGAGCAGCTCCGCGTACATCGACTCGATCGAGAGCAGGATAGGCGTCGACAGCGCTTCGTGGTGCGGAGGCAAACGGCTGATGCCAGCGAGCTTCTCCAGCACGCGGCGGCGTGCTTCCTCCTCCGGCGCCGGACGCTGCGCGTTCTCGATCAGCTTGTCCACGTCGTCCTCGGCGGCGGCGATTTCCGCCAGGCTGTCTTCACTGGAGCGCGCGGGGCCGGGCTTTGGCGGCGGAACCGACTTGCGCGCATCCGCTTTAGCCTCTTCGCGCGGCGGTGGTGGCGGCGGCGCCGACGTTCGCTCCTTAGCCGGCAAGGCGGCGGCTTTGTTGTCGGCGCTGGGCGTGTTCAAGAAGCCCGCGGGTTTCGCGACGCGCTCCACGATGACGGTCTTCCAAACATGTTCCAGCGGCACGTAACCGACGATTGACTGCAGAGACACGCAGTCGAGTAACGCCTCTTCGGTCAGCGGCTTACGCTCGCGCCCGAGCTTCAGCGCGTGGCTGACCAGCTTCTGTAGCTCTTTGTGCGGCATGCGCGTGGCCAGCATCTCGAAGCTGATGCCGTCGGTGATGTCGGCCAGCGAAATGAGGTCTTCGCGCAGCGCGTTCTCGAGCAAGAACGTCATGCGCCCGATAGCTCGCTCGCGATTGGCTTCGGCGTTCAGCGTCGACCAAAACTCATCTTCCACCAGGAAGCTCCACAGCCGCGGAACCTCCAAGTAACGAACTCGGTCGTCTGGTGGGAACAGCTCTAGGATCGCGGCGGCGTCTGTGAGCCCTTCTTCGATCGCGATTCGAAGATCTTCCGCGCCGGAGGTGGTCGACTTCTTGATCGCGATCTTTTGGTGGACGCCGGCGGCTTTCACCAAGATCTCCGCGCGCAACTCGTGCGCGGACTCGAGCGCGACCATCAGGTCGAGCGGCTTGAAGTGTCTCAGGAAATCATCGGGCGTTCGAAAGCCCTGAGTCAACGCGTGTGCGAGGGCCTGAGACAGGAAGCGCTCGGCTCCCGTCTTCAAAGTGGATTTGAACGTAGCGGAGTCAGTCGAGATTTTCGCCATGGACGAGCAGCATCGTAAGGGCATTTGCCCACAGCGCCTCACACCTTTTTACGCGAGCGTCGCGATCTGCCTGAGACAGAACTTTGCGTTGGAGCGGCTCGACTCGCCGCGCCTTGGATTCGTGCGGCGGCCTCCGCAGCGGCGTCATCGAGGCGCGCCAGGGTTCGCGCCCGCTCCGCCGCAGGCAAACGGGTCCCAATGAAGAGCTGATCGGGGCGGACGGCGAGCGCCTGAGCCAGCCGCGAAACGAGTGTCGGATCGAGCTGGGCCCCGGCGTTCAGCAGCACCCCGCCGTCGATCGCCAGGGCGAACGGCGCGGAGTGAGTGCGTTTTGTGGGCATGACTCGTCCCTTAGCGAGGCGCGTGCCAGACAAATCCCTGCGAAATAGTGCTGCTCCGTGTCCCGGGATGAGAAGATGTCTCGGGTTGGATGTCTCGGCGTCGTTGCTCGATGGCGCCACTCGCTGGTTTTCGCGGGACAAATCGCGGCCTGGCTGTCGACCATCGGCGACCGAGCGCGACTCGGCTATCCTGGACGGGTGAGCTCCGATTCGCTTCCCAAGTCCGGTGGGGCTGCTGGCATCGCGCTGACCGCCATGCAGGTCGACGTGACGACCCGCCTCGGCGCCCATTCCCCCGCCACCGCGACGGGCTTTGCCTCCCTCGATCGCATGCTGAGCGGCGGGCTACGCAGCGGCACGGTGCTGGCCATAGCCGGCGCGCCGGGGGTGGGGCGCACAGCATTTGCGCTGCTGATGGCGTACATGGCCGCGCGCGCCAAAGCTGGCGTGGTGTTCGCGAGCGCGTCGCTCGACGCGACCGAGGTCGTGGCTCGTCTGGCTGCACGAGCGTTGCACCGGGAATATCCGGAGGCGCATACCCCCTACGGGATGATCTGGTCAGGGCAGGCTTGGCAAGATGCGGCAACGCATCGAGCCGTTGCGGATTCCGTCGAGACAGTCGTGAAGAAGGTTGGCGCGCAGCTCCACCTGTATCGCGCGTCGGGCCTCGAATCGACCAATTCGCTGGCTGAGTGTGCTGCTCATCAGTGGTCACGCCATGAGCGCGCCGTGCTGGTGGTGGACGACATCGAAGCGTTCTCCTCGGCGGGCGACGGCTCCATCGCACACGCTGCGGCCGCCAACGCCAGTATGGAGGGCCGAGTCACGAGCGTGGCCTACGATCTGCGGCGCATCGCAGGTCAGGGGTGTGCAGTGATCTTCACGACGCTGACTCGCCACGCAGAGCTGGTCGCGCCCGCCGTGACGCTGGCAGGCGAGCTGCGCGAAAGGCCAAACGCCGCGCGCGAGAACGACGCTCGCTCGATGGAATTCGTCGTGTACAAGAACCGCATCGGCGAGACGGGCGCCGTGCCGCTTCGTTTCGTGCCCGGCGCGGGTTCGTTCGAGGAGCAACCGCCGGGCGCGTGAGCTCGCACTCGGGCTAGCGTATGTCGGCTTCGCGCTTCATCTTGCACGCCGACATGGACGCGTTCTACGCGTCGATCGAGCAGCGCGACAAGCCCGAGCTCAAGGGCCGCCCCGTGATCGTGGGTGCCACCTCGCCGCGGGGCGTCGTGGCGGCAGCGTCCTACGAAGCGCGCACGTACGGTGTGCGCTCCGCGATGCCCGGCTTTCGAGCGCGCGCGTTGTGCCCCAACGGCGTGTTCATCGCGCCGAACATGGCGCGCTACGCCGAAGTCTCGGAGCAAGTGCACGCCGCGTTCGCCGAGTTCACTCCGGAGATAGAGCCTATCGCATTGGACGAAGCATTCCTCGATATCACCGGCTCGGAGCGTTTGTTTGGGGGGCCACTCGAGCTAGCGACTCGGTTGAAGCGGAGGGTGCGCGAGCTGACCGATCTGTCGGTCACGGTTGCCGTCGCGCCGAGTAAGTTGGTCGCCAAAATCGCCTGCACTTTGGCCAAACCGAACGGCCTTCGCATCGTTCTTCCAGAAGAGGTGCGCGGCCTGCTCGAGCCGTTGCCCGTGCGTAGGCTGTGGGGCGTCGGTCCCGTGCTAGCGGCCAAGCTTGATCGCTTGGGACTGAAGACTCTCGGCGACTTGGTGCGTTACGACTCGAAGCAGCTGACGCGCGAGCTCGGCGAGCGCGCGCTCGAGCTGCAGGCGCTCGCGGCCGGGCACGACACGCGCCCCGTGATCTCCGAACGCGCAGCCAAGTCGATCGGTGAAGAGAGCACGTTCGACACCAACATCCTCGAGCGCGAGGTCGTGAGCGCCGCGCTGACCGCGCACGCGGACGAGGTGGCGCGTCGCTTGCGGCGGTCCGGCTACGTCGGGCACACGGTCACGCTCAAGATCAAACTCGGCCAGGCCCAGCGGCGGCGTGAAGCGCGAGTCAGCAGTGACGGCGACGAGCCCGTGTATCCGCTGCTCACGCGCAGCAAGACGCTGCGCGTGCCGACCGACGACGGCCGCGTGATACGCGAGGTGGCGCTTGCGCTGTGGGACGCGGCGGAGATCCGAGAACCAGTGCGACTCTTGGGCGTTAGCGTGGCTCAACTCACGCGAGCCGAGCACGCGCAGCTCGATTTGTTTGCCGAGCCGCGGCCGACGCGCCAACTTGGCAAAGCCCTGGATGCGATCCGCGACCGCTTCGGACGCGATGCGATCGGTCCTGCGGTCGCTCGCTTCGACAAAGTGACACCGAGCTTGCGAAAAAAACGGGGCGATTGAGCGGTCGCTCGGAAGCTCGGCCGGGAGGCTGATATCTGCTCGGAAACCTGTGCAATTTCAATTACTTAATCAGGAATGTGTGCCACGCACGAAACCTGCGACAAGCGCCGCGGGACGCCTACGCTGTACTTCTCGGGGAAAAACCGTGCAGCCATAGGATTGCAATGGGAATCGAGCGGTTGTAATAAGGCGAGACCATGACACCAAAGTCGGGGTCCGTGGTGGTGGGTGTGGGATACACACTCGCACTTTGCACAAATTGCTTAATGAATCTTCTTACTTAGCCGAGCCCACACGCAGCGCGTCAGATTGGCACGCGGCGTGCTTAAGGCCAGGCGGGCGGCTCCGCCCACGTGTGACGTGACTAACCTAGGTTATTCGGAGGAATCGATATGAAGAAGCTAACTGGCCTACTGGCTGTGGTCGCGCTCAGCGCGGGCATCGCTCTCGTGGGCTGCGGAAGTGACGACGACTCGGGCAGCTCCACTGCTGGTGCTGGCGGCGTTGCCGGCAAGGGCGGCAGTACTGGCTCGGCTGGTAAGGGCGGCGGCTCGGCTGGTAAGGGCACAGGCGGCACTGCCGGCGAGGCTGGCGCGCCGGTTGTTGGTCCGGGCGGCGAAGGCGGCATGGGCGGCGCGCCTGAGCCGCTGGCTGGCGCGGGTGGCATGCCCGAAGCTGGCGCTGGCGGCGCTAAGTAACCCGTCGTCCTTTGGTGAGCGCGTAAGCGTTTCCGAAGGGCAACCACTTGCAGAGAAGCATCGGCGCGGCAGGTACCGGTACCTGTCGCGCCGGTGTGTTTTGTGCGCTGAGACCAGCACGCTATGCTGAGCGCACGATGAGCCGGAGAGCTTTCTCGGTGGTACTGCTTGTGCTGGCGAGCGGTGGTTCGCTGGCGTGTGCGGCGCGCTTCGACCCTGCCAATTTCGAGGGCTCGCGCGAAGCCCGACGAGCCGAGCCCGAAGCCGTGCTCGAGCTGGCGGCGCGCACTAGCGAGCTCGAGACGCTCGGCACCGTGCACGACAGCTGCCAACTGCGTCCTGGCTTTCGTCGGTTGGATGGCGAAGCGCTGAGCGATCTCGATTGTACCAGCGAGCGCTTGGACTGGGCGCTGCGCGAGTCCGCTGCGAACGCCGGCGGTGAAGCGCTGGTCGGTGTGCGTTGCGGTTCGCGCCGTTTGGGCGCGAGCGCTCGCGAGACGTACCTCGTGACCTGCACCGCGGCCGTGGCTCGTTTCAAGAACGGCGCGCTGGCCAACCCTGGCCCGCTCGTTCCTCCGCGCTCGCTGCCGCAAGGCAAGCCCGCGCCCAGCGCGAGCGATGTCCTGCGCATCGATCAACCGGAGGCTTCGCTCGCGTTTCGCATCTCGCTTCGCTTCGAGCCAAAGGTTGCGACGTTCGAACGTCGTCCGCGCACCGGCGCCGAGGTCAACGAGCTTGCGCTGTTGCCGTTCGCGGATCTGCCCCTCGGCGATCTTGCCGCGAGCTGCGAGGACGGTTGCGACGAGCGCGCGCTGCGCTACGGCGTGCTGGTCGCGGCTGGACGCATGGGCGTGCCGGACGTGGGGGGCGTGCGTTGTTTCAGTAGCGGCTCGAGCAATTCCTGCGTCGGCACGCTGGCGGCTCCTCCGCGCGACGAATAGCTCAGTCTATCTGCCAATCGAAGCGTACCGGCACCTCGATGGCTTCGAGCAAGCTTAGCCGCACGGGGCACTGGTGTGCTTCCTGCTCCAGCGCGGCGCGGCCGTCTGCGACGCTAGCCGTAGCAGCGCTCGGAAATGTGACCTGCACGGCAAGCGCCGCGATGCGCCGGGGCTCGGCGGCCGTCATCGTCTTCTTCACGTGCACTCGGGTGCCTTCGAGGGCGTAGCCGCGTTTGCGCGCTACGATGCCCATCACCGTGGCCATGCACGTGCCGAGCGCCGTCGCGACTAGGTCGGTCGGCGAGAAGGACTCGCCGCGGCCGTGATTGTCGACCGGCGCTTCAGTGACGAGCACGGCGGAGGATGGACCGTGCTCGGCCCGACAATGCAGATCGCCCTGATATTCGACGTAGATATCGACCACGCGCTAGCTCCTCGCTCCCGCTTCGACAATTGCAGGGATTGTGTCCCGGATTCTGGCAAACTCCCGCGCCCGAGGCCACCACTCATGGAAATCATGCTTTTGCGGCACGGGGAGAGTGAAGGCAATGCGCAAGGGCGCATGCAGGGCCGTCGCGATTTCCCGCTCAGCGCTCTCGGGCGCGAGCAAGCGGCGCGCGCAGCGGCGTTCCTGGCGCAGCACACGCCGTTTGCTGCGGTGTACGCCTCGCCCCTCAAGCGCGCGTTCGAGACCGCGAGCATCGTTGCCGCGCACGGCGTGCGTCCCGACCCCGTAGTCGACGAGGACCTGCCGGAGATCGGCGCGGGCGCATTGGAAGGCATGAACGAGGCCGAGATTCGCGCGGCGCACCCGGTGTTCATGGAGCGCAGTCTGACCGAGACCGGAGATTTTTCAGACTACGGCGGGGAAAGCTACGCGGACGTGCAAGCACGTTTGAGGCGACTGCTGGAGCGTCTCGAGGCGCGCCACCGCGTTCGGGCCGATCGCGTGCTGCTCGTCGGTCACGGCGGCTTCCACTATCAGCTGGCGAAAGCGCTGCTTTGCGAGCCCGTCCCGCGCGTCTGCATCCTCAAGATGGGCAATTGCACGGCGAGCATGCTGCGCTTACGTGAGCGTCGCGGCCTGTATATGGCCGAGCTCGTGTTTCACGTGCCGGTCGAGCTGATGGGTGGACCCGCGCTGCCGGCTTCGGGAGAGGGCGCAGCGCGCTTGTTCCGATGACCGCGCCGATTTCGGGCCTCGACCTTCGCTTCGCGGCGGGCACTCTGGAGCTGCGCGGCACGTTGCCCGACGGGCTTAGCCTTGCGCCGCACGCCGCGTGGGACGGTCGTAGCCGCTGCTTTCGCGCGCCGGCGATTGCGTACGCGGACATCGTGCGCCTACTGCATCGCGCGAGCGTGGCCTATGAAGACAAGGCACGCGCCTACGTCGAGCTCGAGCGTGGGCTCAGCGTTCAGCGCGAGCCACGCCCGTTCCAGACTGAGGCGCTGCAAGCGTGGCGCGAAGCCAAGGGTCGCGGAGTCGTGGTGTTGCCTACGGGCGCCGGAAAGAGCCACGTGGCGGTGCTGGCGATCGACGACAAGCGGCGTAGCTCGCTGGTCGTCGCGCCCACGCTAGACCTTGTCCGGCAGTGGTATGATTTGCTGCGCACGAGCTTCGCTTGCGATGTCGGCATCGTGGGCGGTGGTACGTACGACGTGCAACCGCTCACCGTGACCACGTATGACTCGGCGTGCTTGCATATGGATCACTTCGGTGCGCGCTTCGGGCTGGTGATCTTCGATGAGTGTCATCATTTGCCAGGGCCGAGCTACGCGCTCGCGGCCGAGCTTTGCCTAGCGCCGTTTCGGCTTGGGCTGAGCGCGACTCCAGAGCGCAGTGACGGGCAGGACTCGAAGCTTTTGCGGCTGGTGGGCCCGACGGTGTATCGCAAAGACATCGTCGAGCTGGCGGGGCCATATCTGGCCGAGTACGAGACGCTGCGCGTGGAGGTCGATCTGAGCCCGGAGGAGCGCGCGGAATACGAGCTCGAGCGCGGCATTTATTTGGATTTCGTGCGCAGCCAGGGGATCCGCATGGGCAGCGCTCGCGGCTGGAACGACTTCATCATGCGCGCCTCGCGCACGGTCGTCGGCCAACGTGCTATGCGCGCCTACCGACGTCAGCGCGAGTTGTCGCTCGGCGCGCAGGCCAAGCTCGACTACATCGAACGCCTGCTCGAAGCGCACCGCGACGAGAAAGTGCTGATCTTCACCCAAGACAACGCGACCGCGTATGGCATCTCGAAGCGGTTCTTGGTGCCGATCATTACGCACCAAACCAAAATCAAGGAACGCAGCGAGATTTTGGAGCGCTTCGCTGACGGCCGCTATCAGGCGATCGCGACGTCCAAGGTCCTGAACGAAGGTGTGGACGTGCCGGACGCGAGCGTCGCGATCATCATTAGCGGTAGCGGGTCGGTGCGCGAGCACGTGCAGCGGTTGGGTCGCATTCTACGCCGAAAGGGCGACAAATTTGCGACGCTTTATGAGCTCGTTTCGCGCAAGACGGGCGAAGTGGCGACCAGTGAGCGCCGCCGTGAGCACGCGGCCTACGGTGGCGGTGGCGGCGCGTGATCAGTCCGGACCTGGTCCGCGTTCGCAAACGGAACGGTGTGCTGACTTTGGTCAAAGAGTCGGCGGAGGCGCGAGTGCGTGCAGGCGTTCTCGGCGCGGAAGTACTGCTCGTGATCGCCGGCCACGTGGGCCAAACGCGCATCGTCGTCGAAGAGGCGCTTTCGGGGCTGGAGAGCACCCCCCAAGAAAAGAAGCTGCTGTCCGCCTTGAAAAAGCTTGCGCTGGATGACTGCGCGTTCGACAGCAACGCGGCGTTGGATGCACCGAGCTTGCGCCGCGAAGTGTTCTCTCGAGCAGTGGCGGCGCGGCAACAGTTGGCGATTGGAGCGCGCTTCGAACGGCAAGCCGTGCTCGCGGACACGGCCACGGTGCTCGGCATGTCCGTCGAAACTTTGGAGTCTGGGCTGTACTCCGATCTGCGCAGCGCGGAGCGGCTCCTCAGGGCACCGAGCTACGACGCGGACGGCTTGCTTACCCGCCACGCACGCGCCGAAGTACAAGCGGTGCTGTTGTGCTCGGTGCGCGTGGTGGTGGAGGTCCGTTGCGCCAGCGCAGACCAATACCGTTCGCTGTTTCACAAGTTGAAGTTTCGGCAGCTGCTCTTTCAGATGTCGAGCCGGGAGGGTGGGGGCTACCGCATCGAGATCGACGGCCCATACAGCTTGTTCGAGTCTGTGACCAAGTATGGGCTCGAGCTGGCCTTGCTGCTGCCGGCCCTCGAGGCGTGCGACAGCGTCAAGCTCTCGGCGGATCTGCGTTGGGGAAAAAAGCGCGAAAAGCTGAGCTTTGCACTGGATCTGGCGCAGGCAGCGACGGCCGAGCCGGCGCCCGCGCGGGACGACGTGCAAGGGCTGCTGGACGCGTTTCGCGAGAGTCAGCCGTGGCGCGCGGAGTCGGCCCAAGAAGTGCTCGAATTGCCCGGGATTGGCTTGTGCGTGCCAGACCTATGCTTCACCCACCAAGAGACCGGTGAACAGGTCTTGTGTGAGGTGCTGGGCTTTTGGAATCGCGACGCGGTCTGGCGGCGGATCGAGCTGGTCGAAAAAGGACTGACGACGAAGATCGTGTTCGTGGTCAGCGCCCGGCTGCGCGTCAGCGAACAGGTACTCGACGGCGCCGAGTCGGCGGCTCTCTATGTGTACAAGGGCGCGATCAATCACAAGGCGTTGCAGCGCAAGCTCGACGAGCTGGTTCTGCCCGCGCGCGCTGCGACGCCGCGTCGCGCTGCGCGAAAGAAGTGACGCGCTAGGAGCGCGAGCATCGTGGTAAGATTGTACGTCCATGACGCTTCGGGCCGAGACCACCAATAGCATTCGCAAATCGGGTGTCGTGGCCGTGGTGCGCACACGCGAGCCGGATCGCGTGACGGCCATCGCCGAAGCGTTGATCGAAGGCGGTTGCACGGCGATCGAGATCACCACCACAGTTCCCGGCGCGGTGGACGTGCTGCGAACGCTGTCGGGCGCGCTCGGCAATCGCGCGGTGTTGGGCGCGGGGACGGTGCTGGATGGCGAGATGGCGCGCCGTGTGATCGACGCGGGCGCGCGCTTCGTGTTGTCGCCGATTTTTCGGCCGGAGCTGCTCCGGCTCTGTCACGACAACGACGTGGCGGTCGCGCCCGGTTGCTTCTCGCCGACGGAGATTTTTGACGCCTGGGAATCCGGCGCCGACTTCGTGAACGTGTTTCCGGCGGCCGCGCTCGGTCCGGCTTATTTCCGCAGCTTGCGTGGGCCGTTGCCGTTTCTGCCCATCCTCCCTACCGGTGGAGTGACGCTCGACAATGTGGCCGACTGGATCAACGCGGGCGCAGTCGCGCTCGGCGTGCACACCGCGCTGCTCGATCCAGAATCCATATCCAGTGGCCACTATGGCGTGCTGACCGCCCGCGCGAGCGCTTTTTTGGCTGCCGTCAAGCAGGCGCGCGGTAGCTGACCGCTGCCAAGTCATGCGCTCTGTCACGCCGCGTGATCTGCTCGGGCATTGCCCGCGCTGCCTGTTGCAAGACGAGATCTGCGTGTGCGCGGTTTTGCCGCGCGTCGAGGCGCGCACCGAAATCGTGCTGATTCAGCACATTACCGAGCTAATGCTGACCAGCAACACGGGCCGCTTCGTGGCGCTTTCCGTGCCCAGCACGCGCATTCTCGGTTATGGAGGCGGTGAGCCGTTCGACGCATCGCCTTTGAGCGAGCCCGGCACCGCGCTGCTGTATTGTAGCGGCCCAGCGCGGCCGCTCGACTTCGTGCCGCGGCGTTTGATCGTGCTCGATGGCAGCTTTCGGCAGGCGCGGCGCATGTACAAGCGGGAGGCCGCGCTGCGCGAATTGCCGGAGCTCGCGTTGCCCGCGCCGAGCGTGACGCCGACTCGGCTGCGACGACCGACGCGCCCCGACGGGATGTCGACGATAGAGGCGATCGCTTCGGCTTTGTCGTTGATCGAGGGACCCGAGCGCGCGGCGCCGCTGTGGGCGCTGCACGCGGAGCTGGTGCGGCGCGCGGATCGCATGCGCGGGCGCAAGCGCGAGATCGTTACTTCGGGTCCTTGAGCCGCACTTGTCGCCGGTCGCCGTCCAGTCGGCGGACCAGCCCCGCGCCGAAGCGCGCGGTTGCGACGCAGCCACACGCGAACGCTAGCGATAGTCCGAGAATCAAGAGCAGCTCGGCACCGCCCGTGGCGCCTTGAATCGAGGAATGCGGTCCGCGTAGCGCGAGCCACGCGCCCGACAACGCCAATATCCCGCCGACGGCGCCGCCCGCGCTCAGCGTGCGGGCACGTCGATGCGCGCGGTTCGGAGCGGGAGGAGCCACGATTCGCCCAGCTTAGCAGGCCGCGCGCGCCGCCTCTGCCCACACCCCACAAGCTTTGAGCCGGCCACCCGCGCTAGCGCGCCCGCTACACAAATCCCCAGAAACCAGCGTCGGCGAGCACCCGAATGGCCCGCGCAGCTCCACCGGCCGAGCCCGCCCCGGTCAGCGGCCCGCACTCCGCAGCCTCAAAAATTCCTGCAACAAAGGCGCGACATTCGCCAAAAGATGAGGTACGAACCGGCCCTCAAAAGCGACAAGTCCGGGTAGCTCAGTCGGTAGAGCAGTGGATTGAAAATCCACGTGTCGTCAGTTCAATTCTGACCCTGGACACCA
>OLLW01000021.1_pt1 | contig 12410 bp, 12 predicted proteins | sample 1604611 | NCBI WGS metagenome assembly OLLW01 (sample SAMEA104055725, study PRJEB20765) | soil metagenome | biome: Arctic tundra; feature: Polygonal ground; material: soil | place: USA | collected 2011-09 | depth 0-0.5 m | reverse complement strand
TGGTTAGCGGGCTCTGGCTCGCCGCCGCCCGCCGCAGCCACAGCGGCCGCCGAGCAGCTCCTTAATCGCTCACGCAGAGTGCCGGCGTAGCCATCAACTGGCGCTTTCGCCGGTCCTCATGCGCTGCATGAACCACCACAGGTGGCCTTCGGGGTCCAGCGCACCGTAGGAGCGGTCCGACCAAAATTCGGCGCCGTAGTCTTCCGTGCGCGGGGCGCGCATGATGTTCGCGCCCGCCGCAACCGCACGCGCGTGGTGCGCGTCCACGTCGTCGATGTGCAGCGCGAGCGCATGCGTGACGGCGCCGCCTAGCGAGCGCGGACTGCGCTGCAGCTGTTGCCACGGTTCCTTACCGGTGGTGCCACCGACCATGATCAGCGCTTCGGCGAGGCACAACTCCGAGTGGTGCACGGTGCCGTCGTCCCCCTCGACCATCAGGCGGACCTCGAAGCCAAAGGCGCGGCACAGAAAGTCAATCGCAGCGTGCGGATCGTCGTAATACACCGATGCACTCAAACGCGGCCAGCCTGGGGGGGGTGGTTTCATTTTCTTTTCCTTTCCTTTGTGTCAGCAGCGAGTCGGCATTTAGCCCCTGACGCGATTCTCGCCAAGTCCTCGCGCCGTGCAAATCGGACTGCTACAACGCGCTCGTGCCAAACAGCCAACTGCCTCCTGTCCCGAGCCGCGAGCAACTGGTTCACCTGCTGTACGAGGCAGCCGAGCTCGAGCACACGTTGATGTGCACCTACCTGTACGCCGCCTTCAGCCTGAAGAACGGCGAGGGCGAAGGGCTCTCGGCGGAAGAAGCCGTCTCGGTCGCGGAATTTCGGCGGGTGATCCTAGAGGTCGCAGTCGAGGAGATGGGCCACCTGACGGCGGTTTGGAACATCACCTCCGCGCTGGGCGCAGCGCCTCGCTTCGGGCGCGGCAACTTCCCGCTCGAGCCCGGCACGTTACCCGCAGGCATCGTGGTCAAGCTTGCGCCGTTCAACGAGGCGGTGATTCAGCATTTCATTCACCTGGAACGCCCCGCAGACTCGAGCGAGCCGGAAGGTGAAGGCTTTGCCCCCGAGCGGCAATTTCGCCGCGGCGTGGACAGCGTGCGATTGACGCCCATGGCGCTGGACTACGAAACCGTAGGCGCTTTCTACGAAACGTTGCAGAATAGGCTGACCGCGTTCGTCACCCATCTGGGTGAAGACGCAGCTTTCAGCGGCGACCCCGCGCTGCAACTGTCGCCCCGAGAGCTGACGCTGGCGGGAGCACAACCCGTGGTGTGCATGAAGACCGCCATGGCCGCGCTGCAGACCATCGTGACGCAAGGCGAGGGCGCACCCGAGCACAGCGAAGGCTCGCACTATCAAAAATTTCTTGGTCTGCGCACCGAGTTTGCGCGGCTCAAGGCGCTGAATCCCAATTTTCAACCGGCTTTTCCGGCCGCGCACAACCCGGTGCTCCGGCCGCCCGTCGCAACCAGCAAGCGCGTTTGGATCGAGCACGAGGAAGCCGCGGAGACGGTCGACCTCGCCAACACCGGCTATGCGTTGATGCTGCGGCTGATCGCGCACTCGTACTTGGTGCCGCGGCCGTCCTCGGAGAAATCGCTGGCTGTCGATCTGTCGCTCGGTGTGATGCGCGCGGTGACGCTGCTCGCCGAGCGCGCGGCGCGTTTGCCGGCGGGGCCGAGCAACCCAGAGTGCAACGCGGGTATGTCGTTCACGGCGCTACGCGACGCGGCCTCGCTGCCACCCGGAGCCAGCGCGCGTCGTTTTTTTGGGGAACGCTTGGCGGAGCTGGGCGAAGCGACCAACGCGCTGGCGGAAAATGGCGACCAGCGCGTGGTCAACGCGGCACGCATCATCAACGAGCTCGCTTCGCGCGCGAGCCGCGGGTTTGCCTCTATTTTGCCACTCGCGCCGGTATCCGCGGCGCCCACGGCGCCGAGCGCGGTCAGTGTCGCTCCGCCAACCGGGACCAAAGTGGACGGCGTAGAGTACATCGAAGCCAAAGACTTGACCTTGATCTACGAGGGCAAGAAATGCATCCACTCGCGCTTTTGCGTGACGGGCGCGCCGCAGGTGTTCCTAGCGAACGTGCAAGGTCCGTGGATCCACCCGGATGCCATGTCGGTGGACTCGTTGGTCGAAATCGCGCACGTCTGTCCGTCGGGCGCGATCCGCTATCGTCGTAAGGACGGTAAGCCCGAGGAAGCGGCGCCACCGGTCAATCTGATCGCGACACGCGAGGCGGGGCCGTACGCGGTCCGCGGCGCCCTCAATATCGCGGGACAGGCGGCCTTCCGCGCCACGCTGTGCCGCTGCGGCGCGTCCAAGAACAAGCCCTACTGCGACGGCTCACACCACGAGGTCGGTTTTTCCGCCAGCGGCGAGCCGCCCACGGGCCAGGCCGACATGCTGGCCGTCCGCGACGGCGAGCTCGCCATCGAGCCGCTGCTCGACGGGCCACTGCAAGTGCGTGGAAATCTCGAGATCACGAGCGGCACCGGGCGCGTCGTGGCGCGCGTGCAGCAGGCCCGGCTGTGTCGCTGTGGCGGCAGCGCGAACAAGCCGTTCTGTGACGGAACCCACGCGCGGATCGGCTTCAAATCAGAGCTAACCGCAGACGACTTCAAGCATGTTTCGAAGCTCGCCCAGTCGAGCAAATTCTAGATCCCGTCCCGCCCAAGCCGGTGTACCGTCTCGCCCGTGAAACCTAGCCCAGTCTCCGCACACGACCATGTCGACGGCCCGGCCGACGCGCCCATCACACTGATCGAATACGGCGACTACGAGTGCCCGTTTTGCGTGAAGGCGTATCCGGTCCTGGAGAGCATCCGCCAAACCTTCCGCGGCACGCTGCGCTTCGTGTATCGGCACGTGCCCAAGTCGGCGACGCAGGGCTTCGCCAAGCAAGCCGCCGAGGCCTCCGAGTTTGCCGACTCACAAGGTAAGTTTTGGGCCATGCACGCCGAGCTGTTCGCCAACGGTGAACAGCATAATCTCGAGCAGCTAGTGCGCTGCGCGACCGCCATTGGTTTGGACGGCGCGGCCTGTCGCAAAGCGCTGGTCGAGCGAACCTTTGCCGAGCGTGTGCGCGAGCTGAGCGTTGCCTCGGTGCGCAGTGGCATCATCGGCACCCCCACCGTGTTCATCAACGGCACGCACTACGAGAACCGCATCGAAGTGCCGCTGGTAGAGGCCGCAATCCGCCGCGAGTTAGAAGCCCCACGCCCCGCCTGAAGTCACGCTAAACGTCTTGCGCAGCCTGCAGCCGAATGGGCGTAGATCGCTTCACAGTGCTGCGCGTTGACCGCGGCCTCGATAGCGCCAATCGCATGACCCCTTCCCGCAGCCCCAATAGTGGGGACCCACCACCAGCCGGCCGGGAAGGGCTATCGACTCGAAGCGCACCAACACCGAGCGTGAGGTAAACGCATGATCCCCCGGTCGCTGCCTTCGAGCCGCGCCTGCCATGTAAAACTTTTGCATTCGCAGCGAGCACCACAGCCGCTGGGGGCGACACCTTCCGCTGGGCTCCTACTCCTGACAGTAGACGTGACCAATGGGGCTCGCCGCGGCCCTCCCGGAGCGGCCGTCATTCGCGATCCCACGAGTAGCCGAGGATGGCTTTGAGCACGAGCGCGTTGCTCGCCTCGGTAAGGCCTTCGCCGACGCCAACGTTCAATTCCAAGTGCGCGACGCACAGCAGGTCGGCGGCCTCGAACAGGTACTGTTGTTGCTCGCGCACCGGATCCGGTGCGGAGAGTGGTCCGAAATCCGCGTAGTATTCGACGCCCAACAGAACGACTCCGTCGAGTTTGAACTTTGCCATGAGCGCGGGCGCGAAGCTTGGAGCCTGGGGGGCGTCAGGCCCGGCCAAGGACACTTCTAGAATCGGATTCGCGACGAACAGCCAACGCTCGCTTTCGAAGGCCACGATAGGCCGCGCTTCCCCACCCCAACGGCTTCGGTCGTACGCCTGCGGGATCCGGGATAGCTCTAGGTTCACGCCCAAGCGCCAGTTCGCACTCCAACCCTTGGGAGTGACGAACTTGGAGCGCAGCTTGACGCCCGCGTAGGAGAGCTTGCCCTCTCCGGAGAGCGCGCTCTGCAGGTAACCACCAAGCTCCCACCAGGGCTCGATACCCAGCGACGGTTCGAGCGTGAAATGGCTCTGACGATTCGGCGCGAGCTCGGGCGGCTGTGCCGTCTTTCGGCCATCCGGGACGGTGTTGACGTGCAGCTCGAGGCCGAACACACCGGGCGCGTCGGCGGTACCGTCGTAGACTTGGATCTCGAAAGGATCGACGGCGCGCGCAATCTGCGGCCAAACCAGAAGCGGCGCGCCTCCACAGACGGCGGCAACGAAGAGCTTTCTCGGTCGCCGCTTTCGGGCGCGCACGCGGCCGTGCCAAGATGAGCGGTCGTTGCAGGGTTGCGGCATGGATCCCAAAGAAGGCATCACGGTCGCCGTCCAGGTTGGAGCGCGGCAGGTTTCAGCGGATTCTCAGGTTTGGGTCTGGGACAACACGGCGCTCGTATCATCCGATGTCCGACAACTGGCTGACGGACCAAAGCATGCCTGAGACGAAAGGCTTGGTCCCCGTAGACACGGAGTCCGAATGGCTCGAGGCCGACGGTCTGGGCGGCTTCGCCTCAGGCACTACCTTGGGCGTCGCCACCCGACGGTACCACGCGCTGCTCTTGGCGGCGCAAAACCCGCCGTCGAGTCGCGTCGTTTTAGTCAACGGTTTTGGCGCATGGCTGGAGACGCCGAGCGGTAGGGTCCAACTCACGCGCCACCACTTCGCGCCTGGCGTGCTGACCGAAGCGGACGCGAGCATCGAGAGCTTCAGCGTCGAACCCTGGCCCAGCGTTCACTACGTCACGAAATCCGGCTTGGTCTTGATCCAGGAGCTGTTCGTCGTTCACAGTAGCCCAACCGTCGTGCTGAGCTTCAGCGCACAGGGCAACGTGCAGGGCGTGAAGTTGTGTCTGCGGCCGTTCCTGTCCGGTCGCGACTTTCACTCGTTGCAGCGGGAGAACTCGAGCTTCCATTTCGAGCCCAAACAGCACGGCTCACGGCTGCGCTTTTCGCCCTATCCCGGCGTGCCCAGCATCGACATGCTGAGCAACGGCCAATACACGCACGCGCCCGATTGGTACCGCAATTTCCGGTACGCGGAAGAACAGAACCGCGGTCTAGATTGCGACGAGGACCTGGCAGCGCCCGGCATTTTGAGCTTCGAGCTCTCTTTAGGCCCCGCCGTTTGGGTCTGCAGCGCGACGACTCCCGGCGAGGCGTTGCCCGAAGGCGCCACGGCCGAAGCATTTTTGGCAAATGCGCGCCGCCGCGAGAGCGCGCGCCGAAACGCTTTTCCAAACGCGCTCGAGCGCGCCGCGGATAGCTACCTGGTCGCGCGCGGCAAGGGCCGCACGGTGATCGCCGGTTACCCGTGGTTCGGTGACTGGGGCCGCGACACGTTCATCGCGTTACGCGGCCTGTATTTGGCTACCTCGCGCTTCGCGGAGGCACGCGACATCCTCGTCGAGTGGTCGCAGCTGGTCTCGGAAGGCATGCTGCCGAACCTCTTTCCCGACGGCAACGGCCAGCCCGAGTACAACTCGGTCGATGCCTCGCTCTGGTACGTGATCGCCGCCAATGAGCTACTGCGGAGCCCGCAAGGCTCGAGCCTGCTCTCGGCCGAAGACCAGCGCGCGCTCGAGGCCGCTATGGTGGCGATCGTCACCGGCTACGCCAAGGGCACGCGCTTCGGGATTCGTCGCGATTCGGACGGGCTACTCGCGTGCGGTGTGCCCGGCGTACAGCTCACTTGGATGGACGCCAAAGTGGGCGACTACGTCGTCACACCGCGTATCGGCAAACCAGTAGAGATCCAGGCGCTTTGGCTCAACGCGTTGGCCGCCGCCGCGCGGCTTTCGCCAGAGTTTGCGGAGTGGCAGAGCGCCGCACGCGCGTCCTTCGAAGCGCGTTTCTGGAACGAGGTCACGGGCGCCCTGAATGACGTGGTCGACGTCGACCATCAACCTGGCCGAGTCGACGCCTCACTGCGCCCCAATCAGATCTTTGCCGCGGGCGGGCTGCCCCTGAGCCTGCTCTCACCTGAGCGAGCGCGCCACGTGGTCGACGTCGTCGAGGCGCAGCTTTGGACTCCGCTTGGGTTGCGTTCGCTCGCGCCGAGTGATTCTGCGTATGTCCCGCACTACCGAGGCGGCGTGTGGCAGCGCGATACCGCGTATCACCAAGGCACGGTTTGGCCGTGGTTGATGGGCCCGTTCGTGGAAGCCTGGTTGAAGAGTCGCGACAACACGACGAGCGCCAAGCTCCAAGCGCGGCAACGTTTCGTCGCGCCGCTGCTCGCGCACTTGAACCGCGCCGGCATCGGCCATGTCTCTGAAATCGCCGATGCGGAGGCTCCGCACACGCCGCGCGGTTGCCCCTTTCAAGCCTGGTCCGTGTCTGAGCTCGTGCGCCTGACTCGCCAGGTACTGGTCGACTAAAGTATTTGCCGCGCCCCGTCGCGGCCAGGAGAGATCGTGCTCAGCCGCTGCGCCGAGACAGCCCCCAGCCTGGGCGCGAAAGTCACCGGTGGACGACGACCACGCTGTAGTTCTCGACGATCGAATGGGCAGTAGCGCTGATTGGCCCGGCTGAGGTGTTCTGATCGTAGTTGCCGACCTTGAAGTAGAAGGTGCTCTTCGAGGTGCCGGCACTCGGTGTGTGCGTGTACACCTGCTTGCCGTTGATGGTGACGCTGAGGACGCCCTTCGAGAGCGACAGGGTGAAGGTGTACTTCATGTTCAGAGCCGCAGGCGCATTGAGAGGGTTGGTGACCCCGCTGCCTTTGGACTCTTCATAAAAGAGCCCGAAGCCGTTAGCGTTGAACTGCAGCTCGCACAACGTGTTGCCGCCACCGCCGTCGAACACCTGAGCAACGGTGACGCCTGAGCCCTTCACCACTTTGCCCGTGACCGTCATGGTGTTGGTTCCCGTGGTTTGCCAGGCCGCCTGGCGACCAGCGGGAGTCAACTCGCGCAGCTCGGTCCGGCAGTGCGTCGAGCCCGAAGTGGTAATGCCCGTCGGCGGATCCATGAACATTTGGCCGCCATCGTCGGGGGAGAGGTAGAAATACGGGTCCCTGTAGCCCGTCAGCAGCTTGCTCGGCGAGACGGTGTTCGGAGAGCTCCCGCTGCCAGTCGGCAACTGGAGCTGCCAGATCGAGTAATCGATTGGTATCGGAGTCCAGCCGCCCTCTCCCTGGGTCACGCTGCTGCCGCCAGCGGCAGCCATGCCGCCGCTTCCGCCACTGTCGATCGTTCCAGCGGCGGAACCGAGGCCGCCGCCTTCGCCGCTCGTGTCTCCGCCGATCGAGGTGCCGACGACGCTCGACACCCCATCGCTGCCTGCCGAACCAGCGATCCGTGGCGCCTCGTCACCGGGGGCGTTGCCCAAGACCGCGCAGGCGCTGAGGACAAGGCTCAAGCCCCCTACCAAAGACGAAACGTGGTGATTCATGATTTGAGCTCCTTGACGCGCAGCCGACGGCACTCTAACCGCGCAGCACGCCCTCGGCGTCAGTTAAAAAAACGCCTCCCCGGAAACCGTCCGAAGCGAGCGACGTACCGAGAGCAAGTCAGCTGACGCCGGCGTGATTGCCAGTCCGCGTGACAGAAAGGTCTACCCTTTGTCCACATTCATCGAGAGGGCACGGCTCCGCCTGGAGCGCGCCGCAAAGCAGCTCGATTGGTTTGCTCCTCTCCTCGGTCGCGTCACGGTCGGCGTGCTGTTCATCAGCACCGGCTGGGGCAAAGTTCACAACCTCGCCAAGGTCGCGGCGTTCTTCGCCGAGCTTCACATCCCGGCGCCGGCCATTCAGGCCACGTTCGTCTCGTACGTCGAGCTGATCGGCGGCGCGCTGGTGCTCGTGGGTCTGTTTGCGCGCTGGGCTTCGCTGCCGCTGATTGGCTCCATGGCAGTCGCCATTCTGACCGCCAAGGCCGACGAAGTGCACGGCTTGCCCGACCTGTTCGGGCTCGTGGAGTGGACCTACCTCGTGCTGTTCGCTTGGATCGCGCTCGCCGGCCCCGGCCGCGCCTCGCTCGATCACTTGGTCTTCACTCGCAAGAGCGCAAGCAAAGCGTCTGTTCGCAGCGCGACGCTCAGCGCCAAGGCCGTCTGAATCACTCGAAACGTTCACTCAACAAGAAAAACAAGGAACAAGAATCATGAAATCAACACTGATGGCAGCGGCAATCTCGGGCATGGTAATCGGCGCAAGCTCGTTGGCCTCTGCAGCTACTACACACCAAACCTCAGGCAGCACGCTGGACAGCAGCGCGCTGCACGGAAGCCAAATGGCCAGCGACAAGCACAGTTGCAAAGGCAAGAACGCCTGCAAGAGCCAAGGCGGCTGCAAGACCGACAAGCACGCCTGCAAGGGTCAAAATTCCTGCAAGGGTCAGGGCGGCTGCAAGGGCTGAAGCGCGGAGTCGTTGCACGAAAAAACGGAGACACGGGCAAGGCGCCCGCGGTCTCCGTTTTATTTTTGGGTTCGCGCCGTGAATCACGCCGCGCGCGGCGCGTCGAGCCAACCCGCCGCGCCCGGACGCGCTGAAATCGTGGCCTTGAGCTTGCGCTTGGCGCGCTCCTCGAGCTGCCGAGCGCGCTCTCGTGACACACCCAGCGTGCGGCCGATCTCCGCGAGCGACAGCTCGGCATCGCTGTCTGCTAGCAAGCGATTCTCGACGATGTAGCGCTCGCGCTCGTCGAGTACCGTCAGCGCCTCGCGCACGGCGGCGCGTGCTTTCCCCCCGTACTCGCGGGCCAGCGCGAGCTGCTCTTGGTCAAGCCCCGCGAACGGCAAGGTATTGACCAAGGGCAGCGCGCCGTCCTGAGAGGCCTCGGCATCCAGCGAGTAGTCCCGCTGGTCGACGCGCTGAAGCAACGCCCGCACGCGAGTTGGCGACACGTTCAAGCGCTCGGCCAAGAGCGCCTCTGTCTGCGTGTGATCGCCGATCAAGGCCGCGAGCTTGGCACGCTCGCGACGGACCTTGAAAAACAACTTCGAGCGCGGTGCCCCAGAACCCACGATGCTCCAAGAGCGCAAGACGTGCTGCAGGATACAGGCGCGAATCCAGTAGCTTGCGTAAGACATGAACAGGGTACCGCGCTCCGGGTCGTACTTGCTCAGCGCACGGACGACGCCATAGTTCCCCTCCGCAATCAGGTCACCGAGTGGCACTCCGTAACGCTGGTGACGCCGCGCGATCACGACCACATAGCGAAGCATCGAGCGCACGAGGAGGTCGCGGGCCCGCTCGTCGTTCTGGTCGTGCCAGGACCGCAGCAAGGCGAGCTCTTGCTCGCGGGACAGAACCGGGTAACTTTGAATCGTCGCCAAGTAGTGAGCGCTCGCGGCGCGGTCGGGCTGGTGCATATCTGCAGTTAAAAGCAGCTTTCGTGCCGGGTTTGCTTCCGCCCGAAACGTGCCGATTGGCAGCGGCGGTCGCGCTCCAGGCGGACACTTGCCCGCCCGCCGGCAGACAGCCGTATCCCAGCCGCCACACTGTAGACTCTCGGCGCCGTTCGAAGCAAAGTGGTGACCTCTTCTGAGCACTAGCTTCCGATCCGAGGAATGAACATGGCCGTCCGAAAGAAAGCACCCGCGCGCAAGAACGCCCCAGTCAAGAAATCGCTGCCGCGCAAGGCCACACCGAAGGCCAAGGCCGCTCCCAAGACCAAGGCGACTGCGAAGCCGGAGGCAAAGACAAAGCCCACGCCTAAAGCGAAGCCTGTCGCGCAGGCGAAAGCCGCGCCGAAAGCAAAGGCTGTCGCGCAAGAGAAGGCCGCTCCGAAAGCAAAGCCCGCTCCGAAGGCAAAGCCCGCAGCCAAAGCGAACGCCGCACCGAGCACGGTCTCGCCCGCTCGCGAGGCGCGCAAAGCAGCCGCGATGATGAAGACCATCGAACAGGTGATCGCTCCGATCGAAAGCGACAAGGCCGTCGTCGACGCATACATGCGCGATCTCGATCACCCGTTCAAAGCCGAGATCGAAGCCGTGCGCGCCATCATCTTGGGGGCAAGCTCCAAGGTCTCAGAGCGCATCAAATGGAACGCGCCGAGCTTCTTCCACAAGGACGACTTCGCCGCGTTTAATCCTCGCGCCACCGAGTTCGCGCATCTAATTCTGCTCTTCCCCGGGGGCGCCGGCGTGCCCGTCAAGAGCAGCCTGCTCGAGGGCAAGGCCAAGGATCGCCGCGAAGCGAAGTTTCACAGTCTCGAGGACATCGAGACCAAGAAGCTCGCGCTCGAGAAGCTGGTCAAAGCCTGGGTCAAACTGCGCGACGCCTAACGCTAACCGCGCGTTCCTCCCGCTCAGCGTTCGACGAACGCGCGCTCAATCGTGTAATGCCCGGCTTCGTGGCTCTTGCCCTCGCGGAAGCCACGCGTGTCGAGCCGCGACACGAGCTCGTCGAGCATGCTCGGGTTACCGCAGATCATCACGCGGTCGTGCTCGGGATTCAGATCCGGCATGCCCACGTCCGCGGTCAGCTTGCCGCTATCGATCAGATCGGTGAGCCGACCTTGGTTCTCGAACGCCTCGCGGGTCACCGTGGGGTAATAGAGCAACTGCTTCTGCACCTGTTCGCCCAGGTACTCGTGCTGCGGCAGCTCGTGGCGAATGTAGTCGGCGTAGCCGAGCTCGCTCGCTGTCCGCACGCCGTGGGCGAGGATCACATGCTCGTATCGCTCGTACGTCTCTGGATCGCGGATCATGCTCATGAACGGCGCTAGACCGGTGCCAGTGCTGAGCAGGTAGAGCCGCTTGCCGGGAAGCAGGTGGCTAATCACGAGAGTGCCGGTCGGCTTCTTGCCCACCAGCACTCGGTCGCCCGGCTTGAGGTGCTGAAGTCGCGAGGTGAGCGGTCCGCCGGGCACCTTGATGCTGTAAAACTCGAGGTGTTCCTCGTAGTTAGCGCTAGCAACGCTGTACGCACGGAGTAGCGGCTTGCCCTCGACTTCCAGCCCGATCATCACGAAATGGCCATTCTTGAAGCGAAACCCGGCGTCTCGCGTGGTTTTGAAGCTGAAAAGGCTCTCGTTCCAGTGCCGGACTTCGAGGACGGTCTCCTGATGGAGGTTGCTCGTCGGGGTACTCATGCACTTGTTGTAGCCCCCCTTGACCAATCGGTAAAACGGGATATTCCGTTAATACTATTCGGTACAGACGATATGCGATTCACCCTCCGTCAGCTCGAAGTCTTCCTGGCCGTGGCCCAGCACGAAAGCGTCAGTCGCGCTGCAAACGATCTGGCAATGTCGCAATCCGCGGTGAGCAGCGCGCTCGCCGATCTCGAGCGCCAATTCGAGATTCAGCTGTTCGAGCGCTTGGGAAAACGCGTGCAGCTGAGCGGGCTCGGTCGCTCGCTTAGGCCGAGGGCACACGCCCTGCTCGAGCAGGCCGCTGAGCTGGAGACCGGGCTCAGTAACCAGAGCGCGGTCGGGTTATTGCGAGTCGGCGCCACGCTCACCATCGGCAACTACCTGATGGTACCGGAGATCGCTCGCTTCATGCGCGAGCACCCTGGCGCTCGCGTGACACTCGACGTCGCAAACACCGCCGAGATCGTCCGCCAAGTGCTCAACTTCGAGATCGACATTGGCTTGATCGAGGGCGAGCTGCACGAGCCCGAGCTCGAAGTGACGCGCTGGCGGCCGGACGAGCTAGTCGTCTTTTGCGCTCCGAATCACGGCTTTGCCAAGAAGCGCTCGCTCAGCGACGCTGATCTGATTCACGCCCAGTGGATCGTGCGCGAGCCCGGCTCCGGCACCAGACAGGCTTTCGATCGGGCCATGCACGGCATCTTGTCCGAGCTCGAGATAGTGCTCGAGCTGCAGCACACGGAAGCCATCAAGAGCGCGGTCGAAGCGGGCCTGGGTGTCGGGTGCGTGTCGCGAATCGCGCTCGAGGAGGCCTTCAGCTACAAGACACTCGTGCCCTGCCGCGTGCCGCAGCGCGACTTTCATCGCTCGTTCTATTTACTGGTGCACAAGCAGAAGTACCAAAGCGCGAACATGCGCAAGCTGCTCGACCAGTTTCGCGAGCAGGGGGTTTCCTGATTGGTTACGCCACGCTTTGCCTCCCTTTTCTTTGTGTGCTCTCGTATCTGCAACTCTGAAGTGGAAGGAACTGCCATGTGCCGACTGCAGCTTGTAACTTTTGCCGGGTTTTTCAGCCTCAGCGGCGTTCTGGGTTGCTCCAGCTCGAGCTCGGCGCCCGGCGCCAGCAATCCCGGGATGGGCGGGGCGTCACAGACTCAAGGCGGTGCCTCCGCGGTCGGCGGGCAGGCGGGTGCGGGTGCGAGCGCGGGTGCGGCTGCGGGCGCGGG
>OLLW01000050.1_pt1 | contig 12549 bp, 9 predicted proteins | sample 1604611 | NCBI WGS metagenome assembly OLLW01 (sample SAMEA104055725, study PRJEB20765) | soil metagenome | biome: Arctic tundra; feature: Polygonal ground; material: soil | place: USA | collected 2011-09 | depth 0-0.5 m | reverse complement strand
GGCGCCGCCCGCCAGCGCGCCGCCTAGCAGTGCGCCTCAAGGCTCCCGCGCGCCGACTCCAGGCGCGCCGCCCATCGCCGCATTCCCGAACTGAAGCGGCTACCAGCGCAACGTCTTGGAGACGCTTACGTCCGGGCCCTGGAAGGCCGGCACTCGCGAACGTGCGACGGCATTCAGCACGCACGACTGCATCGCCGCGGGCGGCGGCGCGGCGGCGAAGTGAATTAAACGCGCGACGCCGGACGGAGCGAACGTAACAACGACTTGAGTATCGACCGGACCCGGGCCGCAACCGCTGGCAGCACGCGCCGCACCGCCCAAAGCGCGCGCCAGCTCAACGCGATCGGGCGAGCCCGGTGCCAAAGAGCGTGAGCCGAGGGAGCTTGTAAGCTTCGACGCTACACCCGCATGCTCCAAGGGCAGCTGGGTGATCGGCACGACCGGGATCCTGATGCCCGGACCGAGCTCCGAAACGACGTTGTGCGCCGTGACAACCGGCGTGACGGGCTCTGTGGCTGGGCTGGCCCCGCGCGGCGCCGCGCCAAGCGCGACCCGCGGAGCACCCGCATGCTGGATGCGCGATACGAACAAGGTCGCTACCAGAGTTGCCACGACGGAAAGCGTCGCCACGGCGGAGAGCTCGAACGGACGGCCATGCAGTGCAGGGCGCGTGAAGCCGAGCGGCGGCTCCGACGCACGCGCTGGCGTTTGCGGCGCCGCGAGAGGCAAGGGCCGCGGTAGCGGCAAGGGCCGCGGTAGCGGCAAGAGCCGCGGTAACGGCTGGGTGACCGCAGAGTCTGGCGGCGAATCGAAGCTGTCGCGCGTAACGATGGCGGGTGGCGGCACACTCTTGATCACGGGCGGCGGAGGCGGCGCGATCGACACCGAAAGGCTAGAGGTTGGTCGACGTGCGACGAGCATCGGCCAGCTCACCGCCAGCGCCGAGCGCAGTTCCGGGGTAGTGACGAGTGGCCGCCAGTCCTGAGTCCCGTAGCGGCAGACCTCGGCGCCGCGCGCCAAGCCCTGACGGAACACCAGAGCAATCTCAGCGGGGGCGAGCTCAAGCTGCACTTTCCAACGCGCGTTTTCGGCGAGGTCCCGGCGTGCCGGAACGCGCCGCACGGCCGCTGGACGGCGTGCCGCGATCGGCGGATTGCGCGGCCTGGACGAGCTGGACGAGCTAGACGAGCTAGACGCGCTTGGTTGACTATCGAACACGGCGACCTCCCTCGTTGACCAGCCCGACATACCACGAGTTCGGGCCCGCCTTCGTGGCGTAATCAAGCTTTTCCCTGCCGGATTCTTCTAGAACGGGCGCAATTTAGCCTCGATGCGCTTTCGGAGGACCACAGGCGCCGTCTGTGGAACACGAATGGCTAGCAAAGCAGCCAGACACGGCGTCCCTCACGAGTCGCTCGCGGCTCCCCTTCTTTTCGCGTGCCCGCCGAGGGCTTCGGGAAGACCGTTTACCCGTCCCCAGAATTGCCGAAGTAGCGGCGTAGACCATGTGGCATCGGTACCGGTTTCGGGACGCTTGGTCGGCCTGGTTCGAGGCGCCGAAAGGCTCGATCGAGGGCCTTTGGTTTGGTCGCGGTCCGAGCTATGGTCCGCGCGCCAAGAACCCCGACTCCGCTCGAGGCGCGCTTTTCCAACACCGACCCGAGCTTCGAGCGGCGCGAAGCATTGCCATGACCGAGACGCGATCATTCGACCTCCCGACGCCCCCGCCGGAAGGCATACCGAGCTCCACTTGTGCGCGGCCCAGAGTCCGGCGCACGCTGCCAAGGGCGCTAGCGCTGTCTGTGACGCTCGGCCTACTCGGCCTAGCTGATTGCCGACCGAATCAAGACGACAGCGGAGGCGGCTTCCCGCGCGCCGAGACATTCTACGTCGCTGGCTGGCAGTGGGGAGAGCCCGCGTCGTTCAACCCGCTGCTGAGCAACCCGGACTGGCCGGTCAGCTCGATGAATCTGATCTACGAGCCCCTGCTCAACTACAACTCGATCAGCGGCAAGATGGAACCGCTGCTCGCCGAGTCATACGAAGCACACGACGACAACGTCGAGATCACGCTCAACCCCGCTGCGCGCTGGAGCGACGGCGAGCCGGTGACGGCCTGGGACGTGACCTACACGTTCGAGCTCGGGCAGCGCTTCAAGAGCCTGAACATCGCGCCGATCTGGCAGTACCTGACCGCCGTCCGCGCCTACAACGAAGACGGCTCGGCAGCGTCGAAGGTACCGACGCCCGGCGACAAATACCCGCGCCGCGTCGTGTTCGCGCTGAACCTAGAAAAGAAAAACCCGTTGGTCGTGCTGGACGCACTGCAAGGGCAGCACATCGTCCCGCGCCACAGTATCGAACCACTGCTACAGCAACGCGGCGGCAGCTTGGACGAGTTCGACAAGCTCAAGTTCGACAAGGACGTCGTGAGCTCCGGCCCGTACAAGCTCTTTTCGTACAGCAGCGAGAAGATCGCGGTCGTGCGCGACGACAATTACTGGGGAAACGCGGCGCTGCACGGCGGCAAGAAGCCGGTCGTGAAGTACATCGTGCACCCGATTTACAAGAGCAACGACCACTTCAGCATCGCGCTCCAGCAGGGCCGGCTCGACGCCTCCAGCACGTTCGTGCCGCGGATCTGGCTCAAGGCCAAAAAAGGCGTCCGCAGCTGGCTCGACAAAGAGCCGTTCTTCCTCAGTAGCTCGATACCGATGCTACTCGTCAACCACAAGCATCATCCGCTGGACGACGTGCACATGCGTCGCGCAATGGGCTTCGCCATCAACTACAAAGACATTCGCGAGCTCGCGGTGTCCGGCTACAGCGAGCCGCTCAAGCCGGGTTTGATCTTGCCCTTCGGTCTCGAGCAAAAGTTCTTCTCCGAGGAAGACGCGGAAAAATACGGTACCTGGTTCAACCCAGAGCAGGCCAAGGCCGAGCTCAAAGCCGGAGGCTTTACGCCAGTGTTTGGCCCCGACGGCGAGCTGCTCGAAACGCGCGACAAAGACGGCAAGAAAGTGCCAACCGTGTACGTCAAGTCCCCGACCGGCTGGAGCGACTGGGAGTCGATCGTGCGCATCGCGGTCAGGAGCATGCGCTCCGTCGGCATCGACGCGCGAGAGCGCTTCGTCGACGCGAGCTTGTTCTGGAATGCCCTGTTCGAAGGTGACTTCGACTTGATCATGAATACGCCGTCTTCGGCGCCCTCACCTTCCAAACCCTGGTCGCGCTTCGAAACGCTGATGACCACGCAGGACTTCGCGCCGCTGGGCGAGAAGATGTACAAAAACATGGGGCGCTTCAACGACCCCAAAGCGCCCGGCTACGTGCCGCGCATCGACGAGCTGCTCGCGCAGATCCCGAGCATCACGGACGACGCAGCGCGGATTGCCGCGTACCGCGAGCTCAACGTGCTCTTCCTGCAGCTCCAGCCCGACTTGCCGCTCGTGTACCGCCCGGACGCGTTCTACGAGTTCAGCTCGAAGCACTGGTCCAACATGCCGAGCGCGGCGAACCCGTACTTGCCGCCACTCACGCCAGGGGATCGCTTGGGCACGAACATGCTCTGGGCGATCAAGCCGGTGCTCAATTGACACGCAAGTCCTGCGCCGAGCCACGAACATGTTGAAGAATTACCCAACCCTGAAGCACATTCTCGGCCGCGCCGGCTGGTACTTCGTCACCTTCCTGGTGGCCGTGACGATCAACTTCTTCCTGCCGCGCCTGGGCGACGCGAACCCGGTCGACGTGATGATGGCGAAAGCCAGCGCTGGGCTGGACAGCGCGTCCGCCAGGGAAAAAGAAGAGGCGTACCTCAAGGAATTCGGCCTGGTTCAGGTGGACGACGCGGGCCACGTGAAGCGTACCGAGCAGGGCAAGCCCTTGCGTACCTCGCTCTTCTCGCAGTTCCTAAACTACCTCGGCATGAGTCTACGAGGCGACCTCGGCGGCTCGATTCTGCAACATCCCAAGCGCGTGAGCGAGATCATCAAGACCGCTCTGCCGTGGACGCTCGCGCTGCAGCTGCCGACGATCGTCTTTGGTTGGTTGATCGGCAACGTGCTCGGCGCGCTAGCGGCCTACAAGCGCGGCGTGTTCGACAAGGTGATGTACCCGATGGCGCTCCTGACTAGCGCCATCCCCGCGTTCTGCTTCGGCATTCTGCTGGTGTACTTTTTCGGCATCCGGCTGGAGTGGTTCCCCGCCGCTGGCGGATACGACGACGGCCTCACGCCCGAGCTGACACGCCAGTTCATCGCCAGCGCCAGCTACTTCTACGTTCTGCCCTTCCTGTCCGTGTTCTTGATCGTGGTCGGCGGCCAGGCCATCGGCATGCGCTCGATGTGCATCTACGAGCTTGGCACCGACTACGTGAAATACGCCAAGTTGCTGGGAGTAAAAGAGAACAAGATCCTCTTTTACATGTTCCGTAACGCGATGTTGCCGCAGCTCACCGGGCTCGCGCTCGCGCTCGGCACCATGGTCGGTGGCGCGCTGATCACCGAGATGATCTTCAGTTACCCAGGCCTTGGCATGGCGATCCTGACCGCCATCGAAGGCAACGACTATCCCCTGATCACCGGCTGCACGCTGCTCGTGACGGTCACGGTCCTCATCGCAAACTTCGGCGTCGACATCTTGGTCGGCTTCCTCGATCCGCGTATCAAGGCCGCGCAGCAGACGGGGAAGTGACATGAAGCTGCTCAAGAACCTGCTGCGGACTCCGTCCTTCGTGCTCGGCTTCGGACTATTTTTCGCAACCCTGCTGTTCGCGCTGCTAGGCCCGCTGCTCGTGCACGTGGACGTCAACACGCGCGTCGGCCTGGCGTTCACGCCTCCCTCGAGCGAACACTGGCTCGGCACCGACCACCTCGGCATCGACATGGTGTCGCTGCTGATTGCCGGGCTTCGTTCGTCGCTCTATGTCGGGTTCATCGCCGGCACGGTGGCCACGGTCGTCGGCACGCTGATCGGCCTGTACGGCGGCTACAAGGGCGGCCTGATCGACGACGTGCTGACCGTGGGCACCAACCTGTTCCTGGTGATTCCCAGCCTCATCGTGCTCATCTTGCTGAGCTCCAGCATCGAGAATGGCCGCAGTCTGACGCTGATCGCGCTGATCATCGGCTGCACCACTTGGACTTGGAGCGCCCGCGCGGTGCGCGCGCAGTCGTCCAGCTTGCGCGGCCGAGACCACGTCGCGCTGGCACGCATCAACGGCTATGGGACGATGGGGATCGTGCTCTTGCACATCATGCCCTACCTGCTGTCGTACATCTTCATGGTCTTCATTCTGCAGATCGCGACGGGCATCTTGTCCGAAGCGAGTATCTCCATGCTCGGCCTCGGCCCGTATGATTCGATCTCGCTCGGAAAAATCCTGAACGAAGCGATTCACAACGAGGCGCTCAGCGACGGCGCGTGGTGGGCTTTCGCTCCCGCCGTCGTGCTGATCACCGTGATCGTGTTCGCGCTGTACATCATCAATACGTCGCTCGAAGGCGTGTTCAACCCGCGGCTGAGGAAGTGAGATGAGTACGCCGATTTTCGAGGTCGACAACCTGCGGGCGCACTACCTGACGCGCTTCGGGCAAAAGATCCAAGCCGTGGATGGCGTCTCGTTCTCGCTGAAGGCGGGTGAAATTTTGGGCATCGCGGGCGAGTCCGGCTGCGGCAAGACCACGCTCGTCAGCGCTTGCATGGGCCTGTACATCCCGCCGCTGCACCTCTCCAGCGGCGACGTGCGCATCGAAGGCAAGAGCATCATCGGCATGAACGTAGAGACCAACCGGCGCGAGATTTTAGGCCGGAAAATCTCGATGATCCCGCAAGGTGCGCTCAACTCGCTGAACCCCACCCGCAAAGTGAAGGATCTAGCGACGGACATGATCCTGAGTCACGACGAGAACGCCGACAAGAAGGAGATCCACTCGCGGCTCCGCGGCCGCTTTCAAAAGCTCGGCATGCCCGCGGACGAGGTGCTCAATTCGTATCCCGTGCAGCTCCCGGCGGGCATGAAGCAGCGCGTGGTGATCGGCATCTCCACGCTGCTCGACCCGCGTGTGGTGATCGCCGACGAGCCTACGTCCGCGCTCGACGTCTCCACGCAGAAGGCCGTGATCAAGCTGCTCTTCGAGCTGATGGATCAAGGCATCATCGGCAGCATGGTGTTCATCACCCACGAGCTACCGCTCTTGCGGCACGTCTCGAACAACATCGCCGTGATGTACGCAGGCGAATTCGTGGAAGTGGGCAATATCGAGCAGGTGATCTTCGACCCGCGTCAGCCGTACACCAAGGCACTGATGGGCTCGATGCTGAGCGCGGACGCCGGGCACCGCGATCACAAGCCAGTGTCCATCGAGGGTGCGCCGCCTAATTTGGCCCTGCCGATCACCGGCTGTCGCTTCGCCGAGCGTTGCCCGGAGGTGCGCCCCGATTGCAAAGCCAACCAGCAAGTAATTCGCATCGTCAAAGACCGCCAAGTCAGGTGCCAATATGCCGAGTGATTCGCCACTGAAGTTCGAGGCCAAGAACCTCTCGCGCAGCTATGGGCACGGCAAAAGGCTGGTGGAAGCCGTGAAGAACGTGAGCTTCACGATCCCGAACCGCGACATCATCAGCGTGGTCGGGCAATCGGGCTGCGGCAAGACCGTGCTGGCGAAGATGCTGCTTCGGTTGGAGACACCGACCAGCGGTACGCTGCTGTTCAACGGCAAGCCGATCGCGAGCGAGCAGGACCCGCGAGACCACTGGCGCTCCGTGCAAGCGGTCTTCCAAGACCCGTTCTCGGCCTTCAATCAATTCTTCACGATTCGGGCGCAACTGAAGAGCAGCTTCAAGCTGTTCAAGCAGAAGCCCAGCGAGGAAGAGATGGAAGCGCGCGTCGATGCCGCGCTGCTGGCCGTCAACATCAAGCCCAAGGAGGTCGAGGGGAAGTACCCGTTCGAGCTGTCCGGCGGCCAGATGCAGCGCATGCTCCTGGCCCGCATCTTCATCCTGCGCCCGCAGGTGCTGGTTGCGGACGAGCCGACCAGCATGGTCGATGCCTGCAGCCGCGCGAATATCCTCGACTACCTAATGAAGCTCAAAAAAGAGCTCGATATGACCATCGTGTTCGTCACGCACGACATCGGGCTCGCCTGCTACATCTCGGACTCGATCTTCATCATGCACCAGGGTGAAATAGTCGAACAAGGCCCGCCGGATCAGGTGACGGGCTCACCGACCAGTCAGGTCACGAAACAGCTGCTGGAAGACATCCCTGACGTGTATCGGGAGTGGATCAAGCGCGGCGCCGCTGAGTGAGCTTCGAGAGCTCCGCGGGTTCTCAATGGCAGGTGGGGCAAGTGCAGACCAGCGCGTGACTAGCGACAGCACACTGCTCCGACTTGGAACACGGTGAACCGGCGCAATCGCAAGCTAGCGTTTGGGAGGCCCTAGCACATTGGTCTGGCACACACGTGAACGCGAGAACGTGGAGGTCAGCCACGCAGACTTCACCCAGCGCGCAGCTCGAGCTGCCACAGGGATAGGGACAAGCCGATTCTCTCACGTGCCAGCTCGTGTTGTCACAGATGGCGTGAAGCTGACCGCGGCCGGAGCAGTCGTTTAGATAGCAGTCCAATTGCCCGAAGCATTCGCAGCTGTCGCCGTCGTTCGGTAGATTGGGAGCCTGAAAGCTATTGCAGTCGTAGCTCGCGCCATCTCCCTGAACTACTTGCGACCACACGCCGCTGGCGCACTGGAACCCGACAGAGCTGCATTTGTCGACCGCGTAGTTGCACTGGCCGCCGCTGAAGTTGCACGCGGCACCCCGGCTGGGACGCTCAGCTGGGCAATCGCTGGTCGGTCCGCCCGCGGTCGCGCTTGCGCCTCCGCCCGCTCCACCCGCTCCACCCGCTCCGGCGCCGCTTGGACCGCCTTCGCCCTCACTCTTACCGCCGCATCCGACGCTGCTCGGCAGCGCCAACAGGCACAGTCCGATCAGCAAACGACGCATGGTCGAGCTGGTCGTCCGTCGGCCTCGGCCTCTCACGACGATTAGAGTAGCGCGAGCGGCAGCCAAAACCATTTATTCCAGGGTTCTAGGGTTAAGCCCTCGAGCGTGCGGCCGCTTTCACCTCTGGCATGTCCACGTCCGGGGCACCCGCCGCGCGGCCGTCGCGAGTATCGCGCGACCTGGATTCGCTGCGCGCGGCCTTCGAGGACGGCGAGACCCTCGACGTACGCGTTTCCGGTATCCCGGCAGGCGGCGACGACCGACAAGCCAACGCGCGCAGCTACCTGCGCGCCTACACTTTCGGTGTCACGGACGAGTCGCCAGGCCGCTACACCACCGAGTCCAGCAGCGAGCTAGGTCGCGGCGCAATCGGTCGCGTGTACGTGGCACAAGACAGCCACCTCGGTCGACGAGTGGCAATCAAGGAGCTCTTGCGCGGCGCAAGCGAAAGCCAGGGGGAGAGCGACGACTCGGCGGAGCTGCAAGCTATCTCCCGCTTCTTGCGCGAGGCGCGCGTGACTGGCGCGCTCGAGCACCCTGGGATTGTTCCAGTGTACGAGCTAGGACGGCGCGCGGACGGCACGCTGTACTACACGATGAGCGTCGTACACGGCCGCACCATGGCGCAGGCCATCACCGACTGCCGAACGCTCAACGAGCGATTAGCACTCGTCAATCACTTCTCCGGCCTATGCCAAGCGATCGCGTACGCGCACAGCCGCGGCGTCGTGCATCGCGATATCAAGCCGGACAACGTGATGATCGGCGAATTCGGCGAGACCGTGGTGCTCGACTGGGGCATGGCAAAGCTGTGTCGCAGCTACGCGGACCAGCCCGCGCGCAAGCCCGTGCAACAATCGCCTGCGCCGCACATCGCGCTCACCGATCTCGGCCTCACGCTGGAGGGCAGCGTGTGCGGAACACCGCTATACATGAGCCCGGAGCAAGCTTCCGGACGCACGCACGAGGTCGATCAACGCTCGGATGTGTGGTCGCTGGGTGTCGTGCTGTACACGATTCTGTCCGGGCGCCCGCCCTTCAACGGCAGCACCTTACTCGAGATCACCGCGCACGTTAACGCAGGACGGCACACCCCGCTGCGCACACTCGACCCAGAGATACCGGCGGAGCTCGCGGCTGTCGCCCGGCGCGCGCTACAACCGAACAAGCACGATCGCTATCCGTCGGCGCGCGAGCTTTCGCGCGATATCCAGGCCTATCAGGCCGGCACACGCGTCGCGGCGTATGAGTATTCGTCGTTCGAGCTGCTGCAGCGCTTCGTGGCTCGACACCGCTCGGCAGTAACCGTATCGGCGCTGGCGCTCGTCGTGATACTCGTGCTCAGCCTGACCGCGTATCGGCGCGTCGTGGCCGCCAGAGATCGCGCCATTTTGGCCGAGAAACACGCGCACGACAACGAGCTATCCGCCAAGCTCAGTGCTGAGGAGGCAAGGCACAGCCTGGGCGAGGTCTTGCTCGAACGAGCCGAGCAAGCGCTGCTCGAAGGCGACAGCGTCGACGCTGAGCTGCTCGCCGCGCGCGCGCTCAGTCAGGGAGAGCGCGCGGACGCGCGCGGCGTCGTGATTGCCGCACGCAGCGCGATGCGCCCGGTTTTGACCTTCACGTTTCAGGACAGCAAAGGCTGCGCGCACACCGCGTTGTCATTTTCAGCCGGGATGTTCGCCTGCGCGACAGGCCGTGAACTGCGGCTCTGGAACCTAGCCGACAAGACATCGCCCCTCAGCTTGCCCTTAGCAAGCGAGCCGACCGCGTTGGCATTTGCAAGCGACGCCTCCGCGCTCGCGGTCGCGCTATCCGACGGGACTGTCGGTTTTCGAGCGGCTACGTCTGCCAGCAGTGACTGGCACTTCGAGAATTGCGGCTCGAAGCCGACTGCCGTGGCGGTGGCCTCGAGTGGGAAATACTTGGCCTGCGGCGACGCGCGCGGCCAGGTTACGCTCTGGCAAGCCGAAGCCGCGCGCAGCCCCATTCGAGTGCAGCTCGGTCAGGCGGTCTCCGCGCTTTCGTTTGCGAAAGACGGAACGCGCCTGGTTTTAGGCGGAGAGCTCGGTGCGCTGGTCGTCTACGACGTGGCCGAACGCACTCAGCGCAGGCTCGCCGGCCATACGGGCACCGTGCTCGCCTTGGCGTTGGCCGAACAGGGGCGCTACCTAGTCAGCGGCGGGGCGGATCGCATGCTGCGCTTCTGGGATACCAACAGCGGCAGCCAGCTCCAGGCGCCGATCCTACACAGCGACGCCATCGTCACGCTGGCCTGGTCCGATGACCGGCACTTCCTCGCCCTCGGCGGCAAGGACAAGACCTTTCGAGTACTCGACCTGCGCACTGGGCGCAGCGCACTCGCCAGGCAGCACGACGGAGCCGTCGAGCTCGCGGCAATTTCGGCGCAGGCCAGGGAGCTTGCCTCATACAGTCGGGACACCGGGCTAAGATTGTGGTCGTTCAGCGCCGCGGAGCGACCGTCCGAGCTGAACGAGCGCGGCAATGTGCTCGCGCTCGCGCTGGGCAGCAGCCAAGATCAGTTGCTCAGCGCGGGGCTAGGTAGAAACGGCACCTGTATCTGGGATCTGGCGACCGGCACGTGCAGCGCACGTTTGCCGGTGCGGCTCGATCGTGTGCGCGCCTTGGCCGCGTCGCCGGACCACCAAAAGCTCGCCCTGGCAGGCTCAGGCAGCGAGATTTTCATTTGGGACCTGGCGCAAAAGATCCCCACCCAAGTGATCGAAGGGCTGCGCGATGAAACCCGCGCCCTGGCATTTTCCGCCGACGGTCACCGCTTGGCCGCCGCAGGTCTCGACCGCAAGCTGCGCATCTTCGATGTCAGCAGCGCAGCCCTGCTTCACGAAGTCGAAACGGGCACGCCCATTCAAACGCTAAGCGTTGCGCCGCGCTCAGGCTTGCTGTTGGCCGGTGATCAAGCCGGCTTGATCACGGTCTGGGATCTGAACAGCGGACTGGCTCAAGGCAACTGGCAAGCACACAGCGATTGGGTGCTCGGCAGCGCGGTTTCGCCAGACGGCAGCGAGCTCGCCAGCGCGGGCGCGGACCGCATGATCCACATTTGGGATCTGCACACACGAAAGCGGCTGTTCTCCTTGTCGGGTCATGACGGCAAAGTGCTCAGCGTCGATTTCTCAGCAGATAGTGCGCTGCTCGCGTCAGCTGGAGAGGATAAGAGCGTCAGGTTGTGGGACGCACACACCGGCTGCGCGCTCGCCATCTTGACCGGCCACGCGGGCGTGGTGCGCGCCGTGCGCTTCACGGGCCAGGCCGGGCTACTGGCCTCAGGCAGCGACGACGGCGCGATTCGACTCTGGCACTTGGACACCCTCGGGCGCCCCGGTGCAGAGCTCGAAAGCAATATCAGGCGACAATTCGGCTTGAACGTGCAGCGCTCAGAACTCGACGCGAAAGCCCAAACCCCGAGCTTGTGAGCCCGCGCTCGGACGGTCCGAAAGCCTCGCGGCGCCGCCTGCGGCTGCGTTCTGGGGCGCAGGCATGCCACGCACGTCGAGCGGCTCGCCAGGCGTGAAGCTCACGCTGGCGCGATCCGCGCGGTACGAAACGACGAACAGCACTCCACCCGCGGCAAGCGAGCCACCACCAGCGATGTACGCCCAGCTTGGTCCGCCGAGCGCCGCGACAGTGATGAACACTCCGCCGAGAATCCCACCCACGTTCAACGCGAGCCACGCGCCGGCTCGGGCGCCCGCGCGCGAATGCAGCTCGCCGTGCAGGGTGCCCGCTTCGTGCAACGGCACATAGCCGTCGACCGTGACGCCGTTCAGCTTCAATTGGTAGTCACCCGGCGGCAAACCCGCATCGCACGGTGCAACGCACAAGGTCGGCGTACCGGTGTCGCGCCGAGCGCGGGCCGAAAACATTAGCGGCTCGTCCTCCGTACGCATGTACACGCGCAGCGCGGGCGGCGCAGCGAGACCCGCGCTCGGCGGCGCAGCGCTGTCCTTGGCGGCTGCCCTTGGTGCGCCCTCGGCATGCGCGAGCCCCGAGCTAGCCAGCAAGGCGGCACACAAGAAGCCACGAACGACGAACGACATCAGCCCGGTCTACTGCGAACCACGGAACCTGACAACATCAGTGCTTGATGCGATACAATGCGCTCTCGACGCCCGCACAGCGATCTTCGACATACACAAGCCCGGCCGCTTTCGCGATGCGACGCGCGTCCGAAGAATAAATACCTTGCTGCAACCACAACGCCTTGGCGCCGATGGCTACGGCCTGCTCGGCGATCTCCGGCGCGAAGCGCGCTGGGCGAAACACCAGCACCAGCTCCACCGGGAACGGGATCGCGGCAAGCGTCGGATACGCGGTTTCCCCGAGCAGCTCTTTCGCCTCGGGGTTCACGGGCACAATGCGAAAGCCTGCTGCCTTGAGCGCCGCCGGCACTGAATGCGCGGCTTTCGCGGGGTCACGGCTCATCCCCACGACCGCGACCACCGAAAACTCACGCAGCGCCCGTTGAGCGTCGTCCATATGCGGGGCCGTCACCCGCCGTGGCC
>OLLW01000589.1_pt1 | contig 12734 bp, 10 predicted proteins | sample 1604611 | NCBI WGS metagenome assembly OLLW01 (sample SAMEA104055725, study PRJEB20765) | soil metagenome | biome: Arctic tundra; feature: Polygonal ground; material: soil | place: USA | collected 2011-09 | depth 0-0.5 m | reverse complement strand
GAGCAAATCAGTGATCGTCACCATCGAGCAATCCGCATGATGCCTCGAGTCGCCCGCATCGATACGCTGCGCTCCGAGCCCGGCTGTCAGCTCACTCTGCGCCCCGACGAGCTATGCGTCGAAGAGCCGCTCGAGATCCGCATCGCGGGCGAACCGCTCGCCATCACCATGCGCACTCCGGGCCACGATCACGAGCTGGTCGCCGGCTTTCTGCTGGCCGAAGGCCTAATTCGCACTCGCGCCGATCTCGGCTCGCTGGTCCACTGCGGGCACTTGGGCGCCGAAGGCTTCGGCAATGTAATCGACGTCTTGCCGGCGCCGGGCACCGTGCTCGACATCGAGGCCCTCGGCCACACGCGCCGCGGCACGCTCACCACATCCGCCTGCGGCGTGTGCGGCCGCACCATGATCTCTGATTTGCTCGCGCGCCTAACGCCGGCACCACCCTGCGCGCCCTTCGCTCGCTCATTCATCGCGAGCCTTGCCACCGCGCTGCGCACCCAACAACCCGGGTTCGAACGCACCGGCGGTCTGCACGCCGCCGGCATCGCGCGTCCCGACCTAGCCCTGCTCACCGTCCGCGAAGACGTCGGCCGTCACAACGCCGTCGACAAAGTGATCGGCCGTCAACTGCTCGATGGCTTACTCCCCGCGCACGGCGCGCTCCTAGTAGTGAGCGGACGCACCAGCTTCGAGATCGTCCAAAAGGCCCTCGCCGCCGGACTCGCTGGCGTGATCGGCATCTCCGCTCCAAGCTCACTCGCCGTCTCCACCGCCGCCCGCTTCGGCCTTCTCCTGTGCGGCTTTGCCCGCTCCACGACCTTCAACATCTACGCTGGCGCCCACCACCTTGAACCCGACCAGCCCCTTGAAACCGCCACGCGCTCTAGAACGCGCGAGATTTGATTCGGTTCGACGTCATCAAAACCTCTAGTGTGCTGAGTCCGCCAAAGCCTTCGGCGTCGCGCTGCGGTCTGTACGGCACCGTTGGCGCTGTTGCTCGAGGACAGCAGCACCTTGCTCGAAACGTTCGTGATCCTGGATGCCATCGACGAGCGCGCGCTGAACCGGCGCCCCGCCGGTAGGGCCACGCGATCGCGGTCGCCTCCAGGAGTGGAACCGAGACCGCGTCAACCCCTTGAAATTCCTAGGCAGGAAAATCAAGCTGCCCGTTGGCGCTTCGCGCGAGAAACGCGAGCCCGCTTGCCGTTTCCCACCAGTTACCCAACACCCCGTTAGTTGGTTTCGGCCTTCCGGGTTCCGCGCCTCCTGAACCGGCCGGCGACGAGCAAAGTGGGACGTCTCCGTTTGGCGATCGAGATGTGCTATTTTGCGGAGCTAATGCAACATGGGCCGGAGGCAATTGCCGGGGTGTTCGTCGGTCAGATCTTGGCTGACCGGTACCGCATCGATGGCGTGCTCGGCGTGGGCGGCATGGGCGTGGTGGTCGCAGCTCGCCATGTCGATCTCGACGAGAAGGTCGCGATCAAGTTCCTGTTGCCGGAGATGCTAGGGGACGCCGCCGCGGTGGCGCGCTTCTATCGGGAGGCAAAGGCCGCCTCGCGCATCAAAAGCGAGTACGTGGCGCGCGTGTTCGACGTCGGTCGCCTGCCGGATTCTGCGCCGTACATGGTGATGGAGTTCCTGGAAGGGACGGATCTCTCCGGCTGGCTCGCGCAGCACGGCGCGCTGCCGGTAGCGCAAGCGGTCGACTTCATCCTTCAGACCTGCGTGGCGGTCGCCGATGCGCACGCGCTCGGCATCGTGCACCGTGACCTCAAGCCGGCGAATCTGTTTTGCGTGCGCCGCTCCGACGGCCAAGCGTCCATCAAAGTCCTCGACTTCGGGATCTCCAAGGTAATGGAGAGCGACCGAGGGGGCATCTCCTTCACGCAGACCAACGCCATGATGGGCTCTCCGCTCTACATGTCACCCGAGCAATTTCGATCGTCGAAGACCGTCGACGCGCGCACGGACATTTGGGCGCTGGGCACCATTCTTTACGAGCTGGTCACCGGCAGAGCGCCGTTCCACGCAACGACGGTGACCGAGCTCGCCATCCGGATTGCTACGGAACCGGTGCTGTCGCCAATCGAGGTTCGCAGTGATCTGCCGCCCGGGCTAGCAGCTGTCGTCGTCAAGTGCCTGGAAAAGGAGCCGGAACGGCGCTTCCAAAACGTCGCCGAAGTCGCGCTCGCACTCGCGCCCTTCGCTCCCCAGGCCGCACACGGCTTGATCGAGCGCGTGGCGGGAATTCTCGGTAGTCCCGGCCCCTCGGAAAGCGCTGCGTTGCCGCATTTGGTGAGCTCGAGCGCGCCAGAAGCAAAGACCGCGGCCGGCGTTCAATTGACGAGACCTCCCGGCGGCGAGCGCAAACAGGGTGCCCTCTGGGTGGCGCTAAGCGTCGCGCTGCTAGCGCTGGGAGCTTTGGCAGTCGTGCTGTGGAGAGCGCGAGGCGCAACCGCCGAGCCCGCGATCACCTCCGGCCCGGCCAAGGCCGCGCAGGTTGTGCCGCCAGCGGCCACGCCTAGCGTGGCGTCTGCGTCCGCGTCAGCCGTAGCGGCCGAGCCGTCAAGTGCCGCGGCCGTCGCGCCCGAGCTGTCAACTACCGCGCGCGCGGCCGTCGAACCTGCGAGGTCGGACATGCAGCGTCCGAAACCCATTTCGCGCAGCAAAGGGCCGCGCGCGGTATCGTTACCAGCGACCGCCGCTGCGAACCCGCCACCGCAGCCCGCGCCGGCGCACGCGAATTGTGATCCACCGTTTTACTTCGACGCGGCGGGTAACCGTGTCTTCAAGCAGGAGTGCCTATGATCCAGCGCCATGCAGCCTTAACCGGGGCCGCCCTGATGTTCGTTGCGCTGACGACCGGGATCGCCCGTGCGGAGCCAACGAAGGCGCAGTGCATTACGGCTAACACCAAAGCCCAGTCGCTGCGTCGCGAAGGCAAGCTCGCGGAAGCGCGGCAGCAGCTGCGCATGTGCGGCGACCCGAAATGTCCCGTACTCGTGAGCACCGATTGCGCCAAGCGCCTCGACGAGCTCGAGGGTGTACAGCCCACCGTCGTCGTCGACGTCAAAGACGCTTCGGGGCGGGATTTGACCGACGTGCGCGTAACGGTGGATGGGCAGCCACTGTTGGATAGGCTCGACGGCAGCGCAGCATCGGTCGACTTGGGTGCACACGTTTTCACGTTCTCGGTCGCCGGCGCGGCCCCCGTGTCGCAGCAACTGGTCATTCGGGAGGGAGAAAAGTCACGCCCCGTACACGTGGTCATGGAGGGGGTTGGCACCAAGCCAGCCGCGGCTAGCTCCGCAACGCCCTCACCGACCACGCCTGATCACAACGGCGCCAACAGCGCGCCCGAGCCGGAAACTAGCGCTGCCAGCGACTCGCCGAAGAGTCCGCAGCGAACCGTCGGCTATGTCGTCACGGGCGTTGGCGTAGCGGGTCTAGCGGTGGGCGGAGTGTTCGGCTACCTCGCCCTGTCGGCCAAAAGTCGCCAAACGACGAACTGCAGCTCCCCTGGCAATTGCCCCGACCGCAGCGCCGCGTCAACGGCACATGACAGCGCCAAAACGAGCGGCACCATCTCGACGATCGCGGTCGCGGCCGGCGCCGCCGTTGCCGCTGTGGGAATCGTGTTGATCGCGACTGCGAAGCCCACGCATGAGGCGCCGTCTGCGGCGGCGCTCACGCTCGGCGCACATGCGGGGCCCGGTAAAGCCGAGCTGTGCCTAACTGGGCTCTTCTGAAGAGCAACGCAGCTGCGGCGTCTCTAACCAAGCGGGCTACTTGCCGTACCCGGCGGCGACGATGTTCGCCTGGATTGCGTCCTCGGTCGCGTCCGAGGGATACCCGGAGACAATGCAGCCCTCGTAGAAGGTGCCTTGGCTCAGATTGGCGCCACCGCCGGGTTTGCAGCAGTCGCCAGAGCTGCCGAGCACGATCGCGCCCTGCTTCTTCATTGGACTCCAACCACCGGGGAGCGCGCCCTTGTAGTACGTGGCCAAGTTGCCAGACGTCGCGTCACTGCCCCCGAGTGCGTATTCCGTGGTCCCGTTGTTCTTCATTACCGCGGTGATGAACGAGGCGGTCTGTGAAGGAGCGCTCGGATTCTTCAGCGAATTGCTCTGAGTGAAGAGTCCGTACTCAAGGTCGGCCATCACCCAGGGGCCAGACCCGGCACCCGTGCCCCAGGCCGTGACAGAGCTGAGGTTGAGGGCATCCATTGCGCCAGCTCCATCCGCCGTTCGATCGGTCTCGCTGTTGCCGTAATCGAAGCAACAGGCACCGTTGTAATGCGTGCCGCTCGTCACCATGTACATGCCCTCAGGATCTTGGCCGAGCGGAATGCCTGATTTGGAAGCATCGACCCAATAGCTATTGTTGGGGCTGATGTAGAGCGGGTAAACCTTGTGCCCACCGACGGTTAGAGACTCGGTCGTCGCTTTGGACGGGGTACTAGAGGCCGAGCCCGGGACCATAGTCGAGCCCTGGTACCAAAGGTCATTGCCTTTACCCGACTGGTCGTAGACAACCGTGATGACGCACGTGGTGCCGGTGCAGAATGCATCTTGCGATGGGCCGTCGGCCACCCCCCCCGCCGCCACGGTGAGAATGTCCTTGGTCATGCCATCGGTATTTCGGACCTGATAGAGCTTGCCGGCGTAGGCACCGAACAGTGCTCTTACGGTGCTGTGCGCAGCAACGCACGGAGTGCCCCCGGTCTTGTAGAGATCGCACGGCGCGGTGATGGTTCCGCCGCCGCCACCGCCCGCGTTGGTACCGCTCGTGCCACCCGCGCTCCTGCCGCCGCCGCCCGCACTAGTGCCACCCGTGCCACCCGCACTCGTGCCACCCGCACTCGTGCCACCCGCGCTTCTGCCGCCGCCGCCCGCACTAGTGCCACCACCCGCGCTCGTGCCGCCGCAGCCCGGCACGCTCGAACAGGACGCTCCGGCGGCCCCGCCGACGCTTGATGTGCCCGAGCCGCCCATCTCCGGCAGAACACCGCCTTCGCCCGCGCCCGCGGAGTCGCCCGCGCCAACCCCAACATTGCCACCCGAAGCCCCCGCCATGCCGCTGCTACCTCCGAGATCGGGAGCCCCGCCGCTCGAGACGCCCGGCAGGTCGGGCAAGCCGATGATGGTCGTACAAGCCGCTGCTGACAGCGCGACAACTCCCACTACTTGCCTGGTCGCAATAGCCATCGCGCTGCCTCGACGATCTCATGATCCGTCGAGACCGGCAAGTGCACACGCCTTTCGGGCTCTCAGCCGGGTTTTACGACGCAGAGGCTTCGGGCTGCACGAACTGAACCGTCAAGCGGCTCGATTGCTCGAGCTCGGGCCGCGCAGCAGTGATCTTCAGCTCGAGCTCGAAGCTTCCTGAGCCCTTCGGATCTCGCAACGTTAGAAATAGCAGTGGCAGCCCGACGCTCGACGTCACGCGCACGACGCGGCAGTGCGCGGTCGTCTCCGAGTCCGAACGCCACGAACGCGGCGACGGCTCGAGCGGCACGACCGGCGTCTTCCTCGCAGTCTTCGGCGGCGGCTCTTGCTCCACGAACGAAAGCTGGAGCCGAGCCGGCACTCTGATTTCGATCTTCACGTCTTCGGCGGTGACCGCACCTGCGTTCTGGAGCAGTAGGCCGGCGCGAGCCGTAACACTGTTGTGTACCTGGTGCTCGTAGACCGCAGCTCGGTGCGTCCTCTCCAGCGACAGGGCCTCTTCGCCTTCGTTGCTCGACCTGGGGCGGGCGAACGCAGACATCAACGGCGGTGCCACGACCAGCACGTGCTCCGTCTTCCCATTGGCAAACGTCAGGTGCAGCTTGGCGCCCGGCAGATCAGAGCGCCGAGTCACCGCCGCGCCTGACACAGTTTGACCATTCAGGAGTTGTAGCGTCTCCCGGCTGCAATGGAAAGCCGCAACTCTCGGTGCCCGGTTTGTGTCGCTAGAACGGCACCTCGGCGCGGGCCCTTGCCTGCCTAGCAGCGGGTATCGTTCAGATCGGCGCGCGCGTTTGGCCCGGGAAGCCAGATTTAGCAGCACCAAAAGTAGGCGCTGCTCGCACTAACCGCCGAGATGCCTTCGTCGGTGACCCGCCACGAGCACGCCTGAAAAATGGCCGCCAGCGCGGACTTCAGAGAGCTCTACAACTCTCACTTTCGCATGGTCTGGCGAGTGTTGAGGCGGCTCGGAGTGCCGAGCGCGGACGTGCTCGATCTGACACAGAAAGTGTTTCTGATTGCGTTCGCGAAGCTGCCCGAATTCGAAGGCCGCTCCACGATGTCGACGTGGTTGTGCGGCATTTGCAACCGCGTCGCCTGGGCTCATCGGCGCTCGATGACCACTCGCAACGAAATTTCCACGGATCCGGTACAGCTCGAAGAGGCATCGGGAGAATTGGACGTTCCTCAGCCGGACGTCGCGTTAGCGTTACACGCAGAAACAGAACGCTTCTTGGCCAAGCTGTCCGAAGGACAGCGAGCCGTCTTCGTGCTGTATGAGGTGGATGAGCTATCGGGGCCGGAAATTGCCTCGATTCTGCAGATCTCTTTGGGGACGGTTCGCTCACGATTGCGCTACGCGCGAGCCACGTTTCGGCGCGAAATGCAGCGCTTGGCCATCCGAAAAGTCGGCCTAACGATAGAGGGTGGCTAGCTGGCGATACAGCGCGCGGAAGCGCGGCTGCCGATGTTCACGGTAGTACGTGTGGCGTGATGAATCGGGCTCGCAGACCGCGATCACATTCGGTAACGTGCACACCTCAGCGGCTGTCGCACCCGGCTCGACCGCGAGCTGAGCGAGCCGCGCCGCTCCCAGGGCCGGGCCCACCTCGCCCCCCGCGCGCAAAGTGAGCGGTCGACCGACGATGTCCGCTAGCATTTGGATCCAGTAAGTACTGCGCGAGCCGCCGCCGATCACGGTGATGTCGTCGGCATGCAGGCCCGCCGCGTCGACTGCTTCGATGCCGTCGAGCAGACCCAAACCAACGCCCTCCATCGTCGCGTGCGCGAGGTCTGTGCGCGTGGTGTCTGCGCGCAGGCCCGTGAAAGCGCCGGCAGCGTGGACGTCATTGTGCGGCGTGCGTTCGCCGTTCAAATACGGCAAGAACAGCGGCCCTTCGCGGCGCAAGCCGGACGCTTCGGCTTCGGCGAGCATCGCCGGAACGCTGGCATAGCCGGTGAGCCCGGCGGTGAAGTCGAGGCAGCTGGCGGCGCTGAGCATGACCGACATGAGGTGCCAGGTTTGCGGAAGCGCGTGACAGAAACTGTGTACGGCTTGCTCGGGCCGAGACAAGTAGCCGTTGGATACGGCGAAGTACACACCGGAAGTGCCGAGTGAAAGCATGGCTTGCCCATGACGCACGATGCCGACGCCGATCGCGCCGGCCGCGTTGTCACCCGCGCCGGCAGCCACCGGAACGCGATTCATGCCCCAACGCTCGGCCAACGATTGGCTGAGGCGGCCAGTGACGGCATTGCCCTCGTACAACGAAGGCATGCTGCTCGCCGGCAGGCCGCACGCGTCGAGCAGCGCGGTGCTGAAGCGGCGTTGTTCGACGTCAAGCCAAAGGGTGCCCGCTGCGTCAGAGGCGTCTGTCGCGTACTCGCCGGTCAGAAGCAGCCGCAGATAATCCTTGGGCAGCAGCACTTTGGCGATGCGCTCGAACAGCGCGGGCTCATGCTCGCGCAACCAAAGCAGCTTCGGCGCGGTGAAGCCGGGCATGGCCAAGTTGCCAGTGAGCTGGCGAAAGCGCGGCGTTTTCTCGAGCTCTTGGCACTGCGCAGCGCTGCGTCCGTCGTTCCACAGGATGGCAGGGCGCAGCACGCGGGCGTCGGCATCCAGCACCGTAGCGCCGTGCATCTGCCCGCTGAGCCCGATAGCCGCGACGCTGCGCGCCGCGATGCCGTCACGCTCCGCCAACGCCAAAACCTGCTCGATCGCCGATTGTGCTGCGAGCCACCAATCGGCGGGGGCCTGCTCCGACCACAGCGGCTCGGGATGCGAGACGCTGAGCGGATGCGAAGCGCTCGCGCGCACCGCGCCTGCCGCGTCGACGAGCACGGCCTTCACCGCCGAAGTGCCCAGATCGAGTCCGAGGAACATGTTGCGGCTCAGCGGAAGATCACGCGGTTGACCACGTTTTCCAGGTATTCCTGGCGACCGGAGATGTGTGCTGGTCGGAGATCACGCTGCACGGCCTCTTCGGCCAAGCTTTGCAGACTGAAGCCGCCAGTCAGGATCTGCTTGCCGAATTTCTCGTCCCAGCCGGCGTAGCGCTGGGCTTTGAACTCGGCGAGCGCGTCCGATTCGATCATGGCGGCAGCGCGCTCGAGCGCGAGGGCAAGGCAGTCGATCGCGCCAATGTGGCCGTGAAACAGATCGGCAGCATCGCTACTCTGACGGCGCACCTTGGTGTCGAAGTTGAAGCCTCCGCTGGTGAAACCGCCGTGGCGCAGGATCTCGTACATAACCAGTGTGAGCTCCTCGACGCTGTTCGGGAATTGATCGGTGTCCCAGCCGTTTTGCGGGTCGCCGCGGTTGGCGTCGATGCTGCCGAACAGCCCGAGGGCGATCGAGGTCGCCACCTCGTGATGGAACGAGTGACCGGCGAGCGTCGCGTGGTTCGCTTCCAAGTTCACACACACCTCCCGCTCGAGGCCAAACTCCTTGAGGAAGCCGTGCACGGTCGCGGTGTCGTAGTCGTATTGGTGCTTGGTCGGCTCCTGCGGCTTGGGCTCGATTAAGATCGTGCCTTTGAAGCCGAGCTTGTGCTTGTGCTCGACCACCATTTGGAAGAACCGTCCGAGCTGGGCTCGCTCGCGCCGCAGATCGGTGTTGAGCAGCGTGTCGTAGCCCTCGCGTCCGCCCCACAGCACGTAGTTGGCACCGCCCAGCTTGTGCGTGGCGGCCATCGCGTGGAACACCTGCGTGGCGGCATACGCGAACACTTCCGGCTGCGGATTCGAGGCAGCACCCGCCGCGTAACGCGGGTGGCTGAACAGGTTGGCGGTGCCCCATAGGAGCTTTACGCCCGTCGCGGCCTGCTTGGCTGCGAGCACTTCCACCATCACCGACAGGTTGCGTACGTACTCCGCGAGGCCGTTGCCCTCCGGCGCCACGTCGGTGTCGTGGAACGTATAAAACGGCGTGCTCAGACGGCTGAAGAAGTCGAACGCGGCGTCGGCCTTTTGTTTGGCTTGCTCGAGCGGATCACCCGGGGCGTGCCACGGGCGCTGAAAGGTGCCGCTGCCGAACACGTCCGACCCCGGCCAGACGAAGGTGTGCCAGTAACACACGGCCAAGCGCAGGTGCTCATCCATGCGCTTGCCCAGGATAACGCGCGCGGGATCATAGTGCCGAAACGCCAAGGGCTTGGTCGTGCTCGGACCGGCGTAACGAATGGGCTCGATGTGCTGGAAGTAACTCATGGGGGTCTCCTGTTAGTAAGTCTATGCAGCGGGCGCGGCGCTGACGACCAAATTTTGCGCCCAACGCTCACGCTGCGCACTGTTAGCGCGGCGTACGTCCTCAGGCCATATACCCTGATGGTGATGGGCGGCTGAGGCTCACCTGCGCGGAAACAGCGGGTACCAGGCCTTGGTGCGCCAGGTTTCGCCCCGCAATTCCAGCTGCATCAGGTTTAATCCGGGGGTGAGTGCTAGTGGCTGTTCTCCCAACGACCGGACGCAGACGAGCGCTCGATAGCGTCGAGAACTTTTTGATTGCGCACGCCGTCCTCGAAATTCGGAGACGGCAGCTTTTGTTCGGCGATGGCCCGAATCAGATCGTAAACGGTATGAGTGAAGGTGTGCTCGTAGCCAATGATGTGCCCCGGCGGCCACCAAGCGTGCATGTATGGGTGCTTGCCGTCGGTGACTTGCACGGTGCGGAAGCCGCTATTCGGCCCTTCCTCGATGTACAGCTCGAGCTCATTCATCCGCTCCAGATCCCAAACGATGCTGCCCTTGCTGCCGTTGATCTCGAAACGGTTGTAGTTCTTGCGACCGGTCGCGAAGCGCGAGCCTTCGACCGTGCCGAGCGCGCCGCTCTCGAACTTCAAGAGAGCTAGCGCGGCGTCGTCGACGTCCACCTTGGCTCGTTGCTTCGAATCGGGCAGCGGGCGTTCGTTGATGAACGTCTTCAACGTGCCGGTAACTTCGGCGATTTCACCGACCAAGTAGCGCGCCAAATCGAGCGTGTGCGAGGCGATGTCACCGAGGGCGCCCGAGCCAGCCTTGGATTTGTCCAAGCGCCAGACGCGCGGAAACTCTGGATCGACGATCCAATCCTGCAGGTAAACCCCGCGGAAGTGCCGAATCGTGCCGATGCGCCCTTCGTCGATCAGTTGCTTGGCGAGCGTCACCGCTGGCACGCGCCGGTAGTTGTGACACAGCATGTGCAGCACACCGGCACGGCGCACGGCGTCCAGCATGCGTTCGGCTTCTGGCAGCGTGTTGGCCAACGGCTTCTCGCAGAAGACGACCTTCTTCGCTTCGGCCGCAGCCAACGCGACCGGCAAATGCGAGTCGCCGGGCGTGCAAATGTCGATGATGTCGATGTCCTTGCGGGCCACGACTTCCTGCCAAGACGTGGAGTGTTCTTGAAAGCCGAGCGTCGCGGCGGCCTTGCCGAGCTCGGCCTCATTGCGACCGCACACCACTTTGAGCACCGGCTCGAACGGCAGGTCGAAGAACCTTCCGACTTGCCGCCAGGCATTGCTGTGCGTGCGACCCATGAACTGGTAGCCGATCATGGCTACGTTGAGCTTCTTCATCGCGCTCAGCTCCGGTAGGCTTCTCGACCGCAACCCTGCACAGGGATCTGCTGCGCGCTCAGCACCTCAGCCTGCAGCGCGTACATGCACGCCGCGGCTTCGTCTATCTTGCGTGTGAAAGCCAGCGAGCCTTGCAGGATCGGCTTCAGGCGCTCTTTGTCTTGGATGCGTGCGCGGGGGTACTCGTGCTCGACGATCAGGTGAGTGTGCTGTGGATCGAGCGGCAACAATTCGCGCGCGGCGAGCTGATGATCCAGCCAATCTACCGTGCGGTTCTGCAGATAGGCGAGCGGATCGTGTTTGGCGGTGCCGGGCAGCTCGTGCTCGCACAAAACGGTCTGCTTCAGCCAAGCATTGAGCTGATCCGTCGGGTTCTCGGAAGGTTTGCCGTCTTTCCAATCCCCACGGTCCATGGTCTGCCCACCGTAGCCCCAGGCGGACACGCCCTTCGAATCGATGACCTGGCCCTTGACGTGAAAGCCAGCGATCAAAAACCCGTACCCCGAGTCCTTCAGGTATTGAAAGATAGAGCGGGTGTCTTGACCCATCAAAATCGCGTGCGAAGGGTCGTAATGGACGCGGAATTGATCGCCCACGCCGTGCTTCTCGCAGATGCGGTGCAGGGCTATCCAGGCTCCCGGCGCGTAACCGATGTTATTGTGAAAATTGTCGCCGGTGGTCCAGCCGGGCATCGGGCATTGCTCGACTCGGTAGGTCAAACCGCGCGCCTTGGCGTCCTTCAAGAGCGGCACGAAGTCGTGCGCAAATTGCTCGAGGTTTTGATCCATGCTGAGCGTTTGGTTGCGGCCGACGAAGCCGCACACGGCGTCCGTGCCGAGCAGCACCGCCGCGTCGAACACGCGGCGCATGAACTCATGCTTCTTTTGACGGGTCGCGGGGTCGTGGTGGAGCAGGTTGTCGAAGTAGGCGATGTCCGAGATGCCGACCTTCGACTCCTTGAGCGCGACCGCGACGCGCTTGGCTCGCGCCGCCGAGAACGGCTGCCGCAGATCGACGGTGTTGGCCACCGGGTCGAGCATGGCCTCGGGCGGCACGTCGCTCTCCGAAGGGTGCAGCGCGGCCGACAGCTGAACGTTGTCCGCGCCGAGCTCTCTGGCGAAATACAGCCAATCCTCGATGGCTCGGTCCGGGTCATCGTCGCGCACGGCGCGCGGCGTGAGCTCCTGGAGCGCGGAGGTCAGAATACCGAGCTTCATGTAGCGGGGTTCGAATGCTTTGATAGACATCTTCGTTCGCTCGTTTATAGCGGGTGCGCCGCTGATTTCGCGCCACTGACCTGGAATTCCAGCACTGCTTGCTCCTCGTGCGCTTGGTGCGCGGAGACGCCGCCCGCAACTTCCTGCGTTTGACGCAAGAACTGAGGCTCGGGCTCGTTAAGCACAGCCTTTCGTGCGAGGGGGTATGACGAAGGATCTGTTTTTCCCCACTTTCCGCCAGGCCCCCGGCGGCCCGATAAACCCCGGATAAGTCGGTCTTTTCGCACTGCCTAGGCGCGGGGCGACGCAGCACAACCCGAAAGCCGTTTCGCCTCGTATGGCGTCGCCCAAGGCTTCGAGACATGCTCCGGGGCGGGGTGAGACAGCCCCGGCTCGCGGAAGCGCCGAATCCCGGGCCGGCTCTGCGGACAAAGAATGATCCATTCGAGCCTCCGAGCAGCACCTATTGTCACTAACCCACGAGCGACACCGGCAATGAGAAGATTGCAACGAGGCAATAAATTTGCCGTGGCACGACCCAGCGGCACGGCCGTGCCCGAGGTTGCCTGGCTCGGCATGGAAGCTCGTCGCGGCCGACTTGTTCACTGGTTTGCTGGCCTTTGGCTCCTTCAGGCAGCGCTGGCCTGCAGCACGGTTGGAGGGCAGCCCCGCGCAGGCATCGCTGGGGCGGGGACAGGCGGAGGCGTTGCTGGCGCGGGGACTGGCGG
>OLLW01000689.1_pt1 | contig 12808 bp, 5 predicted proteins | sample 1604611 | NCBI WGS metagenome assembly OLLW01 (sample SAMEA104055725, study PRJEB20765) | soil metagenome | biome: Arctic tundra; feature: Polygonal ground; material: soil | place: USA | collected 2011-09 | depth 0-0.5 m | reverse complement strand
TACGACGAGTCGAGGTCTGCTTTTTGAGAAGCGAACGGAGACGCGCCGTTCGAGGGGGCGATCGATGAGCTCAACATGTGGTTCTAAAACTCCGCGGTCGAGGAGCGAGGTCTACCCGCTCCGAAAACCGAGAGACGCGAAGGGGACGGCACGGCCACCGAACGCGCTGGACTAAAATTGCGCGCGAACGGACAGACCGAGCCGCCTCCCGCGAGGCTCTCGAATCCACCAACGCCAGATGACTCCCGGCGCTGGGTGTTGGCAGGTCTTCGGGCTTACGAGCGCTCCGGGCGAACCCGGGTTCCTACTGCCCACTGCTTCCCGGGTCCCGTTCCGTCAGGAGGGGGCCCCAGTGCCACCGTGGGGGTCGTTCTCGTCTACCGCTGCGGGGCAGCCCCGGCTTCTGAACCGGGTTCCCATTTTCAGCCTGTGCGAATGCGCAGGCACCAACACGTGTACCGCTATATTGGGGTCCGCGCACTCGGTCAACACAATATCTTGGGGTCCTCGGGCGATCTCGCCTAAATCCGCGAAAGCCTTTGGGGAATCATTTGTGCACTGGTCACCCGGCCAATGCACTACTTCTGTGCAGTGGTCCGGGTCGCCGTTTGGGCGCCCCGCCGGGCGTCGTAGTCCAGCGTTGCGCCGGCCGAGTGCGGGGGGCAGGCTCTTTCGGCACCGCCCGCTCGTTGAACCGAGACCTACTGAACTCTGGAGGAATTTCGATGTCCCTGCTCGATTCGCTGAAGAAGTACACGATCGTCGTCTCTGACACCGGCGACATCGAAACGATCGGCAAGCTGAAGCCGCAAGACGCGACCACCAATCCGTCGTTGCTGCTCAAGGCGGCGCAGCAGCCCCAATACAAACACTTGGTCGAAGAGGCGCTGAGCTACTCCAAGAAGCAGCCCGGTGATGCGTCTGCGCAGGCCGAAGCGTTCATGGACAAACTGTTCGTGAACTTCGGCTGCGAGATCTTGAAGCTCATCCCCGGCCGCGTGTCGACTGAAGTCGACGCGAGCTACAGCTTCGACAAGGAAGGCAGCGTCGGCAAGGCGCGCAACTTCATCAAGCTGTACGAAGCCGCGGGCGTCGATCGGCAGCGAGTTTTGGTCAAGCTGGGTACGACTTGGGAAGGTATCAAAGCCGCCGAGCAGCTGGAAAAGGAGGGCATTCACACCAACATGACGTTGCTCTTCAGCTTCGCTCAGGCGGTCGCGTGTGCCGAAGCGAAGGTCACCTTGATCTCCCCGTTCGTCGGCCGCATCTACGATTGGTACAAGAAATCGAAGGGCGTAGCAGACATTCCGCGCGAGGAAGACCCGGGCGTGTCCAGCGTGGTCAAGATCTACAACCACTACAAGAAGCACGGCTACAAGACGCAGGTCATGGGCGCGAGCTTCCGCAAGGCAGATCAGATCATCGATCTCGCCGGTTGCGATCTACTGACGATCAGCCCCGAGCTGATCGGCGAGCTTGCCTCGAAGGACGGCGAGCTGGAGCCGAAGCTGACGGCCAAGGGCGCCGCCGCCAGCGCCACTGCGCTGCTTCACTTCGACGAGAAGACCTACCGTTTCGAGCACAACCAAGATCAGATGGCGGTCGAGAAGCTCAGCGAAGGTATTCGTAACTTCTACGCCGACGCGCGGAAGCTCGAGAAATACGCGGCGACGCTGGTCTCCAAGTCCAGCGCAGCATGAGCCCTTCGCTCGGCGGAAGCGGTCGCTGAAAACCGCCGTAGCTGGCATTTTTTAGCGACCGCGCAATCAACAACCCTGGGACGCACGGCGTTCCGGGGTTGTGCGTTTTGAGGCTCGGATCTCGGTTGCTGCGGTGCGATCGCCGCTGCTACGCCTGATCGACCGCACAACCGCCACTGTCTGTCGAAACGGAAATACCCGCAATGCTGGTCGAGACGCTATCTGCCGAGCTCGAGCGATCGTTCGAGTTGCCTGACCTGACCCGACTCAGCCGAGATGCGCTCGGCTTCGAGCCCGAAGATATCGGCGGAATCACGACGCGCGCCTCTTTCGCGCGCGCTCTGGCCGAGCTTGCCGTCGCGAGCGAGGCGGTCGACGCGTTGCTCGACGCCATCACGATCGATCGGCACGGTCTGCCAAGCTCGCTCGAAACCGTGCGCGAGCGCTCCGCCAGCGAGGAGGCGCTGCTACCCGGTGACTCGATCGGCCGGTACGTGGTGACGGCCAAGCTCGGCACCGGCCCTTGGGCTACAGTGTACAGCGCAGAGCGTGATGGCCAGGACTTTCGCGTGAAGGTGCTGCATCCGCGCATCGCGGCGCGACGCTCCGAGGCACATCGCTACCTGACTGCGTCGCGCCTGGCTGGGCAGATCGAGCATCCGGGGTTACCGAGCGCCGTGCGCGCCGGCGCGCTCGACGACGCCGGGAAGTATATCGGCATAGCTCATCCGGCGGCCGTCGGTGAGACCGTCCAAGCCTTGCTCGTGCGCCGCGGCGCACGGCACTTTAACGAGGTTTTGCCGCTACTTTGGGCCGTTGCCGAAGCCTTGGCTCCGCTGCACGCAGCGCGCTTGGCGCACGGCTCGCTGCACGCCGGCAACGTGCTGATCACCGACGCTACTCCTACGGCGCCCAAGGTGGTGCTGCTCGATCCCGGCTCACACTTCTTGCGGCCCGCGCTGACGCTAACCATGCGTCAGAACGGCGGCACCCCGAGCTTCTTGCTCGCCAGCTCCCCGGAGCAATTCCGCGGCCAAGCTCCAAGCGCGCAAAGTGACGTGTACGCGCTGGGCGTGCTCATGTACCAACTGTTGAGCGGCAAAGCCCCGTTCTCCGGACCGCACGCCGTGGACGCGCTGCTCGGGCATCTGACGCAGAACGCGGAGCCGTTGTCGTTCGTGGCGGCGGGCAACGGCGTGACGCCAGCCGTGGAAGCCTTCGTGCGCAGCTTGCTGGAGAAAGGTCGCGAGCAGCGGCCGCGCGACGCAGACGAAGCCCTGCAGGGGCTGCGTCGTATTTGGCGTGCGTCCACCAGACCGCCGACCTGGGTCACCGACGAGCGTTTGCCGGAAATGTTCGAAGCACTGGCGCAAAATCCGAGCGACGAGGCCGCAGCGACAACGCTCGAATCGAGCCTGGATTTGGGCGCGGATCCAGCCCGGCTCGCCGACGGCTTCTACGAAGTCGCCAAGGGCCTACGAGGCCGGCGCGAGCCCAGCCTAGAAAAGGCGATGAAGCGGCACCTGGCACGCGCCGCGCGCTTGTACGAAGCCGCTGCCCGCCACGACAGCGCCGAGGAAGTGTACACGGGCCTGGTCGAGCTCGACCCCGCGGACCGCAGCGCGGCTCAGGCCTTGGTTCGCATCAAGAAGACGCTGGGCAAATACGAAGAGCTGATCGAATCCCTGCTCGAGCGGAGTGAGAGCAGCGAAAGCTCGACCGAGCGCGCCGAGCACTGGACCGAGATTGGGCAGCTGTACGAAAACGAGCTGAAGGACAAAGAGCAAGCGCTCGTCGCGTACGCTCAAGCGTTCTGCGAGGACCCGCAGAGTGATGCGCACGTCGCGGCGGTCGAGCGCTTGGCGGGCACGCGCTACCCCGCTTGGGAAGACGTCCTCGGACGCGCGATCGAAGCGCTCGAGCAGGACATCGGTACAGCCGAGCGCCACGCGCTCTTGTTCCACATGGGGCGCTGGTACGCCGAGAAGGTGATGCGCCCGGATCTTGGTCTGCCGTGGCTGACCGAGCTCGTGGCAGCCGAACCGAACCACGACCGTGCGCTGCTGGTATTGTCGCAAATCTACAAAAAGGCCCAACAATGGGCCGAGTACGGGCAAGTGCTGCTGCGCCGCGCGGACGTCGCGGCGCCCAACGTGGCGCGCGATCTGCGCGCCGATGCCGCGGAGGTGCTCAGTGCACGGCTCAGCAACGCCGCTGCGGCCCGCGAGCTATACGCTTCGGTGCTCGAAGAAGATCCCTCGCATGCGCGGGCCAGCGCGGGACAAATCGCACTGCTCGAGGCCGCAGGGGACGCGGCTGGCGCACTCGCAGTCCGGCAAATGCGCGCCAAGACTCTACGCGGGGACGAGCGGCACCAAGTGCTGTGCGAAGTGGCCGAGAGCTACGATGTCGATCTAGACAAGCTCGACGCGGCGGAAAAGACCTACCGCGAGGTACTGGCCGAGAACCCGCGCTTCGTGGACGCCCTGCGCGGCTTGGATCGCGTGCTGACGCGCGCCGGGCGCTACCGCGAGCTGCTCGAAGTGTTGCGCGCGCAGGTCGACCTTGCCGTCACCGCACGCCAGAAGATTACGCTCTACGAGCGCATCGCCGGGATTTACGACGAAGAGTACCTGGACCACGAACGCGCCGCGGAAGCGCTGGAAGCCCTGCTCGACCTCGATCCCGAGCAGCAGGACGCCGGCCGCGAGTTGGCGCGCCACTTGCGCTCACTGGAGCGTTACGAGGACTTGGCCGCTCACTATCAGCGGCAAGCACAAGGCGGCAAGGTCGAACGCCAGATCGAAACGGGGCTGCTGCTTGGCCGCGTGCTGGCCGAGAACCTCAAACAGCCGGACCGCGCGATTGCTTCCTACGAACGAGTGCTCGAGCTCGCTCCGAGTCACCCCGGCGCGCTCGACGCGCTGGCTACGTTGCGGGCTGTCGTCGGAGACGCACAGAGCGCGCTGGCGGCGATCGACGAGCTGAGCGAAAAGGCCACGACGCCTGAAGCCAAGGCCGAGCTCGAGCTGCGCGCGGCGCTGGTACTCGAAGCGCGCGGAGACGCGACCGGCGCCCTACGGCGCTACAAGCTCGCCGCTGACCTGTGTCCGGGCGACCCGGCCGCGCGGCGACGCTTGGTGAAGAAGAACGTCGAGCTCGGCAACCACGCCGCTGCGGTGGAGCTGCTCGAAGAAGAGATCCAAGTCGCCAAGACCGAACGCGAGCGCGCCAAGCTAGCCGGTGAGATGGCGCTGATCTGCCATAAATACCTGCAAGATTCAGCGCGCGCCGTCGCCACCGCTCAGCTCGCGCTGCATATCGACCCCGCCAACGCCGATGCGCTGCGTGTGCTCGGTCGCACCGCCTACGCCGAGAAGCGCTACGTGGAAGCCGCCAAGCGGCTGGAACCCGTGCTTTCGCAATTGGACAGCGTGGACGCCGAAGAAGCGCGCGAGATCGCCTTCTTGTATGTGGATGCCTTGGCACGCAGCGGTTCGGCAGACAGAGCGCTGACTCAAGTCGGTAGCTTGATGAAGTGGTTCGAGGCCGACGCGAGCGCGTTGCTCCGTTTAGCGGAGGTGGCGAGCGAGCATGGCAGCGCCGAGCAGACGCTTTGGCTCACTGATGTGTTGCTGGGCGAGATGCGGTCGCTACTCTCGCCGGCCGAGGAAGCCGAGGCTGAGCTACGCAGCGGCGAAGCTCAGTCGAAGCTCGGGCGCCACGCGGACGCGCGCGCGGCCTTCGAACGCGCTCACGCGCTCGATCCGTCTCTGCCCGCACCGCTGCGTGCGCTGGCTCGCGTGCACGACGCCGAGGGCAACCCGCGCAAGATGATGGACGTCCTGTACCGCGAGCTCGCGCTCTCCGGAGGCGAGCGAAAGGTCGAGATCTTGCTGGAGATGGGCGACGTCGCCACGAACCAGCTGTCCGACGCCGAGTATGCGGCGAAGAGCTACCTGCTTGCGCTGAGCGAGCGCCCGAGCGACCGCACCATCCTCACCAAGCTGATGCAGCTGTACGGCGCCGAGAAGGACTGGCCGCAGCTGATCCAAGTGATCACGCGGCTCGCGGATGTCGTGGAAGAGCCCAAGCATAAAGCCAAGTATCTCCACACCGCGTCGATGATCGCCTCGCGCGAGCTGTCGGATCTCGGCCTTGCCTCCAAGCTCCTCGGCCAAGCCCTCGAGCACGACCCGGATTCAGTCGCCGTAATTGATGAAGCGCTCGCCACACGCCAGCGCCTGCGCGACTACGACGGCGTGAAGAGCGTACTCAAGCTTCGCATCGCCAACGCGCAACGCGTCGGCAATAGCGAGCGGCTACTGCACTCGCTCGCGGAATTGGCCGACGTGTACGAGCGCTTCCTCGGCCGACGTGACCAAGCAATCGCCGTGTATGAATCAGCGCTGGAAGTCGAGCCCGACAACACGCGCTTCCAAGAGAAGCTTGCCAAGCTGTACGCCGACGAGCCAGTGTCGTACTTCGAAAAGGCCGTCGAAATCCTGGACAAATGGCTAGAGCGGGATCCGTATCAACCGGCGCCGTACAAGCTACTGCGCAAAGTGTATACGGAGGCGCGCAATGCGGATGCCGCGTGGTGCACCTGCCAAGCGCTGCACGTCCTCGGACAAGCCGAGCCCGACGAAGAACGCTTCTACGAGCGCATGCGCAGCGGCGAGCCAGCGGAGGTCGTGGATGCGGCGTCGCACGAGGAGTGGCTGTTGGCCACCATGCCGGATTCGAGTGAGCCGTTCTTGACCGAGCTGTTCGCTCTAATTCAGCCGTTCGTGGTCGCGGCGCGCGCGCGACCGTTGGCTTCCTTCGGCTTGTCCGCGGACCACCAGATCGACGTCGAGCGTTACCCGTACGGTGTCGTGTTGGCCGTCCATAGCGCGGCGCGCTTGCTCTCGGTGGCCGAGCCGCGCATGTATCAGAACCCCGACGCGCCGTCGGGCGTCTCGTTCTTGTCCACCGCGCCTCCGTCGCTGCTACTCGGCGCGCGCGCCTTTGGGGAGGACGTGACACCCGTCGCCGCGGCATTCTTGGCCGGGCGTCACCTCGCCTATCACCTACCCGGGCTGTATGTGCGCCAAATGCTGCCCAACATGACCGCGCTCAAGGCCTGGCTGTTCGCGGCAATTCGCCTGATCAAGCCGAAGTTCCCGGTCGCCCCGGACCTGGAAGCACCCGTCTCCGAAGCCTCGCGTGCGCTGAGCGAGCTCGGCACCGGTACGCGGCTGGAACATCTGACGCACGTCGTGGCCAAGCTGCTACGCGATGGAGCATCGCTCGATTTGAAGCGTTGGCTTCAGGACGTAGACACGTGCGCAGACACCATCGGCTTCGTGCTCTCGAACGATCTGGAAGTCGCCATCGAGCGCGTCCGGGCGCTGCCGCAAGAAGCGGGCTCGCCGGCGCTAGCCACGCGGATCGAACGGCTGATCGCCTACGCGGTAAGCTCGCGCTACATGACGGTCCGCGAGCACCTCGGACTGCGGTTCGACGCGGGCTGAGGAACTAGGCCGGCCGTGCTGGCTGCCGAAGTCAACTGGCAGATTCGTGTCAGCATCGATCTGCGATCGCCGGAGCGCGACGATGCTGTGCCAGGGCGGCTGCCCGAACCTGAGTCGAACACTCATTCGGATGCCCGGCCAAACGGCCTAGATTGGCACCGGCCACCACCGGCGTCGTCGCCTCGGGGGCCGCGCTCTACCTCGAGTAACGGCGCGCCGGCGCGGGATGACGTGCATAACAACGTCGATTCGGCGGCGCGCTCACGTTCTTTTTCCGCACGCGGGCAGAGGGCGCGCCGGCGAGCGGGGCGCGATTCGTGCCACCGGGCGCACCCCAAGCCAGCTCTTCGAGCCCCTTCTGAGCCTTCCTAACGACCGCGAAACGCGGGCGCTCACGAACATCAGCGTAGTTGTTTCTTCAAGTGCTTCACTCACACGTTCCATCGCGCGCAAGACTGTGAAAAAAAACGCGACCCAGTCGGGGTGGCCGCGTCAAGCCAGGGGAAGTGATGCTCCGAGTATCCACAAGACGAGTCACGAAATCTGCAGGCAAGATGGCACGCAAGCACGGCAGCCTGTACGCGGCCTTGAGCCTCCTCGCGTTCGCGGGCAGGCCTGTTGCCTGCTTGTCTGACGTCACGGTTCCGGACTGCCTCAAAAACGGCCCATGCCCCCATGATGGCGGCTCGTCATCAGACGCGGGCGCCGCAAGCCAAGCCGAAACCGGTGGCAACGCCGGCGCCACACAGACGGTGCCAACAATGGCTGGCGCCAGCGGCACGACCGACGGTGGCGCGTCGGGCGTCCAGAACGAAGGCGGTAACGCGGGCATTGCTGGCGGAGGTGCTGGCGGCACTGGGGGCGGGGGCGTGTCAGGCGGCGGTACCAGCGGCAACGGGGGTGTGTCGGGCGGCGGTACCAGCGGCAACGGGGGTGTGTCGGGCGGCGCCTGCACTGTTGGTTGTGGCGGAGATTGCAACAGCTGCAACATCGTCCCGTCGGAGCTCACTGATCCATGTGGGACCAACCTCTACACCGCCAAATTGCACATCAGCGGCGGCGAAGCGCCATTCCAGTGGTCGCTTACCGCGAGCGCGGGAACTTGGAATGTCGTCCCCGACAGTCTGGACTCGAGTCACGCCAATCTGGTCGGCACGCCGACTGGCGCGACCAGCCTGACCGTCTCGGTAACGGACCATGCGCAGCGCACCTTCGAAAAGGTTTATACGACAACGCCGCGCCCGGCTTGCTACTTGGCATACGTCTCACCCGACGCGAGCGCGGTCCCCAAACTGACCTTGATTGATCCCCTGCTCGAAGTTCCAGCGCCGATCACTCTATCGAACAACCAGGGTGTGTTTGATTTTCAATTTTCGCCGAGCGGTCGCTTCCTCGTCTATCGTTATCAGGACATCGCCGCGAACCCCGTAAAGAGCCACCTCTCGTTAGTGGATTTGTCGACGTGGGAGGAGCACCCGCTCACATTCGGTGAAGATGCCGTGACGGCTTATGCCTGGTCGGCTGATTCCGCGTCGCTAGCGGTGATGTTCAGCGCCGGTCAGACCAACGAACTGGGCGGTGTTCGCTTGACCGTGCCCAGCGCGCCGGCCGGCAGTGTGCAGCTCACGACACTGGCGGCCGTGGCTTCGTCGGCTCCGGCGGAGTCGGGGTTGTATTGGCTGGGCACGGCATTCGTTTCCTTTTACGCAACGATCTTACCGGGCACACCCAACCCCCTGCACAGGATCACAGCCTACAGTGCCCAACTGAACAGTGCTGGCTTCGCGGCGCCGTTGGCCAACGACGACGACCACTACGTCGCGCCGGTGAATCTCAAGCCGACGGGCCAAGGCTTTTTCATGATCGCGGCAACGAGCTCGCCGGGCACCGGCTTTCACGTCGTGGGGCCAGACGGCTACAGCGCGGAACACGGCACGGATTTCGTGGCGCCGAGCGGCAGTTTCACGGCCAGCGTCGACGCTGACTTGCTCAAGCTCTTCAATGCAGGCGATGACGACCTGAACGACGGCAGCATCGCGACGGCTGCAGGCTGTGGAAAAATACTCAGCTGGGCCGTCGGCAAGGAGCGCATCGCATGTCTTCACGACGTTTCCAATACTGACGCCGGAACTGCTGGTGGTGAAATCAGGATCTTCGACCTGCTGTCAGCGGTTACCAACCCGTCAATCGTCAGTTCTACAGTCCTCGGCTCTTGCACTGAGCCTGGTGGCGACACACCAATAAGCAATCCTTGCCCGACCCCGGAATACTACTACGACGAAGCGAGTTCACTGTTACAGCCGCGACTACTCTCGCCATCCGGGCGGTGGTTCGCCTTCATGACGAACACTCAGCACGCTTTACCAGGGGACGCGTACATTTCATGGGCGGATCTGAATGCGCACCCAATCACCATTTCACATCAGGATGTCGCTTTCAGCCTCTCACTCTCGAGCGCTTCACGCAACGTAATCTCGTTTTCTCCGAGTGAGGAATACCTGCTCTTGCAAACGGGCAGCGTGCTTTCGTTGCGTCTCTTGAGTATTCCGCAGAATTCAACCGCTTACCCCCCCCTCACGATTGACAACAATCTCTTGCCGCCTTCAGCAGGCACGAACTGCTCCGAAGACTTCGGCGCAGCGCCATTGGATTGGTGCGGCGCGGCCGACCGCCCAAGCTCATTCGCGTGGGCTCCCGATTCAAAGCGGGTGGCATACCAGATCCCAGACAAGCTGACCGTCATCGATCACATTTCTTCCAGGCCCGTGACGGCGCACCAATTCAACATGGCCCCGTGCAGCAGCGCTCAATGCACCGGTCAATTCGCGTTTCAGCCACAGCCCTAAATCCGCCTCGTTATCGCATCTAGATTTTTAAACGAAGGAAAGACGCCCATGCCCCCCACACAATTCACGGCTACGGTTCTTGGTTGCTACGCCGACAACATCACGCTTCACATGTCGCCCACCTCGGACGACTTTTTCCTCTCGCAGATCACAATCGACCGAAACCCCAACATTTCCGATTTCGAAGGAACTTGGCTACCCGGCAACCCGAAGCACGGTGGAAGCCGGACAGTGGAAGTCGACCAGCAAGACTTCACCCGTTTGCACGGTGAATGCCCGCTGGGCGCAACGGTGAACGTAACGCTCACCTACCATCTTTCCGATGACGGAACGGAGTACTGCGTCGACAATATCGATTGCGAGCAGATCGCCGTCGGCGCCCAGTACAAGGCGTGGTCCGAAGATGGCAACCATCCGGATCCGCAGACGGATGTTGGTAGCTTGAGCAACGTCCTCCAGCAACAGCTGCAGGTTCAGCACCAGATTCTCAGTCTTCTACGAGAGGCCCGCCCCCCCCAGCCATTGCCCCGCAATCGCCAACCCGGTGCCAATGGTGCACAGCCGCGTCCGTAGGGTGATTGATGGGCGCTCGCAACCCCGCCACGCACCTCAAAGAGTGACCTGTTCCTGGCGCGACCCGCGCTCACTCACCGCGGCAGATCATCGCGCATTCGTGCGCGCTGCCGCGGGGCTCGTTCCTGGATCTCGAAGTTAACCGCAATCAAGTCGAAGCGGGCGTCGTAGCCTTCTGCCCATTCGAAGTTGCCCAGGAGCTGACCAGAAAAACAACTACGCGAGTCGCGGCGGTCAGACCCGCTGACTGTAACAAGCCCCCAGCCACCCCGGCTGAGCCTGCAACTGTGCCACCGTTGCGGCAGGGCACTCGCGGCTGAGCTCTGCACTGGCCTGCTCGGCGGCTTGGCGAAAACGACCTTGCGGCACCTGCTGCAAGTCGCTCGTGTAGTCCGCTAGAGCCAAGCTGCACTCGTGCAGCTTGCGCTCCAACATGGCCAGGTTGTACAGCAACTACGGACGCTGACATAGCCGGTAAGACTCACGCATGCTCTCGAGAGCGCCGTTGAGATTATTCGTTGCGTACTCTACCTGCGCTTGTTGGTAGGCCGCTTCGGCGGCCGCCTCCGCTTGGGCAGGTCGTTACCGGGCGCGCCGCCGGTGTGGCTTGGGCGCTTTGCCCTTCGGGCAGGGTCCGTGCCGCTGAGCCCGCTTTCGGGCTAGTCGCGCTGCTCGCCTGAGCCACGCGTGTTTCATCCGTGTTTTCAGCTCGGGCCGCCACACTCGACAAGACGAAGCACGTCCCGATCACTACGGGGCGGAGCAATCGCGATGCGCAGCTCAAGTCTGGCGGATCCCACGAGAGCTCGGCCGCCGACATGAGCATCAATCCGTCACCTACCAAATTTGCGACATGTTGCTGAGGCCCTCGTCATCTGATCCAGAACGAAGGAGAGGGACCAAATGACGGACGACGATCGAGAGCGGTATGCCGAACCTTGGCGAAATTCCTCATTGGAAACGGCGATTGTTTCCGATGGCCTGCCGAACGGACCGTCACGCGAGAGCTCATTGACACGAATTGCGCCGGAACCAAGCTGGGTTTTGGCGGCTTCCAGCGAGGGCGTGCAGCCCCAAACATTCGACCTCCGTGAGCTTTGGCACAACGTGTGTGCCGGTACATGGCAGTTTCGAGACATCTTTTCTTCGACTCAAAGGCATTTCGCCGTGATCGAGCGCGTCGCGGTCGGAAAGCAGAGTCGCGTTCACCATCGCAATCTTGAGATATTGACGCGCGTGTTGTTGGGTCAAGTGCCGAAGGCGGCAGCACAGGACATGGGAGTTGCCATTTCAACGGTGGCGACTGGCATGCACGAATGTTTGCGCAGCATGGGGCTGCCGCACCGCGCATCGAGCCCGCCGGTGCTGCTGATGATGGCGGCCCGGGCGGCGGCGCGCACCGATCTCACGCTCGGCCGGCTGAGCCGCATCAAAGCTCAGGACGAAAAGCATTGGTTAGTGAGCGTGGAGCGCCCTGACTTGGAGTTACCAGTGCCACTTTCGGAAGCCGAAGCCTCAGTGGTCCGGCAGCTCGTTTCCGGTCGCACGCACGCTGAAATCTCGGATCACCGCGCCACCTCACCGCGCACCGTCGCGAACCAACTGGCTAGCGCCTTCAAAAAATTTGGGGTGTCGGGTCGCGGCGCGATCTTACAGCGGCTCATTACGCACTGCTTCGAGCGCCAGGCCGCAGCCTCGGCGCCCTCGGTATCTCTCGCCGGCTAGGGGTGCCCGCCCCGGGGCTGCCCCGCGAGGCCGGAGCTGCCAGCGGCGGAAAATGGATTTTCCCAAGCGGGCAATCAAGACCAAGTTCGGCTTTTTGGCGAACGCGCTTCGCGATACCCGAAGGGTTGGGCTTTCGCGAGGACCGAAGCGGCGCGTAGGCTGCTCTCATCGTTCAACACGGTGGTTCCCGCAGCCAGCTGCGCAGGCAATGAAGCAGCGTTCGCGAGTACTCGAACGAGCGTTGCTCTGGCGTCAGAGCGAGCCGGACAGCGACGGAACAGCCCAGTCGTAGTGATCGTTGGGATTCGGGGGACTGGCAGCTTCGGTGTGGAAGTCCCCTGTTTTGGTGGACTCGTTTCCGAGCAGGAACCTGTCGATCACAGCATGCAAAGATGCCTCGTAGCCGGTTCGCCATTGGCAGTGGCTACCGGACGTCGATTCATAGGTC
>OLLW01000225.1_pt1 | contig 12960 bp, 8 predicted proteins | sample 1604611 | NCBI WGS metagenome assembly OLLW01 (sample SAMEA104055725, study PRJEB20765) | soil metagenome | biome: Arctic tundra; feature: Polygonal ground; material: soil | place: USA | collected 2011-09 | depth 0-0.5 m | reverse complement strand
AGGCTGGTCGTCGTGTCGCACGACCCGGCAGCACCGCCGCAGTCGGCGTCCGTCGCACAGGTCCCGGGCTTGCAGATGCCGGCGGGCACGCAAGCGGCCAGGCGAGTATCCCCTGCCGGAGAGGCCGGCAGCGCCGTCTGACAAGAGGCGTCACTACCAATTGTGCAGGTCTGCACGCACTGGAGCTGGCCGGGGTCGCAGCTGAAGCCCGAGGGGCAGTCGGTCGCGCTCGTGGCGACCGCGCAGCCGCCGTTCGGCCGGTGGCAGGTGCCACTCGTGGAACCAGTGGGAATCACGCACAGCGAGTTGTTGCCGCTGCAGTTCGCGTTCGTCGTGCAAGCGGTCGCGTTGCCCAAGTTGGCGGTGTTGAGCGTGACGGCCGGGACGTACTCGTTGCAGAACGGGAAACCCTTGTTGCCGAACTGGGTGCCCGATTCCATGCCCAGCGTCTCACGGAAGAAATCCGTGGTGCCGGAGTTTTCGTCGCGGCGGAAGGCGTGCTGAAGCTTGGTGCAGCCGCCGTCCGCGCCACAGTCAGTCTGATACAGCTTGCCGTAGCTGCCGACCAGCTCGAGACGAGACGGATCCATGCAGTCGCGGCGAGCAATGTTCACAGCGAGCACCTGGTCCCCGGGGCCGGTGCCGGCGGCAAACGGCATGTCGTTCGGCGCAATGCCGAAGTACACGAGGCGCAGAGTGTCCTTCCAGGAGGTGATGCTCACGCCCGTCGCGAGCGTCTTGGTGTTGGCCAAGCCGCCAGCGGCAGTGAAGGCGCCGCCCGCTTGGTAGCCCGTGCAGGCCAAGTCCGAGGCCGAACCCGAGAGCGGGTCGCACGCCGCATGGTGCGAGTCGTTGGCGCTGATGACGATGGCGTCGCCGGCGATCTCGATCGCTTCTGCCTTGACGGTGCTAACGGCGCAAACGCCGGTCGTCCCCGTGCCGGCGAGGAAGCGCGACATCGGAGAGACGGTTTGCGTCCCTGCAATCATCGCGTTTTCACCAGCGCCGGATCCACCGCCGACGTAGTTGATGACGCCCGCGGCGCCAGGACATGCAGCGACGACTGCAACGGTGAGCTTCTTGAGAGTGTCCGACCCCTTGAGGTCCACAGCGTGTACGCCCAACGTTCCCGCCCCCAGAGCGGCGAACGTGGCGACTGCAGCTATTGTCTTATTCATCTGCACAAATTCCTCAGTTCGGCCATCTCACCACCCAGTGGGCAAAATGAAGCCAATCGCCCCCTTACAAGGAGCGCGCCAAACTCGCGCGCTCGCCGCCCGTCTCTACCCCCGTGCGATTTCCCTTAGCATTCGTGCACCTATGTCAGCGCGTGCACGGCGAGCTCAGCTGGCCAAGCAAGCGTGTCTCCGATTCTCGGATTCGGTATCCGAAAACTGGACACCTTTCGGCCGACGTGCCGGGAACGCGCTGTGACCGAGCACACCAAACCGGCACGCGCGTGACACTCGAAGAACGCACAACGCGCTCGAGACACGTGTCGATCGCGAAACAAACCCACTAAGATTCGCGGGCGAATGCGCGCGTGGGCAAACTCATTCGCGCGGCGCGGGCGCTTGCACTCGAGACGGTTGTGGTGACATCGGCGGCGCGTCCAATAGAGCGGGGCGCGGCTCGGGCTCGGGCAAGCGCATGTCGCGCGAGGTTTCGGGAGACCGCAGAGCGAGTGACAAGCCCACTGCTACGGTCAAGGCAAACAAGAGCGAGCCGAGCAGCGACCAATGCTGTTTCAGAGCAGGCGTCTCCGCGTTCGCGCGCGGAGTACTTTCGTGCACATCAGTCACTGGGACATCCCTCCACTGATTAGTGGCGGATGAGTATTGGCCGGCCGCACGGCGAGACAGCGTTCGATGCCCGCTTGAAGCTTGGTCGAATCGACGCCGGGGATGCGCACGGTCAGGTCCAGCGGCTGTAAGAATCGCTCGAGCGTGGGGGTTTGATCTCGCCGTACACCAGAAAGCATGCGCGTGACGTCGCCATCGATGTCGGCGAGCGGCAGCCCCGCGGGCTGGCCGTCGTTCCAGTAACGCGAGTCTAGGCTTTCGTTGCGGTTGTCGCCCAGCACATACACCTCACCCGGCTTGACCTCATACTCCGGCGCAGGCCGCGTCTCGGCAGTGTAGACGGCGAGATACGCCTGGTCGTCGATGAACTCGACCAGTAAACGCCCGTCAGTCGAGCCCTGTGGAATCAGCTCCGTGTAGCGGCCTGCATCGCAATGCGGCAGCGGCCAGCCGTTGATCACGGGCAAGCCTTGCGGCAGCGACACCACATCACCGGGAAGCCCGATCACACGTTTGATGAGCTCGTCACGGCCCTGCTCGCCCTGTTTGCGAAACACCACGACCGCGCCGCGCTTGGGCAGCTTTTCGGCGCTGTAAGCCGCGCGGCGAGCCACCAAGAAGTCGCCCGGTTCGAGGCCCGGCAGCATGGATGCGCTGAGCACGCGACACAGCTGAACGCTGCGCTCGCGCATGAGGAGTGCCGCGCCACCGGCCGCGAGTAACACGACCAGCGTCGCGACCACATTGCGCTGCTTCCGCGCGCGCAGCGCGCCTTGGGCGAGCGAGGACACGCTCGCTTGCGCGAGGCTGACGGCGGTGAGGTCGACGCTCTCGACCGCGTTCGAAAGCTTGAGCTGCTGAGCTTGCAAACGCGCGCGCTCCTCGGCATTGAGCTTGGAGAGCGCCGAGCTGCGTCGGCGGAGCTCGGACTGAACCGCGTGCTGCAGACGACAGGCTGACCCGAGCGGCTCGAGCTGATCGAGCGTCAGGCGCCGTGCCAGGCTTGGAGGCATCGCGTCCAGGTAACGCCCACCGGGCAAGTAGAAGCGCCAATAACGTGCCAGCAGCGCCAGCAGCCCGAACAAGACCGCGCCCGCCGCGAAGGGCGCGGCGCCGATGGCGCGCAGCCACTCAGAGCTGGCCGCGACTGGACTCGGCCATGCAAAGCGGAGCGCCACCGTCGCAAAGAGCGCCGGGATCACGCCGAACCAAAGCGCTGCCAGCGCGACCTTGAACGCGCGCTCGCTGAGAGTCAGAGAGAGAGGGTCGCGAGTGTGCATTCGTCGAACCGAGCTCTGCTCGCCTTGCCGCGAGAAAACAGGTCAATGTAGCGGAATACGGCGAAGCCGGCGTTGATGGCGCCGCGCAAGGCGAACGCGTCGAGTTGGTCTGGGGTGATCTGGACGAGGGAAGCCGGACACATCGGCGGTGGTTTCCCGTTGGCCGTCGGGTAGGTCTTCACAAACAGGGCGACCGCGGCGCTTGTAGCATCATCGAACCCGGGCACCACGCACCAGGGCACGTAGTTGTCGTCGGTCACGCCCCCGTTTAGGCCCGACATCACGGACTCACCCCGTTGATTGCCGATCGGGGTATTCGCGGGGTATGCGGTCGAGAGGTAGAATGAACCACCGCCAAAGGTGCGGGCATTGCTCTTGTCGACGTTTATGCCACGGATGATCGGAGGATTGTTGATTGAGCACAAGTGCTCCCACAGCTCAGCGTCGCCGTTGGTCTGGATGAGCGGGTAACCTGGATCCTTGCGGTCGATGCCGAAGAGGTTGCCTGGCTGGAGGTCCACGTTGGGAGCCAAGCCCGGTTGAAATAGGCGTTTACACGCGACGCGCGCCGACTCGAGCATGTTTGCGTTGACACTGCTGATATCGACCAGGGGTTGGGGCCGTGAAGTGCCAGCCACCACGCTGCGCGCGACTAGGTTCAAGACGAGCTGGGGGATCGGCGCGGAAGTACCGCCCAGAGCCATCCAGGACATGTAGCGAGCGCCCCAGTCGTCCGCGGTCGTGGCCGCTCCGATCGCGTCCGCGAACGCGGTGGCGCGATTGGTGCCAGGCGAAGCAGGCGGCCCAAACAAACCTCCGAGAAAGTTGGCGACCCGTGACCGGCCACCCGTAAGCTGTTGCACCGTATCCGCCTGCCGGCCCTTGGAATCCATATTTGGGCCATGGCAATTGATACAGATCATGTCGAAGATGTTGCCGCCGGGCAGCTTCTCCATGATGGGCGTTACGGCGGGGACGTTCGCCACATCGAGCCAACGGGGACGCGGTTTACTTTTATTGTCGTACGTCTGCGCTTGGGTCTGCGTAAAAGTTGGCTGGCTGAAGTCGCACTCGGGGTCGGGTTTCCAGGGCGCGAAAGGGATGGGCGTTGACGCGAAGTCGTCCAGCTTCTTGTCGAACACCACGCCGCCGTTGTCCGTCAAATCGGAGACCACGGCCCGAACTTGGTTGTAGAGAGCCAAGTCCGATCCTCCACTCGTTGGGGGATCCGGAAACATGTGCTGAACCAAGATTTGCTCCCAGGTATTGCCCCGGGGCTGCCAGGCGCCCGGTGCTTCGGTCAGATCCGTAGCGACGAAGTTGGTCTTATCGGGGACACCGTCCTTTGGATCGACATCATCGGCAGGGATCTGATTGGCGGTATTGCCGACCAGGCCGATGTCGATGATGTCGGCATTGGATGGACACACCGGGTAGCGCATGCCCTTTTGAAACTGCCTCAGCCGCTGCGAGGCGCGGGTCAGCGCGGCGCCGTAGGCGGGATCGGCCGGAGAGACTTCCACATAAGGTTGCGGATCGTTGTTGATCTCCGGATCGCCGGGAAACACATTAGCCGGAGTCTCAGGAGACGTCAGGTCTCCCGGGACGTCCTCGGGAGCTCCAGGTTTGAGTTCCGCTGGAATACTGACCATCCAGGAGCCCAAAATTTGAGACGCCCGGCAATCATAGCCCGAAGTGTTCAGGGGCATGTGCGGGAAGATCGTGAGATCATCACCGTAAGTGAACGGGGTTTGCGTGTTTCGATAGATCAGGCTGCGCCAAGGGGCGAGATCGAAGACAAAACTCTGAACGTCTTCCGAAAAATTGTTCGGGTCCGGGAAGACCTTCGGCGTGTAGTCAGGGGTGCCCTTCGGTTTGTACCCATAAGGCAGCAAATCGTAGAGCGACGGCGTGATGTAGGCGACCGCGCGCCCCTCCGCGCCTCGCGTCGTACGCGTGCTGAAACGATCCAGCGGAAAGTGGAAAATGCCGCCGTTGGCCCTGGGCCAAAAGTTCAGCAGCGGGCCGAGCTCGGGCACGGAGCTCGTCGCGTAACCGCCTGGGTTGTGGCAGTGCCCGCAGTTGCCGAACATGTAGCCCTGCGCGACGAGCTCTTGGTCATTGCGCGGAGGAACGGCCTCGGAGTCTTCCAAATGCGGGATGTCGGCTGCGGAGCCCACGCCCGTGATCACGCCGAGCGCGCTCAGGCGGTCGAGCTGCGTAAGCTCATCGGGCCCGGTCGCTTCGATCACCCCGCCCTCGTTGACTGGGCGCCGCGAGATTTGCATGGGCGTGAAGCCGAGCACGAAGTCTCCGCGCACGCTGCCCATGTGGCATTCGCGGCAACGCTCCTTGCCAGGCAGCAAGTAGTGGCGCAGCACCGGTTCCCCGGTCGCAGCCTGTGCCTGCTCGAGGGAGTACGTTTCAGTGGACTTCAGAGGACTCGTGTCAGTCGCCACTTCGGCCCGGATGGCGTCAGCCTTGACTTCGTCGGTGTAGTACGAGGTGATTTCATCCGGGAACGGAGTTAGATCACGCTGCAGCTGCGCCTCGCCCGTCTTGGCGTCGACGCCTAGGAGCGTGGCTTCGGTTTCGTCGTCGTTCCACACGTAGGTGCCGAAGAGCGCGCCCGGATCGCCCGGCGCGTTATCGGGTCGAGATACAATCAAGCGCGTCTCGATCTTGCGGTAGCGCGCGACCTTGGACCCGCGATCGATCACCTGCTTCATGAACGTTTTGTAAAAGCGGGTATTGGGCGGAATCGTGAATTCTTTCGTGTCCTGATGGTATTGAATCGACTGCCCGAGCGGCACGCGCACGTAGCGCAGTTTGCCCGAGCCGTCCGACCACAAGGGGTAAGCGGGCGCGAACGCAATCACCCCGTAGCGCGCGAGCTCCTGCGTATCGTAGCTGAAGAGGTCGGTGTCAGAGAGGTGAAGCGGGAGGCCCAATTGGTCGGCCGGGCTCACGTCCATTCCGTCCTGCCGCGGCTTGCGCTGCAGGTTCGCGAACAGGGTGTCGAGGTCCTTCATCTTCTTGTGGCGATCGGCGCCCCAGCCCATCGTAAAGTCGTTCGACGGCACGCAGCTGCCAAGGTTGGTCAGGCCGCCGGCCACCTCGGGGGTCATCAAGAAGACGCTCTGCGTGCCGAGTGCTGGATTGGGAATATAAAAGACGTCGTTTTTGGAACCCGCTGCTATCCAGAGTGAGAGGGAGTTAGCCAACGCGACAATCGGGTCACTCGCAGAGCGCTTCGTGAAGTCGATGCCGTGATTGTCGTCGGCACCCTCCGGGCCGCGCGGCATCGCAAGGTTGGGATCAGTGGCCTTGATGTAGGTATCGACCACGGTTTGCGTAACGAGCGTGGCGAAGGTCTGACGATTGACTTGGTAGCCGCCGTTGGCGGCGTCAACGTGGCAGTGGCCGCAGTGGTTGCCGAACGAGCTCCAAAGATCGTCGACGGAAATCTGCACCTGGGCGGTTTGCTCAGCGTCGGAAGTGACCGAGTCGCGTTGCGGAAGCGAGATCCCTGCGCTCGCGGGCGTGCACGTTTCGACCAACTCGCGCGTCTCGAGATAATCGTCAGCGACGCCGGCGCTGCCCCCTTCTTCGGGACGAGTGCTTGTGCCGCTCCCGGTCGCAAGAGTAGTGTCGCTACCGGCGTGACCTTGGGCACCGCCCTTTCCCGGCGCCGCTTTGCCGCCTTGGGGGTGGCTGGTCGTTCCACCTGAGCTTGGCGCCCCGCCGCTATCAGCGTTTTGATCCTGCTCGGGAAAGCAACCCACCGCGCACAAGCTGACAAGCAGAATGCATCTCGAGAAAAAAGAGGGCGTCGTATTCATCGCTTACCTTCAGGAGGGCCGCTCTCGCTGGCGCTATAGCACGCTGTCGCGAGGCAGCGCGTGACATTGCCCAGTGCGACCATGTCTCTATATCGTCGCGGAGACTTCACATTGAGACGAAGCAATCGAGAGGCTCAGGGCGGTGCTGAGCTCCCGCCGTCGGTATGCACCGCATATGCGCCGTCGGGATGAGCCGACGCGTTGTGAGCCGCGGCATCCACCTCGCTCACGCCAGCGTCGACTGGTCGAGCTTCGAGCTCTGAACGCGCTTCGGGCGGTTCCGACTTGGGTTCAGATTCGTCGTTTGCGCTTGCGCTCGTGAGTTCGGGCGGTGGGGGCGGCTCGGGTGGTGCTTTGACATAATCACTGAGCACATCGAGCAGGGCGCCAACCTGAGGCGGCGTGATCTCGAGGCGTCCTACGATGACGCCTTCGCGCGCCTCGAAGACTGCGCGCTCGATGAACCGCGTATGGTACTTGGTCTTGAGTGAGAGCACGTTCCGCGTGAGCTGATGTGCGTCGCGCTTGGCCAGCTCGACGTTCTCGTCTCCGGCTTGGATGTCGACGGCAAAGCCGTTGTCGGCCGTGGCCTGGATGCTTCCGCGCAGCCAATGGACAGTCGAGGGTAACTCGAACGGAAGGTTTCGCAAGGCACGATTCGGAGTATCGACGTACAGCGTGCCGATGGTTCCCTCTGGCGGTTGCGCTAAGGCGAAGTCGTGGAGTGTCCGCCGCGATTCGCGGTCCGGCGCGATCAACAGTAGCTCGGGCGAGATCTGCTCATAGAAGCGCTCTTGAGCCGTGGCGCCTGCGGCTGCCCCCCGCGCGAGCGCCCGAGCCAACACGGCACTGATCTGAGTCGCGTCGAGATGATGCTGCACGACCGCGAGACCGCGACCCGACGCGCGTAGTTCGGGACCTATCACCAATAGCCTGTCGACGTCGCGCAACGGGTCGAGCCCGGGCTCAGCGAGCAGGCTTTGCCATTGTCCAAGGAGCGCGCCGAGCTGTGCAGCGAGCGGGTGGGCGCGCACGCTGGTCAGGTCGACGAGCACGCTCAGTGAGCAGTCGTTCACCAGCGAACGTGCAAGGACGAGCGAGCTATTGGAGCTGGCCCGCATGGAGTCATCCAACCGCGGACCCGAAGCTTGAGACGTGGCCCCGGTCGAAGGCTGACCTGGCGCGCGATGCGGGCGCTGGGGTCGAGGCTTGGGGTTCTGCGTGCCCTCGTCAGCGGCGGAGACATCGCTCGCCTGGTCGAGAGGTTCGATGTTCTTGGCTGGTGCAGGAGCGCTCTGATCCGGAGGATCGCCGATCAGGTCAACGGCGATCTCACTGAACGCGGCACGCTTGACGCCCGCGGTAGCTTGAGTGTGCCGTCGCAACAACGCCGAGAAGGTTGGGAGGGGCGCAAACACCGAGTGCACGACCAGGGAGGCAACTAGACATGTCGCTCCCAGCCGAATGCCCGCTGACTCCGCCGCCGTCTGCGGTTTCGGGTCAACGTTGCTTGCCACGCGTCTCTCGCCGACCTCTGCCCGCGCGCGCACCGCGTCGAAGAACGCAGGCCGCGAGCACACCGGCAAGCATCGTTACATTGGAGCCAGCGCTGCCGGCGCCGAAGCTGCAGCCATGGCCGAGCGTGGGATAGATCTGTTCGGTGCTGGTCTGGCACTCAGTGGGGACGTCCACACCGCCGTCGGTTCCGTCCATCGCGGGGCTAGCTCCCGCGGTATCTGGGGACGAACCTGCTGCGCTCGAATCCCCCGTGCCCGAGCCTCCACTGCCAGGCGGCATCAGAGCGGGGTGGTCCTGCGCGTCGTCGGGGTTCGTTCCGAACACGGTGAGCTCTTCGTAGTCGGAATAGCCATCGCCATCGCTGTCGCTCATCTTCGACTTGTTCTCGTCGAGCGCAGCTTTCAGCGCGTTGTCATTCAAAGATTGCAGGCCGAAGTTCTTGAGGGTGAGCGCAAATTTTTGATTGGCCGTGCCCAGCATGCCCGGGTCGGTCGTGTGACAGAGCGGACAACCATCGGCGCCAGCCACGGGCAGTTTCTGCACATGCCAGTAGCTTTTCACCAGCGGCGGGTAGTCGATCGAAGCCGCGGCTGGGCGGGAAATCATCAGCAGACACGCCGCAAACAGGCCAACCGGTCCCCTAGTGATCAAGCCGTGCCGCGCGCTTTGCATGCGCCGTTGCATAGATAGCCCCTGTAACCGTTGCGTGACGGTTGAACACCAATCGCACACTCTTTGCGAGAGTCTGCGACGGGCTTCGCGTCGCGTTAACGATGAGTCTTCTGAACGTCAAGAAAGCGCCATCTTTTCAGTGAGAGTTTGTTTCGAGCCAACTGAGGGCCCCTGCTATATAGGACGCGCCATGAGCCAACCTGCGAACGACGATGAACTCGTGAGCGACGACGAGCTCGTGCTCGAGCGGGACCCGTTCGGGGAACCTGCGGGTCCGGGCTCCGCGGCGTCGATGGCATTCCGCTCTTCCATGCCGCCGCCTTTGCCGCCGCTCGGGCCGCCGCCGCGGATGCCCAACCCGACTTCTTCGCCGGCGGTCAGTCGCGGTGATTCGCGTGCCCCGAGTCGCAATGATTCGCGTGCCCCGAGCCACGTTGACGAGCTTCGCTCCGTGAGGCGAGATGCTTACGGCGTCCAGGACGAGCTGCCGCTTCAACCCGGGGATATCATCGCAGGCAAGTATCAAGTCGAACGGGTTATGGGGCGCGTAGGGGTAGGCATCGTCGCGCAGGTGCGGCACGCAGAGCTTGGCCAGCGTTTTCGATTGAAATACCTCCCGCTCGAAGCGTGTAACGCCCCCGATGCGGTCTCGCGTTTCTTGCGCGGCGCGCGGCGCGCGATGCGTCTGCAGAGCGAGCACACCGCGCGCACCGTCGATGCCGGGCGCCTCGCGAGTGGCGCCCCTTACGTCGTCACGGAAGCCAACGCCGGTTCGGACCTGCGTGAGGTGATGCGCGTGAGAGGCGTCCTGACGGTGAACGAGGCGGTGGACTTCGTGCTCCAAGCGTCGGAGTCGCTCGCAGAAGCGCACGCGCTTGGGCTGATTCACAAGAACCTGAATCTGACGACGTTGTTCGTGACCTGGCGACCTGACGGCTCCCACGCCATCAAGGTGCAGGACTTCGGGGTCGCCGAGTCGCTGCGCGCGGACCCGCTACGCACGTCCGACTTGAATGGTGAACCCGTCACGATGATGTTCGACAGCAATCCACAGGAAGCGCTCGGTTGTCTGTCGCCTGAGCAAATTCGAAGCAATCCTGAGATCGATGGCGGCGCCGACGTGTGGGCGCTCGGTTGCATTTTGCATCAGTTGTTGAGCGGCTTTCCGGTTTTCTCTGCGACGACCGTCCCGGGCCTTCTGGCCTCGATCGTCGCCGATCCAGCCACACCCATCACAGCGGTGCGCTCGGATGTACCCGCGGCGCTCGAGAGCGTGATCTTGCGGTGCCTGGAGAAGAATCGCGGCGCGCGTTTTCTCTCGCTGGCCGATCTGGCGAACGCGCTTCGGCGTTTCGCCTCACCGGACGCGCAAGCGTCGGTCGACCGCATCACGCGCACGCTCGGCCGTGGTTCGCAGGCACCGTTAGGGATGGATCGAAAGGCTGCGCTGGTCCACGTGGGCCCGGTACCGGCGTCGCACGCGCCCAGCTCGGCGAGCAATGCCCGTTCGGCGGTCGTCCCCTACCCTTTACTCTGGTCGGTTTTGCTGATTGCGACGGGCTTGATCGGCGGGACCATCGCTGGGGTGCTCGTCGCCACTCGCCTGCCTGCGCAACGAACGGCGCTCGAGCCACACGTCTACGCGCAGCAACCGGCCCGGGACGACCCTCCGAGCCCGCTTCCGGTTTCTGCCAATGAAGCGGCCAAGCTGATGCCAGTGCCGGTCGCGCAACCGCCGCTGGCAGCCTCAGTACCCCTCACACCGCCAGTCGTTGCGCCGGCCGTGCGCGCACTAGCACGACCAAGCGCGCCGCCAGTCGTCGTAGCTCGCGCCAAGCCGGCGGCCAAGTCTGACGTGGATACGTATGATCTCGGCACCGCCCCCCCAGCGCGCAGCGGCAGCGCGGCGCGCCCGCTCTCCAAAGATGCGGCGCAAACGAGCGAGTCCGCGCAAACGGCCAATCTCGGAAAAGACCTGTTCGAAAGCGTGAGGTAGAATGGTTCGCGGTCGGATTTTTGGAATCGTCTCGCTCATCGTGGGCAGCGCCTGTCTCGGTTCGGTGGCCCACGCTGAAACCGAAAGAGATCTCGATACGGCCAAAGCCCTTTTCGAGGACGGCCGTCGTCTGATGACGGAGGGCAAATACGACTCGGCATGCGGTTTTTTCGAGCAGAGCCTGGCGGCAGCGCGAGGCATCGGCACGAAATACAATCTCGCGGACTGCGAGGAGCATCGCGAGAACTTCAACAAGGCTCAGACGTTGTTCCTCGAGGTCGCCGAGCAAGCCCGCGAGACAGGCCAAGCCGACCGCGAGCGGCTAGCACGTGACCGCGCGGCCGCCATCGACGGGAAGCTCGCTCACCTACAAATCGATCAAGATGCCCCGCGAGTGAGCATTCGCTTGGATGCTCGCACGCTGAGCGACTCGGAAGCGCAAGAGTTGCTCGCGATTCCACCGGGCAAACACCGAATCACGGCCAGCGCACCCGGCAAGAAAGAGTGGACGAAAGACATCGACGTCCCCAAGGCTGGCGTGTTCGCCATCGTCACGGTGCCGCGCCTCGAGGACGCGCCCGGGGGCTCAACGCACCGACCCAGCGCGGCACCCGTGATCGTCCCGCTGAGCCCGCTGACGCCTAGTGGGCCTCCTGCGGATAGCGATCCGAATCGAGGGCGCGACGCGCGGCGAGCGGCCTTGGTGTTGGGCGGCATCGGGCTCGGAGCAACGATTGTCGGCGTTGGCTTCGGCCTGCAAACCCTCGCGGATAATCATGACGCCAAGCGCGTCTGTCCAACGAGCCTCGGCTGTTCGGACACGGATATCTCGCAGCATGCGACTTTCATCTCGGATGCTCGCCGAGCGCGGACGCTGTCGTACGTCGGTTTTGGTGTGGGTGCCGCCGCATTGACCAGTGCCGTGGTCTTGTATTTGACTTCGCCGCGCCCCGGCGCGCTTCGCGCCGCGGCCGGCTTCGATCCCAGCGGGTCGTGGAATGTCGCCGTGCGCGGCGACTTCTAAAGCCGCCGGGCAAGACTTTATTTACAGGCGACCTGGAGAGGCGCCGTCGTGACGCAACCATGGCTGTCGAAGATCCAGAGCGTCAACAAGTGGACGCCGGGGAAGCCGCATTGGTAGCTGGCGTGGTTCGAGCTCGGATCGTGGCTCAGTAGGCCACCGCTGCCGGTCCAGTCGTAGAAAACCTGGTCGCCGTCTGGGTCTTTGGCCAGCGCAGACAGCGATATCGTCGCGCCGACCGCAGCCGTCGTCGGCAAGATGCTCATCTGCATGAGCTCGGGGCAATGATTGGTGGCGACATCGAAAGACGTGAATGCGCCTCGGCAGTTCGACGGGCAGTTGTCGCCATCGAAGCGATTGCCGTCGTCGCACGTCTCCCCCGGATCGAGCACGCCGTTGCCGCACAGGTCGCCGGTGTTCTGCTGCTCCCCCGAGCCACAGGCCGCGAGCAGAAGTAGGCTCGTGAGCGAAATCACAAAACAAGGTAGCGGTTGCATCGGTGGTCGAGCCAGCTCTTCACTCGTGTACTCTCTCTGACGAGTCTCGTCCATGCTCGGTCAGCGAATTGGTATCGGGGAACCGGCGCTCGAGTCGCGTGTGGCTCAGGTCGAGAGGCATACGCATCCGTCCGCGAATTGTCTCCGAAAACGCATGTATTTAGTCTCAGCTTGTCACGCGTGCCCCGCGCGGCGCCCTGTTATAAGGCGCGCGGCAGATGACTCGTCCCTCACCGAAGTTTCTCGTGCTGTGGGGCGGGGTCGCCATGGCCTGTGGGCTCGACAATCGACTTTTGAGCGGCACCGACTCGGCGTGCCAAGACGCGAGCCAG
>OLLW01000359.1_pt1 | contig 13013 bp, 15 predicted proteins | sample 1604611 | NCBI WGS metagenome assembly OLLW01 (sample SAMEA104055725, study PRJEB20765) | soil metagenome | biome: Arctic tundra; feature: Polygonal ground; material: soil | place: USA | collected 2011-09 | depth 0-0.5 m | reverse complement strand
CCGAAGGTCCCTGGCGACGAAACGGAGTTCATTCCGCTGCCCGAAGACTCGTAAAGGCTCGCGGAGTATTCCGGTGCCGACCGGGCACTCGTCCCAATCCCACCGATTCAGAGGTCTGTCATGCGCCATTCGTGGACGCCGCGGGGTACCGCCCGCGTTGCTGTCGTGCTCACGTCGCTCCTGGTCGCGTCCCCGCGCAGCGCTCACGCGCAGGAGGCATCACTCGCGCCCGCCCCTGTCGCGCCCGCCCCTGTCGCGCCCGCATCGCGCGCACGCGGCTTCGGCTTCGTCTCTCAAGATGGCGCCGACGCCATCGCGATCCATTGGCTCGTGCAATCCGACTACACGACGTTTCTGACGGACAAGCCTCCGGGTGTCACGAGCCGCGATACGTTCACAATCGGATTCGCCGGGTTGCAGCTCGACGCACAGCTCGCGTCCATCTTTCACTCGTCGGTCCTGGCCGACTTCTCGCAAAGTCGACTCACGCTTCTCGATGCCTTCATCGATTCGCGATTTGCGAAGGAGCTCACGGTCAGAGTCGGCAAGTTCCCGACGCCACTGAATGCGGAGCGCCTGACCTCGAGAATCCTGCTCCCTTGGATCGGAATTGGCGTCGCATCGATGCTCATCCCGGTGCGCGAGCTCGGCGTGCAATTGCTCGGCGACCTCGGCGATGGTGTGTTTCAGTACAACGCTGCGGTCGTGAATGGCAGTTGGGCCGGGACGATCTCGGACAACGACCCCGACTCCTCCAAAGACGTGATCACGCGCGTCTTCCTGCAGCCGTTCAAGAAGAGCGGGGTCGCGCCTTTGGAGAAGATCGGCATCGGCGTCGGCGCGAGTTTCGGCAGACGCTCCGGAACCCCTGCCGCGCCCGAAACGTTGGTTCTCAGGACGTATGGCAACGCGACGTTCTTCGCCTATCCGAACGACGGGACGCCGACGGGAAGCGTTCTCGCCAAGGGTGACGTCACTCGGCTCGCTCCGCACTTTACCTACGCTTGGGGTCCGTTGGCAGGCTTCGCTGACTATGTTCACGAGGTCGACCACTTCGGTACCACTGCCGTCAAGAGCGATGCTTTCGGTGCGACCGCGTCCGTTGCTCTTACTGGCGAGGACGCCGCGCCATTCGCGCGAATTTCAGTTCGACGCCCCTGGAATCCGCGCCTCGGCCACTTTGGTGGTGTGCAGTTGGTCGTCGGCGGCGGCTACGTGCACGTCAGCGATGCCGCCTTCAACCCAGGGCTCGCCGTGCCGGCCGTCGCGATGCAGCAAGCCACGATCGTCGGGGGCGGCATCAACTGGTACCTCATTGATCGAGTGGGCATCCTGCTCGACTACTCGCACGTGACGTTTCAGTCGTTCGGAGGGGCAGCGATGCGACCAGCGGAAGACACCCTCTACAGCCGTCTCGAATTTCACATGTAAGACCGTGACGTCCGAGGTGCTCAACAACGCAAGAGCGCGTGGGGCCCCGGGCATTTGTTTCAACGACAGGACTCCGCATATGGACCAGGCCACTTCAGACGTCGGCGCCACGATTGTGATTACTCACCGCGTTCGCAGCGATAAGCACGCCGAATACGAAGCATGGGTGAGCGAAATTTCGCCGCTCGCCAGGTCGGTGCCCGGCCATTTGGATTGGAATCTCGTGCGTCCGATTCCTGGCGCCAGCGAGACGTACACCGTCATCATTCGGTTCCAAACCGCCGAGCACCTCAAGAACTGGATCAACTCAAGTGAACGCAAGCAGTTGATAGAAAAAGTTCAACCACTGCTGGTGAGTGAAGACGACTTTTACATCAGTAGCGGCTTGGACTTCTGGTTCACGCCGGCCGGTGCCAAGGCGAAGGTGCCGGTGCGCTGGAAACAGTATCTGCTGACCTGGTCGGCCATCTATCCGCTGGTCCTTGGCGTGCCGCATCTGGTCTCGCCGGCCCTTGGCGCCATCGGCTTCTCGCCCAATGTGCTCCTCAACACGTTCGTCGCGACCGCAGTGGTCGTGTATTTGATGATCTATGTAGTTATGCCGCGTTACACGCGGCTGGTGCAACGCTGGCTATTCGCATGAAAAACTCATCGTCCTTGCGGAGTTTCCCAGGACATGGCTCGCGCCGAGTATCCTTGTGTGTGCGCGGTACCATACCTGCTTTGCAACTCGGAGCCCCTCTCCACCTCAGGGCCGTTCGGTGATCCAGGACATATTCAAAGCAGGCACACTGTACCTGGCGATGGGCGTTGAAGGCGCCGCCGCCTTGATCATCGGCCTTGGGGCTCTCCAGGCAGTCTTTCGAGCGCTGAGCGCGTTCCTGGGACGAACCAATGGGCCCGGGGGAGAGTCCCGCGACCAGATCCGATTCGCCCTCGGAAGATGGCTCGCTCTCGGGCTCGAGTTCGAGCTCGCCGCGGACATTCTCCGAACGGCCGTCGCGCCCACATGGAACGAGATCGGCCAGCTTGCCGCGATCGCCGTGCTCCGGACAGCGCTCAACTTCTTCCTGCAGAAAGAGATCGACTCCTTCGCCCGCCGTGCGGAGGTCGTTCCCCCCGCATGAGGTCGATGCCAGCAGACAGCGCTTCCAGAGGCAATCTCATCCCCAAGACACATCACGACCGCCTGGCCGCGTCATCCTCCACGCATTTTCCCCGGATCATTTGTCGCTCGGCGGCTTGTACAGCATGAGCCCCGTAAACAAACAGCTTACGTTTCCGCGCGTGGGCTCGTCCAGGCCCTTTCTCAGCCAAACTTGGCCCGGGTAGAGCACCTCGACTGCCCCGAGCGGCGCGTCTGAGTCCGCGCGGAAGCCGCTCGGGGCACTCTGATCGCCGCTGCCCTCGACACCGTGGATCGGTTGGACAGAGTAGTCCGTGCTGCCGATGGTCAACTTGTTCGCGTCCTTCGAAAGCACGAGCGATGCCTTGTCCGCTCCCCCTTCGCACGAGCACAGGATGACAGTGCTGCCCCAATCGAACGACCCGCCCAAACCAAGGACGCTCTGTTTTTTCAGCGCACTCTCGCATTTCCCCTTCAACTTGGTGCCGCCGGCTGCGATTGTGAACGAAAAGCCTGTGGTCTTGGTCTCCTTACCCCACGGCCCCGCACTGACGCCCCCACTCGAGTCCCATTTCCGATCGACATTCGTGATCACGTAAGGGCCGAGCGTGAAGTCCTCGTTCGCAAGGCTACCCGATGCGCGACTGCGGTCTCGCACAAGTAGCACGTCGCTCGCGCCCGCTATGTCCGCGGGCGCGGTCATCCGCGGCCCCGCGCAGGCGCTCAGCGCGAGCAGCGCCGCGCATTGTCCAACCCATAGCCCCAACTTTAAATTCTCCATCAGGGTTCTCCTCTCATAGTCCATTCAGCGCAACGCGCGAGTGCTCTGATGAGCCCCCCGGTCACCTCATTCAGCGCCGCCAACCGGCACACTACTTGGGCTTGATTGAGGAGGAGGTTGGCATGCAACCTGCTTTGAGCGAGTGATGAAAATCGCGCAACTCGCTCGAACGACGCTCGGTGGCATGTTGGTCTTTGCCGGAATCAGCCACCTCACCTTTGCACGCCGAGCATTTCGAGCACAGGTGCCGGATTGGGTACCATTGAGTCCCGACCAAACGGTCGCAGCTTCCGGCGTCGCCGAAATAGCGCTCGGAGCAAGCCTGGTTTTGACCGATGAGGCGCACCAGGCGCTGGCAGGCAAAATCGCCGCAGCGTTTTTCGCCGCGGTGTTCCCGGGAAATGTCTCGCAATACGTGAACCGGCGAAGCGCGTTCGGTCTCGACACGGACGCGAAGCGGTTCGCGCGCTTGTTCTTCCAACCAGCGCTCGTATACTGGGCGCTGAAAAGCACGCAGAGCGAAACGGCCCCGGTGTAGCGCTCAGCCATACCACAGCTACGCGAGGCGGCATCCACTGCGTTGAAGAACATGTTGAAATGGCCGAGCTCCGCGCCCTTCGGTCTGCCCGTGGTGCCGGCTGCGTGGAGGATCACTGCAGTGTCGTCTGGCATCGTGGGCGTTTCGTCCTGCGCCGCCGAACACCCAGCGAGCAGCGCGCGCCAATCATGTCCGGTCGCGCCGGATCGCGGCCCCCGTTCGCTCGAAGCCTGCCGAACATTGAGCGCGCTCTTGAGCGCCTCGACCGCCCGCGCGTCGAGCGCCTCGAGCGCCTCGACCGCAACCTCAGCGTCGGAATCCCCAACTCAGAAGTAACTGTGCGGCGGAACAAACAACAAGACTAGGCCGCCGATGGATCGGCCGTCTGCGCCGTGGTGACTGACTTCGACGGCGTAGACGGCGTTGTCGTGATCGCCCGGTTCGACTTGCACGAGAGTTTGTCGCTGTTCGCCGGGTAGTAGCTTGATGTCGATCGCGCCCTTGGCGGCTTCGATCAGTCTGCTTCCAGGCAACGTGAGGTACTTGGCGAGCTCGGGGCTGACCTCGCCGAAATGCGTCATCTGGGGCACGCAAACGTGGGCCTCTGGTTTCCGATACAGTAGCGACTGCGGCAGGATGATCCGCTCGCGCCCTTCAGCCACGTGCACGCCGTTCGGCACGGCAAACTTCAGATTCCGATGCGAGAGTGCGCGATCGATGCCCTTTTGCGCCACCAAGTGTTGCAGCTTTTCGCGATCCTTGACCGGATCGAGGACGCGGACCGTGAGCTTGGTGTCTTCGATACCGTGAAAGCTGTTGCCCGCTGCAAAGGCAAACCACATGGGCCAGCGACGGTGCGGCGGCGGAGCATTGTGGCCGAGACCCGTTATCACTTGAACGTTATGAATGCCGGACAACGGATCATTGGGCGGCGCAGCGCCACCGTCTCCGTATGATTGCAGCGAGCAAGGACCGGACGGATTCGCCGTGTTCTTGAGCCGAGCAAACAGACAGAAGTGACCGATCGTGGATGGCTTCCAGGGCACATTAACGACCCCCACACCCTCACTGCCAAAGTTTACGGCGCCCGTGATCTCGCTATCCGCAAAACTGTAAGTGGGCGGCGGTTGCATCGGGAAAACGATCAGATTCACCGGTGCGACGAACGTCCCCGGAGTGGTCCAGAACAGCTCCAGCTGGGTCGCGGGGGCAGGATCAGTTCCATGATTGTAAACGGTGACCTGCACGCTGATCTGGACCCCGGATTGTACGTAGTACGTCGGTGGAACGACACTGTTGTTGGCGTACTCGTCGGGAAGCGGTCCCGCGGACCGGGTAGTGCCAAGATAAATTTGAGGACAGGACATCGATTTTCTCCTCGATCTGTTGGTGTGCTGGGTGAAAAGCAGGATTTCAAAAGCAACGGCGTTGCAGACTCAAGGCACGGTGACCGCGTAGAAATCTGGTGTCTGCAGTGTGCCACTCGTTGCGGACGGGGCTGTCGCGGGCAACGGGGCGTAAGTCGCTGCCGCCGACCAAGCACTGCTAGAGCCCGTCTCACATCCGACATGCAGCGGAGTCGAGACCGCTGCGTCGGTATTCAACGCGATCCAATAGCTGGTTGCCGAAACAGAAACGAGCGCGCTGAGCACGCCCTCGGTTTGATTGTTCGCGACCGTAGTCAGCTCGCTGGTCGTGGCCACACGGCCTTGTGGTACGCCGCCGAGATCCGAATACAAGCCAAGATAGGCGTGGGCATTGGCGGTCGTCGTGTACATGCCCAGCGCCGCGAGCTTGCCGGCACTGGCAAAAGTCACCTTGAAGAGATAAATTCTACCCGCAAAGGCGTCGGTTTCGCCTGACCCAGGGCCAATCAGCCCGGAGTGTACGGACGCCGCGCAGCTGCTGTTCGAGCATTCCAGATACGGGCAGATCTTGTTGCACGTGCCGCAATTGTTCGGGTCGCTCGCGGTGTGAATTTCACAGCCGTCAGTCAGCTTGTCGCTATTGCAGTCGGCATAGCCGGCTACGCAGCTGCCATTGCAAATGCCACCGTTGCAGGAGTTGACACCAATGTTGTTCGTCGAGCAGACCTTGTTGGTGCAGCCTCCGCAATGGGCGGTATCGGCGTCAGTGTGGATTTCGCAGCCGTTGCTGCCCTTGTTGCCGTCGCAGTCGGAAAAGCCGAGGGCGCACGTGCCCCCGCACACGCCGCCGGAGCAAGAGCGCGTGATGTTCGACTGCGAGCAAACCGTGCCACAGCCGCCGCAGTTATCGGGGTCGCTATTGGGGCTGCCGTTGACTTCGGTGCACGTGCCCTCGTGCCCGCTGACGTCGCACGAAAAGCAATTGCCAGAGCACGAGGACGTGCCGCAACACACTGTGTTGACGCAGAAGCCGTTGGCGCAGTCGCTCCCGGAAGTGCACTTTTCACCGACGGACTTCGGACAATCCGGATCGGTCGGGCTCGTGCAGCCATTGGGACAAATTCCGTCGTGATCGCCGCACGCCACGCACTTGGAAACGTTGCTGACGATCGCACAGGCGACCGGGCAAGCAGTCTGCTTGACGTACGCGCCCGCGGTGCATACATCGAGCTCGGTCGAGCCGTTGCATTGCAGGGAGCCCAACGTGCAAGTGCCGACGCAACCCTTGGTCGCGTCGCATACGGATTTGCACGTCGACGTTTGCCAGGTGTTGGTCGCGTCGCACTGACTAAAGACCTGGCCGGCGCATTGCGTGTTGCCCGTGACGCATTCACCCGTGCACGCTCCTGATTTGCAGGCAAACGGGCAATCCGGGCCCGCGGAGAGGATCTTGCCATTTTGACAGGAGACCGGACTGAGGCCTTTGCAAGCGGCGTAGTCCGGCGCGCACTCGGGCGTCGTTGTCGACCCGCCCGATCCGCCTGATCCCGCACTGGTTTGATCGGATCCGCCCATGGTTTGGTCAGACCCGCCCATCGCCGAGCCAGATCCAGCCATGCCTGCGTCGCCGCCGCCGCCGCCACTGCCAGCGCTACCGCCGCTCGGACCAGGATCGTGGCCCTCGTCCGTGCCCACGCACACGCCGCCGACGCACACCTGATCCGTCAGGCAGTCGCCCGCGCTTTGGCAGGCCGTGCGACATGCGCCGGCCTTGCATTGACTGCCATCGGGACAGCCACCCCCGCTTGCACACGAGGCCGAAGTGGCGATCACGCACGCGGTGCCAGCCGTGGTCGAAAGGCAGCGCTGAGTCAGCTGGCAATCCTTGTCCGCTGCACAAGCTTGGCTGCACACTCGAAAGAGGCAAACCTGGGCGTCCTTGCAATCTGAATTGTGCAGACAACTCGGGCCCGCTTCGACGACCGTACCGCCGTCACCCGCGTCGAGACTATCGACCAGCGTAGGCTTGGTGGCTCCGATCAAACTATTGCAGCCCCCAGCGATAAGGAGCGCGCTTGCCAGCGCTAAACCTGCAGCGATCGAGCGCTGAATGATTCTCACCAGGCACCTCGTAGGGAAAACTCGGCTCCGTCGCGCGTGGCGAATGCGCCTGCGCTGACTTGGCCCGCCGCAGGGGCTTCTTGCTTCGAATCAGTGAGCACGAGCACGAGACCCGCCGCCAGCGCCGCGCCGCCAATCGCAAAGGCTACGGTCGAGACGTTGCCGGCGCTACGCGCGTCGTCGCGCGCGGTGGCCCCCATGCCGCCCTTCACGCACACATCACCATTGCAATCGCTCGCGCTGTCCGATCGATTATTTTTGCTGATCGCCCGCAGTCCAAACGCGCTGCCCACGATCAGTCCCGCGCCACCCACACCCATGGTGATGAAACCAGCCGTTCGCCGCGTGTGCCTGACGGGTCTCGCCAGGCCGCCGCCTGCGCTCTGCGCGTCGATAGGAGCGTCGGCGAGTACTGGGATGCTCAGCGTCTGCGAGCTGCCCGGACCGCCGATATTGATCGTGGTCTGCCAGGGCTTCTTGCCGGTTGCGCTGGCTTGCACCACGTGCGGACCGGGATCGACCGGAACGCCCAGCCCCCATTGCGGATCGCCGACCGATACGCCGTCGCGCACGATGCTCAAGCCGTCAACCCGGCTGCCTTTCGGCACGTCAATGACCAAGTGCGGGAGCCTTGGCTGCAGCGCCAGCGCGCGATCGTGCGCCATCTTTTGACGTTCCACTTGGCCGTTGTGTTTGGTGTCGGATTCGACCTCCAAATACAGTATCCAAGCGCTGGCGCTGCGCCCAATGCGCTCATAGCAATCAGCCAAATTGAGCTTGGTGCCGATGCCGGGCTCGAGGCGCTCACTTTCTTCGAACTTCGGACACGCCGAAGCGGCATCTCCGTTTTGCACCAGCCGCTTCGCGTCGTCGAACAGCGCCTGAGCAGCCACGCTATTGCCCGAAGAAGACGATTGCGCGCCCGCGACGCGCGGCGTGACGGCGCAAGCGATCAACGTACACAGCGCAGCCCCGCGCAGGCAGTGCGCACGACTCAATCCGATGATTCCCGCTCTCCTCATGGCTAGCCTCGTCGCGTAGATCGCCGCAAGCCCACGACCAGCGTGGGGCGACCGCCTCTCTCCTCAGCAATAGCGACGATTGACGCAGACTTCCCGAGTGTCGTCCAGCGCCTTCCTAAGCAGGCGCGCTCGACCGTTGACAATCCTCTGCGATTTCCGGGTCCAGCTGGCGTTTAGTCAAATAGTGACGTGTGCGGAGCGGACGCGCTGTGCAACGCGTGCCGCATTCACGGACGACCTTCATGTAACGGCACACCCAGCAAGTCAGTGGCAAACAACACCATCAGATTGCTGGACCCAAGCAAATTGACTATCGGCGTGGTTCGGTGGCACGTTGAACGAGGCGGCTGACGAGGCCGGGACGAAACGCGCGCTATATTGTGCACATGGCAGCTCCGACCACCGACGACCTGCTCGCCGCAATCCGGCGCTTGCCCCTCGACGAGCGCTTGCGGTTGATTGACCAGGCTGCGCACGAGGCGGCCGAGGATACCCCAAAGCCTGCGGCAGTCAGCACCTCGCCGGCGCCCTCATTGCTGGAGTTGATGGCAGACGACCCCGACGTCGTCGACCGCATGTGCTCGATCGCCTACGAAGCTCGCAAGACCGCCCGAATGCCCGCGGTCGATGAGCGGGCGACTGCTTGACACGGATATCCTCTCGGAGATCATCAAGGGGAAGAACGCGGCGATTGCGGCCAAGGCTGCAACGTAGTCGAGCCAGCAGGCCCGGACCGTCTCGGAACGCTTTGTAAGCGTCCCGAGCGCGCTCCTGCATCCGCTCCGGTAGTACCGGCGGAAGCTTGGGCATTCGAGGCATCGTCTCGAGATACCCACCCTGCACCGCGCACCGGAGCACGCTCCGAAACACGATGTGCACGTTTCGACGGGTCGAGGCGGCGAGTTCGTCTTGAACAAGCTCGGCATCGAGCAGCCCTACAAAGGCTGAGTCAGCGCCCGTCGCCAAGCAGCAGCATCAGCAACTCTTCGTCGAGGTGGCGATAGTCGTCTTTGAGCGCGTTCGCCAGGCGGCCAGTGACCGTGAAGCCGGCGCGCAGATAGAGCTCGCGCGCGGCCTCGCTCGTGGCAGCAACGGTGAGCTCCAGCTGCTCGACCCCGCCGCGCATGCGTGCGTTGGCGATCGCCGCACCGAGGAGCGCGCGTGCGTGCCCTCGTCGACGCGCTTCGGGCGCAACATACATACTGAACAACGTGACGCGATGGCGGACTCTGCGCCCCTCTAGGCGCCTGAGCCCGACCATGCCGAGGAGCTCGGTGCCGACAAACAATCCGAGCATCTCGCCATCGCCGCCCCGTAGGCTGCGCAGAAACGCCGCGGTGTCGTCGATGGTGCGCCTGCGCTCGTCTTCGTAGGCGCTCGCGAAAGGATCCGGTTCTTGCCGCACCGCGCGCAGCCGCAGCGCTCGCAGCGCCTCGGCGTCCTCGTCGGTGAGCGGACGAATTCGCGCGGGTTGCGACGCCGCCCAGGCCATCGCGCGGTCGCGCAGCGCCCTGACGAACGGTTCTTTATCGCGCGAGTAGGACGAGAACAGCGTGGCACCGCGCGCGACTGCGTCGCGCTTCTGTTGCGCATACGCGTCGACTTCGCTCGAGTGGGCGAGCAGATAATCGCGCACCGCCACGCTGGCGTTCCAGAACGCGCCCCCCACTTCGGTGATCGCGAGGTTGAAACCGGGCACCGCGTCACGCTTGCGCAGATAGGCGCGCCCGGCGACGAAGATCTCGCCGAAGTCTTCGTAACCCAGCGCCACCAGCGACGGCGTGAGCACCTTGGTCGCCTGCAGATCGAACTCCGACGAGGATATCGATGATGGGCTGACCGACCAGGCCCGGCACCGCCGTCGAGCCGAACGGCTCGATGCTGGAGACTGCGACGCCGAGCGCCGCGCGCACGCGCTCTCGCTCGTCCGCGTATCGACGTGGCCACTCGTGATTCGGAGTTGCGATGGTAATCGGCTCGTCGACGTCGCCCACGATGCGGGACTCTATCGCGCCCCCAAGAGGCGCGGTCAAGACCAGGTGGAAGCGATGGGTGAGACCCGCCGGGCCGCGAGCGACCAACCCGAAGGGGACGGCAAGTCGTCCGCGAGCTGCAAGCGATCTTTCCGCCCCGTCTGCTACCTGACAACGCCTGGCACAAAGCAGGCGATGTTCGTCGTTATCTTAAAGTTCGAGCCGCGCGTGTGACGTTCCGCGTGAAATATATCCATCGTGTAAGCGCCGCCCGGTGCGATGCCGAGGGAAGCCGCCTGCATGTCGAAGTTGATCGTGCCCTCTTCTGGCCCGTGCATGCTGCCCAAGTCGAGCGCCAATTTCCCGTTGATGAATATCCACATGTCGTCGTCCCCGCGGAACGTGAACTGCTGGCCGGCGGTATACGTGAAGAGCAAGTGGATCTCGGTCGTGAACAAGAAGTTCTGCCCTAGATCATTGCCTTTGGGAGTAATGCCGAAGCCTTCCGTCGGTCCGAGCGGGAAGAACGCGCTGCTGTCGTAGCCGTAGATCCCGGAGCCGGGGTTGGCTTCTTCGAGCTTCAGCTTCTTCGGTAGCTCGATGTTCGTGCCGGGAACGCTGTTGTACCACTGCTTGAACGTATCTGCGCTGTGGATGACCGGCTGCGTGGGTTGCCATGTCGGGTCGATATCCACTGGCGAGCCGGTCTTCGCCGGATGGCCGATGCTGTCTTGGAACAAGGGCTTTTGATCCGGACCAAGCGTGGACGCAACCAAGCCGCGCCGCACGACGTCGCCCGCGAATGGCTGCTCGAAGTCGGGGTGCGTCTCGTTGAAATCGCGATAGGTGACATCGAGCGTGCTGTTGCAGCCGTCACCGGCGTCGCCCACGTCGGGCGGAGCGATGTTAATGTTAGCGGTGTTGCCCGTGCCAGCGGTGTTGCCATTCTCGCTGTCAGAAGTAGTGTTGCCCGTTGTGCCGCTGCCCGCGATTGAATCACGCGTGGCTTGACTGTCTCGGCTCGCGCCACCCGCGGCGCAACCCGCGAGCGCAAAAACAGCCAAGACTAAGCCGCCGAGCCCGAGGCAATGGCACGTCATATCAGGTTGTCGAAACGCTACCACAGTCTCTACTAGCCGCCAGGTTGTTCTAGTTGTGGCGGAGGGCTTCGCCAAGGGAACGTCCGCGCGCGCGGCGCGGATGCACATTCGATGGAAGAAACCGCTCGCAAATGGAATTCATGAGCGGGGCTCGCACGGCGCTGCGGAGAACGCGGAGATCAGCACCGGTCGCGGCGCGGTCGAAGTCAGCGCCGAACTTGCCGTCGTTGTCGCGAATGATGAGTTCGGGGCCGACGCCGAAGGGCGTGGCCTCGCGGAGCTGCTGCGCCGTCCACTGTGCCGTTGGATGCCGCGTGACGCCGACGTGCACGACGCGCTTGGTGTTGATGTCGACGATGAAAAACGCAAAGACCGGCCTGAACCAGACGTCATAGGTCTGCAGAAAGTTGCAGAAAGTCACACGCCCAAACCGCGTGATTGCGCAAGAAAGTGTGCCAGTTCTGCTCGCGCGGGGTCGCCTGATTTCGACGATCACGCCTGTGCCGCTGCACCGAGCGCTTCGCGACGTGGATTCCGAGCTTGATAAGCTCGCCACCGACGCGCTCGGCGCCCCAAAGCCGATTCTCAGTGGCCATGCGCTGAATGAGCTCGATGACATCGGACGAGATGCGAGGAGCCGGCGCCTTCTTCGGCCGAGACTTCCAGCGCCAGAGCAAGCGAAATCCTTCCCGGTGCCAGCGAAGCACGGTCTCGGGCTTCACGAGCAGCAGCGCGTCGCGCCATCTTGGAAGCGCAGCCGCGAGCAGCGTGACCCGCGCACGCTCGTCTCGCCGGAAGACCGGCCTCTTCACCTTCCTGCCTGCCACGATGAGCTGTTGGCGCAAGAGGACATTCTCCGCCGCCAATTCGGCCCGCGAACGCAGCAGGTCAGTCGCGAGAGCACTGACGATCGAGCACGGTCGCGGACGCAGTGCTTCGCGCATAACCTTCGCCGCGCTGGCCAGGACCGTCTTCAATTTGGCGATGACACCAGCGAGCACGAAACCGATCTGCCCCGAGACCAGCGTTAACTTCAAGCCCTTGCCGTGAGCGAAATATTCAATGATCCCGCGGCGGAGGAGCGTGGTAGCCACGACAGCGGACCTTTGTGAAGTAATGCTGAGCCATTTAGCTTCGCACGCGTCATTTTGTCCATGAGCCGTAAGTATCCCAGGTTTTGCCAAGTCGCCGCTTGGGCCGTCGCCCAACCAGCCCGCGTAACGGCGTGTGGTGGCCGTGTTGCGTCACAACAGGGCTGTCCCCGCTTTCGGCTCTTGTCGGTTGCCCCCGCGGCTAGCGGCAACATTCCCCTCAGGATCGCGCATGAAATCACAATACGTGTTTGCCTCGATCGCGGCCGCGGTCGCGCTGGTTGGTGCTGCTTGTTCCAGTAGTAGCCCGAGCCGGTCGGGCGGCGGTGGGGCGGGTGGCGCTCCTCCGTCTGGTGGGGGCGGGCAAGCCGGAGCATCCAACACGGCCGGGACCAGCGGGGCGCAAGGTGGCTCACCTTCTTGCGGCGCGAATGTGGTTCCGTGCGGGGGCGCAGTGGTCGGC
>OLLW01000308.1_pt1 | contig 13021 bp, 13 predicted proteins | sample 1604611 | NCBI WGS metagenome assembly OLLW01 (sample SAMEA104055725, study PRJEB20765) | soil metagenome | biome: Arctic tundra; feature: Polygonal ground; material: soil | place: USA | collected 2011-09 | depth 0-0.5 m | reverse complement strand
ACAGGGGGAATGCTTGTTCTCCACGGCACCGGCTGCTACGACCCCGCGAGATTTCGCCATGACTTCACTGACCGACTCGGTCGAGCGTCGGCGCACGTTCGCCATTATTTCCCATCCCGACGCCGGCAAAACCACGCTCACTGAAAAGCTGCTCTTGTTCGGCGGTGCGATCCAGTTGGCCGGCGCGGTCAAGGCGCGCGGCGAACAGCGGCGCGCGCGTTCGGACTGGATGAAGGTGGAGCGTGAACGCGGCATCTCCGTCAGTGCCTCGGCGATGACCTTCGACTATGGCAACAACACGTTCAACCTGCTCGACACGCCGGGCCATCAGGACTTCAGCGAAGACACGTATCGCACGCTGACCGCCGTCGATAGCGCGATCATGGTGATCGACGCCGCGCGCGGTATCGAAGAGCAAACGCTCAAGCTGTTCGAGGTCTGTCGGCTACGCGATGTGCCGATCATCACCTTCGTGAACAAGCTCGACCGCGAAGGACGCGATCCGTTCGACCTGATGGACGAGATAGAGCAGAAGCTTGCCCTCGATGTCACCCCGGCGAGTTGGCCGATCGGCATGGGCCGGCGCTTTCTGGGCTGCTACGACTTACTTCACGATCACCTGGTGCTGCTCCAGCGCGTCAAGGACCGCATCGGTGAGGCCGGCGAGCAGTGCGAAGGCTTGAGCGATCCGAAGCTCGATAAGCTCTTGCCCGAAGACGCCGTGCGCACGCTGCGTGAGGAAGTCGAAATGGCTCGCGGTTTGTGCCCCGATTTCGATCTCGAAGCGTACCGCGGTGGGCACATGACACCGGTCTTTTTCGGCAGCGCGATCAGCAACTTCGGTGTGCGCGAGCTGCTGCACGGCATCGGCGAGCTCGCGCCGTCACCGCGTCCGCAGCCCGCGCGCGAACGCACCATCATTCCGACCGAAGACAAGGTCACCGGCTTCGTGTTCAAGGTGCAGGCCAACATGGACCCCAAGCACCGCGACCGCGTGGCGTTCGTGCGCTTGTGCTCGGGTCACTTTCGCCGCGGCATGAAGCTACGCCATGTGCGCTCGGACACGCTACTGGCCGTGCACAATCCAGTCTTGTTCCTGGCGCAGGACCGCGAGCTGGCCGAAGAGGCATTCGCGGGCGATATCATCGGCATCCCCAATCACGGTAAGCTCGGCATCGGTGACGCGCTGACCGAGGGCGAAGACCTGCATTTCAAGGGCATTCCGAGCTTTGCGCCGGAGCTCCTGCAGCGCGTGCGCCCGACCGATCCGATGCGCGCCAAACACCTCGGCCGTGCGCTCGAACAGCTCGCCGAAGAGGGCGCCGCGCGTATCTTCAAGCCGCGTATCGGCGGCAACTGGATCGTCGGCGTGGTCGGCTCACTGCAATTCGACGTGCTAGCCGACCGCATCAAATCCGAGTACGAAATCCCGGTGGTGTTCGAGCCCTCGAGCCTGTACACGGCGCGCTGGGTCGAGTGCGACGACCAAGCGGTGATGAAGAAGTTCCTGAACGGCAACGAAGGCTACATGGCCGACGATCACCTCGGCGCCCCGGTATTCTTGGCCCGTAACTCCTGGCACTTGGAGACCACCATCAAAGAATGGCCGGGCCTCAAGTTTCAAAAGACCAAAGAGGCGTAGCGCGCGTCACGCCTCTCGACGCGGGCTATTCGCCGGCGATCTTCTTCAGCGCCGCGTCCTTCTCCAGGTAGCTCGGCGAGAAGATGTACACGGCGGCGTTGGCGGCTTGGCTGACCACGGCTTGCATGCCGGTGAGCGTGCCACTGAGCTCGCAGCGGGTGCGCTTCACGCTGGCCCCATTGGCGGCCGGCACGTCCCAGCTCTTCAGCACCTTGTTCGGACCGAGGTCGTCACAGCTGGCGGGCGCCGGCGCCTTGGTCATGAACAGCTCAATCGTCTTGTCGGCTTCCCAGTAACGCGCCGTCAGCGTGTTGTTACCGGCAGAGCGCGTCGCGGTGCAGAAGCGCTGAGTCGCCTTGGCATCGCTCGCCAACTTGGGCGCGCCTGCGTCCGGGTCGTCCCCGTCACACTTCGGGGACACCGAGGCGTGGTCGGGCGCGACCTTGTTGTCGCTCGCCCAGGTCACGAAGGTCTTCAGCAAACCGGCATTCAGCGCCAGGCGCTGCGCTTCCGCCGCCTTGGCCGCTGCCTGTGCCGCCTGCTTGTCCGCAATCTCTTTGTCGAGCGTGGTCAGCGCAGTTTGATCGGCGCAATATTTGTACGCGCGCTCACGCCATTGGCTGGTCAACGCCGCGTCTGCGGCAGCGACGGATTTTCGCGTCCCGTCGAGCGCCTCTTGGCACTTCGTGGCGTCCTTCTCGGAGCAGCCGAAAGCCGAGATGGTCGCGACCAGTACTAACAGTTCCCCGAGGCTTGTTCGCATAGCCGGGCATGTAAGCCCGGCTAGGCCGATCTTTCAACCGCGAATTGGCGCGCTGCTAGCCCAGCCCTCGCCCGCCCGTCAGTTCAACGTCGAATCGATTGTCAGCGAATGCGCCGCAAAGGAAGACTGAGCATTCAGACTGCGGTCGTGTTTGGCGACAGATCCCTGGGCGGGGTCGACCTTGCGTATGACCCAAACCTCTATTATCCGACCACCGGGCTTCGGAGCTGTGTTGGGCGCGTTAATGCGTGCTTTATCGCGACTGGCAAGTTGGACGAATGCGTTGCGGGCGCTCCGCGCTGTGTGACCGCTACGCCCTGGAAAAATGATCCCGGTGGCGAGGACTGCTGCCCTGATTCGTGTCTCCTCCAGTATTTTAGCGACCGAAGGACCAACACTGCTGCGACATCGTTCGCCACCGTTGTGCAAGGAACTTGCTACCCTGGCCTTCAGGAATTCCTGAATGAGGACAGTCCATGACCGCAAAAACCATTGTCGGAGTGCTCGCGTTGGCGGTAGGTGGGATAGTCGTGTCCGCCCCCGTTTGGAGGCCAAGAATCCACCGCAGTGGGGCGGATGTCGTCAACGCCCTCAAGCATGCTGGGCTCGAGCCGGACGACGCTGGCAGGTTCGTCTTCAGCCGCCAGTCACCGGGTGGAGTTGCTCTCGCTTACGATCCGAACCTGCATGACGCGATCAGCGGTTGGAGAAAGAGCGCGAACCGAATGGTCGCTTGTCTCGGAAGATCGAAGTCGTTTGACGGCTGCATCACATCTGCGCCCCTCTGCCAAAGCCCTACACCCTGGAAAGGCGATCCCGCTGGGGACGATTGCTGGCCAGAATCATGCACACGTCAATATCTTGAGTACCGCAAAACTGAGGAGCAAGCACCCGCCTTTTCAAGGCTCGGAGATGGCAAATGCTATCCCGGTATCGACGCTGAGCTTAGGGAAAATCTCCAGCCTGCGAAGAAGACACCATGAGTCGACGGAGGGCCAGCCTGGCCTTGACCGGCATAGTGATGCTCACCTGTCACGCCGAGAGTTGTGAGGCTCCGGCGCGTTGCCAGGGCGTGTTGAACTATCAATAATAAGTCCTCTAAAGACGCGCGACCCCTTGCGGAATCGCATATTAGCCCTATTCAAATGATCTGGGCGAGGTGGTGATGCGTGCGCAGCAGTTGTCGATTTCGTTTCCGGAGGTGAAGCGGCGAGGTGGTGCGCGCGCGGGTGCTGGCCGCAAGCCTGTGGCGGCGCATTTACGGCGCACGCCGCATCGCGCGCGGGAGAAGCATTACCGCGGCAATCCGGTGCACATCACGTTGCGCGCGTTTGTGCGCTCGCTGCGCAAACAACGCGTGGCGCGTACGGTGATGGGCGCGATTCGCGACAGCCGCCACGCGCAGTTTCGCATCGCGCACTACTCCGTGCAGGACAATCACCTGCATCTGATTGTGGAAGCGGATAGCAAGCGGGCACTCTCCGGTGGAGTTCGCGGGCTCGAGATTCGTATTGCTCGGCGGGTGAATCAGTTGTTGTTTCGCCGAGGCCGGTTCTGGGCAGACCGCTGGCATGGGCGCTCGCTGAGCAGCCCTCGTCAGGTCCGAAATGCCCTCATTTACGTGCTACAAAACCGCAAAAAGCACTCCCCCGCCGGCCCGGCGCTTGACGTGCTCTCATCCGCGCAGTCATTCGACGGCTTCGCTCGCGCGAGCCCAAGCCGATTCCGCAGCGTCGGCCCCCCCGGAGTCTCACCGCGAACATGGCTGCTCGCGGTCGGCTGGAAACAACGCGGCTTGATCGACTGGCTCGCCGAAGTCCCCGCACGCTAGCGGCGCACGCGCGCCCAGAGCGCCGGATAGCGCAGGCGCCGCGTTGCACACTTTCACACCGACAGGTACGGCACCTTCGCCAGCGAGCGCTCGTGGCCGCGTGAGCCGACGAGTAGCGCGGCGATGGCGCCGAGGAGGGCCATGAACATGTCCCATTGGGCGTCCCAGATATCGCCTTGCGAGCCCAGGAACGCGGCGCCGACGTCGGAGGCGACGAGGAGTGGTCCACCATTCGAGCAGCTCCCAGAACGCGGCAAAGGCGAAGACGACGCACACGCTCAGGAACGCGAGCCAGAAGCCGCGCGCGCGCGTTTTGCGGAGCAAGACTTCGCGCGTCAGGAACACGGGGAACACGCCGAGCGCGACGTGACCCACGCGGTCGTAGTGGTTGCGGCTCAGGTGGAACGCAAGTTTCGCCCAATTGCCGAGCGGCGTGCGCGCGTACGTGTAGCAGCCGCCGTAGATCAGAATCAGCACGTGCACGAACACGCCGACGCACACCCAGTGCGAGAGCGGCCTGCGGCGGAAGGTCAGACCGAGCCAAAGCACCATCGATAGCCCTGGGGTGACTTAGAGGAACCAACTGGTGCGGCCTGCTGGGGCGCCCACAGGGTAGCCAAGCAGATCGCTGCCAGAAGCAGCAGCAGGCGGAGCGGCAGGCGCGCGTGCTCGCCGAAACTGCGATCGGCCGCGGGAGCGGCGGCTTCGGAGGTCATTTTTGCGTCAGCCTTCGAACACCTGGCCGAGGGTATGTTAGGACGCGCCCGGGTCCAAACGTGCGTACCGTCGTCGCGATCATCGCCTGTATCGAGCTGTTTCTCGTGGCCTTCCTCGGCTGGGTGGCGGTCGTGCTCGTGTATCTGCCAACGTTCTGGTTCGACAAGAAGCGCATCTTAAGTGGTCGTACATTGCGCCGCACGGCTCAAGCCGCCGCGACCTTCTCGCCCGTTTGGCGTTTCCGCATCCACGGCACAATCCCGGAGAACCCGGGCAAGACCGTGTGTGTCAGCAACCATTGCTCGCACACCGACGTCTTCTTGATCTCGCACGTGCCCTGGGAAATGAAATGGCTGGCCAAGCGCTCGCTGTTCAACTTGCCGTTCATCGGCTGGAGCATGCGTCTCGTCAAAGACGTGCCCATCGACCGCGCCTCAGCTTCCGCCGCAAAGGCCGCGCTCGACAAATGCGCGCGTTGGCTCGAGCAAGACATGCCGGTGATGATCTTCCCGGAGGGCACGCGCTCCAAAACCGGCGAGATGCAAAGCTTCAAGGACGGCGCGTTTCGTCTCGCCATCGACACCGGCGCGGACGTCTTGCCGATGGCCGTAGCCGGCACGGACGAAGCGCTGTCCAAGCACGACTGGCGTCCCGGCTACGCGCGCGGCATCTTGACCATCGGCCAGGCTATCTCGACCCAGGGCATGACTCACGCGGACGTGCCCAAGCTCAAAGCCGCTGCACGCGCGCAAATCGAAGCGCTGCGTGCTCAGATCTTACCGCTCACCGCGGCCTAGCAGCGCCTGAAAATGGGCTGCCGGAGAGAACCGTGACGCCCGTGACGAGGCCCGTGACGAGGCCCGTGACGAGGCCCGTGACGAGGCCCGTGACGAGTGATCGAGCCTACGGCTCGATCACTCGGTGCACCACAACCGGCGACCCTGCCGCTGGCGACTTCACGTCTTCGACCACGAAGATGTCATCGGCGTCTTGAGTCAGGCTGGTCGTGAAGGTGCACGAATCCGTCGGCGCAAAGAAGGGCGAGATCACGTTGATGCCCATCGCGTCGGCTGGTGCGCGATTGTACAACGTGCCGGCGCTGACCACCGTTTGCGCGCTCACGTCGAGCAAGCCCGAGCTGCTCAAGAACTGATCCATCTCGCTCGTACCACCGCTCAGGGCGATCACTACTCCACCGGCGGCCGAGAACGAATCCACCACCGAGTTCTTCTGCCAAGCCGAGCCTACCGTCGCCAGCTGTCCGGCAGGGGCGGCGGTTTGGTCGTAGATCAAGAACACGTCGTAGTTGCTGATGCTCAGCGACGCGCTGGCGGCCGTGTACTTGCTCAGCGGGGTGATCGTAGAGGTACGCCCACGAGCCGCGGCGGCGAAACCGATGTCTTGGTCGACCATGGCGCGCTGGGCGGCAGGCGCAAATTCGGTATACGCCAGAATGCGCACGGGGTTGTGAATCGGCAGCAGCACAGCGTTGCCCATCAACACGGTTTGAGCCGTGTTTTTGGCTGGAGTCTGGTAGTCCATACAGGCCAAAACCACGTGACCCACGTTCGCGCCGACGCATTTACCGCTCTGGCAAATGCCAGACGGACACAGGTTTCCGCACGACCCGCAGTTCTCGGGGTCAATGTTGAAGTCGACGCATTGCCCGTTGCATTGCTTGAGCGGATCGTCGCACTTGAGCACACACACGTAGCTGCCCATGCCGTCAGGCGAGCAGGTCGGCGCGGACATGGTGCACTTGGTGGCGCAGTTACCGCACGCCTCCGGGCGCTTGTACGGCGGCAAGCACGCGGTGTCGCCGTCGTGCTTGGCATCGCTCAGCTCACCCGCGTCCAGGTCGTCGCCGGCTTGGCCCATCATGCCATTGCCAGAAGAGCCGCCGTTGCCCGACGAGCTCGTGTCGCCGCTCGCGCCAGCTTCACTCGCGCCGCTTTCGCCACCACTACTCGAGTTACCTGAGCTGCCGTCGTTCAACGGACCTTTGCAGATCGAGTTGTGGCAGCCGATGCCCGGATCACACGCGCGCGCGCAACCGCCGCAATTGTTCGGATCGTTCTGGGCGTCGACGCATGCTCCGTCACAGGCGACGTAGCTCGCGGCGCAATCGCCGCCGACCACGCCGCTGCTGCCGCACGCGGCTGGAAACGCGAGCGCCAGCAACGCTCCCCAAAAGGCCACGCCTTTAGCGGATTTCCAGTTCATTTTGCGCCTCCCTTCGGAGCAGGAGCAGGAGCGGCGCCAGGCGGCAAGGCGAGTTCCTCGTCTTCTTTAGTGGGCGGAGGTGGCGGAATCGGCTTTGTCGGATTTTGCGGCGGGGCCGACACGACGGGCGAGCCGTCCGCTTTCAGCTGCCGAGTCACGGTGAATTCGACGCGGCGGTTGAGCAGGAGCGCGTATTCGCTCTTCGTGTCCACGAGAGGCTTGCTCGAGCCGAAGCCCATCGAGCTCAGGCGATCCTGAGAGATGCCCTGCTTGACCATGAATTCCATCACGGCGCGCGCGCGATCTTCGCTCAGCTTCTGATTGAAGCTGTCCGGACCGCGGTCGTCCGCATGACCCTCGACCGAGACGTGCACGTATTCGGGGTGGTCGGCGATCAGCTTGCTCAAGCGCTGCAGCAGGGGATAGCTGATCTTGCGGATCACGAAGCTGTTTACATAAAAGTGAACGCGGTCGTCGAGCACGATCTTGTCGCCAACGACGCGCACTTGGTCCTCGTCCGGGCAACCGTCGGTGTCGGCGTAACCGTTGAAGGTCTCCGGCTCGTTCGGGCACAGGTCCTGGGCGTCCGGGATACCGTCCTTGTCATTGTCCGGATCCGGGCAGCCGTCGTCGTCCTCGAAATTGTCCTTGTCTTCCGGGTCATTCGGGCACTTGTCGGCTTTGTCGGGGATGCCGTCCTTGTCGTTGTCGTCGTCCGGGCAACCATCGCTGTCCTCGAAGCCGTCTTTGTCTTCGGGCTGATCGGGGCAGTGGTCGACTTTGTCCGGGATGCCGTCTTGGTCGTTGTCGTTGTCCGGGCAACCGTCGCTGTCTTGGAAGCCGTCTTTGTCTTCCGGGTCGTCCGGACAAGCGTCCACGTCGTCGAGAATACCGTCGTGATCGCGGTCGCTATTCGGATTCAACCCAGGACCGAAGTCGTACATGACGTGCACGCCGATCAGCACGACATTGGCGTCCTCTGGACGGAGCGCGCTGTCCGGCTGCGTCACGTGAACCAACGCCAGCATCGGACCGATGCCCTCACGCCCCTTGTGATCCAAAAAGTCGTAGCCGACCTGCGCGTCGAGCAAGCCGCGCGTCAGCCCGTTGGTGATCGCGACGCCTAAGTCCGTCGCCAGCCACAGGCCGGCGGGGCTGTAGAACTGACCGTGATGTTGATTGCCAAACGGGCGCAGGCGTAGGCCCACTGCCGCGCTGTTCGCCGTAGCCGCGCCGCCGCGCGCGAACTTCGGATCGCTCGGCGCACTGCCCTGACTCAGCCACAGCGTGCCCACCTGAAGCTCTACGCCGAGCAAGTCGCCGAACGGGAGCTCGGCCGCGCCCAGGCCGGACGCCCCCCAACCGAGCTCGTCCTTCTGGTAGCCGCTGATGGCGTGCGCAGCGGCTACTTCGCCGTGCAAACGCACGGGATCCGCGCGCGCGCTGCGCGCAGCAAGCAACCAGCCACAAAGGTATAAAGCCGAATAGAATCGCGGTAATCGCATCGTAAGGATCCGACCTCCTTCGATACGGCGCCGTCTCAGGATGAGATAAGCCCGCCCCAGTCAGCTCGGTGGGTGCGTGTAGGCCGGCTCACCCCCAAATAGAGTGTTCAGCCGTGTCGATCCCGGGGGGCCTCGTTCGTCGCTATGCCAGAAGCCGGAACCGCCCGGGTTCGAAGACTCGAAACCAGGGGCCCGCGAGCCCATGCTTTCGATACAAGGAGGACCGAACGATGCGCTTCATGATGATCATGTTCCCGGGCCCTATGGCCGAAACTGGCGCGCTCCCCGACGAGAAGCTGCTCGAGGAGATGGGCAAATTCAACGAAGAGATGGTCAAGGCCGGCGTGCTGCTGGCGGGCGAGGGCCTGCACCCGACCTCGAGCGGAGCACGCATTCGCTTCCCCGGAGGCAAGGCACAAGTCAGCGACGGCCCGTTCACCGAAGCGAAGGAAGTCGTCGGCGGATTTTGGTTGATTCAGGCGAAGTCGAAGGCTGAAGCCGTGGCCTGGGCATCACGCTGCCCGTGCGCGGGCGGAGAGATGATCGAGATTCGCCGCGTGTACGAGGCGGAAGACTTCGCGGCCAGCGACCCGTCGGGTGAGCTACGCGAAGCCGAAGCTCGCCTGCGTGAGCTTGCCGAAGCGAATCGCTAGAGCCCCGCGGCGTTCCCTGCGTAGAGTAAATCGCTCACTTCTTCGTGCGCGTTGCCTTCTTGGCGGCGCGCGTGGCCTTGGCAAATTCTTCCTGTACGACCTCGCTCACCGCTTCAGCGACCGCGCCGACACGCGCGACCTCGCGCTTCACGGCGTCGAACAGGCCTGCACTGGGGGCGCTCTTCTTGGCCTTGGTGACGATCTTCTTCACGCTCTTGGCGACCTTCTTGGTTGCCTTCGCCGTCTTCTTCGCCACCTTCTTGGCGATTTTCTTGGCCGCTTTCTTGGCGACGGCGGGTTTGAGCACTTTCGACTTGGCCTTGGACTTCGCTTTCATGATCCGATCTTCCATCAATTCGCGCGCCCAAAGCAAATCGCTGTGAGTGAGACACTTTTGCGCGTGAGCTAGGCGGGGCGCTTCACGTTGGGGTGCTCGTTGTAGTAGGCGTCCAAGCTCTCTTTGGAGATGCGCAGCTCAATCAAGCCTTCGCGTAGGATCTTGGCTTGGCAGCCGAGGCGCGAGCTCATGCGCACGTCGAACGCTTTGTCCAGGATGTCTTCCTCATCCTCTTCGGCGGGGGACAGCAGATCTGGGCCGGTCTCGACGTACACGTGGCACGTCGAACAAGCGCAGACGCCGCCGCAGGCATCGCCTTCGGGGGCTCCGGCAAGCTTCGACGCCTTGAGCAGGGTCGTGCCGGGCGGGACGTCGATCTCTACGCCGTGGTCTAGGAAACGCACCTTGGTCATTGCCCTACCGCTCTCCGTGCTTCTGCAAATGGGCTTCTACGCCGGCCGCGTGCGCCACGCTCTGCTCGACACTGCCCAAGTTCTTGCCCGCGATCGCCGCCTTGATCGCGCGATTCATGCGCCGCCCGGCCCAGTCGTGCGTGGCGTCGTCCAGAGCACTGATCGCGCCTTCGACCGCCGACGCTTGCGTCGCGGAAGACGCAGCTTGGCGAACCGCAGTCAATGCTTTCTCGATTCGCGCGCGCTCTGCGTCGTCCAGCAGGTCGGCGTCACTGGCCAGGCCCTTGTCCGTCGCGAGCAGAATGCGCGTGGCTTCCACCTGTGCGTCGCGCAAGCGTCGTAGCTCGAAATCGCTCTCGCCGTGATCGAGCGCGTCGATCAGCATCTGCTCGACTTCGTCATCGGTGAGGCCGTAGCTCGGCTTCACGTCCACGCTTTGCGTGATGCCCGTCGTGAGCTCGACCGCTTTTACGCTGAGCAAATTGTTCTCGTCGACGTTGAAGCTCACCTCGAGCCGCGCGAAGCCAGCGGGCAGCGGGGGAATGCCGCCCAGCTTGAAGCGCGCCAATGAGCGGCAGTCGCTGGCGATCTCGCGTTCGCCCTGCACGACGTGCAGATCGAAGCCGGTTTGGTTGTCAGCGTAGGTCGTGAAAGTGGCCTTGGCGCCGGCAGGAATCGTGGTGTTCCTTGGCAAGATCTTATCGACGCCACCGCCCATGGTCTCGATGCCCAGCGACAACGGCAGGACGTCCAGCAAGAGCACTTCGTCGCTGGAGCGCGAGAGCAAGTCGGCCTGAATTGCGGCCCCGTAGGCCACGACCAGATCCGGATCTATGTCGGCCAGGGGCGCCTTGCCGAACAGCTCCTGCACATAGGAGCGCACGCGCGGCACTCGCGTGGAACCCCCAACCAAAATAACACCGCCTAGCATGGAAGCTTCGACGCCCGCATCGCGCAAGGCGCGGCGGCAGGATTTGCCCGTGCGCTCCAGGAGCGGCTGGATCCAAGCGTCGAAGTCGGCGCGCGTGAGCGCGAACAGCACTTCTCCCCCGCCCTTCTTGGGCAGCTCGACGCTGACTTCGGCCGCGTCCGTGAGCGCATGCTTGACGCGGCGCGCGGCCTCGAGCGCGATACTCACCACCTCCGCCGTGCGCATCTGGGGCTCGAGCGCGCCCATGGCCGTGAGCATGCGCTCGGCGATCTCGCGGTCCATGTCATCCCCGCCCAGGGCGCTGTCACCACCGGTGCTCTTGACCTGGAACACGCCGTCTTCGAGCAACAGGATCGTGACGTCGAACGTGCCGCCGCCCAGATCGTACACCGCAAACAGGCCATTTTGCTGCTTGTCTAGGCCATAAGCGAGCGCGGCCGCGGTCGGCTCATTGAGCAGACGCAGCACCTCAAGCCCCGCGATGCGGCCCGCGTCGCGCGTGGCTTGGCGCTGGGCATCATCGAAGTACGCCGGCACCGTGATCACCGCGCCGCCCACGTGCATCAGCTGATCGACCGCGCTCTGCCTCAGGCTCTTCAAAATCTCGGCGCTGACCTCGACCGCGCTGGGGGTCAGCTTGCCCAGATCGAAGCGCACCACTGCGGCCTCGCCCGGCACGAACTTGTACGCACCGAGGCGCTTCGTTTCGACGTCCCCCGCAGCGCGACCCATGAAGCGCTTCACGCTGGCAATCGTGCGCTCCGGCTCACGCGTCGCGTACGCTGCCGCATTCCGCCCAACCAGCACCGAGCCCTCCGCGCCGTAGTGCACGACCGACGGCAAGAGCGGCGTGCCGTCGCACGTCGTGAGCGGCACGGGGCGGCCATCACGCACGTGCGCAACGATCGAATTAGTGGTGCCAAGATCAATGCCGATGGCTTGCGGCGGCGCCTTGGGATCGAAAATGTCGAGCAGCATGATTTAGAGCACTTCGTCGGCGATGGCCGAGGCTTCGTCCAAGAAGCGGCGGTAGTAGCGCAACTCACCGATGCGCTTCAGTATTTCTGCGGAATTCGGGGTCGGGAGAGCGAATTGCCCGGTCAACGCGAGCTGCGTGCGCAGGTCCTCGGCGCGCACCTCGGCGATCAAGTGGTTTAACGCGGCTTCGTTCTTGCTCTGACGGATTTCGGCCAGGGCCTCGCGGCGCTCCATGACTTCCATCAGCAACGCCGGCGACGCGGGCGGCTCCTTGCCCTCTCCGCTTTGAATGCCTCGTCGCGCAAGCAACGCCTCCGCACGGCGCACGGGATCTTTCAGTGTGCGAAAGGCCTCGTTCACCTCGATGGCGCGACCGAGCGCCATGCGCCGTTCGGCGGCGCCGGCGGCGGCATGCCGATCGGGGTGCAAAGCACGACTCAGGTCTCGGTGTCGCTGCTCGAGGAGGCCGAGGTCCAAACTAAAAGCGGGCTCGACGCCCAGGGCCTCGAACGGATCCAAGTCAGCGAACCGTGAAGGAGTGACCGCAGCCGCAGCTCGACGCTTCCTGCGGGTTTTTGAACTTGAACCCTTGGAACATCAACGTCTGCTCGTAGTCGAGCACCGAGCCCGCGAGGTACACGAAGCTCTTCTTGTCGACGTAGAAGCGCACGCCGCCAGCGTCATAGACCGTGTCACGCTCGCGCGGCGGCGTGTCCTCGTACTGAATCACGTAGGAAAAGCCCGAGCATCCACCGCCTTTTACGCCAAGGCGCACTGCCGCCTCCGGAGTGCCGCGCGCTGCCAGCTTCTTCTTGGCGAACTCCACGGCCTTGTCCGAGATGGTGATCTCGCGCCGTGACTTCGGAGCTACAGAAGGAGCTGGGCTAGTGGCTTCGGGGGAGGCGGAGGTGGATTCCATGGGACGTCTTCTGAGAGGGAGAGCGGGCACGGGCACGGGCACGGGCACGGGCACGTTTACGGGAGACGCGAGAGATTTAGAGCGTCGCGGGGGACGTCGTTGCTTCGGG
>OLLW01000361.1_pt1 | contig 13071 bp, 12 predicted proteins | sample 1604611 | NCBI WGS metagenome assembly OLLW01 (sample SAMEA104055725, study PRJEB20765) | soil metagenome | biome: Arctic tundra; feature: Polygonal ground; material: soil | place: USA | collected 2011-09 | depth 0-0.5 m | reverse complement strand
GATCGGCATGAGTTCATCTCGCTCTTGGCCAAGGCTCATGCCTTGACACCGGCCCCCGCCGCCATCGCCACGCGCGCACAATGAGTTTTTTAGAGCTTGGCTTTGAACAGCAAGCTTCGGTAGTGAGACAGCTCGGCGATCGAGTTCTTGATGTCGACTAGCGCGTCATGCTCACCCTGCGTGGGCTTCGGAAAGACGCCCGCTTCTCCGTACCAGAGCTTGGCCAAGATCTTGATCGACGTGACGTCCACCGTGCGGTAGCTCAGATAGCCGCTCAAGCCAGGCAGCCAGCGATCCACGAAGCGCTTGTCCTGGCCGATGCTATTGCCGCACAAAATCGCGCCGTACCCGCACCAGCCGGTCACACGCTCCATGAGCTTGCGCTCGGCCGCGCCCAGGTCGAGCTTGGAGGCGCGCACGCGCTCGGTGAGGCCTGTCGTCTGGTGCATGTCACGCACGAACGGAGTCATGCGTGCCAACGCTTCGTCGGGCTGCCAGATGTCGCACACGAACTCTTCGAGCGGCTTCAGTTCCGAGTTGGTGATGATCAGCGCGGCTTGCAGGATGACGTCGCTCTGCGCGTCTAAGCCGGTCATCTCGAGATCGAGCCAGGCGAGGTTGCCGTCTTTTTGCGTGCGTACGATGCGCTCGCCCATGACTAGTTGCCCCGCTTGCCGAACTGGCTCGGCTTCACGAATTTGCTGACCTTGCCAGACTGCGCGTCGCCACGAGCCTTACCCGGCTTCGCCGCCTTCGGGGGCTTCTGCCCTTTACTCCCCTTGGCCGTCTTGGCCGTCTTGGCGGGCTTCGCAAGTCGCTTGCCGGGCGTGCCGTCCGCCTGCGGCAGGATGATCACCGGGTCCTTCTTACGACCACGATACACGACCAGCGTTTTGCCGATCACCTGAGCCACGCTGGAGCGAGTGCGCTTCTCGACCTCGGGGGCGAGCTCGGACGGGGACATCTCGTCGTTGCCGGTGACTCGCACTTTGATTAGCTCGTGGATTACCAACGCCGCCTCGATCGCCGCGAGCACGGAATCGGTCAGACCGCCGTGGCCGATTTGGACCACCGGTTTGAGCGGATGAGCGAGCGCCCTCAGATAGCTGCGTTGTTTGCCAGTAAGAACAGTGGGGTTTTGCGGTGTCACCAAAGCGTTACGAGACTATGGCATGCTCCGCCGCGGAGCAAACAGCACGTGCGTATATTGTACGGAGTCGTCGGTGAGGGCATGGGTCACGCGACGCGCAGCCGCGTCGTTTTGGAACACCTGCTGAACGCAGGCCACGAGCTGCGGGTGGTGGTTTCGGGCCGCGCTCACCGGTTTCTGACCGAGCGCCTGACGGGCTACACCAACCTGAGCATCGAGGAGATCCACGGCCTGACCTTGAGCTATTTCGGCAATTCTCTGGACCGCTCCAAGAGCCTATTCGAGAACCTGCGCAAGGCTCCCAAAGGGCTCAGGAAGAACGTCAAGGTCTACCAGCGCGTGGCGGAGAGCGGCTTCGTGCCCGAGCTCGTGATCAGCGATTTTGAGTCGTGGGCGGCGCTGTACGCGCTCAATCATTCGCTGCCGGTGGTCAGCATCGACAACATGCAGATCATCAACCGCTGTCGCCACGACGACGACGTGACCTCTGGCAAGGGCTTCGACTTCGACTTGGCTCGGCTGGCCGTGAAGATCAAAATGCCGGGCGCGTACCACTACCTGGCGACCAGCTTCTTCTTCCCCGAAGTTCGCAAGAAGTACACCACGCTGGTTCCGCCGATTTTGCGCCCCGAGGTGATCGCCGCTAAGCGCGAGCCGGGCTCGCACGTGCTCGTGTACCAAACCTCACCCACCAACACGAGCTTGATTCCGACCCTGAAAAAGCTGCCGTATCGCTTTCGCGTGTACGGCATGGGGCGCGAAGGGCAAGAGGGCAACGTGACTCTGTGCGGCTTTTCCGAGCCTGGGTTTCTCGAGGATCTGCGTACGGCGCGTGCCGCGGTCGCGGGTGGCGGCTTTAGTTTGCTGAGCGAAGCGGTGAGCCTGAAGGTGCCGCTGTTGTCGGTGCCGGTGGCGCACCAATACGAACAGGAGCTCAACGCGCGCTACCTGGAGAAGCTCGGCTATGGCGCGTGGGCACGGAAACTCGAGCTCGAACCTTTGCAGCAGTTCCTGGGCCGTGTCGACGCCTATCAGGACACGCTGCAGAGCTATTCGTCGCGTGACAATTCAGTGCTATTTGCCTGCGTCGACGAGCTGGTGGAGCGCGTGGCGCGCGGCGAGGCACGCCCAGTTCGCCTGGACGCCGACGCGCCCGGCAAGTTCATACCCGAGGTCTGACGCTTGAGCCAACCCTCCTAGGCTTGGCTCTCAGGCCAAGTCGCGCGCGGCGGCCAAGGCCGCGTTGTAGCCGCACATGCCGTGCACGCCGCCGCCTGGGTGCGTGTAGCTGGAGCACAAATACAGGCCTTTTACCGGCGTACGATAGCGGTAGTAAGGGAAGGCCGGCCGAAACAGCAGCTGATTGGTCCAGGCATTGCTACCGCCGCCCAAGTCGCCGCCGAGCAAGTTTGCGTTCCCGGCCTCAAGGTCTGGGGGCGCGCTCAGCTTGCGTTCGAGGACCGTGGCCTTGAAGCCTGGGGCCAGCCCCTCGATGCGATCGCTGACTCGATCGCCGAAGCGCTCGCGCTGTGCATCCCAGCCGCCGTCTACGTGAGAGGGCACGTGTGAGTAGCAGTACAGCGTGTGCTGCCCGAGCGGTGCCCTCCGCGAGTCGGCCAAGCTTTGCTGTCCGACCACGAGATAGGGAGCCTCGGGCAGCTTGCCGTCGCGCACTTCTTTGGTGTAGCGCCCGAGATCGCGCAAGCTTTCCGAGACATGCACCACCGCGCTCTGACGCGCCTCGGCATTAGACCAGGGTACGGGCTCGGAGAGCGCGTAGTCGACCTTGAACGTGCCAAAACCGCGCGAAAATCTGGACATTTTCCAGCGCAAGCTGCTCGGTACGTCCCCTCGCTCGAGCAGCTTCAGATACAGCGTCGGTGCGGCCGTGTCTGCGATCACACCGCGCACAGCGCGCAGTTCTTCGCCGGTGTCGAGCAGGACCGCGACCGCGCGGCGCTCACGTACCACGATGCGTTCCACGCGAGCGCCGAGCCTCAGGCGTCCGCCGCAACCTTCGAGCAAGGTGACGAGCGCGTTGGTCATGCTCTGCGCTCCGCCGACGGGGACTGAGTAGCCGCCGCTAGAGGCGGTCATGCCGAGCATGTAGCCGACGCCCGCACCGAACCAGTCCTCCGGCCCGACGTCGACGTGCAACCCGAGGCTTGGGATCACCCGCCGCGCCGCTTCGCTCTCGAACAGCGCGCGCGCAAAGCTGCCGCTGCTGCGCGCAAACGACCAGGCGATCTTGGCGAGGTTCCTCAAGCCAACCTTGAGCGTGGGCCGAACGGAAGGGAACGGCCCAAGCAAGGCCGGCAGCAGATCGGGCTCGATTCGTGCGTGAAACTCGGCGAGCTTCCGCCAGGCTTGGCCGTCGCGCGGCGAGCCGAAGTGCGCCGCCGCAAGCTTGCCGTCGCGCGCAATGCAAGCGTGGCTGCCGTCGAGCGCCGGGTGACAGCTCTCGAACTTCATGTTCCGCCACTCCACACCGGCTTGGCTGAGATCGAGCTCCCGAAAGGCAGGGCTGGTCTTGGCAAACGGAAAGAACGCGGCGCCCACGTCGTGCACGAAGCCCGGCAGGGTCAGCTCCTCCGAGCCGAGCGCGCCGCCGGGACGCTTGCCGTTCGCCTCGAGCAAGAGCACGCGAAAGCCTCGACGACACAAGATGTTCGCGGCACAGAGCCCGTTCGGGCCCGAGCCAATCACGATCACGTCTGGGTCCCGCACTGGCTCCCAGCCTACACCGATTCCTTTCCATTGGCCGCTGGACGCGCTATGTGAGTGGTGTGCTCGCACTCGGCGTCGATCCTGGTACGCTCCACCTCGGCTGGGGAGTGGTGTCGCGCCAGGGAAACCGGCTCTGCCACGTCGCGCACGGCGTCATCCACTTGGACGGCAAGACCGCAATCGCCGATCGCCTAGCCCGCATCGAGGTCGAGCTCGGCGCGGTGATTGACCGCCACAAGCCGGAGGTCGGCTCGGTCGAGAACCTGTTCTTTCACAAAGACGCGCAGGCGGCGTCCAAGCTCGGTCACGCGCGTGGCGTCGTGCTTCTGCTCCTAGCGCGCGCCGGCATAGAAATCGCCGAGTACCCGCCAGCTCGCGTCAAACGTACGATCGCGGGCTCCGGTCAGGCAGACAAGCACCAAGTCGCGATGATGGTGCGCGCGCTGCTTTCGCTGGACGGCCTGCCGCCTGCGGATGCATCGGACGCACTGGCGCTGGCCATCACTCACCTGCGCATCGGCGCGCTGATGCAGGCGCTGCGTCCCAAAGACGGCAGCGGCGACGGCCGCGTCTCGGCCAATGGCTTACGTGCACTGCTCGGCAAAAAGCGCCGCACCCGCGCCACCGCTCTGAAGCTGCCGAAGTGACGCGCTGCGGGGCAGCCTTGCTTACAGTGTCTATGGAAAGGTGCGCGTTTGGGAACCCTCGGAATCAAGCGGGCGTATGGATCGTCTGAATGATTGCAAGGCTCGCAGTAAGCTGCCATCAAGCTGAGGCGTTCTAGGGTCAGCTGGCCCGACTCTTGCTGGGAATTCAACGTCAAACACCATGATCCGCCGTTCGCTAGTGCTTGGTTTTCTCGGTCTCGCGGCTGCTGCTTTGCCCGCCACTTCGGCGCGCGCTGACACGCCCGTCGCACCCGCGCCGCCCGCTGCCGCGAAGACGCCGGCAGGTGGCCTCACCGCGGATCAGATCGCCGAACGCGTGCAGGGCTTTTACGACCGATCGCACACCTTTCGCGCGGGCTTCAAGCAACAGTACCGCGTGCGCGCGTACGACAAGACCATCGACAGCCAAGGTCAGGTCGTGTTCGAGAAGCCGGGCAAGATGAGCTGGCGCTACACGAACAACGGCAACCGCGTCGTGTCCGACGGCAAGCTCGTCAAAGTCTACGAAAAAGAAAACAAGCAGATGTACGAGCAGCCGCTGGACAAGAGCCAGTATCCGGCAGCGCTCTCCTTTTTGGTCGGCGGCGGCAACTTGAAGCAGTCGTTCAAGTTCAGCAAGCGCGACGCCAAGCAAATGGGCTTCGAAGGCGGCTACGTGATCGTCGGTGACCCGCTAGAAGCGTCGCCCTCGTACCAATCGATTATCTTGTACGTGGACGCGGGCACCTACCAAGTTCGCCGCGTGCTCTTGCTGGATGCGCAGGGCAACCGCAACCGTTTCGACTTTCTGAACCCCGAAATCAATACCAAGACCCCCGGCGGTGAATTCAACTTCACCCCGCCCCCGGGCACGCAAGTCATCCGCCCCTGAGTCGAGAGTAGGGCGCCCGCGATCCAGCAGCGCACCTCAAACGCCGGCTCCGTTGCAGGCGCCGGAACACGCGGGTACGGCATCGGCCGCGAGCTGCGAGGCGGATTCGCGAGCGCCCCCCTTTGTCTGCTTGGCGTTGCGGTAGGGTAAATAGTAAGGTGTTTGGTAGGGTGACCGTCAAGGTCAAGGTCAGAGCGTCGGTACTCAAGTGCGAGCAGATCACGACGCTGCACAAGGGCGATGTCCAGCGACAGCCGCTCGGCGGCTCGCTTCAAGCCAAGAGGCTGCTCGAAACGGAGCCGCGCGATCCTCCGGGCGATCGGCGTGCCGGTGCCACTGGAGTAGCGGCACGTCTCTAAATGCGCTCGACGCGGAGTGCCCCCGCGTCGCTTACGCGAACGTAGGGCCTGCCGTGCTGCGAATAGCCGAACGAGCCAGAATTCGCATAGCCGGGCGCCTCGTCCACTTGATGCGTGTGGCCGAAAATCACGGCTTTCGCGCCCGTCAGCTCGCGAACGCGTTGGGCCGCGGCGCGCAGGCGAAGGGCCGGCAGAACTTCGTAGCGGTTACCGGTGCGCTGCACCGACTGAACTAGGTACATGCCCGCGAGCAAGCTCACGATGCCGGCGGCGCGGCTCTTCCAGGCCACGTAAGCGGCGGTGCTCAATAGCAAGCTGCTACTGGCGAACACACGGTCGAAGTACAAACGCATGAACGTCTTCTGGAAGTTGCGATGTGTTGGTACGGCGCCGGATTCGAGCAGCGTGCGCAGTACTTCGGGGTCGAGCTGAACCAGCTCCGCGAAGCCTTCGAGCGCAGCTTTGCCGGCGTTGATCTCGAGCTCGAAACGGCCCTGTTGCCGCGTCTCGGCGCACAGGTTACCCGCCACTTGGAACCACTGCGCGATGATCAGCGGCGTGCGCGCGCCGTACATGCGGAAGGCTTTGGTGATGCCCGCGAGCGGCGTCGTGTCGTGGGCGTGCGAAAAGTGATACGCGCCGCTCGGCCGCACGAAGCGGCGAGTGATAGCGATGCCCAGCGGTTCGGTCTCGGGCGTCCACTCTGCCAAAGGGTGCGCGGGTGCATTGTCCGGATCGTAAAAGTGCCCGTGCTCGACGTGCACGCTGCCCCGCCTCACGAACCAGGGTGCAATTTCCAGCGCACTTTCCGAGGAAAGTTCCAGCTTTTTCAGCAGCGCTTCACGCAGCTCGGCCGCCATGATCCCGGCGTCGTGGTTGCCGGCGACGAGGGTGAGCGGCGCGCCGGCAGACAAATGTACCCGGAGCGCGCTTCCGAGCTCGGGGTAGGCTGAGAGTACGGACAAGACAGCGTCAACCGCGGAACGGCCGGGGGCTTCCCACGATAGGTTGAAGACGTCTCCCGCGAGAATCAGCTCATGATCGGAATTACCGCGGATCAAGTGCGTCAGGGCTTGCACGGTACCAGCCGAAGCGTCAGTCGACAGATGCAAATCGCTGGTGACGATGAGGGGCCGCATGGCAAAGGTCGCAGACGAATCGAACCAATCAAGAGCCTAGCATCGCCTGCGAGCTAGAGTGTCCGCGTGCCCGGCTTGTCACGTTGCGCGAGGGGCGGCAAGCGTGACAAATTGCCCTCGAAAATGCCGAAATTCAGCGCCATTTGACGCCCGAATCCTCTTGGTCCGAGCGCGGGCGCGTGTATGCTCGGGCCATCATGTCGAAGGCTTTGGAACGCATTACCCTCGAGACCGAGAAGCTCGTCGGCAAAGCCGTGAACCGCGTCTGGCCGTTGTACCAGAGGTATAACGAGCGCTTTCCCGGTGGCCGTCTGCAACCCAAGTGGGCTCCCGCACCATTGCTCCGCAAGAAGGAGCGCACGAAGCCGCCGCTCGGCTGGCCACGCCAAACCGACTCGCTGTGCCCTCGCTGCGTGAAGGAAGTGCGCGACGCGGTGCTTTCAGGCGCTGAGGATTTGCGCTCGTTCGTGGAAGGCAATCCGGGCGAGGTGAAGGCGGACATCTTGGAGCGAGACGGCCAGGTGCTGATGGTCAAGACCTGCTCCAAACACGGCACGTTCGAAGACGTAATGAGCGTCGATCCGGCGTTCATGGCGCGCATCGAAGGGCTGTTTCCGGGTCGTGATTTCGAGGCGCCCAAGACCGCGCTGCGCAACCACGGCAGCTCGACCATCAAGTATGGCCGCGGCTCGGTGCTCACCGTCGACCTCACGAACCGCTGCAACATGATGTGCGATCCCTGCTTCATGGACGCCAATCAGGTCGGCTTCGTGCACGAGCTGGAGTGGACCGACATCAAGCAGATTTTGGACGACAGCTTAAATATAAAGCCACGCCGCCAACTGAGCGTGCAGTTTTCCGGGGGCGAGCCGACGCTCAGCCCGTTCTTCCTGGAGTCGATCAAGTACGCCCGCGACGTGGGCTACTTCTGCGTGCAGTGCGCCAGCAACGGCGTGAAGTTCGCGCAAGACGTCGAGTTTTGCCACGCCGCCAAGCGCGCCGGCTTGCGCCTCTGCTACTTGCAGTTCGACGGCGTCACGAACGAGGCCAACAGCCACCGCAAGGTTGGCAACTTGTTCGACGTGAAGCTGCGTGCGATCGAAAATCTCGCCGCCGCGGGTATCGACGTGGTGCTCGTGGTCACGGTAGTCAACGGCGTCAACAACGAGCAGGTCGGTCCAATCGTGAAGTTTGCGATCGACAACGCCGACAAGGTCACGGTGGTGTCGTTTCAGCCGGTCAGCTTCACCGGTCGTGACGAGGAAATCTCGGACGAGCGCCGCAAGAGCGAGCGCTACACGCTCAGTCACCTCGTGCATGATTTACACGACCAAACCGGCGTAACCGAGCCGATGCGCGACTGGTTCCCGCTGTCAGCGATGAATCCGTTCAGTGACGTCGTCGACCTGCTGCTTGGGCAAAGCGCAGAATTTGGCGCGCTGAAGTGCGGTTGCCACCCGAACTGCGGCATCGGCACCGCGCTCTTGGTCAACAAGCGGACCAAGCAGATGGTGCCAGTATCCCAGTTCTTGAATTTGGATCAGGTACTGCTGGACCTTCAGGGCATCGCCGATGCGGGGCAGAGCCGTTCGCAAACCGTGACAGGCATCGCGTTGTCTTTGCTGCGCAACTTCAATCCGGAGAAGGCGCCCGCGGGCTACAGCTTCACCGAATTCGCCCGCCAATTCCTGAGTCAGATCGGCGCCAACGGCTCGAAGGTGGGCGAGAGCGAAGGGGACGCGCACAAGTTCGAGTGGCGCTTCCTGTTCGTGGCCGGTATGTGGTTTCAAGATCTATTCAACTACGACTTCCGCCGCACGGAAATGTGCATCATCCCGTACGGCACGCAGATGGGAGAGATCTCGTTCTGCGCGTATAACACTGGTGTGGGCTTTCGGCAGATCATCGAAAAGATCAAAAAGACCGCGACGGTCGCCGAGTGGTACAAAACCCGAGGCCGACACCCGGTGTACGCAAAGAACCAGCACTTGCCGCTTCCGGATTCACCGCTGACCGTAGTCGTGGGCCAGGGGCTCGCGGCCGCGCCGGCGACTGACGGCCGTAAGCGCCTGCGGCTCGTGTCGTAAGCTGATTTCGTCTAAGGTTCTGGGTCTGTTCGCCCAGTCAGAGCTCGCGTCGGTCGACTGGGCCGTCGAAGGGCGGGCTTTGCATCTCACCGACGCCGCACACGCGTGCGCCCGGTAGAAAAACGCGCAGGGCGTTCCGCAACTGAGCGCTGCCGGCAAACGCGCAGCTCGTGATCATCGGCCGCAGCGAGCTCAGACTCTTGGTCACGTCGGGGGTGCTCAGAACGTGAACGTTGCGACCCGTCGGCGGCATCGGCCAAGTTGCGGTGTCGCCCAAGCTCACGAAGCCGAGGCCCGCCCCGAAGACCTCGCCCGCGAAGCGCGCGCTGTCACGATAGGCCGCAATTTCGGCTAACTCCGCGGCCTCTAGGTTGCCGCGCGGCACGCGGGCTTGCAAGGCTTCGAGCTGAGCCGCAAGTCCCTTTGCGACATCGCGCGCGAAGCTCATGCCTGCGTTGATCAGGATCACACGCGGGCTCAAGCAGCCTCGCTGATCGAAGAGTACGACGTCCTCGGCAAGGCGCGCCAATAGCGCGTCTAAGTTTGAGTCTGGCAGGAGGCCGTCGAGCACGCAGACACCGAAGCCAGAGCCGTGAGCGTGGAACGCGACTCCAGGCGGGAGCGTTACGGCGACTTCCTCGAGCGTGGCGTCACTGCCGTAGGCCCAAAGTCGATCGCCGGCTCGCGGCTTTAGCTCAGCGACGAGCTGAAAGCAGCTCGGCGCGCCAGCGAGCAACAGCTCCGCCATCTCGGGCTCGCGCCGCGACGGGCGCACGCACACGGTTTCCGACGCGGCCAGGCCGATCGCAATCGCGCGGTGCGCGGCGACGAACACATTGGCCGAGAGCAGAACGTGAGCGACTTGCGCGGTCGGCGTCGAGCGAATTAGCGCTTCGACTTCCGCCTCGGAGGGTGTGCTCTCCAGACAGCGAGAAATGGCTAGATTTACGCCTTCCGGTGACAGCCCGCTGGATGCCGCGAGCCGCTCGCGAGCAAGCTTACCGCGCGCGCTCGTTCCGTCGGCCAGCGAGCGCGCGGACTCCAGCAGCGGTTCGAGCCTGGCTCTGCGTGCGTGTAGATCGCTCATGACGAGTGTGCCGCCAAGAACTCTTCCACGGCCAGCGAGCAGCCGCGCGGCGGCGCTCCCGGTGCTCGTCCGAGCAGCTCGATCCCGCCCGCGATGCGGCGCACGCGGTCCTGAGTTTGGATCGCGATGGCTGAGTCGACATTGCCAAGATCGACGATGCGAGCAATGCCGATTTCGCCGGGCGCCACAGTTTCGAGCGTTGTCGGGTCCACAGGGACGACGCGCAGCCACGGCGGCTCGAAGTAGACCCCGGCAGCGCCGCGGTGGGCCGCCTGGAGCGCAGAGCCAGGTAGAGTGGCCTCATACAATTGGCTGGTGAGCTCGGTCATGCCGTACTCGCTGACTACTTGCAGCTCGGAGATCCCAAAGCACTGAGCAACCATCGAGCGCAGCTCGGCCGGTGCAATCTCGCGTGTTCTCCCCTTGAAACCACCGGTTTGCATGACCACGGTGGCTTCCGGGACGCGCAGCTTCTTGCCCTCCAGCGCGTCGAGCAAAGACACCAACGCGAAGGAAGTGGCCAGGAGCACCAGCGGTTCGCTTGCTTCCAGAGCCGCTTGCCCCGCGCGCGTTAAGCCAGCGACGTTTACGCCATGCTCGTCGATCAGCCAGTGCTCGGCCTGCTTGTCGTCTTGCTGCGCGAAGTCGACCATGAACATGGCCATCATGTAGCCGAGCGAAGACGTCGGAGGAGCGTCGAGACGCGGAGCGAGCGCCGCAACGCGCAGCGCGCCAACGCCGCCACTAGAGAGCAGGGCTTGGCGACCGAAGCTCAGAGCCAACGCGCGGTACGTTTCTGCGCTGCGCATGACGTGCTTGCCGCGCGCGCCGCTAGTCGTGCCGCTGGTGGCGAAGCTCAGGGCATCCTCGATTTCGGGATGCACGGCCACGCGCGCCAGGCGAAACGCGTCGCAGGGCACGCCGGGAATATTTTCGACGCTACCCTTGGGCATGCCGCGCGCGGCCAGCAAGCGCGCGAATCCGGGTGAGAAATCGCGCTGAAAATCGGCGATTTCTAGGGCGAGCTCGTCGAAAGTGCGACTCGACTCGCCGGCGGCAAAGCTGCGCACTGCGCCGTGTAGCGCGTCTGAACGCGCGTTCCGAGTCATGTGCCGAGCATTCCGAGACTGCGCTCTAGTGCTTCACTGAAGCCGTCGAGCAAAGATTCGCCGAGCGTGAGCGGCGGCGTCAACACCAGGACTTCGCGCCGGCCGCCACCAGTGGAAGTGATGTAGCCGCGCCCGAGCATGCGCCGCGCGAGCTCGCTCGCAAGGCCCGGACGGTCACCTAGATCAACCGCGATCATGAATCCGCTGCCGCGTAACGAAACCTTTGGAAAACGCGCCAGCCTCGTCTCGAGCGACTCCAATAGCAGCGCGCCCACGCGCGCGGCACGATGCGGAAGTTGCTCGCGGGAGATAATGTCGAGCGTGGCGAGGCCTGTGGCGCAAGCTAGCGCGGCCCCAGCGAAGGTCGACGTGTGTACAACCTCGGCGTCTCGCCGCCAGGCTTCGAGCACGTTGCCGCGTCCAACGACCGCGCTGATCGGTAGCCCCCCGCCCAAGCCTTTGCCCAGGCACACCAAGTCCGGCGTAAACTCCGGGCTCAACGAAAACAGCATTTTCCCCGAGCGGCCGAGCCCTGTCCAGATTTCGTCGGCGATGGAGAGTGCGCCGAATTCTTGGGCCAGCTTGCCGAGCGCGGGCAAAAAAGCGGGCGGCGGCACGACCACGCCGCCACGCCCCAAGATCGGCTCGACCAGAATGGCGCCGACCTGTCCGCTGGCGAGCGCCGTGCGTACCTGGCCCAGCACGCGATCCAAGTCCTTAGTCTGGGCCGGGTAGTCGGCGAAGGTGACATGCGGATTGAGCTGCGCGGCGAACGGCGCGCGATAACTCTCGCGCAGGCCGCAGGCGGCGAGCGGGGCATGGCTCAAACCGTGATATGCCCCGCTGAACGCGACGACACCGGGCTTGCCCGTGAACAACAACGCGGTCTTCAAGGCGGCGGTCACCGCGTCAGCGCCTGACTGACCGAGCATCACGCGCGCATTGGGGTCGGGATAGAGCGCGGCCAAGCGCTCGAGTAACGCCACCTTGGAATCCGCTGGGAAGACGTCGCCCAGCGCCATCAGTAGGCGATGCGCCTGAAAATCCAGCATGCGCAGCACTGTCGGGTGCGAGTGTCCAACCAGCATTGCGCCGAAGCCCGCCGCGAAATCCACGTAGCGGTTCGAATCGACGTCGATCACGTTCGAACCCTTAGCGCTCGCGTACACAATGCCGCCCGGGGGAGCGCGCAGATCCCCCGGGTCGTGGCGCGGCTTGGGGCCCATGGGCGCCGAGCGATGTGCGTGGCGCACGAGCCAACTTCGCGAGGCCGGCCCCGGTGGGCGGGTCTTGATCTCCGGCTCGTCCTGACCCGGTATGACCTCGAGGGGTGGCGGAATTTCGCTGAAGCTCATGCGGGGAGCAGCCGCAATACCACGAAAATCACTTGGATTCAGGCCGGCCGACGCGGTTACGGAGCGGCTCGCAGGAAGGCATCGCTTTCGACAATAGCAATGATCATGCTCCTCAGCTCACGCTTCGATGCCATCAGCTGAGCAACGATGCCCATGACAAGGGCCGGGTCCGCGTTGGGATCCGTGGGGACAGCGGCGGCGGTCTGCGCATCCGCCAACAACTGCCGTGCGAGGCATTGAGCGACCTCGCAAGTACCGGAAAGCTGCGCCGCCAAATCGTTCACATCCGAAAACGTGATGCTGCCGCTGTCAGCCAAAGTGTACGTGCCGGAGCTATCGATGGGCAGTCCGTTGTCGAGGGTGTCGAACGTCCCGTCGCTAGCGTAGTGCTCCAGCGCATCGCCCAGCGGGTCCACTATGTGATGACACGTCGCGCAAACCGGCGAGTTGAGCTGCGCTTCGTATTGAGCGCGACGCGTGAGCCCGCTCATGGGCATGGGTATGAACGGCGGAATACCG
>OLLW01000080.1_pt1 | contig 13126 bp, 9 predicted proteins | sample 1604611 | NCBI WGS metagenome assembly OLLW01 (sample SAMEA104055725, study PRJEB20765) | soil metagenome | biome: Arctic tundra; feature: Polygonal ground; material: soil | place: USA | collected 2011-09 | depth 0-0.5 m | reverse complement strand
GGAAAACCCGCTGTTTTTCTTGGACAACACCCGCATGCTGTTCGGCGACGCCAAGAAGAACGTGGACGCCATCCTGAGCGAGCTTCGCTCGTCCAGCGCGTCCGCGGCGGCCGAGTAGCGGCTGGCTTTTAGCGGACGACCACGGGCGGCACGGGTGGAGCCTGAAATTCATCCCAGGCCGGCGTCACGTTGTTTTCGACGAAGTCCGAAATTGCAGCTTGCTGATTCGCGTCGAGCTTCACGAGGTTGCGCTGGTTCCAGAGGAACACAGCGCTGTGCTGTTCGAGCTTACCACTGCCGTCATCCACCAGCGTCGCCATGTACAGCTGCGACATAGGGCGCATGTCGTTCGGCTGGGTGGTGTCTTGGATCACGCCCGGTGACTGGCGCGTCGAAGAGAAGATCAAAAAGTAGTACTTCTTGCCGTCGGCTTCGCGCACGAGCGGCGACCATTTGGGCCAGCTGTTGTGCACACCGGGGCTGGTTTCTCCCGAGCAAGTCGGGGGATCGTTGGCGGTGAGCCGTAACGCTTCGCCGCCCGCGGCGGGAACGACGAACACCTCTCCTTCTGGGCGGTAGTACATCTCCTGATCGGCCGTCGGTAGCGACTTGAAGTTGTCGACGCGCGTGAACGCAATCAGTTGGTCATCGCCCGAGTAGTCCGGATAGTACTCGGCGTGCGCGGGATCACTCGCGCCGAGAACCGGTTTCGCTGCGCCGCCCATGCCGTTGTTGAAGGGCACGGTGTAGATGTCCACGGCGCCGAGCGGAGTCTTGCTGTTCGCGCCGTGGCCGACGCGTCCGTCGCTAGTCGAATCGGTGGAGGTGTAGGCGATGCTGGTGCCGTCGTGGCTCCAGTCTGGCGTCACCGCTCCGCGCGGATCGCCGTTGCGCGGGATGATGCCCCAGCCGGTATTTTGCTGGGTAATGAAGGCTTTGAAGTAGGCGTTGTCGTCGTTAGTCGCCGGAGCGTCGCCCGCTGCGGCCAGATCGACCCAAACCAGGTCGTCCATACCCGTGTAGCTACACGTGCCGTCGGGACAGCCGAACACCCAAGGCTGATTCATATCGATCGTGCGTTTGCCGAAAGACGTGACATAGCGCTTGCGGGTTTGCCAATCAGCGGTCGAGAATGTGGTCGCGCCTTGCCAGGACATCTGTCGAAGCAGCTTGCCCATGGGAGTTACATAGTCGGGCACGCTGCCAGCGTTGCCGGCGGTGATGTTCGAGACCACCACGTTCCACGGCCAGCGATCGGTCGTCGCAACGGCTGCGCCGTCGGGCGCTGAAGAGTGGCACCCGACACAGGCGACCTGGCCCGTCGGCGTGGTCGGCCAATCCGAAGGCTGTTTGAGCGTGCCGTCGGCGCCGATGATCGTGTCTTTCACGTCTGTTGGCTGGAGCACCGAGGCGACTCCTTCGTCCCCGGGACTGAAGCCATACAGGCCGTTTTGACCTTTCACCGCGGCGGCGGCCCAAAACACCATGCTGCCACCGGCCTTGACCGGCGCGATCCGGAACTTGCTCTTGCTCTCGGTGGGTGCGCCGCTGCCGGTGCTAGCGCGCACGGTGACCGTGATGTCCTCGTCGAAGACGTTGTAAGTAAGGCCCGCGGGGGCCATGCCGTTGTGGTTGTCCCAGGCGTCTACCGGGAGAACCCAGGTGTCCTTATTGGTGTAAGCAACCAGATCGTTCGCCTCGCGGTCGGCGTGGACCGTGATCTGAAATACCGTGCCGGCGGCCGCCTTGAAGTGCACGCGTTCGCGAGTCCAGTTGTAGGGAACCATCGAGCCGTCGAGCGGCTCCAGGATGCAAGGGCCGGCGCCGCTCGCCGCGGCGCTGAACTGCGTCGCGACGCTGGCATCGACGCCGTCGAGGATCGGCGCCGCCGGAAAATCCGTGCAGCCCGTCGTGCATAGCGGCTGGCGGGCGTCGGGGGCATCACCCTGACCCTGGCCAGGGCTGACCGCTAGCCCGCCGCCCGAGGCACCGCCGGGATCGATACTGCTGCCGCTGCCGGCCTGCCCGTTGTTGGTGCCGTGCGCGGACGAGCCGTTGCTTCCGCCTGCTGCAGAGCACGCAGGCAATAGCCAGAAGCACACTGAACCGACGACGACTGCGAGAACAGCGGTGTTGTTCATGGTTCTTGATCACCGAAGTTAGCATTCGGTCTAGCGGGCGGCTGCCAAAATTGTGGAATCAGTTCCATGTTGCTGGACTGTTCCGGCACAGCTGCGAGTTTGCGTCCCAACGGAAAACTTTCTAGGCTCCGGCCCATGCCCGAGTTCATTTTCACGATGCAGGAGGTGACGCGCGTCCACCCTCCCGACAAGAAGGTTCTCGAGAACATCACGCTCGCCTTCTACCCCGGCGCGAAGATCGGCGTGATCGGTACGAACGGCTCTGGCAAGAGCTCGCTCCTGCGCATCATGGCCGGCGTCGACAAGGAATTCATGGGCGAGGCCAAGCCTCACCCGGGCACCAAGATCGGCTACTTCGCGCAAGAGCCGGACTTGGGCAGCGCGCGGACCGTGATCGACGCGGTGAACGAAGGTGTCGCGGATATTCGCGGTCTGATCACCGAGTTCGAGCAAGTGAGCACGAGGCTCGGCGAGCCGCTCTCGGACGACGAGATGACGCGCGTGCTCGAGAAGCAAGCCGCGCTGCAAGACAAGATCGACGCGATTGACGCCTGGAACCTGGATCAGCGCCTAGAAATGGCCATGGACGCACTACGTTTACCGCCGGCAGACGCCGAAATCGCCAAGCTCTCGGGCGGTGAGCGGCGGCGTGTAGCGCTGTGCCGGATCCTGCTCTCGCGCCCCGACATGCTCTTGCTCGACGAGCCAACGAATCACCTCGACGCCGAGTCGGTCGCCTGGCTGGAGCGGTTTCTGCACGAGTACCCGGGCACCGTCGTCGCGGTGACCCACGATCGCTACTTCTTGGACGACGTGGCTGAATGGATCTTGGAGCTCGACCGCGGTAAGGGCTACCCGTTCAAGGGCAACTACACGTCCTGGTTGGAGCAGAAGTCGGCGCGCCTAGCGCTCGAGGAAAAAGGCGAGAGCGCGCGGCAACGCAAGTTGAAACAAGAGCTCGAGTGGGTGCGCGCCTCACCGCGCGCCCGCCAGGCCAAGAGCAAGGCGCGCCTCGCCGCTTACGACGAGCTCGTGAGCAAGGCCGACAAGGGCTCGTCCGATCCGACCGAAATCAGCATTCCCCCGGGACCGCGTCTGGGCGAGAACGTGATCGACGCGATCGCGCTGCGCAAGGGCTTCGGGGAACGACTGTTGATCGACGGTTTGGACTTCCGCCTGCCGCGTAGCGGCATCGTCGGTGTGATCGGCCCGAACGGCGCCGGTAAGACGACGCTGTTCCGAATGTTGGTCGGCGAGGATAAGCCGGACAGCGGCGAGCTCAAAGTCGGCAACACGGTCAAGATTGCGTACGTCGATCAGTCGCGCTCATCGCTGAAGCCTGACAACAGCGTTTGGCAGGAAATCTCGGGCGGCAATGAGAAAATCGCGCTCGGCTCGCGCGAAATCGCGTCGCGCGCATACTGCTCTTGGTTCGGCTTCAAGGGCAGCGACCAGCAGAAGAAGCTCGGCACGATGTCTGGCGGAGAGCGCAACCGCGTGCATCTAGCCAAGCTGCTCAAAGAAGGCGGCAACCTGCTCTTGCTCGACGAACCGACCAACGATCTGGATGTGGACACGTTGCGCGCGCTCGAAACGGCAATGCTTGATTTTCCGGGTTGCGCCGTGATCATCAGCCACGATCGCTGGTTCTTGGATCGCGTGGCCACTCACATCTTGGCCTTCGAGGGCGAGAGCAAGGTGGTCTGGTTCGAAGGCAACTACCGCATGTACGAGGAGGACCGGAAGCGCCGCGTCGGAGCCGACGCGGATCAACCGACGCGCATCAAGTACAAGCGGATCAAGATCTGAGTACTCAGCGGAGCGAGAGCGCAGCTAAACAGAGCCGTTCTCCCGTCGAAGTCTCGCATTGACGCTCATGGCGCGCTTGCGCAGTCGGGGTTGTCCGAAGCGGCAGTAGCGCACTTGATTGCGACGCAGATTGCGTCGCTCGAAATCAGCTCAGTGCTTGAATGCCGTATTCGGCCAAGGTGCCGATACCACTCATCAGCAGCGCGCCGATGATAGCTGTCCCGAAGCCGTCGATCTTGATGCTGGAGGACAGCGCGTCGGCGAACTTCAGCAGCAGAGCCATCACGATCCAGCGGGTGAGGAAGGCCAGGAAAAAGCCTATGCCCAAGGTCGCGATCCCGAGCACCACGAAGATGAACCGCCCGAGCAGCCAATTCAGGATTCCGAACAGCGCCGCCACTTTGATCGCACCGCCGAAGCCCACGACGCGAAACCCGGGCAAAATCGCGGCAGTGCCCCAGACGGAGATGCTCAACACCAGCCAAGACAGCAGCAATCGCATGAGTTCTCCTTAACCACGAAAAGGCCCAGCGCAAGGCAAGCGCCCTGCCAGATACGAATTCAGTTCAGCTCTGCGAGTAGCTTGCGCGCGCGCTCAGCCCAACGCTGGTCGCGGCGCTGCACGAAGTCCGGGGACGATGCGAAATCGCGCAGCGCTTGGTCCAGCTCGCTGCGTGCGGTGGCGGAGTCGCCCTGCTCCTTCAGGTAATGCGCGAGCGCCATGCGGTGGTTGATGCGCTTGCTCACGCCTACCAGGCCCGTGAGCAAGCCGATGGCATCGTCGTGCTGGCCGGCCTGCCAGAGCGCTTCGGCGTAGTCCAAGGCTGCGCTGTAGTCGCGGAACTCCGGGTTCTGCTCCATCAAGTGCGCGAGCTCTTCGATCGCTTCAACGGGGCGCCCCATGGCCATCAATGCGCGTGCCAAGCCGTGTAGCGCCTCTTTGCTGTCGGCAGATTGGCGGAGCACGTCACGATAGCGACCTACCGCTTCGGGCAGCTTCTGCGCGTCGAGCAACGCGTCCGCGTAAGCGAGCTTGTTCAGCTCACTGGGCGTGACTCGCGCTTGCTCCGACAGATCTTCTAGTGAAGGCCCGCGCGTGACGAACGTCGTAGCGGCCGCTGCGGGACGTCGCCCGTTCAGCTCCGGCAGCTTGATCATGAAGAAGTAGATGATCGTCCCGAACGGCAACAGGAAGACGAAGTACCAGTAAAACGGCGCTCGCCGCCTAATTGCGTCAACCAGCATCCACACGTGAAAGCAGGCGATGACTATCGAGAAGGCGCTGAGCGGCATTCCCATGTGTTGCGGCGTCACGGTGCTGTTGCCTCTGCTGGTGTCTGAGAAACTATCGGCCGCTTGCGGTGCAGCTCTAGGTCGCGGGGCGTCCCTTCGCCGGCTAGGAGCGCGCTGCGCACGCCGCGGTGTGGGAAATCGCGTGTTCCGAACAAGGCCTCGACGACCTCGGCGACCTTGGTCGAGCCGCGTTGACCAATTTCGATCGTAACGTCGACGGGAACCATGCGGCCGATGAGACCCGCCCGTTCCAGCTCTGCCAACGACTCGTCCCCGCCGATCCGCATGGAGCGCACGAATTGCCGCACGTTGATGAATTTGCCGAGGCCCTCTAGATCGCGACGCACGGTGCACTCGGTCTTCATCATGAACTCGGCGATGCGCTGCTCGAGCGCACAGAGCCCCCCGAGCTCGCTGAGCGCGCTTTCGGCAAGAGCAATCACGTACCGGGCGCCGGTGATGATGGTGGTGATCACGCGGTCGTCGTTCGATAGCGGCTGCACGCTCTTGAACTCGATGCCGCCGCTGGATGCCAGATTCAACCGCGACATGAGCTCTGCGGGCGGCGGTGCGTCGATCAGGGAGACGTCCATGTACTCGTCCAAGCTTGCGACACCGAGCGACAGCGCCGAAGCGAAGGACATCTCCGGCTTCGGGTGGAAGCCCTTGCTATAGGCGGTCTTGCCGCCAGCGCGCCGCACAATGCGCGGCAGCTCGCGGATCAAATCCAAATGCCCGAGCAGCGCAGCGGGCCCGGTTTTGCTGAAATTGAGCCGAAAACGCGCGGGCTCTCCGCCGCCGCGCACGGGCCGGAAGGTCTCCGGCAGGGCGCGTGCTTTCCGCTTCGGTTTGGCGAACGACACAGGACGCGAGGTCGTATCCGGCACGGCTTCGAACGCGAACGGCTCGGGTGCCCAATCGTTGAATATGTCGGCTGCGGCCGGCGCGTCCGGCACCACGGGTAGCCGCACGCGCTCGGTCGCCCCGAGCTTGGTCAAAAACTCGACCCGCTCGGAACGCATCTTGGTCATGTCGCAGGCGATGCCGCAGTCATAACAAACCAGCTTGCGTGCATCCGAAGCAGCGTCGGCCACGTTGGTGTGGTGCACGAACATGCCCGCGACCTTGCCACACGGGGGGCTGGATCGGCTGGCCAGCGCGCGGCGGTACTCGCGAGCCAAAAAGCCCTCTTCGAGCCCGATGTCGAAGTGGTCCCAGGGCAGACGCGCGGTGACCGGGATCGTGCCCAAATAAGGCGCGATCTCGATGCCGTAAAACGCGAGCGCTTCCTTCCAGGCCTCGAGCTTCAACTGATCGTCCCAGGAGTCGAAGCGCGCGCCGTGCAGGAACGCGCGCTCGATCACTGGGCCGAGCTTGCGATCGCCACGCGCGAGCACGCCCTCGAGCACGCTGGCGGTCGACTCGTGAACCCGCAGTTTGAGGCCTTTTACCCGGCTTGCGTCGGCGTACAGCATGTCCTGCTTGCGGCGAACGTCGTCGAACGAATCCTGCGCGCACCACTGAAAGGGCGTGTGCGGCTTGGGCACGTGGGTCGATACGCTAACGGTCACGGTGGGCTTCTTGCCCACGCGCTTGCCGACGTTCAGCGCGTTCTTACCGACCGCGATGATGCCGCGCACGTCCTCGTCTTCCTCGGTCGGCAGCCCGATGATGAAGTAAAGCTTCATCTTGTCGAAGCCCCGTGAAAACACGCGCTCGGCGGTCTCCATCAGCTGCGCTTCGGTGACATTCTTGTTGATCACGTCGCGCATGCGCTGCGTGCCAGCTTCGGGCGCAAAAGTGAGCCCACTGGCGCGCACCTTGCGCATGTCGTCCAGCAGGTCTTCGGCCAAGCCGTAAGCGCGGAGCGACGCCACGCTCAGGCTGACGCGCTCAGGCGCGGTCTTCTCGACGAGTTGCTTGATCAGCGGGGAGATGCAAGACACGTCCGCGGTGGAGAGCGCCGTCAAGCTGACTTCGTCTTGCCCGGACTTGTCCAAAGCGCGCAGTACGGTGTCGACGATCTCCTTCGGGTCGCGCTCGCGCACCGGGCGATAGATCATACCGGCTTGGCAGAAGCGGCAGCCCTCGGTGCAGCCGCGTGCGACCTCGATGCTCATGCGATCGAAGATCGCTTCGGGACCGCCGACGGGGCCGTCGTCGGGGAACGGAAACTTGGAGATATCGGCCAAAAGCCGGCGTTCCACGGGGAACGGCACACCCTCAAGCTTGGCGCCGCTGACGACCTCGAAGCTCGTTTCGGGATCGATCACGGTGTCATACAGCGAGGGCACGTACACGCCCGGAATGTTGGCCAGCTCGCGCAGCCGCTCCGCACGCGTGAGCCCCCGTTTTTTGCCTTGGGTCCAGGACAAGGCGATCTCGGTTGTGGCCTCTTCGCCGTCGCCGACCAGTACGGCATCCAAGAAAATCGCCATCGGCTCCATGTGCGTGGCGACAGGGCCGCCGGCGACGATCAGCGGATCGTCTTCGCCGCGCTGCGAAGTGCGCAGTGGGATGCCCGACAGCTGAAGCATGCTCAGGATGTTCGTGTACGTGAGCTCGTATTGCAGCGAGAAGCCGACCACGTCGAAGTCGCACAGCGGGCGGGCACTCTCGAGCGAGAGCAGTAATTTTCCGTGCAGGGCGAGCTCGCGCTGCATGTCGATCCACGGCGTATAAGCGCGCTCGGCCAAGGTGCGCGGGTCGTCGTTCAGGATCTTGTACAACATACGGAAGCCGAGGTGGCTCATGCCGATGTCGTAGATGTCCGGGAAAGCCAAGCACACGCGCGCGTCCACCGACTGCCAATCCTTGCGCCGCGTGCCGTGCTCCGCGCCGGTGTAGCGGGTCGGCTTCTCGACGCTCTGCAGGAAATTAGAGTAGGGGTGCTCGAAGAGTTGCATGGGGACTTTGCCGAAGGCGGCGGCACATATAGCGCGGCCAGCTCCGCCGCGGTACTTTGCTGGGAGTCCGCCGTGCCAGGCATGTTACGAGCAACCGTGGTGTGGCGACAAACCCTGATCCGTAAGAACACCGTCAACCACGCTGGTCCCGGTTGCAGGCAAGGGCTCGGTGCGTGTCGTTCGAGTGCGACCGGAACGCGGAAATGTGCGCGCCGGCGCCCGCCGTGATTGCCCAAGACCAGTGTTTAGGCGTTGCGGCGGCGATGTAGCCCCGCGCTCGCACTTTCGCTACAACATGCAGCGCATGTTTCCGCTCGGCCCGCTGCTGATCCCCAAGCTGTCACGACCGCCCGAGCTGACTTGGCACGTGCCAGGCTCCAAGAGCATCACCAACCGTGCGCTCGTTCTGGCCGCGCTGGCCGACGGCGAGAGCACCCTAACGGGGGTCCTGCACAGCGACGACACGCGGCACATGCGCAATGCGCTGGCGTCGCTCGGCATTGGCATCGAGGATGTCGGCCCAAGTACGTTGCTCGTGCGCGGCGGGCGTGCTCGCCTGCGCGCGCCCACGGGGCCACTGTTCGTTGGCAATAGCGGAACCACCGTGCGCTTTCTGGCGGCGCTCGCCTGCTTGGTGCCGGGCACCGTTACCCTCGTTGGTGACGAAGCCATGGCCCGGCGCCCGATCCAAGATCTGGTTGACGGCTTGCGCCAGCTGGGTCTGCGCATCGATTGCGATACAGGCTGCCCGCCGATCACGATCCACGGTGGCCGCTTGCCCGGCGGCACGCTGAGCATGCGCGGCGATCGCTCGAGCCAGTATTTCTCGGCGCTACTGATGGCGGCCGTGTTGGCCGAAGCACCCGTGACGGTGGAGCTTGCGGGCAATCTGGTCAGCCGCCCGTACGTCGAAATCACGCGCCGCATGATCGCGGACTTCGGCGGCCGAGTCGACGACAGCGGGCGGGGCTTCTTCGTTCACTCAAGGGCGTCCTATGCGGCGCGCGCGTATCAAATCGAGCCGGACGCGTCTTCGGCGAGCTACCCGTTCGCGTTAGCGGCGGTCAGCGGCGGGCGAATCACCGTGCCGGGCCTCGGCGTGCACGCACTGCAGGGGGACTATGGGTTCCTAGACGTGCTCGCCAGTGTCGGGGCGAAGGTCGAAAAGGGTGAAACGAGCAGCACCGTCAGCGGTGGCAGCGCCTTGCGCGGAATTTCCGTCGACATGCACCACATCTCGGACACCGTCATGACCTTGGCCGCGGTCGCGCCGGTCTTGAGCGGCGAAACTCGGATCAGCAATGTCCGTAACATCCGCATCAAAGAGACCGATCGTCTGATCGCGACGGTTCAAGAGCTCGAGCGCCTCGGCCAGGCGGTGACGCACGGCGAGGACTGGCTGAACGTCGTGCCAAAGCCGGTTACGGCGGCGACCGTCCACTGCTATTCCGATCACCGCATGGCCATGAGCTTTGCCGTGCTCGGAGCCGTTGTCGGCGGAGTCCGAATCGAAGACCCGGCGTGCGTCGCCAAGACTTACCCCGGGTTCTGGGATGATCTGGCGAGCTGCTACGTCGGCGCCAAGCCCTGGTAGGCCCCCACAAGACACTGCGGCTGGAATGGTTTTTGGCGCGCCGCGCCATCTGTGAGCAAGGAATTTACGCAATTCATCGCCGCGGATGACGGAGCGAGCTAAGTGGTTTAATAGCTCTTGCCCCGCACGGGGCGCGTCCAAAAATTACAATGTCGGGTCTCAGCATCATCGGTACCGGGCACTACGTTCCGGGCCGCCCCTACACGAATCACGATCTTTCGCGCGTTCTCGACACGAACGACGAATGGATCCGCCAGCGCACGGGGATCGCGCAGCGCCACTTCTGTCCCGAAGGGCAGGGCGTTTCGGATCTGGCGGTGCACGCTGCGCGTCACGCGCTCGAGGCTTCCGGCAAGCGACCAGAGGACATCGACTACGTCCTGTTCTCGACGATGACGCCGGACCACATGTTTCCTGGCTCCGGTTCTCTGCTCGCCGCAAAGCTCGGCTGCCGCCCCATTCCGGCTCCGGATCTGCGCACGCAATGCGCCGCGATGCTGTACGGCTTTCAGTTCGCCGACGCGCTGCTCAAGGCGGAAGCCGCGCAATGTATTTTGATCGTCGGTGCCGAAGCGCACGCGGGCCTGATGCCTTGGCGAGACTGGGACATTCTAGAAGGCACGACGGATCGTCGACCCTCAGCTGAAGATTGGGAGCGCGCTTCGCGTCATCGCGGTTGGGCGATCATCTTTGGTGACGGCGCGGGCGCCGTCGTCGTGGAACGCAGCAAGTCGCCGGGCATTGGCGTACTCGCGGTTGACCTCAACTCGGACGGTCGCTTCGCCTCGCAGTTGTGCATTCCTGCGGGTTTTCGCACGCGCCCGTACTTTTCGGCGGCGGCGCTCGACGGCGACGCCACGCTCATCCATATGGACGGCCGCGAAGTTTTCAAACACGCCGTCACCAAGCTGCCGAAGTCGATTCAAGCGGTCTGTCAAAAGGCCGGTGTCTCGATCGAGCAGGTCGACTGGTTCGTGGCGCACCAAGCTAACGCGCGCATCAACGAAGCCATCGCTTCGCGGCTCAACGTGCCGCTCGAAAAGATGCCGAGCAACATCGAGCGCTTCGGCAACACGTCGGCCGCCACGATCCCAATCTTGCTGGACGAGATGCGCCGAGACGGGCGCCTCAAGCCCGGGCAGCTGATCTGCGTGGCCGCGCTGGGCGCGGGCTTCCACTGGGGCAGCATGCTGATCCAGATCTAGCTGGCGCACTGCCCGTTGCGATTGACGTGCGGCGAAAGCCCCGTCAAACTCCGCCCAGCGATGAGCGATTCGTTCGAAAACAAGGCCTTCCGTGGCGACTTTGGTTGGCGCCTCGTGCGTTTTCGGGCGTCCGCTCACTGATCATCACAGAGAGGAGAGGCGTCCCGCGCGGGCGCCCGTTCTCGTAGATCAGGCGTTTGGCGCGTGTCGCCGAGAACGCATGGTCGTAAAAGAGCACTACACATTCGGCGATTCTGAGTTGGCCGCGGCGCGCCTGCGGCTCTTGGCGAACGTCTTCGAGCCTGGTTCCACACGATTACTCGCGCGGCTGGCAGATCCGGGCGGGGAGCTCGCGCTCGATCTGGGCTGCGGTCCGGGCTACACCACGGAGTTGGTCGCGCAGCAGGTCGCCGCAAAGGCAGTGATCGGGCTCGACCAATCGCCGCGCTTGCTCGACCAGGCGACGCGCGAACGCCGCGCTGCACGCCTTTCGTTCCTGCGTTGCGACGTCTCGAACGCGCCGTTTTCGCTGCCACCCGCGAATTTCCTGTATTCGCGCTTCCTACTGACGCATTTACGCGAGCCCGCGCGGGTGGTGCGCGCCTGGGCCAGCGCGGCAGCGCCCGGCGCCCGCTTGGTGCTGGAGGAAACGGCGTCCATGACCGGCGAGCATCCGGCTTTCCCGCGCTATTACGCGCTCGTCGAGCGCATGCAGGCGCACTACGGGCAGCGCATGTACATCGGGCGCGAGCTGGAGGCGCTGTGCGCTTCGCCGGACTGGCTCGTGGAAAGTGCGGACATCGCCGAGTCCGCTCTGCCCGCAGAGGGTATGGCGCAATTGCATCTGCTCAACCTGCAGACCTGGTCGAACGACGTGTTCGCGCGCGACAACTACGGCGCTGAGCACCTCTCCGAGTTGGCCGAAGAGCTTCAGCTAGTCGCGTCGGGTTCGGTGGCAGCCTCGCCAGTAGCGCTCGGCATGGGCCAAGTCGTGCTCAGGAAGCGCTAACGCGGGTGTTTCATGGCTCTGCGTTCTTGACGGTATCGATCCAAACCAGGAAGCAAATCCGAGAGGGCACCACGCAGGCTACCGATTTGTTCAGCGAGCGGTTCGACGCACAGCGTGAACGCAACGCGAGCTCCGAGCTTGCTCGCTTCGCTCATTGAATGCTGATGATTTTGGTCACGGTCCCGGGCAAACCACTGAACGCGGGCACGCTTGCTCGCTTCAGGGCCGCGGCAATGCAGGCGCCGCTCGAGGTGCCCGCAAACGGCGGATCGGTCACCGTCGCGCTGGACACCTTGCCGCTGGCTTCGAACGTCACGACGACGGTGGCTTTGCCCGCCGGCCCGCCTGTTTCACGGCATTGCGGCGTCTGCGCGGCTGCCGTGGCGAGAGCGGCCTTTGCCGCCTTGGCGTCGAAGCGTTGCGTCGGTCCGGTAACGCCGTGCCTCTCTTCGGCGCTGCGAGCACCGCTCGCAAACAACTCGGCAAAGCCCGCGTTAGGCGTGGCTGCGGGCCCGCTGCCCGGCGGCTCCATCGCGTCGCGCGAGCCAGCTCTTTGTTCAGATGGAGCGCCGGTGTCCGTCGGCGCAGGCTCGGCAGCGAGCGGAGTGCTCGGGGTCGTCTGCGCGGCCTCCGGCAACGCGCTGATCGGCGCTGGCGGTGGTAGGGCGTCGCCAGACGAGCGAGTCAGCACGAAAATCAGTGCGCCCATTGCGATCACAGCGACACCGCCGACGATCAGCGGCATGCGGCTCTTCCTTGGCCACTCGGGGACGTCGGCAATCGGCGCGACCGCCCCGAACGGCGTCGGGCCGCGTCGCCCAAGCGGCAGCGCCGCGGCGGGGGCTTGCTGAAACGATGCTGCATTTAGGGGCTGCCATGCCGCCGGAAAGGCAGGCGGGGTGAGTGCGGCGATCGGCTGAGCGAACGCGCCCGGCGGAATGGGCGCGCGAACGTCTGCGCTGGCGCCGAACGCCGGGGGTGATTTCGGCGCAGGCGGCGCGGTGTTCAAGGCGTCCCGCAGCGCAAAGTCGATCGCTGGCGACGACGGTGCGGGGGGGCGAGCCGCGGGCGGTTGCGGCAGCGTCGCGGACAGCTCCGGCAAAGCAGGCGCGGAGGCGGCCTTCGGTCGTTGTGCGGGCAACGGCGCGGGCGGTGGCTTGGGCGGCGCG